>Ga0160428_1002314_pt1 | contig 11799 bp, 12 predicted proteins | sample SolpanmetagenomM_FD_108198 | JGI IMG/M metagenome (GOLD analysis project Ga0160428, IMG submission 108198) | Solar panel surface microbial communities from Lawrence Berkeley National Laboratory, California, USA - M | ecosystem: Engineered > Built environment > Solar panel > Unclassified ... | reverse complement strand
TGGCGTACTCAATGTCTCATCGTGCCGCGCCGATCTGACAGATAGGTTTCTCAATTTGATTTCGATGGCCGTCTGCGATGCAGCACAACGTATTGAGGCCGACAATTTCAGACACTCGTTCTCAAAAGAGCGAATCCTGATTGTACCGACGAGCAATCGAACGTCGGCAGCATTGCTGGCCGTCGATCGGGACGATGTTGTCGTAGGCGCGACACGATTGGCCCGGGCCGTGCTAGGTATCACGGGCAAAGCATTAGAAAGCTCCCCCTCGCTCATGAGCCTGATCGGGGGAGATTTGCATCAACCGAACGATCTCAAGGGTGCCGAGCGTGCGGTCTTGGAGCGAGCACTGGCATGCTCGGAAGGCAATGTAACAGCAGCCGCGCGGAGTCTAGGTATCTCTCGCGCCACGTTCCATCGCAAGATCTGCCGGCACAGCCTAAAAATTCGGCGCTGAAATTTATAACGTCTCATCAGATTATTCAACCAATAAAGTGGGGAAAACAATGACATCCATAACGCTACGGAAGGCCCAGGCTATTGTCGAGGCTGCGGCCGCAAAGGCGCGTGAGATCGGGCATCCGATGAATATTGCTGTGGTCGACGATGGTGGGCATTTGGTGGTGTTCGTTCGGATGGACGGAGCAATTAAAGCAAGCATTGACATATCCATCCGGAAAGCTCGAACATCAATTCTTATGAATATGCCAACCAGTGCCTTAACCGAGATCGCCCAACCCGGCGGCGAATTATACGGACTTGAGAATACGGCAGGAGGTCTTGTGGTGTTTGGTGGTGGAATCCCGATCGAAGTGAATGGCGCAGTGATAGGTGCCATTGGTGTGAGCGCGGGAAGTGTTGTTCAGGACGTAGCCGTCGCCGAAGCGGGCGTAGCGGTCGCAACTATCGATCAATGATAATATCTTTCTTGTCTTTCGCGATAGACGAAGTGATAGGGTCGTGACAAACACAAAATATTTTTTTTGGCAGGTCTGCGCTTCGCGCCTTGCCTAGGTGGGAATTTGGTCAATGCTAAATGAGTTTTCTAGATAATCTACATTAATGGTGCGTGTTCAGGTATGTTTGTGATTGTGTATTCGCTGATAAACGAGCATCGAGAATTTCGGCGTCTTTGACGGGCTGACCAAGATGCATAAACTTATCAATGCTATCAACCGTTCTGTATCGTTTACGGTTGCTTGCATGCTCGCAGGATCATCCCAGATACTTGAAGATCGTGGCTTCGATCATCCTGTCTGGGTATGTGCGAGCATTGCGCTATTTGCGGTTTTTATCTTACATGCCGTTAGACTTATGATTTCCTGCCGTCCAAGTTCATAAACGGCAGCGGGCGGCAACGAGGTACTTACGGGTAAGCCGAACGTATCAGTCGGGGATGCAACGAAAGTCTTGGGGCCGGCCGAGCATGCGTTTGATCGCGTTCAGCCCACAATATGGCACAGGCGAAAAGCGAGGCTTCCAGCGTCGATTGACCTGGAGCAGTTTCGGTTTGAGCTGATTCGTCCGTGTGGGGTTCGCGCGGCGGTGAGAGGCTGATTTAGTGCAGGCTTCGGAAGAGGAGCCAAGTATGGGCCGACCTTAGAGCCAGGACCTGCGCGAACGTGTGGTGGACGTGGCCGCGGCCACCACGTGCCATCAGTCGACCGCGCGGTTTTGGGGTCGGTGTGGCCACGACGATCCGCTGGATGGCCGCGCTCACGACGACCGGGACAGTGGCGGCTCGGCCCCAGGGACAAGCCCGCCGCTCCAAGCTCGATCTCCATGAAGCCTTTCTGCGAGCCCTGATCGCCGAGACGGATGACATCACCTTGAAGGAGATGCGGGTCCGCTTGAAGGAGGAGCGTGACTCCACGGTCGGGCTGGGCACCCTGGGGGCTTTCCTCTACGCGCGAGGCCTGACGTACAAAGACGTACAGCCCGCCCCATCTGCAAGTGGCTTGTGCAAGGTGATCTGACCAGACTGCGCCAACGTATCCGATCTCAGGAGGGGGCCCCGGCCAAGATGGTGGATCGGCGTCGAATGACGGTTCATCCGCACTTTCGGTGCTGGCGAACCTCCGTGCGGCCACGCTGTAAGGGTCGATCATAGGCGGCAGGGAGGACACGGTGGCGCAGAAGATCGAATTTCGCGCGGCCGTACATACCCCGCTTGATCAGCGTCAGGAGGTTCAACTGCCCCTCGACCGATCCGTTGCTCCAAGGCCCGGCGATGGCCGCGAGGACAGCGGCTTCGTCCTGCCGCAGCTCAGCAACAAAGCCATGAGTTCACTCGCGGCGGTCGCCGCGAGCCATAGCTTCAAAGCGGGGGGTACGCGTAGCCAGCCTCGTACGCTGTTTCTGCTTTTGAGGCATATTCGACCACCATCTAATGACCGGGTTGGGCGCTTTGCTGCCGGGCCGGTTCCGAAGCCCCTCGACACAAATGCCGAGGGGCCGAACGCTCAAATCTCAGTTCCCTCTGCCAAGGTCAGAGCATCCTCGACGTCAACGCCGAGGTATCTGACCGTGCTTTCGATCTTGGTATGGCCAAGTAGGATCTGGACGGCACGAAGGTTGCCAGTTCGCTTGTAGATCAACGATGCCTTCGTGCGGCGGAGGGAATGGGTGCCATAATCCTCGCTGCGCAGCCCGATGCCCGTGACCCACTCATCGACCAAGCGCGCATACTGCCGGGTGCTGATGTGCGTGACGCCGTCGAGCCTGCTGGGGAAAGCGTAGTCGTCGAGCGTACCACCCCTGGCCACCAGCCATGCGAGGATGCTGGTTCGTGCGGGTTCGAGCAATTCGAACTGCACCGGTCGGCCGGTCTTGCGCTGGATGACGATGGCCCGGCTACGAACGCGACCGCCACTGACGAGATCGCCGATCTTTAGCTTGACGATGTCGCAGCCGCGCAGCTTGCTGTCGATGGCAAGGTCGAACATTGCTCGGTCGCGTGTGCGCAATTCGCGGTCAAGCCAGAACCGGATGGCCCAGACCTGCTGAGGCTTGAGGGCTCGTTTGGCGCCAAGCTTGCGGCCAGCATTCCAGGCCGGCCGTCCTTTGACGGCCGGATCGTGTGCAGAATGTCCCATCGTCTGTCTCCTCGCCGGCGCATGCCGACACGGCGAAAAGAGACCCGAACTGATGCTCCGGTGATGGGGCCGTATGCGGACGTTCCGCACGCGACCCAACCCGGTCGTTCACACGTGGCCATGCGCCTCCCGGAAGCGGACATATGTTCCGCCGCTATTCTGGCAGTGATGCGCCCATGTTGGCCATTCGCTGGCCTTTTCCGGTATCTGCGAAGCGGACATCAGCAGTGGCCGGATCACATGTCCCGCTTGCGTTCCCCCCAACCATCTTGCTTCGCATGTGGCCGCTGGATTACCGAAGACACACTCGGGGCCGACGCCAGCTATAAGCTCTGATCAACAACATATATTTATCTGAAAGTTTGAGTTATGCCATTATCATAGCCGATCAAATCGGCAAATCCGCAAATAAGCTTACCGTCATCTGAGTGGCGAAGTCCTTGAACAAACGGACGGGCTTCGGAAGTTGGCGATGGCCCAGATGAACGAGCGAAAGGTCGAAGGTCCGGAAACGCCAGTCCGGCATCACCTCGACCAACCTACCGTTCTGCAGCAGCTCCGGTTGGACCACTGGCGGCAGGTCCCCGATGCCGGATCCCGCCGCCAGAGCCGTCGCGAGCCCGATATAGTCGTTCATCGTGAGGTGCGGTTGGAAGGTGACGGTCTCCCGGTCCGCATGGCCGGTGCGGATGAACGTCCAGCGATGGTCCGGCTTGCCCAACGAGAATGCGAGCAGCCGGTGATCATATAGGTCCCGCGGGAGGACCGGCGCCGGATGCTCCGCCAAGTAAGCCGGGCTCGCCACGAGACGGTGGCGATAGGTAAGAACACGTCGCGCGACGAGGCCCGAGTCTCGGAGGGTGCCGAACCGGAAGGCGATGTCGACGCCTTCCGCGACGTGATCCACGTGCCGTTCCGTGACCAGCACCTGGACGCGCACGTTCGGGTAGGCGGCCTGGAACGCACCCACGAGCGGTGCGACGAGCGTGTCGGAGATGCTGGGTAGCGCAGCCACCCTCAGCATGCCAGAGACGGACGTCATCCGGTTCGAGACGATGCCGGCGACCGCGTCGCTGATCTCGACGCTGCGGCGCGCGTGCTCCAGGACCTCCGAACCGAGGTCGGTGAGGCGCATGCTGCGCGTCGAACGCTCCAGCAGACGGACGCCGAGTTGACCTTCGAGCTCCGCCACGCGCCGGCTTACGGTCGAGACCGGCACCCGAAGCTGCCGGGCGGCCGCCGAGAAGCTGTTGGTCTCAGCGACCTTGGCGAAGACCAACAGCGCGTTCAGGTCGATCATCATTGTCCCAGATCTGGGAAGGTGTTTCCCGCAAACGCAGTCTTATGGGCAAATCCCGGGTCGCATATCCCTGCTGCACCGTAAAGCGGTGAGTGAGGCGCCCGGTATGAGATTTCGGTTCGGAACTGCGTCGGCGCTGGTCCTGCTCGGTTGCCTCATGGGTGGCCCAACTCTGGCTCAGCCGAGCGGTGACATCTCAACTGGACGGTACGCGGCGACCGAAGAGGAGGCTATTCGCGCCGTGCTGGCCTCGTACAACGCCGCGCTCAACGGCGGTCAGACCGCCGCGGTGCTGCCGCTCTACACGCCGGACGGCATCTTCATGGCTCCCTTCAGCCCGTCGTTCGTCGGCCAGGCGGCGGTCCGCAAGGCGTACGACGCCGTCTTCGCCGAACTGAAGTTCGACGTGAGGTTCGACATTGCCGAGGTGGTGCAGATGGCACCGACATGGGCGTTCGTGCGCACCAACTCGGCCGGGACGACGCTGCATCACTCGACCGGCAAGACGACGGCGGAAGCCAACCAGGAACTGTTCATCTTCCGGAAGGGGGAGGACGGCGGCTGGCGGATCGCACGCTACAGCTTCTCGCCCACCAACCCGCCACGACAGTAGCTCCGGCGCCGGAGGCGGCCCCAGTCCTTGGGCGAGACAGGTGAGGACTGCAGGCATGCCCTTCCTGATCTCCCAGGACGGCGCCCGCCAAAGAGAGTGACCTTCTCAAGCTACTCAGCGACGCCGCTCGGGCCAGCGGACTGCAGCTCAAGCGTCTCCTGCCAAGCTCCTCCCTCGATGAGAGAGATACACTATGGATGCCCACGAGCAGGCCATCGCGGCCGTACTGGCGCGGTACGCAAAAGCCGCTAACAACTCGGATGCCGCGGCCGTCGCAGAGCTCTACACCGACGACGGCGTGCTCATGGCTCAGAACAGTCCGCCCGCGGTCGGCAAGGCCGCCGTGCATGCCGCCTATGCCGCGATGGCCGGGGCGATCAAACTCGACATCGCTTTCGAGATCGCCGAGATCCGCCTGCTCGCCCCCGCTTGGGCGTTCTTGCGCTCGACCTCGACGGGTACGATCCGCCTCCTTCAGCCTGGCATCGACATCCCGGAGGCCAACCAGGAACTTTTCCTCTTCCAGATGGTCGAAGGCATCTGGAAGATCGCCCGCTACAGCTTCTCCACCGTCCTGCCGGCGCAGGGTTGAGGCGCTCGCGATGAGCTTCACTCTGCCGAGATGGGCTGATGCGCCCGCCCGCTTGCTGATGTCGGCGCTGTTCCTGCTCTCCGGCATCGGCAAGCTCACCGCCGTGTCGGCCACGCAGGGCTACATGGCCGCCTACGGCGTCCCGGCCGTTCTAGTCTGGCCGGCGGCTGCGTTCGAGATCGGCTCCGGCGCGCTTCTGTTGCTGGGTCTTTGGACGCGACCGCTCGGCGTACTGCTGGCCGGATGGTGCCTGCTGACGGCGGCCATATTCCACACGACGTTCGCCGACCAGAACCAGCTGATCAATTTCCTGAAGAACCTCGCGATGGCCGGCGGCTTCCTGCTGCTCGCCCGCGCCGGCGCAACCGGCCTCAGTCTCGATGGCCGCCGGGTCGCCACGAGCGAAAGACCATGATGAGTCTTTCCACCACCCTGCGCGCCAGCCTGATTGCGGCGGTCTTGGGCGCAGTCCTCATCCGACCGTCCGCGCACTCCGCGACCGAGCCTGGACCGAGCATCACCTTCGCGACCGACCCCGTGGTCGCGGCGCAGCAGCGCGCGGCCTTCGATGTCGTGCATCGCTACGAGCAGTTGCTGAATGCAGGTGACACGACCGGCATCCTGGAACTGTTCGCCCCCGACGGTATCGCTGAGTGGAACGACAAGCCCACCTTCTCGACGCTTCAGGAGAAGAGGGACGCCTACGACGCCCTGTTCCGGATCGCCAAGTTCACGACTGTGTTCGGCTATGCCGGCATCGACGTTCACGGCGATACGGCGGTGGTGCGTACCTACCACCACAAGGGAGCCACGGTGCTGGAGGGCGGCAAGGAAGTCGTCGACCTGAACCGCGAAGTCTTCGTGCTGCGCAGGATCGACGGCCGGTGGCGGATCAGCCTGTACATCTTCAACATCAACCCCGTGCAGGGCGAGGGCTGAGCGCAGTCCCACGTGACAGGAGGGGACCCATGGCGACGATGAAGGCGGCGGTGATCCGAGCGGCCGGCGATGCGGACGCGCTCAAGGTCGAGGCGCTCCCGGTCCCTGAACCCGGGACGGGAGAGGTGCTGATCTGCGTGCGCGCCTTTGGCCTGAACCGGTCCGAGCTGTTCACCCGTCGAGGGCAGTCGCCCGGCGTCGTGTTCCCACGCGTCCTGGGCATTGAGGCGGTCGGCACAGTCGCGGCAGCGCCCGGCGGTGAGTTCCGGGAGGGCGAGACCGTCGCGACGGTGATGGGCGGCATGGGCCGCAAGTATGACGGCAGCTACGCCGAATATGTCCGTGTGCCGGCCGGCCAGGTGCAGGCGGTACGCACCGACCTGCCCTGGGCGACCCTGGGTGCACTGCCCGAGATGCTTCAGACGGCTTGGGGCTCGCTCCTCACGGCCCTCCGCCTAACGGGAGGCGAACGCCTGCTGATCCGGGGCGGCACCACGTCCGTAGGCCTTGCCGCCGCCGCCATCGCCAAGGCGCGCGGCGCTCACGTCGCGGCGACGTCGCGACGGGCGGACCGCGCATCCCTGCTGCGCGAGGCCGGCGCGGACCAAGTCATTGTCGATACCGGCAGCATCGCCGCTCAGGTCAGGGAAGTCTGCACTGGCGGCGTCGACAAGGTGCTCGAACTCGTCGGCACCGCGACGCTGGAGGACTCCCTGCGCTGCGCCAAGGTCAGCGGCATCGTCTGCATGACCGGGATGGTGGGCGACCGGTGGTCGTTGCCGGACTTCAATCCGATGGACGCCATTCCCAGTGCGGTTTGTCTGACGACCTACGACGGCGGGGTGGCCGACTTCATGCGCACGCCGCTCCAGGAACTCGTCGATCAAGTCGCGACGGGCACGCTCCGTGTGCAGGTCGGGCGGACGTTCCGGCTCGACGAGATTGCCGAGGCGCATCGCTGCATGGAGGAGAACCGGGCCGGCGGGAAGATCGTGGTCCTGCCCTGACGTTCGCCACGGCCGGCGCGCTTACCGCCTGGTTGAGGCGAAACTCTTGGCTTCCCGCGAGGAGACTGCGATGAACGCTCTGACGCCAACCGAGACCGTACTCGCCGTCCTGCGGGACGCGACCGACCCGGCCACCATCGCCGCGCTGGTCGAGCCGGACGCGACCTACGTGTCGCTGAACTACGACAATCCGGACCTGAGGCGGATCATGCCCTGGTGCGGCACGCACGCCGGCGCGCAGTCCATCCTTGAGACGTTCGTGGACGTGAACCGACATTGGGAGATCCTGGCCTTTGATGTGCTGGAGGCGTTCGGCACCGATGAGCGGGTCGCCGTGTTCGCGCGCTGCTCCTTCCGCTCGCGCATCATGGACAAGCGGATCACGTCGCCGGTGGCCGTGTTCGCCAAGGTGACGGGCGGCAAGGTCACGCACATGCAGTTCATGGAGGATACGTTCGGTACCGCCTCGACGTTCAGAAGTGGCGGCGCCTGGACCTTCCAGGCTGATCCAGAAGGCGCGGAGGTGACAATATAAGCCGAGCCGGTGGGGCGTCGCTTGAGGTAGTGTCGGTGTATCCCGCGATGTAGTGCCGAAAGTAGCGGTGAGACCTGACTTGATCGCGGGGTGAGCGTCTGCTTATCGGCGGGAACGCTCCGAAGCGGACCGGTGGCTTACGGCCATCTGCCGCCGGACCCCGAACGTCAGCTTTTTGGTCTCTGCACCCGAAAGCGGAAGAACCGAAAACCACCCCGAGCCGCCATTCCGGTGGCGACCCCACCCGGTCGCCCGGATCGCCATGCGCACTTCCCAGATGCAGCCAAACATCGGTTGATCGGCAACCTCGCCTTAGGTTGGAGATCAGCCTTCAGGACCTGGCAGGCTCCTCCTGCCGGTCCAACTCAGCGATAGCCAAGGCTGCAATCTGCAAGTTGATCTCGGCGAGGGGATCGTCATCGTCCAGGAACCACGAAGCCGATAGGCCGGTCCAAGCCAGCACCCAAGCCAGCAGACGCCGTCGTTCCAGCCCGCTTGCTGCGGCGACGACATCCAACCGGCGCGCGAAACGACCGGGCTGCGTCACCACCGGCCGGGTGGGGTCCGCTAGGTCGGGATTGGTGAAGATGTTGGCGAAATCGAAGCCTCGCTCGCCGATCAGATGCTTGGGGTCGATGGCCAACCAGCCCCGCATGCCGAAGTCGAGCACGTTGCCATGATGCAGATCGCCGTGCAGCGCGCCGACCTCACGCGGATGCGCGAGGAGGGCGCGGGCCGTTTCCGCGCTGCGGGCGAGTATGCCGCCGTAGCGGTCCGCTGCGGGCCACAGGTTATCAAACCAATCCGCGAGGGGCGTCAGCTCCGGTAGGGGCTTCGAACGGGGTGCGTGCAGTCGAGCAGCAGTCGCGCAGAGGATATGGCACGCCTCGTCGTCCTGCCCGTGCCGGGCCATATCGCTCAGGGACGCCGAGCCGGTTGCGCGCTCCATCAACAGGGCGTCGCCGTCCCTGGCGAGCACCCGCGCGGCCCCATCCCCGCCCCACCACTCCATCAGCACGCCGCCGAGGCGTTCTTCGGCCTCGTAGGACAACTTGAGCATCGCTGGCTGACCATCCTTCACGACGGGGAGGAGGTGAGCAGCGTGCGTGACTATCGGCGCGCCGTCGGGAACCAGATCCCAGCGGGTTAGATGAGCTTCGAACATACCGCCCGTATAGCACGGCCTAGGACCGTTTCAGGTCGGCATAGGAATGCGTGACGGTCCGCTTCCCTGCATTGCCGCCTCAAAGCAGACTGACGGAAATCCACCCCGAGCAACCATTCGCGACACATACCGAATGACGACGTTGCAGCTGTTTCATTGGGTGAGTTGCAAATGTCCTTGGCGGGGACCAACTCCCTTCGGCACCGGAACACTCGTACCGCTGTAATTGGAATTCAAATGGAGACTTGGGCTGCCTGAAATGTTTAGTTGACCTGCAATTATTACTGTATATGCTGAGTCTTGCGCAATATGGGCACCGGCGTCGATCACCACGCGCCCAACCGGCAAATATAACGTCCCAAGCAAGTTGTGAGCGTTATTGCTGACTATGCGATATAGTCTCATCGGGAATGAAATTTGATCAGCTTTGGGTGTTGGAGATAATGGCTGACCTGATGGCGACGTAACAAATTTTGTAAGGTCGATTGGATTAGAAATGGTTTTGTCTTCCGACATCAGAATTCCGGCCATAGCTCCCGTTGTTGGTGCCGCCAGACTAATCGTCGTGAACCGATCGAATAGTAATCCGCTCGCGTCACCCGTAAAGTAAAATGATACATCCATCGCTTCGAGAGAGGCATACATATCAACAATTAGCGGACCGTCTTTCATAACATACGTGCCTGGCTTTAGATTTATTTTGGCATTGCCTGTGATATGCAGTCCACCACAATATGTCCCCGGCTCCAAATTGACCGTCCGATCAATGATATTTAATGCGGGAAGGTGCTGGGGATTGCGACCGTTGTATGGGTATGGCAGTTCGGCACATTGTGAAGGTGCCGGCGCCACTCGATTTGCGAGAGGGTCGGTAAGCTTTGGGCATCCCGTTTGGGGTGACGGGGTAAAATTGCCGCGCGGACTGGCTACGCCGCCTGCTGAACAAATCGTTTCCGCTCTAGCGATCGCGTTCTGATCGCCGATCATGCCAGCGGCATTTGCCGAGTCCGAATAGAGAGTGCACCCCTCGGCCCAAATTTGAGAATGATCCTTGAGACTGAATGCTCCCGCGGACAATGGGTCTAGTGTCAGCATGCAGAGTCGCATTTTGCCCACAAGGCTGACTTTTGAGCGGACTGATAAATTTGCGCTTTTTACGCCTATGAATGGCGCAAAACTGAATTTAAATTTCTCATTGATTTCAGCGGAGACGCTGGATTTGTCGTCGGAGACCTTTATGTTCAGGCTGTAGGGCGAGTCTGAGAATGGCTTCGCTTGATCATGGATTGTTTGCTCGGTGACGCTCGACACCGTTGCCGCATTTGATAGTGCGAGTTTGAGTGTATTTCCGGCGGCAAGAACCCCTGCGTCGGCCGCATTTTGCAGATGTGATCGCCGATTTGCTAAGCGAGCATAATCAATTCCGCCGCCAATCAATGCGAGCAGCACCATCGCGCTTAGACCAAAAATCACCGCGACAGAACCTGATTGATCTTTGCATAGACCCGTTTTGTAGCCAGCCCTATTGTATCGCAAGCGTAGCCTCCCCGCAGTCGCGGCATGGCTGTGGACTAGTTGGGCTGCGGTAAAATCCGACCTAATAGCGGGACGAAAAAATACATAATCACATGTTATATTTTGCAGAATGCAATCGCTGTATGATTTACTGTATGGAACATCATCTTTTGGTTGTTGATCAAGTCCGACGTCGCACTTTACTCAAGGACGATCGGCTGTATCAGCAACAACTGCGGATCTGCCATCGGACCATTCGTTGTTGTGTGTTGTTTCAGCGGGACCGTTAGGGTTGAAGTGCTCGCTTTCTTACAACTAGGCGGCCGGCATGGTGGTGAGCTTTGAGAGACGAGCCCCTCGTGCCGTCGATGTCCGCTTCCATTAACCGTCAATGCAAAAGCGGAAATGCAGGAAGCCACCCTTAGCGGTCCTACGGCTTGCGACCCAGGCCGGACGGTCGGATCATCATGTTGTGGTCTTGAAAGCGGACACGGACGCCGGGGAGCACCGCCCAAGGCGTGCTAGAGCGGTCACCGACCGGATTGAATCGTGTAGGGTTTCGGCCGCGGCGGTGATGTGATTCGATGGTCGGCTTTCCGAGGAGGAGAGCCGATGGCGTCTGCCCTGTCCGTTGATTTGCGCGAGCGTGTCGTAGCCGCGATCGAGGCGGGGGCTTCGCGCCGGGAGGCGGCGCGGCGCTTCGAGGTCAGCCCGGCCAGCGCCGTGCGCTGGCACGGGATCTTCGTGCAGGAGGGTCGGACACAGGCCAAGCCGATGGGCGGCGATCAACGCTCGCACACCATCGAGGCACAGGCCGACCTGATCCGGCAGACCTACGAAGCGCAGCCCGAGCTGTTCCTGCATGAGTTGCGCGACCGTCTGGCCGAACTGGGGCTGCGGGTTGGGGTCAGCAGCCTGTCCCGCTTCTTCAAGCGCCACGGCATCACGCGCAAAAAAACACTGGTCACGCCGTCGAGCAGGAGCGGGAGGACGTGAAGGCCGCGCGCCTGTCCTGGTTCGAGCGCCAGCTCGATCTCG
>Ga0160428_1002313_pt1 | contig 11800 bp, 6 predicted proteins | sample SolpanmetagenomM_FD_108198 | JGI IMG/M metagenome (GOLD analysis project Ga0160428, IMG submission 108198) | Solar panel surface microbial communities from Lawrence Berkeley National Laboratory, California, USA - M | ecosystem: Engineered > Built environment > Solar panel > Unclassified ... | reverse complement strand
TTCACAAATGATTTTGAAGAATTCTAATCCAAAAAGTGGCCCTGCAAGCTAGAAAGTGACACCTGATTATTCTAAGCTCAACCAGAAAACGCTAACTATGCGTTTGGTGCAATGGCCCTAACAGAAACCCGACGTAGGCTAAACTCTCGCTTTTTGAACAGTATATCCTCCACGCCACCCGGCAAGCAGCTGGTTAAGCCCGCGCGGCAGCCAGGCCAGCTACACCAAGCCCTCGCGCAGCAAATCGTGCAGGTGAATAAAGCCCGCAAAACGGCCTGCTTCCAGCACCACCAGCTGGGTGATGTTGCGGGCCTGCATCCGGGCCAGCGCCTCGGCGGCAAACTCGGTGATGTCGATAGTAGCGGGCTGCGGCGTGAGGATGTCGCGGGCCGTTAGCTGCTCGAGCTGGGTGAGGTGGCCGCGGCCCAGCATCCGGCGCAGATCGCCGTCGGTGATGATGCCGGCTAGCTCGCCCGCGGCATCGAGCACGGCGGTAGCGCCCAGGCGCTTGCCCGATATTTCGAGTAGCACCTCACGCAGCGGGGCAGCTAGCCCCACCTGCGGGCGCTGGTTTTGGCGGCTGAGGTCGCCCACCGTCAGGTAAAGCTTCTTGCCCAGGGTACCGCCGGGGTGCAGCCGCGCAAAGTCCTGGGCCGAAAACTGGCGGCTTTCGAGCAGGCACACGGCCAGGGCGTCGCCCAGGGCCAGCGCGGCGGTGGTGCTGGTGGTGGGCGCCAAGTCGTGCGGGCAGGCCTCGCGGCGCACGGGGGCGTGCAGCACGTAGTCGGCCTGCCGGGCCAAATACGAATCGGCATTGCTGACGAGCGCGGCCAGCGGCACGCCCTTGCGGCGCAGCAGCGGCACCAGCACCTTAACCTCGGCAGTATCACCGCTTTTGCTAATGGCAATCACGAAGTCTTCGGCCTGAATCATGCCCAGGTCGCCGTGAATGGCGTCGGCAGCGTGCATAAACAGTGCGGGGCTACCCGTACCATTGAGCGTCGCCACGAGCTTACCGGCAATGTGGGCGCTCTTACCCACCCCCGTCACGACGATGCGGCCCTTGAGCCCGAGCAGCGTGGCTACGCAACGGGCAAAATCGGGGGTAGCACCCACGGCATCGGCCACATCGCGCAGGGCATCGGCTTCGGTTTGCAGCACCTGGCGGGCCACGGCCAGCACATCGACGGTGGAAGGAGCGGGAGAAGATTGCACGGTCAAAAGTACGCTGAGCTAGCCGAGCCGTCTTTCAGCACGCATTTGAGCAGGTTAGCATTCGGTTGGGAACTTTTCTTAAATGTTACGCGTATCACGCTGTTTTTTATTGAAAAAATTCACTTTGCTCTTATCTTCGCTATGAACCTTTCCGCTATTCATTCGCCTCACGCCGCTATTCTATGTCTTTGACCGTTCTGGAAGAACCCGCTATTCGCACTGCCGAGCTTAAGACAAAGCTAAAGGAAGTATTTGGCTTTGGCCAGTTCAGAGGCACGCAAGAGGCTGTCATTCAGAATATAATAAAAGGCCATAACACGTTTGTGATTATGCCCACGGGGGCGGGCAAAAGCCTGTGCTACCAGCTACCAGCCCTGGTGCTGCCGGGCACGGCTATCGTTATCTCGCCGCTCATCGCGCTCATGAAAAACCAGGTCGACCAATTGTCGGCCTTTGGGGTGAACGCGCAAGTGTACAACTCGACGCTGACCAAAACGGAGATGAACCGCGTCAGGAAAGACGTGATTTCGGGCGAGGTGCGGCTGCTGTACGTGGCCCCCGAAAGCCTCACCAAGGAGGATACCATCGCGTTTTTGCAGAAGGCCAGCATCTCGTTTGTGGCTATCGATGAGGCGCACTGCATCTCGGAATGGGGCCACGACTTTCGGCCCGAATACCGCAAGATTCGCGGGATTATCGACAATTTGGGCGGGCGCATTCCCCTCATCGCCCTCACGGCCACGGCCACGCCCAAGGTGCAGCTCGACATCCAGAAAAACCTGCACATGGATGATGCGAGCGTGTTCAAAACCAGCTTCAACCGCACCAACCTCTACTACGAGGTGCGCGCCAAGCGCAATACCAAGAAGCAGCTCATCCAGTACGTGCAGTCGCACAAAGGCAAGGCGGGCATCATCTACTGCCTGAGCCGCAAGAAGGTGGAAGAAGTGGCCGAGCTGCTGCGCGTCAACGACGTGCGTGCCCTACCCTACCACGCTGGCCTCGATCCGCACACCCGCATGCACAACCAGGACGCGTTCCTCAATGAGGACTGCGACGTGATTGTGGCGACCATTGCCTTTGGCATGGGTATCGATAAGCCCGACGTGCGCTTCGTGATTCACTACGACGCGCCCAAAAGCATCGAGGGCTACTACCAGGAAACCGGCCGTGGCGGCCGCGATGGGATGGAAGGCAACTGCCTGATGTTCTACAGCTACGATGATATTCTAAAGCTCGAAAAATTCAGCAAGGACAAGCCCGTAACCGAGCGCGACAACGCCCGGCAGCTCTTGCTGGAAATGACGAACTACTCGGAGAGCGCCGTGTGCCGCCGCCGCCAGCTGCTGCACTACTTCGGCGAGCACCTGGACAAGGACTGCGGCTTTTGCGACAACTGCCGCCATCCAAAAGAGAAATTTGACGGCACCGCCCACGTGGGGCTCGCCCTGCGGGCCGTCGTGCAAACCGAGGCGCGCTTTGGCCTCGACCACGTGGCGCAGGTGCTACTGGGCCTCAACAACCCGCACATTGAGAGCTACGGCCACAATGGCCTACCGGTGTACGGCCAGGGCAAGGCGCTGAGCGGCGATATGCAGCTGTGGCAGTCGGTGCTGCGCCAGTGCTTGCTCAACGGACTGCTATCCAAGGATATCGATTCGATCGGCCTGGTGCATATTACTGAGCTGGGCATCGCTTTTATCGAGCGCCCGCGCCCCATCACGCTCACCAAAGACCACGACTTCGAGGCTGAGAAGCAGGAGGAAGAAGACGAAGAGAAGGTGCAGCAGGCGGCCGGCCACGACGAGGCGCTATTTGGGCAGCTCAAGGAGCTCCGCAAGCAGTACGCCAAGCAAAAAAACCTGCCGCCCTACGTGCTCTTCCAAGACCCGAGCCTGAAGGAAATGGCTACTACCTTTCCGCAGACGCTGCACGAGCTGACGCACATCTCGGGCGTGGGCCAGGGCAAAGCCCAGAAATTTGGGGCGCCCTTCGCAGCAGCCATCAAGAAGTACGTGGAAGACAACGATATCGAGACGGCTGCCGACGTGGTTATCAAATCGACCGTCAACCGCTCGAAGCTCAAGATTTACATTATCCAGCAGATTGACAAGAAGATGGACCTGGCCGGCATTGCCCGCAGCCAAGGCGTCACGATGGCCGATTTGGTGGAAGAAATCGAGCACATCTGCTACTCCGGCACGCGCCTCAACCTCGATTACTACATTCAGGAGGTAGTGGATGAGGACAAGCAGGACGAGATTTACGACTACTTCATGACGGCTACTTCCGACAATATTGCGCTGGCGATGAATGAGTTGGGCCCCGATGACTTTAGCGAGGAAGAAGTACGGCTCATGCGCATCAAATTCTTGAGCGAGGTAGCGAACTAAGTCCTCCTCTACGTTAGCTAACCAAAAAGGCCGGCTCCCACTCGAGGCCGGCCTTTTTGCTGTACGCCAGCAGCTTACTTGAAGTACTGCGCGTACTCTGCTGGCATAGCGGCTAAGGGCTTTATCATGATGTCTTTGTAAAATACTTCGGCGGCCTCGCTTTGCAGCTGGATTTTGCCGTGCGTGAGCGGCTGCCGCTGGCCATTGGTGACGTAGCCCGAGTTGCGGGCGGCCAGCACTACGTGGCCGTTGACGAGGTGCACGCTTTGGCCATTGACGTTGAGTAGCTCCAGCTCGGTCCACTCGCCGGCCGGCGACTCGTAGTTGGTCGCCGCCTGGCAAAAACCCGTTTTGCCATTGCCCATCGTGACGAGGGCGGCGCCGGGGTGGTAGCGCAACGTGTCGCGGGTAGCGTTGTAAGCCGCCGGAATGTCGGCGGTGGCATTGGCAATGCACCAATAGTCGCCCATGGCGTTGCCTTTGGCGTACTCCGACACCTGAAACTCCTGCCCCAGCATCCAGCTGTGCCAGTAGTCTACTCCGCACTCGCCCTGGCTGTTGTAGAGAATGCCGCTGTCGCGGGGCTCGTCGAGGCGAGGCAGCCACTTCTTGGTGCCCCATTTCACTTTCAGCCTCAGGTCGTAGTTGTCAAAATCCTGCTTGGTGAATACGCAGCCGTAGATTTCGCCGCTGATGCGTAGCACGGGCTCGCCATTTTGCATTTGGACGGTGAACACGTTTGCTTCGTTTTTGCCGTAGCCAATGGGCGGTAGCGCCACGCCCTGGGCATTGGTGGGCGGCAGGCCTTTATCGCCGGGCACGTGGCGGTGGCTCTCATAAGTCTGCCACTTGCTCAGGTTTTTATCGAGCAGCGCTACCCAGCCGGGCGGCACGGGCGGGGCCGCCAGGGCAGTAGTAGTAGCCAGGAATGCGGGGCCAAGCACCAGTAGAAACCGGTTTTTCATGCGTTGTGAGGAGCAAAGGATGGGAGGAGGAAAGCAAAGCTAGTCCGTAGCCCCGATAAAGGCCCTGAGCCGGCAGCGGGCTAGCGTCCTGGCCCGCTGCCGGCTCAGGGCCAACAAAAAAAGACGGCCCCAGGTGGGGCCGTCCTAGCTCGTTACCTCCAACCCGCGGGCTAGCAGTATTCTTCAAAAGCGCCTTGTAGATTATTCACAATGCGCATCATGTCAGAGCCTTCGATGTGGTAGCGCTCAATCATGTGCACGAGCTCGCCATCCTTAAACAAGCCGATGCAGGGCGATGAGGGCGGGTAGGGCAGCATGTGCTCGCGCATCTTGGCCACGGCGTCGGTTTCCATGCCCGCAAAAACGGTCACGAGCTTGGTCGGCTTTTTATCGGCGCTGGCCAGGGCTAGCTTAAGGGCCGGGCGGGCCTTGCCGGCCGCGCAGCCGCATACCGAGTTCACGGCTACCAGTACGGTGCCTTCGTTGGGAGCCAGTGCCGCGTCCACCTCCTGCGGCGACATTAGTTGTTCAAAGCCCGCCTCTACCAAGTCTTGGCGAATGGGCGCAACCATGTATTCGGGATAAACAGCCATGTAAAATTTTTAAGCTAAGTACTAAAAATAAGTTGGGTAGCAACTACGCAATAAATACTGGGTAGCGAGACTAGCTTACCCAAGCAAAAACCGTTGCAAAAAGTTTGCTCAAACCCGGAACAAGCGTGAAGATAAAACTGGTAGCAAGGATGAACTGGGGAGTTTTGGGTAGGCAGCTAAAAAACTATTACCGGACCGGTTTCTGCGTTGAGCTTCTGGCTAGCGTTAGCAGCCATTAATCTATTTAGCAGTTCCATTAGTCTACTAGACTAGGCTTTTGGCCGTTCGGGGCTTAAATTCAAATTTTATTTCTACCTGGTGAGATACCTACCCAGGTTATTGTTTGATAGTGAGTTAAACATGAAGTATTCATTTTTTACCGTCCTCTGCCAATGCGTCGTTTTACACAGATAGCTTTTCGGGTAATGGCGCTAGGCTTAGCCACTTGGGCTGGCGCTGGGCAGGTAGCCTTCGCTCAATCGAAGCCCGCGGCGCTGGGCGCGCCCTTGCCCCGGCCCACGGCTGGCCGCCCCAAGCCCATCAGTGCGCGGGCCGCTGCTATCGAGGCTGAGCCAACCGACCGCAATTCGCGCATTGGTGGCCCACTTCAGCGCTTGTACAAGCACACGAATAGCCCAGCCACGAATAAGGACAGCCTACGGGCAGCTTTCCCCAACTTGCGGCTCAGCCGCACGGCCTCGTCGGTGCTGGTGCGCATTACGGCCGACGATGTGAATGCCCTACTGCCGAGCCTCACCAGCCGCGGCTTTGTGGTGATCGCCTCGCGCCCCGACCTGCATTTTGTAGAGGGTATGCTGCCCGTGAGCCAACTCGCCGCTGGCTCGGCGGGCGTAGGGGCCTTGGCCACGCAGGGCTTGCTGGGCGTGCTGCCGTCGGTGCGGCCCCGCGTGCACGCGGGCTCGGTAACCAGCGAGGGCGACTACGTGCTGGAAGCGGCCCGGGCGCGCGCCACCCATCCTAAGCTGCTCGATGGCACGGGCGTGCGCATTGGGGTGATGAGTGACTCGTACAACTCGCTGCAAGGTGCGGCCGCCGGTGTGGCTAGCGGCGACCTGCCCGCCACTGTGCAAGTGCTGCAAGACCTCTCCGATGAAGACGAAGGCACCGACGAGGGCCGCGCTATGCTGGAGCTGGTGCACGACCTGGCGCCGGGCTCTCCCCTGGCATTTAGCAGCGTGAATTTTGGGGAGGCCGATTTTGCGCAGCAGATTCTCAACTTGGCCGACCCTGCGAAAGGCAACTGCAACGTACTGACCGATGACATTGCGTACTTCACCGAGCCCATGTTTCAGGATGGACCTGTCGCGCAGGCCGTCAACCAGGTAGTGGCTAGCCGCAATGCCGTGTACTTCTCGGCGGCCGGCAACCAGGCCGACCAAAGCTACGAGAACACCGCGCCGGTGTTTACCCGGTCAACCATCAATACGAAGTCGGCCTACCGATTGAATTTTGACAATTCCAACGCCACCACCGATGCTACCCAGCGCATCACGCTGGCGGCCAACGAGGATTTTTACCCCGTGCTGCAATGGTCGGACCCTTTCTACACGCGCGCTGGGGTAAAAACTGACCTCGACATGTACCTGATCGCGGTGAAAAACGGGGTAGCTACCACCGATACCGTGGCGTCGTCCAACATCAATAATATCTACTACCAGACGCCCATTGAGATCTTTGACTTCACGAACACCGCGGCTACGGGCACCACTACTTTTGACTTCGTGATCGTGCGCCGGGCAAACACGGCTAATCCTACGCGCCTCAAGTACATCAACGAGGGTGATGCGGCAGTAGGCCCCAGCGAGTGGCTTACCAGCAGCAGCACTATTTCGGGGCACGCGGCGGCGGCGAGCACGTTTGCCGTGGCCGCCGTGCGCTACGCCGACCAGCGGGTGCCCGAGTATTTTACCTCGAAGGGCGGCACGCTCACGTATTTGTTTAGCAGCACGGGCGTGGCCCTCAGCACGCCCACCACGCGCTTTAAGCCCGACCTGGCTTCGGCCGATGGCACAAGCACGACTTTTTTTGGGGAAACGTTTGGGTCTGATGGCAACAAGCATTTTTTTGGCACCTCAGCCGCCGCCCCGCAAGCGGCGGCTGTGGCAGCCCTGCTCCGCCAATCAGAGCCTAGCCTGACGCCGGCTCAGGTGTACGCCCGGCTGACTTCAACCGCCCGCGATATTGCCCCGGCCGGCGTCGATAACCTGACCGGGCCCGGGCTGGTCGATGCCTTCACGGCGATTTATGGGCCGGCCGTAGCTATCGCGCCGCCGGCCATTGAAGACCTGGAAAAGGGGGCGCTGCCCACGAGTTGGAGCATCAACAGCACCCGCGCGGGCCGCGTGCAGGTGCGCACCACCGACGGGCCGGCCTCGGGGAATTATCACCTTGTATTTGATTCGCCCATTGTCTACACCGGTCCCGGAGCCATCCAAAGCCTAAACGAAGCTACCTGGTACCTGACCGGCGTGAATGCCAGCAGCTTGCAGCTCAACTTCCGGGAACGCAAGTTTGCGGGCGAAACCGACGAGGCACTGCCGCCCAGCTTCACGGGCTCTTATAACGGCGATGGCATCGCGATGAGTGTAGACGGCGGCACCACCTGGTACCGCGTGTACGACCTGACGGGCACCAATGCGACTACTACTTACCAAACCAAGTCGGTGAGCCTGACCCAAGCGGCGGCTACCAACGGCCTCACGCTGGGCAATAATGTGCGCCTGAAGTTTCAGCAGTACGGTGGCGCTACGGCATCGGCCACGGGCGCGGCGCAGCAAGGGCGCTTATTCGACGACATCTCCCTCACCGCGCTCAATCCGGCGCCCGTGCCGCTCTACAAGGCCACGCCTCCTATGGGCTGTCCTGGCTTGGTAGTAGCCTTTACAGATACTTCGGCCCTGAAGCCGACAGCCTGGGCCTGGAGCTTTCCGGGAGGCAACCCGGCCAGCTCTACCCAGCGCAACCCGTCGGTGACGTATGCGAGCGCCGGCCACTACGGCGTGACGCTCACCGTAACGAACGCCGCCGGCTCGCAGGCTACCCGCGTCGATACGGGCGTGGTGTTTGTATACGGCCGTGCCCCGCAGATTACGGCCAGCGCCACGCGCACCAGCCTCTGCCCTGGCAGCAGCACCTCGTTTAGCAGCACGGCCGCGTACTGCCCCAGCACCTTTGCCTGGAGCTTTCCCGGCGGCGCGCCGGCTAGCGCCAGCACCCAGAACCCAGGTGCAGTAACCTACGCCACAGCTGGCACTTACACCGCCACGCTCACCGTGCGCAACGACTATGGTTCCGTCACTTCTACTATTCCGATTGAAGTCACCAATGGCCGCGCAGTGCCTTTTGCCGAAACGTTTGATGGCGCGCTGACCATCCCGACTGGCTGGTCCGTCATCAACCCGGATGGTAAATACGCTTGGGTGGTCCGCGACACGACCATTAGCCGCTCGGGAGCGCGCAGCCGCGTGCTGCGGACCCCGTTTTTCTTCGATACTAACGTCGGCGAGCACGATGCCGTGTACACGCCAGCCCTTAACCTGACGGGCATTAGCAGCCCAACGCTCCTCTTCGACTTAGCCTACGCACCCTTTGGAGCTAGCGCTAGTACTACCTTCCAGGACTCGCTTTCGGTGGTAATAGCCGATGCCTGCTCGGGCGCTACCTTGGGCACGCCCTACGCCAAAGGGGCCAATGGCGGGCTGCCCACAGCCACCGGCCGCTCCGACTTATTTATCCCCAAATCGAGCGCCGATTGGCGACAAGAGCGGATCGACCTTTCGGCTTATACTGGCCAGCGCATCGTTATCCGGTTTGTGGGGCGCAACGGCCACGGCAACTCGCTGTACCTCGACAATGTGCTGGTTGGCAACAATCTGTTGGCCCTTACCTCGGCAGCCGCCACCGTTGGCCTCGACGTGTGGCCCAATCCGGTACCTAGCGGCACCAATCTCAACATCAGCCTACCAGCCTACAGCGGTACGGTGAGCCTACGCCTCATCGACAACTTAGGCCGCACCGTGTGGCAAGAGCAAGTGCAGCAGACCGGCACGGCACTCCAGCGTACCGTGGCCCTGCCCGTCGCTACGGGCCTCTACAACTTGCTGTATACACCAGCTACCGGCACGGCCGCCGCTCGCCGCGTGGTGCTAAACTAAACGACGAGCCGCGCGCTACTATTTAAAGGCTGGGCGAAATTCGTCCAGCCTTTTTCATGCAGCAAACTCTCAAATAGCCAGGTGCCCAGCCACTTGACTTGGAGCAACTCTAGCTACCAAGTAAGCCTTTTAGCGCGTAGCAATCTCGCTAGCCGGCGCTCTACGGCCTACCTCATGCCTGTCAGTGGCGCTAGAGCTTGGCCAGAATACTGGCGATGCACTACCCTTACCATCTTCACCACTAGGCTATTGTGGCGTACCCTGGCGCAGAATACCCAGCGTTAGCTCCCAGAGGGATTCGTAAGGAATGAGTTCGATTTCGGCATCAGCCTCTCCTACTAGTGGCGCCTGGCACAGGATGGCCAGCAGTACTTTCCCTTTCACAGCTAGCGCAACCGGGTCAAATTCCGCCTCGGGCATTAAAAGCATTAGCCGCAAAAACGTGCGGCTACGCAAGGTCGCGGTATCGCGCAGGTGGCGCTGCTGATACTTGCGCAGGCGCTCTAGGCGCGCTAGTACGGGCTCTAGCTGTCGCTGCCGCAAGAAATGCAGCAGCTGAAACACCAAAATAGCCACGTTGTGGCCACGCTTATCGCGGCTATGCTCCGGCACGGTAAGGGCCGCCAGCACGGCTAGCTGGCTGCGGCGGCGTGGCGGCAGCTCTTCCTGGGGCTGCACAAATTCGGTATACGCTTCCAGCAATTCCCACCGCTCGAGGGCCGCCGGTCGCTGCTTGGCAAATGATGGGTTTTTTTGCACTACGTGCAGTAGCCGCAAGGCTTGCTCGTACTCGCCAGCGTGCAGGGCCAGCAGCAAATAGTGCTCGTAAAAGAAAAACCAGTTGCTGGAAGTTGGGTGCATATCCTGCGCAAATTCCTGAGCCAGTTTGAGGCCCGCGGCGGGCTGCCGGCCCCGCAAGTGGGCATACACGCTCATAAACTGATTTAGCCGCTGGTCGAAACGACGCTCATTGAGCTTACCTTCCTGCAATTGCTTGCTAGCCAGTGCAGTATCGCGAATAATCTTATCGTATTGCCCGCTCAGCTCGGCGCTGGTAAGCCGCGTTCGGTAGAGAGCAACAAAGGTCCCAAAAGTATTGGCCTGCTGATGCAACTCTTCCAATCTAGCCAGAAAAGCCGGTATTTTCAGCACAACTGCTCGCCGCTTAGTCACGGCACTTACCATACCCATGCGCACCTCAGCCGATATTTGTTCGGCTTCCTGCTCGTAGGCTAATAGCTTACGCAACTCCTTAAGCTGCTTGGTAATAGCTTCATACTTGCTACGCTGCTGTTGTTCAGCGTATATATTTAATAGGTGCCGAGCAGCTTGTTCAGCATAATTAATAAATTCACTCTCTAGGGCAAGGCGCATACAGCGCCGTAATAAGCGCTCGCTCAACGCATAGTCTCCTTCTAAGTATAGAATAGTAACCTTATGCAATAAGCTTAGACACTCTACCTCGTAGCGCCGCGATATTCGCAGCCGGGGGTCAGAATGGTCTAAAAAGTATAGGTGATTAAGTAGCTTATCCTGTACCCGCGCTCTTAACTGGCGCAAAGCAGCTTGGTTATTAGCCGAATTAGTCCCGTAAAGTATCTTAGTGAGCTGGATAGCAGTTAGTTCTGGCCTAGCTACGATTTCTTTCATCAATCGTTCCTCTTTTCCTAGATTAGACGCGTCTAAGTCCAGCAAAGGGCGCTGATTGGACCGGCGTAATGTCACAATTCGCGCCAAATTCGCAATTTCCTTCATGTGAAAAATGCCTTAATAGCATCTAGAGTGAGATTCTCAAGTTTTACGAACGCAAAAACAGGCAATTCAAAAATACGCAAAGTGTCCTTGTCATTAACTGAGTACTTCTAGAATTTTGCATCTTGGGGTATTATATACGATTTCATACGATGCGATGTCACAAACAGCTTTTTTTTCGCAAAAGCTGGACAGTGCTCCTTGCATTTATGGTCTTGATTGATTTGCAGACACATTAAAAAAATCTAATTATTCTCGAAATATTCCTTGTCACATTTGCCTGTTCTATGTCCTTTTGTAGGGTAAAAAGTTAGCGGAGCTTTGTATCAACAATTCACCACAACATCTCTCCCTCATCATGTTTACTTTCCTCACTCTCGCTCTTTTCCAACTCGCTAGCTTCAATAACACACCTTCTTCTGCCATCGGCAACAGCGGCTGGGGCACGGATGTGGCTGCCATCGGCAACAGCGGCTGGGGCACGGATGTGGCTGCTATCGGCAACAGCGGCTGGGGTACGGATGTGGCTGCCATCGGCAACAGCGGCTGGGGTACGGATGTGGCTGCCATCGGCAACAGCGGCTGGGGTACGGATGTGGCTGCTATCGGCAACAGCGGCTGGGGTACGGATGTGGCTGCCATCGGCAACAGCGGCTGGGGTACGGATGTGGCTGCTATCGGCAACAGCGGCTGGGGTACGGATGTGG
>Ga0160428_1002311_pt1 | contig 11813 bp, 13 predicted proteins | sample SolpanmetagenomM_FD_108198 | JGI IMG/M metagenome (GOLD analysis project Ga0160428, IMG submission 108198) | Solar panel surface microbial communities from Lawrence Berkeley National Laboratory, California, USA - M | ecosystem: Engineered > Built environment > Solar panel > Unclassified ... | reverse complement strand
TCACGACGTTGCTCCACTGTAGAATTGCAACCAAGGTAATACCATACTCAAGTCTCCCACACCAGTAATCCCGCCCTCCCCACGAGATCATCCCGCAGCGCACCACCATCCACTCCGCGCAGACATCCCGCAACCTCGACCGCCTGCTGCACCAGCTTCCTGCACAGCGCCTGATCAGCCGTGCAGTAGGCGTCTGCGGCGCGGTTGAACGTGGTCGTTGCCATCCACTCGAGCTCTTCTGTAGGGTACTGATTTGCCGGCGAGGAAGATGACATGGCCAGCTCGACGGCTCGAGAAGTGATGATGTCTACCTTCTCCCCGTCCGAAGACGCGAGGGCTAAGGTGTAGAAGATGCGGAGATAGCGCGCTAGAACGGGAATTGGAAGAGGAGAGTCGTGGGAAATGCTATTACTCGATACTATGCGCTGTTTGAGGGAATGGTTTTAGCAGGTTGAATATAGAACTCATGATCGATCGCGGGGCTGTCTTACGTCGAGCACGTGGAGCGTCACTGTCAACCCGATTAGCATTGCAATACGGAGTAGATGCGGAGTTTGTAAGTACCCTTGGCCGGAGCCTGAGAAGCAAGGAGCATGTCCGTAAGTATCTCGAAGGTCTGCGAGGTATTGCAATGCCGTGCCTCCTAGAAAAGAAGCAATTCAGTCATATGTTCGTTGCTTCATCGATGACAACAAAAGCGAGGCGTCTTCCCCACCTCGATGATCTTCTCCAGGTCATCCCAGAGTTTCAGATGCAAGGCCGCTTCAAAGTCATTCCGGAGCGATCTCTCCGACATTTGCTGGATGTTGGTCACATCCTGTGAGCTCTTGCGTTGCTTGACCATCAGCGAATGAAATGCCTGAGCGTGTTCGCGGACGCGGAGATAATGCTGTAGCTGGTGCCTGTCAGCATCCCGCGCAGACATTGGCATGTATCTGGAGCTTGCCTGTTTCGCGGTCTCCGCTTCGGCTCTGGCTGATTGGACGTACGCCTCTGCAGCAAGTCCGTGGCACACCATAGAGCGCGAAGCTAGCTCCTCTGCGCGGGGAACAGAGACTCTGGTATCTTCTTGTCCTTTCATGAACTGCCGAGTATAAGCGTACGGGTTGGCCGCTTCCACAACGGACCTCGCCTTACAGTAAGACACGAGCTCAGCAAGAGCACCACAAGCTCCGGGCTCCACTCGCCATAATACTTGAGGGCAACGTTGTACGAGTTCCTCGCGAACCAGTCGAGTTCGGTTTCCGTGAAGGGATCTCCAGATGCGGTCCCGGCAAGTCTCTTGCATTTTGTGGCTTGCGTTGCTGCTGCGACTCCGGTCAGAAGATCCAAACCGGGGTCCTTTTTGAGTCTTCTATTCACCTCCTTCGAACAGATTACAGATGCTCACAGCAACATCCTCAGTGCCCCCAGTGTCGGCAAGCTCCGACATAAGCAGGCGTGCGGTGCATCTGCCCTTTGATATCAACCTTGGGTCGACACGAGAAGTGGGCATACTCACCGAAGTAGGGCAGGCAAATGCACGCCTTGAGGGGCAGAGTAGTCATAAGAAACGAGAACCTTTTGCAGGGCGGCGATAGCTTGGTGCTTGTCGCCTGACTGCTGCGCCTGCAAGACACAGGCGTATATCAAGGTCGCATCTTTTGTAGGCTGACGCGATATCGACTCGAGGCATTCTGCAGCTTTCCAGAATGTTAGGAAAAACTCGAGAGTACGAAGGCCAGTTTACGTACCCAGGACGGTATCATGATCCTGAAGAGCAACCTTGTACATCAAATAACTTGTTAGCGGAGCAATCCGTGTCGAGTCGGACATCTCGTTGAACGTCTGGCGGGCTAAGACTAGGTTCTGCCGAGAAAGGGAGCATGAGATCAACTTCCTAGCTCAAAGGTTCAGCGTCATAGTCTTTGACTGACTGGTGTCGCTGATCACAGACCTCATAATCTTCGCCCTGTTGATGTCGCCCGCGTTATCAAACACTTTGTGAAGACACAAGCGACACCATGCTTCAGTCAACTCATATTTCCCGGCCTTGTATTCTTCTTCGATTTTCTTCCAGAGAAGCTGCATACGTCAGTATGGTCTGCTGCTGATACATCCCGCACTACACATTACCGTATGGGCGGCATGCGTGGCTGCTGCGTTCAAAGGGTTGACCAACTTGGCTGAAAATCCCGGAATGAATGCCTTCATAGTTTTGAGGGGTTCACTGTTGTTGAGGGTCATCCAGATCCTCGTGACGAATGCCTTTTCAATCCAGCCTTGGTTCTCGGTTGAATACAGTCGTAGTGTCAAAAGATCATCTACAGCTCGGCAGGAGGCTTCCGAACTTTGACGCCTTAGCAGCTATATTGTCTCATCATGCACGATTCTGCTTACCTGTGATCCTTCAGCTTGTGGATATGGTGCATGATACTATTTGAGGCTTTAGGACAATCCGGTACCCCCCAAGGATGAACTACGGCCATACGTCTTGAAGTGAGCCTCGGTCAGATGCACTGTTCTGATCATGCGAAGCAGCACTGGACGGTCAGATGATAATTCAATTTTGGATCCTCTTGCACGCTTACCAGCGTAGTACTGCTCGGTATCAAGCGTCTCTCCCACAGAGAGCACTTCGAGCTTGAGTAGTAAGACGACTAGCTTACTGTCGTAATCCTAGTGCAGTCAGCATCTACGACCCGCAATCCGTTGTTTTACACTTACGCTATCAAGCAGCTTAACCATGTCTGTAGCTCTTTGATGCGCGTCTTCAGTCTTGAGACCCAACAGCGCCCGGACTGCGAAAGCATGAGACCTCACCCTCTCCGCAAATTTGCCTCAACAAATATCACTCACCTAGGTAGTGCATTATGCTGCATCTCAAATCCGTCGCATCGGGGCTCATACCCCCGAGGTCTTGCGTCGCCAGTGCATCGTGTGCTCGTTCCAACCATTGTACGGCACTCTGATAATTCCCCTTTTGCCACAGGTCTTTTCCAATCTCGTAGAGCAAATCTGCGAGGGATTCGACGGCGGCAGGTTCGGGTACCAAACTATTTTCGGCTCGGCCATCCATGAGCAAGGGTGCTAGTTGTGAGAACATGAGCTCGGCTACTTCGAGCCGCGACTGCTTCCAGGCCTGGGCTGCGTGTCAACATTTCGTGTGACAGAGAGGAAGGGGCGTGCGTACAAGCAGCATTCTGAGACCTAGATAATCTAATCTGAGCCTCAAATGTGGTTCTCGATCTTTGTCGTCACTGTCCATACTGCCATTGACACCTGCGACGACACGATCTCGCGAGAGATTATTTTCGTATGCGGCCGCACGCTCTAAGACTTTGGCTGCCAGATCGGTGTGCTGGTGCTCCAGACAAAGCCGTGCTGTTTTGATGGATATCTTCATCAATCTCGTGATTTGGCTAATATCTTCTGGGCCGCGGTTGTCTTCGTCTATTACCCTCTTCCCTGCCTTCCGGCGTGCTTTTACAGAGGCTCTGAAGCTGCAGTCAATGAACAAAAAAGCCAAGAGGCGAGCAAGTGCAAGCAGCGACGTGTAGGAAGCCGACAACTGCTTCTCAACAGTCTCAGTCACACGGAACCCATCGCCTTGGTTATGGTGCCCGGCACTTCTTTGCAGCCTGGTGCAAAGATTCCATAACTCGGTACCTTTATTGTCCCAAAGCTCATCTTTCTTTACCGCCAAGTGGAGAGTATTGCTGGTTCCGCTTGTGAATGCAAGAAGCGTGTTGATCTGGCTTTGAAGCTCCGAGGCCAAAACTGTAACTTCCAACCGTTTTGTGCTCGTGTTCGCAGTGCGGTCTTTGTGGGATGGGGATAGGGAGGAGAGTCTGGCAGGAACTGATACTAGGAAAGCTGTGATGAGCTCAGTCAGTTGTTAGCCTTGACGGAATCAAAACGGCTACGACCAACCAGAGAGCGCATCGACAACGTCGTCGTCGCCAGCATGACCCGTCTTTCCTCCTCCATGCTGCAGGGACCTCATTGCATTGACTTGTCGACAGAGAAAGGGTATGAAGACAGTACTGCTGGGTGGTTGGGTTCATAGCACATCAACTAAGGGTTGACGACAAAATGGCTGGCCGGTTTACGTGGAGTGCGCTCTTCATATTCGGGTGAGAAGACCACGCCTCGAACAGTGCTCTAAAACGAAGACGGAAATCACAGAGTAGTGCACATGACTGCATGCGTCAGGGCTTTTTCTGAAAAAATAGAAGAAACGACTTTTTTAGATACGTCTTGCCTGTTCCATTGTGACAAACCTATACAGTCCTAAAGACCGAGCGAGAGTGATAGAAAGCACTCTCAGCATGAATCCGTTACATGCAAACGCACCGCGTAAAAGAGACCTTGGTACAGCGCATCCCGTTCATCTTCTCGGAGGCTGAATGGGCAAAAAGTTACCAATAATCAACGACGGACTGAAAGTTACACCATATTAGCTTCAATAAATTTTTACGTCTGCAACGAGAATCGCTTGGTCCTGAACTTACATCTGATGAGTATCCCGCTGAATGGTGAAAGAGAAGCAGCATTTAATATCCGGCAGACCCATCGCTTTCGGCTCAGGACTCTTCAGGGAACAGCTCGTGAGCATTGCCTTTTGCGACGCGTCAAAGGCGATGACGCCAAACTTCTCCCAGTAGCTAACAAGCGAATCCTCCACGATGAAGTCATGTATCGCGAGTTTGCCCTGGAACTCCTTGTCAGCACGTCTGTAGCTGCTGCAGTGATTGCCAGTGCTTCATACGTCTCGTAACTGCTCCAAAGGAACATGAATCAGCTCGGCCATCTCTCTGTTGCCCCTGAATATCTCCCCTGTCCTCCTCCAACAACACGCCGGGATTGCCATGCTGGCAAATACACGGTCATACTCCATGAGCTTCCTCTCAAACCACATCTCCACCATTACGAGTTCAATGTCTGTCAGCTTCTGCATGCGCTCTCGAAACCTGGGTCGGAACTTTTCCAGCTGCCGGAGAATTCGCTGCCGCGAGGTGGACTGCATGTTCTTCTCCATGTATTGATTTAGCCGTGCGTATCCTTTGACATAGTTGAACGGCTTTAAAAGACCCGCGTCATACTTTGCTCTGAGCAGTTTGTTCATCCGTTCCTCAGGTGTATCGGTGCCTGCGGGATCTGCAGCAGTCATGTAGTACTTCTCCCGCGCCTTATCCAAGGGAAAGCCACTTTGAGGTCTTGAGATCGCATTTCCAGCGGCTGCTTGCGCCGCCGTATGCGACGTCTCTGCTTGTAAATTTGGGGAGAACATGCCCTTTGGAAACTGGCCCATGGTGTTGGTGAGTGAGGGATCCGAAAACAAGCCTTGGCCGTCATCAGTTGCGTAGAACGTTCCGTCATCTAAAAGACTTGTACTGAGAAAATCATTGATGAGGTTGTATTCGTTGGAAACTTCAGAATTGTTGAAGATGTAGTTTGAATGGAAATTGTGAAGATCGTACTGCCCAGAAGGGCCAGCAGCCCAGTCTATATAGCCCAGGACTGAGTACATATCAATACAAAATTACTGACGTATGAGGCTAACGTGGACTGACCGGTATTGTTATTGTTAGCAAATGCTTGAGCCTGAGCTGCTGGAACCGGTGTCGGCTGTATCAGCGCTGGCAACTCGGTGATAGCATCGTCGGGTAGTGAAGAAACAGTCATAGTAGGTTCGACGTCCTGCAAGGGATCGGGTTGAGCTATCGCTTCACCGTCTGGTAAGGCGTCAGAATCGGCATAACTGCTTTTCGTTCGTTTCAGAGGTTCGCGTGGTTCGTCATGGCACAAGTGGCCGATGTTGCGCTTGAGGCAGCGGGTACATGGCCGCTCCTAGTGTCCCATAAGCGAATGTAACCCAGCATACACGATATATGCAGGACCTACCTGATCGCAAGTCATATGCTGGGAGAGTACGTAGAGTGTTAGCTAACTACTCCGTCCTCCGATGTCCACTGATTCTCTGGTGAACTCCCAACTTACCGATCGCCGGCAGTATACACATGCTACACGACACATGCTCAATCAGCATCCGGGAGGCACAGAGCAATCCAAAGCTCATACCATGATTGACTTTCCGCCTCTTTTTCGTACTCTTGTTTCTCGCGCCATCATCTTCGTCATGTAGGTTCTTAGACTTCACTCGCTCCGAATCGAGGTTGCCATCCATGTCTGCATTCCCGCTGCCATCGCGATACGAAGGCTCGTGAGTGGCTTCCGACATTCAAGGTATACCTCCCCGGGTTGCGCCAATGCTGGCATCTGTGGCCGTCCAAGTCGACACACAGCTTCGCGATCAATGCTCGCGTATCTCGGATATGAGCGCGTCCCGTCGTTCACCAGTTAGACTCGAGTCTGCGAAGGGTTTGGAGTACAGCGTTGATGGACAATATCCTGTAGGAACGTATGTTGCGACACAGCGCTAGGTAATGCGCTTCGATATAGAGTTTTGACGAGTGTACGCTCGAGCTTGGTGAGAGAGCGATGTGGAGTCTTTGGTGCAACACGCGAAGACCAAGCCGTGATTCTTGGCACTAAGCATCTGGGGAAAAAGGAAGAGAAGGGCCAGGTTGTGGTCCGTGCCTTTTGACTTTCGTTCGAGTCGAGCAAGCCAACTTGCGAACATCGCATTCGAGTAGTTATACGTATAGCTAAGCTATACAGTCAACGGGAATCAATCTTCTATGATACGCCCATTCTAAAGCTCTATAATCATTGGTCGCTGTGCCCTCATTCGATTGTAACACAGCCATAGAGCGGCCACCACGCGACCAATTAACACTTGCGCAGTGATTAATACGCCATACCAAACGCCAATCATCCCTTTCATTAGGTTAAGCAAACACAATTCGCGTCGGCATCCAAGCCTAGTCACTCCTGAGCATACTCTCGACTAGGTCACCCAAGGGGCCCCAGAAGTCCTTTCCTGTTAGCAGAGAGTGCTCGTCAATGAACAGAACGTAATGCTTGAAGCTAGTATTGAGATGAGGCTCGAGTCCCAGACTTTGAATGATGGGATAATGGTGGCAGTATATGTGCGCGTATACTCGATATAGACGTTTGAACATCTGACGGACAAGCACGGGGAAGGTCTTGGGAAACGGCACACCTGATGAATGATCAGCAACAACCAGACACAGGTAAAAGCATCAACACTGACCTATCCGACTAGGGAACTGCTGCTCGTTGTCGATGTTGTTTTGACACCATGCCATAAGGTGCTCGACGTATTCTGGCGCAGGCATCTTGGTGGGCCGCTTGAAGTTCTCAGAGTCCTGCCACAAGTACTCGAATCTGTGGACTAATGAATTTGGCACTTGCAGTATCCGAACGACTACACATACTCTTCTGTAGCTTTCATCTCCGGACATGTTTGGGGAGAACAGAATTCGGTAATGGACCCGTAAAGGAGGTTGATTTGATTGTAGAAGTCAACAACTGTCAGTTGTTAGCATGGTAGCCTCACATGGAAACAGTCGTTGGTGGTAGACTGACTATTGACAGCCACCCATTCATTCTCGTCTTCGCCTTCCGGCAGTTGTACGGCTTTCTTCAAGCTACCGCTCCCGAGGGTGGCATCGGCGAACTGCTTGAGCTGCCAGCTACTGCTACCCTTTGCTGCTTTTTGCGGCCTGACTTGTCCTCGTGCGCGCGGATTGCTACGTGATAAAAGGGTGTGTAAGCTGAGTCCTTCTTCTGTCCCACCGTTCTTTCCGAGGAGATCAGAGAGCGAGTGTCCACGATTCGGGGACCGCTGCTGATTTGGTTGGCTGAGGCGTGGGTGCTGTGGCGCTATCGGTATAATCGCGCCGCCATCATCTCCACCATGCGCTGAAGAAAGGCCTTGCTCAAGGGTTGAAACAGGTGCAAGGGCTTTGGGGGATGTTGGAAAGGGAGGATTGAATACGGACATAGTGGACATGGACGCTGGATGAGCCGGTAGGAAGTCTTAATAGGTACAAACGCGTTCCTGCGGGTCTGTGGAATGCAAAGTGGTTAGCATATTGTGCGTATGCTGAGGAATGATTGATGGCCCACCTCTTTGGGAGACTTCGTTGTGCGGCGAAAGACACAGATCTTGCGAACTGGCTGATCAAAATGCTATGTCTGCTTCAAGGCGAGAAGGTAAGACGATGGAATCGTGAACAAGCAAAGGTTGTCTTTTCGTGATGGAGGAGTAAACAAAGCAACATCATGGTTCAGAAGAGGGGTTCTGGGCGTCACGCCCTTACTCGAACCACGACAATTATGCACCTTTATGCATCACGAAGGGTACATCACTTATTACACTTTGATTGCAACAACTGAGGAGTCTAGTCTAGGTAAAGAACAATGCCGGACAAAAAGGGCATCGACCAAAGAATGACACCACTCTCGCCAAAAGAAAAGGGCGACCACGCGGGCTGCAAGACTAAAGCCATAGCGGACTATGAACCATCAAGCTGAGCTTCGAACTCATCGTGAACAGTCGTACCGTTAGTACGCAGACGCTCAAGCTGGTTGGACACATAATTTGCCACGTGGTCGTCGTCCTCCATCTTTCTCCTGATGCCATCGTCATCAAGAGCGCCAATCGAATTGGAACGCGTTACTGGAGCAGTGCTGTCGGGGATTTCATCATCGCCATTGCTGTGGTCACTAACGTCGCTGCGGTTGCCAATCGACCGTGTTGTGGATGAGCGGCGGAAATTAGGCTTAGCTGTTTTCACTCTCTTTTGCTTGAGGAAGATATCGTCAAAATAATGAGCTGCAGCTGCGGTAGGCGTGCGTGGAGTCTGTGGAAGACGGCATGTGACACTGATGAAGTTAGCAACATCGTTGGAGAAAGAAGTGTTAGGCAAGCATACCCAGTGTCGTGGATCATCTTCGCAACAAGACCGGTCCAACCACACTGATGACTGGCGCCGAGACCACGCCCACTATCACCATCGAAGAATTCGTAGAACCATAGGTAGTCTTTCCAGTTTGGATCATAGTCCAAGGTCTCGTTTCCGTCGTTGATGGCACGCTTGCCCAGGTCGTTGCGTACGAACAGATGCTGCAATCGGTGCTGGATTTCTTCGGCTACATGACCAAGATGCATCTCATCTCCTGAACCAGTGGGGCATTCAACCTTGAGTTCGCTACCGTAGAACATGTAAAAGCGTTGCAAAGACTCCACAAGTAGGAAGTTGACTGCAATCCAGATGGGACCACGCCAGTTGCTGTTACCACCGAACAGACCGCTGTCAGAATCGCCAGGAACGTAAGCAACCTCGAACTTCTGTCCATTGACGTCCATAGAGTAAGGGTGGTCCTTGTGGTACCTCGAAAGGGAACGAATACCATGATCGGCAAGGAACTCCTTTTCGTCCAACATCCGTTTGAGAATCTTCTTCAGACGGTCTTCACTGACCAGGGAGAGCAGCATCCTGTCGCCCTTGCCACGGCGCTTCAAGTTGGCGATGTTACGCTCGGCAACATCAGGCTTGTTCTCGATGAACCACTCCATACGCTTCTTGAAGGTTGGGAACTGGGCAATAACCTCGGGTTCCAAGGTCAATGTAGCATATAGGGGAATGAGTCCGACAAGTGAGCGAACTGGCAGCTGCTTGGTCCATGGTGATCCCCATGTGATGGCGTCGTAGTAGAAGCCGTCTTCTTCATTCCACAGCGACTTTTCGTCACCACCCGCGCGGTAACGCATAGCATCACTGATGTGGAGGAAGTGCTCAAAGAATTTAGAGGCAATGTCTTCGTAGATGCGGCGGTGCTTCGCAAGCTCCAACGAGATGTTCAGCATGGACAAACAGAAGAATGCCATCCAGCCAGTGCTGTCAGCTTGTTCAAGCTGTCCGCCCGTGGGTAGGGCCTCGGAGCGGTTGAACAGACCAATGTTGTCCAACCCGAGGAAACCGCCTTCGAAGATGTTCTTGTCGTCCGCGTCCTTACGGTTGACCCACCAGGTGAAGTTGAGAAGCAACTTCTGGAAGACACGCTCAAGGAAATCCAGATCCTCGCGGCCATACATCTTGCGCTCAATTTTGAAGGTCCGGAAGACGGACCATGCGTGTACGGGTGGGTTAACATCGCCAAAGTTCCATTCGTAGGCAGGCAGTTGACCGTTGGGGTGCATATACCACTCTCTTGTGAAAATGTCGAGCTGTTTCTTCGCAAACTCGGGATCGACCATAGAAAGAGGAATGCAGTGAAACGCTGAATCCCAGGCAGCGAAGAAAGGATATTCCCAAGAATCAGGCATCGACAGAACATCATCGAGGTACATATGTTTCCACTGCTTGTTGCGGATGTTCTTGCGACCCGGAGGCGGAGGAGGCATTCCTGGATCGCCGTTCGCCCACTGATCCCATATGAAATGATAGTACTTCTTACACCAGAGCATGCCGGACAAGGCTTGGCGCTGAATGTTTCTGAGATCATCGGTCATAGGCATAGGGCTGATTCTCATGTAGAACTCGTCTGCTTCCACACGGCGCTGTTCCATGATGTCGTCGAACAGCTCCTCGTCAAGATAACCGTCGTACTTCTTGGAGATTCGGAAGCGTACCACGGCGCACTCGCCTGGCGCGACACCACCATCTTCGTTGAAAGAATACCAGGCTGCGCTCTTGGTCCCGCGATTGTTGGGGTTGATGGCCTGCTTGTCGCGCTTGCAGATGTAGTTATGGAAAGCATCTTTGACGTAAGGTTGCTTGTTCGCGCCCCAGCCGAGCGCGGAGAAGTTGGTGTCGTTCTCGGTGAAGACGAGCTCAGGCTCGACATCGATGCCGCTTTTTCCAACACCAGGCGATGGAGAGAGCTGAAAGTAGCGATTCCCCAGCTTGGGGTGTCTGCTCTCAGCTGCGATTGGGCTGACTTTGCGAATCGAGGGCTTCTTGTCGGGTTTCTCATATCCCCATGCCCACGTGTTGCGAAACCACATGTGAGGCACAATGTGAAGCGGGGCGCGCTCGGGACCGCGGTTGTAAGCTGTGACCCGGAAGAGTAATTCTTCTTCCTCTTCAGCTTCCTTTGCAGTCTCAATGAAGATATCCCAGTAGCGATCGCCATCGAAAATCTTCGTGTCGATAAGGTTGTATTCACGCTCCGTCTTGGACCGTCTTGCATTAGTGTCGATGATGTCTTGGTAAGGAAACGCTTTTTGGGGGTATTTGTACAAGAACTTCATATATGAATGCTGGGATATGGTCAGTCAATGCAATTGCAAGCATGAGAAAGGCAATTAACCGTGGGCACGTTATCAACGTGGAAATGAGCCTCCTTGATGCTCTCGCCATGGTTGCCTTGAGGATTCGACAGACCGAACAGGCGCTCCTTCAGAAAGTCACTATGCGTTGTCAGCTTATTCTGTATCCCGCTTGAAAAGTGGCACTTACTCTTTCTCGTTCCAAAAGGTAAAAGCAATGTGCTGCAGTCCATGCGTGTCGCAGACTCCTGCAATGCCATCCTCACCCCATCTGAAAGCTCGCGACCTGGCGTGATCGTGTGTGAAATCTAGGGAAAGTGTCAGCCCGAGTCAAAGACTTTACAACCATCGGCGACTCACGGCTCCAAGCGTCTCCATCATGTCTGTTACATTTCTATTAGTTGACATTTGATCGCAGTAGTGAGATCAACTTACGAGTAGTCCTCGCGAACTGCAGCACCAGTCAGCTTTCATGCTACTCGAACGTCGCGCACAATACATACCAGTAGCCCATTGTCTCTCAGCGGTATAGGGACCCCATTTCTTCCAATACTTCTGCTTAAGCTTGTCCTCCTTGAGTCTTTGCTCCTCGGTGGACAGGTACTCGTGCTGGTCGACAACGACCATG
>Ga0160428_1002310_pt1 | contig 11816 bp, 10 predicted proteins | sample SolpanmetagenomM_FD_108198 | JGI IMG/M metagenome (GOLD analysis project Ga0160428, IMG submission 108198) | Solar panel surface microbial communities from Lawrence Berkeley National Laboratory, California, USA - M | ecosystem: Engineered > Built environment > Solar panel > Unclassified ... | reverse complement strand
CGCGCGAGCAGCGGCATGAGCGCGCGTTGCGCGCGAGCAGCGGCATGAGCGCGCGTTGCGCGCGAGCAGCGGCATGAGCGCGCGTTGCGCGCGAGCAGCGGCATGAGCGCGCGTTGCGCGCGACCAGCGGCATGAGCGCGCGTTGCGCGCGACCAGCGGCATGAGCTCGCTCACGACGTCGATCGCGAGGAGCCGTTGATCATCGGCTCGCCACTGGCTGCGCTCCCGTCCCTTCGTCCTGCGGCCAGGACGAGGTCGAGCGGCTCCGTGACTGCCCTCGGGTGTGCCTCGCGCGGTGGTGCGAGCTGGGGTGCGCGGTGCGGGAAGCATGCCGCGAGCCACGCCGGGACCTCGGCGGCGGGCATGGGACGGGCGTGGTGGTAGCCCTGGGTCTCGTCGACGCCCAGTTCGACCAGGTGCGCCAGCGTGGCTGCGTCTTCGACGCCTTCGACGAGCATCCGCAGGCCCAGGCTGTGCGCCAGGTCGGTGGTGCTCTTGATGATTGAGGCGACGCGGGGGTCGTGGCCGAGGCGTTGGGTGAAGGTCCGGTCCAGCTTCAGCTCCGCGGCGGGGAGGTCCTGGAGGTAGGCGAGGCTGGAGTAGCCGGTGCCGTAGTCGTCGATGCTGACCGAGACGCCGAGCAGCAGCAGCTCCTCGATGGTGTCCCTGCTGCGTTCGGGGTCCTGCATGAGCGTTGTCTCGGTGATCTCCAGCACCAGCAGGGCGGGGTCCAGGTGGGTGCTGCTGACGACGTCGCGGACCAGGAGGGGCAGGTCGGGGTTCAGCAGGCAGCTGGTGGAGAGGTTCACCGAGATCCGCAGCGGCCACCCGCGCGCGTGCCAGGACGCCGCCGTGGAGGCGGCCTGGTGCAGCACCGTGGTGGTGATCTCGGCCATGAGCCCGTTCTCCTCGGCGAGGTCGAGGAACACCGCCGGGGCCAGCAGACCGTCGTGGGGGTGGTGCCAGCGGACCAGGGCCTCGAAGCCCGTGGTGACACCGGTACGGGCGTCGACCTGCGGCTGGTAGTAGGGCTGCAGCTGGCCGGCCTCCAGTCCGGAGCGCAGTTCCTCGGTCAGGACGCGGCCGGCGCGTGCTTGTCGGTCGGCCCTGTCGTCGTAGCGGGCGGTTCCCCCGCCGGCGCGCTTGGCGGTGTACATCGCCGCATCAGCGCGGCGCAGCACCTCGCCGGAGGTATCCACGTGCTCGGCAGCGGAACCGTCCGGTGCTGCCCGGGCCGAGAACGGCCAGCTGGCCACCCCGATGCTCGCGCGGATCGTCATGGCCACCGAATGGAGCCGCAACGGCGGGGCCAGCCCGACGAGGACGTCCGCGGCGAACCGGTCGGCGTCCTCGAGACCGGAACCGGGGAGCAGGACCGCGAACTCGTCGCCGCCCAGACGGGTCAGCAACGCCTCCCCGGGCAGGGCCCGGGCGGCCCGCTGAGCGACCTCGCGGAGCAGGTCGTCGCCGTGGGCGTGACCGTAGCTGTCGTTGACGTCCTTGAAGCGGTCGAGGTCGAACAGCAGCAGGGAGAAGGGATCGCCGTCGGAGGTGGCTCGGGTGAGGGCGAACGTCAGCGCACGCCGGTTCGGCAGGCCGGTCAGCTCGTCGGTCAGCGCGAGGTCGCGGCTACCGGCGAGGGCCAGCACCTCGCGGAAGACGAGGGCGACCTTCACCCCCACCCCCGCGAGGCCGACGAGAGCCAGCTGCGTGGTGGGGGTGGGCAGGTGGTGGTGGTGGTCGAGGCCCAGCAGGGCACCGCTGGCGGCCAGCATCACCAGGGGCGACAAGATGGAGGACCACGCGAGGGCGACGTGCCCTGTGCTGATGGGGCCGCGAGCCAGAGCGGCTGCGACAAGCAGAGCGACTGCGCCGAGGACGGACACGTTGAGGGCGACGCCCCACCCGGGCGACGCGAGGACACCGCACACCCACAGGACGCGCACGACGTCGCCGGTCAGCAGCAGACCGAACGCCGGGGCGAGCAGAACCACCGCTCGTTCCGAGCGCCAGCCGAGGATCGAGCAGACGGCCAAGGCGACGAAGAACAGCAGCAGGTCCAGGGTGGGTCTGCCCAGCAGGGCGACCAGGGCGAGAGGTTGCAGCCCCGTCGCTGCTCGTACCGGTCGCAGGAAGAACGCGCAGGCCACCGCGGCGAGGACCACGCTGCAGTGGACGCCGTCGAACCAGGAGCTCGACGGCATGTCCTTCACGCGCTGGCGCAACAAGGACGTCTGCATGATGTAGAGCAGGGGATAGCCGCCCAGCGTCAGCAGCGTCAGGACCGGCTGGTGGTCGAGCACGAGCAGGACACCCTCGGAGGACCCTCCTCCTGCCAGCAGGAGGAGCTGTGAACCGCCGAGAAGGGTCATACCGAACGCACCGAAGATCCAGGCCCTGCGTCCACCCGGGCGAACCAGTGAACTCACGGTCAACGCCGCCAGCAGAACCAGGAGCAGCCCGCAGACGGGGGTCACGAGGTGACTGTGGAAGGACAGGATCACCGCGACGGCCAGCACGCTCCCCGCGCCGGCGATCGCCCTGATCGCACTTCGGTGACGGGGCTGGTCATCCACCTCCGTGACGTCGGACGAGCAGGTGCGCCCCTCAAGCAGGGTCGGAGAAGCTCACCCGTTCGGCGACCGGGCTCGCGCCGTGCCTGCCGGAGCGGGCAGGGACCTCGGTCTCCCGGACGCTGGCGCACCGCCGGAGGGCCGGGGTCGACGCGGCGGGGTGGCCCCCGCCGCCGCCGTGAGTGAGCGGTACCCGACCCCGCAGCGAGTGCTCCGCGTGGTCGAACCCTCCGTCTCCGAGGACGTTCCGTCCTGGGGTGGGAGAGCGGCCAGGAGCCGGAGGTCCTGACCTACGACGACACCGGTCGCTGGTGGTGCGCAGTGCGGCACCGGGTTCGATCCGCAGAGGTGAGCCGAGGACTCAGTCCTGGTCACCGGGCAGGGTGGGGATCGCCGCGAACGGGTGTGCGGCGATCCGCAGCGGCGGCTCGGCGAGCAGCCCGATGATCTCGTCGCGCAGCACATCGGCCAAGTCGCTGGTCTCGTACGTGTTCTTGGCCTGGACCGACCGGAAGACCTCGACGTTCCACAGCACGTCGGGGTCGGCGTCCTCGCGCAGGATGGTGAAGCGGTCGGAGGCGCCGGACCTGGCCATCCCCTCGGTGGCCAGGGCGAAGAGGCGCTCACCCATGCCGGCCTTGGCGCGCATCTTGATGATGTTGGCGGGCTGGTCTGAAAGAGCCATGGCGGTCTCGCGGCATTAGTGGTGGAACGGCGTTCCCCCACCTTGGAACGTCGTTTCACACCTGTCGAGACGGGGTCATGCCCGCCGGTGCCCCTCGACCAGCCCCACACAGGCAGAGCCTGTCCAGAGCAACTGGAACGCCGAGCACGGCGCCCTCCGTCCATCGACACGACCACGAGGGTGCGGGCCGCCGGCGCCGGGGCCGACCGCGGCCTGAGCGCGCGTTCCGCGCGACCGGCGGCACGAGCGGGCACGGCTCGTCGGGGAACCTCGGGTCACCGACCAGGGGTGACTTCTCCGTCCTGCCGCGGACGACGGTCGGAGGTGGAGTCCACGGTGTCGGCGTGGGCGGCTGCGCTGTGCGTCAGCGAGCGTTCCAGCGAGGCGCCCTCGACGTCGACGTCCGGCAGGAGCCGGTCCAGCCAGCGGGGCAGCCACCACGCCGACTGCCCCAGCAGGTGCATGACGGCCGGGATGAGGAGCAGGCGCACGAGGAAGGCGTCGACGAGGACGCCGAACGCCAAGCCGAAGCCGAAGGAGCGGATGAGCACCGAGTCGGAGCTGATGAACCCGCCGAAGACCGCGACCATGATGGTCGCTGCCGCGAGCACCACTCGTCGCCCGGCGCGGACCCCGTCGGTGACCGCCTGCCTGGCGGTGGTGCCGTGGGCGTGTGCTTCTCGCATGCCCGACACCAGGAACAGCTGGTAGTCCATCGCCAGGCCGAAGAGGAGGCCGACGATGATCGTGGGCAGGAAGCTGAGCACCGGACCGGGGATGCTGATGCCGAACAGCGAGCCCAGCCAGCCCCACTGGAAGACCGCGGTGAGGGCGCCCAGGGTGGCGAACAGCGACAGGACGAAGCCGAGGGTCGCGGTCAGCGGGACGAGGATCGACCGGAACACCACCACGAGGATGAGCAGCGAGAGCCCGACCACCAGCGCCAGGTAACCGGGTAGCGCTCCGGCCAGCTGCTCGGAGATGTCGATGTTGCCGCTGGCGCTGCCGGCGACACCGATGGTCGCTGCGCCGGCCGTCGTCGAGAGGGGGGAGAGCCCGCGGAGGTCGCGGACGAGCTGCTCGGTCGACTCACTCGTCGGCCCGCCCTCGGGAACCACCTGGAAGGCGGCGAGGCGCCCGTCGGTGGAGAAGCCGATGGGGGCTGCGGCGGCGACGTCGCCCACGCTGGTCACGGCCCGGACGAGGTCGACCTGCTCGGCGAGCCGGTCGGCCTCGGCGACGGGGGAGGCCAGGTCGGCGACCACCAGGAGGGGGCCGTTGACGCCTTCCCCGAAGTAGCGGGCGGTGAGGGCGAAGGCCTGGTACTGCGTCGTGTCGCGAGCCTCGGCGGAGCCGTCGGGCAGGCCGAGGCGAAGCGACAGCGCCGGCAGGGCGACGACGCAGAGGAGGACCACGCCGCCCACGAGGGTCACGCCGGCGCGGGCGGTGCGCATCGGGGTGGGGTGGGACTCGGCGCGGTGGGTGGGCGTGGCGTCCTGGCGGACCAGTCGTGCGCGGCGGTGGCGCTCCTGCGCGTTCAGCACGCGTAGGCCGAGCACCGAGAGGACGGCAGGGGTGAAGGTGACCGCCATGGCCACGGCGACCAGGACGCAGAACGCCCCGACCGACCCCATCAGCCCGAGGAAGCCGATGCCGGTGACGTTGAGAGCGGCGAGGGCGATGACCACGGTGAGGCCGGCGAAGACGACGGCGTTGCCGGACGTGCCGGTAGCCAGGGCGAGGGAGTCGGCCACGGCCGCGCCGCTGCGCAGCTGGGTGCGGTGGCGGTTGATGATGAAGAGGGAGTAGTCGATGCCGACGGCCAGGCCGAGCATGACGCCCAGCACGGGGGTGAGGGAGAGCATGTCGACCACTCCGGACAGCGACAGGGCGGCGGTGACGCCCACCCCGACGCCGACGATCGCGGAGATCAGGGGCACGACGGCGCCCAGCAGCGTCCTCAGCACCACGACGAGGGCAAGGGCCGCGACCAGCAGCCCCAGCGCTTCTCCTGGACCCAGCACCTCGGGAGTCGACTGGACGAGCTCGCTGGACAGGGCGACGCGGACACCGGGGACGTCGGCTCCCTGCAGCTCGGCGACCACGGCTTCCTTGACCTCGGTCGGCACCTCCTGGACGGGGACCTCGAACCGGACGACGCCCAGGGCGGTGCTGCCGTCGGTGGAGACCTGCCGGATGCTCGCGGACGCGTCGAGCAGTTCACCTCCGAGCCGGGCCTGGGTGGCCTGGGTGTTCAGCTGGGCGCGGCTGGCGTCCAGCTGGGCCTGCTGCTGAGCGAGGGCGGTCAGCCGCTGCTGCACCTGAGCGCTGCGCTGGGCGGCGGGGGCGGGCTCCAACGAGGCCCGGGCGGTGTCGAGCTGGGCCTGGGCCTGGTCGAGCTGGGTGCGACCGGCTTCGATCTGCTGCTGACCGCCGGCGAGCTGGTCGGCCTGGGTCTGGCGCTGCGCGGTGGTGGTGAACGGGTCGACGGTCCCGGTGATACCCGCCTGTCCCGCCACCCGCGTCAGCAGTGCGGAGATCGTCGAGCGCTGCTCGGCGGTGAGGGCGCCGCCGTCCTCGGAATGGAAGACCACGGTGCCGCTGCCGCCGCTGGCGTCGGGGAACTCCCGGGAGAGCTGCTCGGCGACGCGAGCGGTGGGTGTCCCCGGCAGGCTCACCTGTGAGGCCAGGGACCCCCCGAGGGTGAGGAACCCGGTGGCGCCGAGCGCGAGCAGCAGCAGCCAGACGGCGATCACGGTCCGGGGGCGACCGGCGCAGGCCCGTCCCAGCCGGTGCAGGAGTCGGGCCATCTCAGGCACCTTCCGTCGAGGGGGTCACCGACGCGGCGAAGCCGCGGCGCAAGGTGGTGAAGAGGTGGTCGAAGAGGGCGGCCCAGCGGCGGCGGCCGGCGCTGTCGGCCACGCCGCCCGTCTCCGTCACCCAGACCATCGCGATCACGGACACGCCGTTGAGGACCGTGGTGGTGAGCAGAGCGGCGTCGAGCGCGCTCAGCTCGCCGTGGCGCTCACGCAGCTGACGCGCCACCGGGGCGGCGAGGCGTCGCATCGCCTGCTGCTGGAGGCGGCCCTGGCGCTCCTCGCTGCCGGGTCCCCGACTCATGCGGGTGATGCGGACCAGGGCGCTGAGGACGTCGTCGCCGGAGAAGGAGGAGCGCAGCTCCTCCAAGGCGCCGGTCGCGGTGCTGCGCGGGGCGGCGCTCTCGAGCGTCGTGATGGCGGCTTCGAGCTCGGTCTCCAGGCAGGTAACGACGACCTCCTCCAGGGAGGCGAAGTGGTTGAACAGCGTTCGGCGTGCGACGTCCGCTCGCTCAGCCAGGTCCTCGGAGGTCAGGCCGCCGGCCCCGTGCTCGAGGAGGAGGTCCCGCGCGGCGTTCACGATGGCCTCGCGGTGCCTGGCTCGCAGCTCGCGCCGGCGGTCCCTTAGCTCTGCCACGCGGAGAGCTTACGCCGCGTGCAACGATGCGCTGAGTGCAACTAGCTCAGCGCCAGGCGTGGACCACGGATCCACGACGGGGCAGATGTCGCGGAAGGCCGACGACCTGGCGGTGTTCCTCCAGGCGCTGCACGTGACCCCTCCTCGACCCTGGCGGGATCGGCCCTGACACCGCCGAGGTCGACCGTCCCGAGGCGGTGGTCACAGCCCGGTCCTCTCCTCGACGCCGCGACGCGCGTCGCCGTCGTGTCACGGGAGCCTGGAGCTCTGAGTGACGGCTAGGCTGATCATGCGCACGGTCCGTGAGCTGACGGACGAAGCCTGCAGACGCGCACGAACGCGGCGATCCTGAGACGGCGCCGAGCTGCCGACCGGCCCAGCCGCGTCACCCGACTCGTCGGGCCCCGCGAGACGACCGAGGAGAACGTTGATCATCTCGCCGAGGCGCCGGTTGAGCGAAGCGTGGGGGTCTCTGCTGACGTCCAGCGCGGTGCTGGTGGCGTGGGACGTGCTGGTGACGGTTCTGTACTTCCAGCGGCCCGGGTGGTTCGAGGCGAGCAACTTCCCCTTCACCCTCTTCGGCAGCGCCATCGCCCTGTTCGTGGGGTTCGCGGTCAACGCCGCCTACAACCGCTGGTGGGAGGCCCGCACGCTGTGGGGGCAGGTCGTCAACTCCTCGCGGAGCCTCGCGCGCCAGGCGGTCGTGCTGATCGACGACCCGGTCGTCTCCGCGGAAGTGGTGCACGCCCAGATCGCCCACGTGCACGCACTGCGGACGTCGTTGCGCGGTCAGCCGCTGCCGGCGGAGGCGCTCACGAGGCTGCGGCCGGAGGTGGCGGTCACCGTGGGGGAGGCCAGCAACAGACCGTCAGCGGTGCTGCTGGCTGCCGACCGAGCAGTCAGCCGGGCTCGTGCGGCCGGCGACATCGGGGAGATCTCCCGGGCCCAGCTCGAGGAGAGCTTCGTGGCCCTGTCCAACGCCCAGGGCGGCTTGGAGCGGATCAGGAACACGCCCCTGCCGGTGCACTACCGGGTTCTGCCGACCCTGCTCGCCCGGGTCTTCTGCGTGGTGCTGCCCTTCGCGGTGGTCGAGGACCTGGGGTGGGCCACCCCGGTGGGCTCTGGGTTGGTCGGTGTGATGTTCCTCCTCGCGATCAAGGTCGGGCAGGACCTGGCAGAGCCCTTCCGCGACGGCGTCCACGACATCCCCATGACGACGCTGTGCCGCACGATCGAGATCGACCTGACGCAGGTGCTCGGGGAGCGGTCGCCGGACCAGCTCGGGGCGGTCGACGACGTGCTGTGGTGACAGCAGCCGCATCGAGGTCCTGGATCTTCTCCTACGCCCCGCCGGTCGGGATGACGACGATGCCACGAGGAGCTTCCGGGCGTCGACGTCGTCCGAGAGCGCAGCGTCCCGCTGCATCTGCGAGAGCCGTTACCGTGCCTGCGTGGTGGAGTCCGACGTGGCCCTGTTCCGGGTCCTCAACGGCCCGGTCCGCCCCGTCGACGAGCCGGCCGCCAGGGCGATGCTGGAGCTGGCGATGTCGCGGGCCACGGACCCGGCGGCGGCCGCCAACCACCACCGGGCCGTGTGGCTGGAGGATCCCAGCCTGCTCGCTCCGCTGTCGTCGATCACCGCGCCGACCTCGATCGTCCACGGCGACCAGGACCCGGTCTACCCGCTCGGTCACGGCGAGGCCTTGGCCGCCGCGATCCCCGCGGCGGTGCTGCACGTCGTACCTGGCATGGGCCGTGTCATGACGTCGCCCGGGTTGCCCGAGGAGGTCGCCGACCTGATCCGGCTCTGATGCGGCGGTCGCGCGGAGCCTGACAGCTCGCGCAGCGTGAGATGACCGCTGGCCAACCACTCCTCGTGTGCCCTGCGACTGCGCCCGTCGACGTTCGGGTCGTTTCAGCCGCAAGCCCGAGCGAGAAAGGCTTCATCCACCGGACGCTCGCCCCGACGTACTCGCCGCAGCAGCTGTCCGCTCTCACGGGACCTGTCCGAGTTCCACGGCGTTGACCTCCGATGGGACAGATGGCGTGAGACGGCCGATGGGCCACTCGTCTCCTTCGACCTGTCCTCGTCGAAGACCGCCAGGACCTGGTGGGGGAGCGACGCAGGACGTCCAGGATCGTGTGATCGGAGGCGTTGAGCTCCAGCGAGCAGGAGACTGCGTCGATGCAGCTACCCGCTGATGGTCACGTCCACAGCCAGTGGTCCTGGGACGCCCACGACGTCGGGGCGATGGCGGACACCTGCGCCCGCGCGGTCCTCCTGGGGCTACCGGCGGTCGCCTTCACCGAGCACGTCGACTTCACCCCCTTCCGTGCCGGCTTCCTGGCTCCTGACTACCCCGACCTCATCGACGACGACTGAGTCTTGACCGCGCCGCAGCTGGACGTGGACGGGTACCTCGAGTGCATCGAGCGGTGCCGCGCGGCTTTTCCCCAGCTGGCGATCTTGACCGGCATGGAAGTGGGCCAGCTGCACCGGCACACCGGTCAGGTGGACGACCTGCTCGCCCGCGGTCCCTTCGACCGGGTGCTGGGCTCACTGCACTGCCTGCCCGACGGGGACGAGTTCGCCGAGCCGTGGGAGCTGTACCCGCACCACGCCGCGGCCGACGTCCTCCGCGCCTACCTCGCCGAGATCCTCCGGATGGTAGCCGGGTCCGAGGTGTTCACCGCTTTCGCGCACATCGACTACCCAGTGCGCAGCTGGCCCCAGGACACGGCTCCCTTTGATCCTCTCGACTTCGAGGAAGAGTTGCGGGGTGCGCTGCGGGCGCTGGCCCAGGGGGAGCGAGCGTTGGAGATCAACACGCGCCGGCCACTGGAGGCGGTGATCTTGGCGTGGTGGCGGCAGGAGGGCGGGCGATTGGTCACCTTCGGCAGCGACGCCCACCGCCCCGACCTGGTCGGTACGGGGCTGGCAGAGGCCGGTCAGCTGGCCGCGGCTGAGGGATTCGTGCCGGACACCCGACCAGGCGCCGCCTGGCTGCTCAGGACCTGAGGTTCATCGGCGCGAACGCCCAGCCCCCTGACGAAGGCACGCCAACAGCACCATGCCTGCGACATCACGAGTCCTGGTCCCCGGTCCTGGCCAACCAGGTGTCCGTGAGCTGTGACCACTCGTCAACGTCGTCAGCCGCGGGAGGGCGTCCCAGCAGAGGAAGGGCTGCGCGGGCGACGTCGGCGGAGGTCAAGGCGGCCACGGCGGGGCGACGGGTCCGAGGCTCGAGGATGACGACGTCACCTGGACCGCGGCCGGTGACGGTGGTGTCGGAGGCCACGGCAGCGATCCGGCCGGCGAGGCGGTGGTAGCGCGGGTTGCTCGCCAGCAACATGAGCGCGGTCTGCAGACAGCGGGCGATGTGGGTGGGTGAAGGCATCAGCGTCAGGTGTCGGGCTCCGCGCAGCAGGGTGACCTCCAGGGCGGCAGCGACTTCGGTCCGGGTGGTCGTGCTGGTTCGTTCACAGGTGCTGCGCTCGTCCAGCAGGTCGTCGACCAGTAGGCGGGCACGTTCCTGCGAGACGGTCAGTGACTCCTGGGCCAGGTCGTACAGGTCGCAGCGGTGGGCTCGGGCGAAGTGCAGCGTGTGCTCGGACTCCAGGACCCCGTGGCCGGCCTTCGCTCCCGTATCGAACAGCAGGAGTGGGTTGGGCTGGTCGAGGGCGATCAGCACTGCCCGGGGGACCCGCCCGAGGTGGTGGTGGTGGTGGTGGTGCGGGTCGCCCCCGACCACGTCCTGCCACTGCTCGGCCTGGACGTGGTAGCCGTGGGCCAGCACGACCGAGGGGGATGCGGTCAGCAGCGGGCGTCCTCGACCGGGTGGCACGAGGCAGTCTCCCAGCCGGCCGGGCAGCTGTTGACGTCGCGGCCATCGACACGACCGCCGCGTCCTGCTCCACGACTCGGTTCCGCCTCGAGGTCTCACCCCAGGACGGCAGTGATGAACAGCCGGTCCCTTCGCCCGCCGACCCCGGGTCCCACCACGACGTCCTCGAACCCGGCGGAGGTCAGACGGTCGTGGACCTCCTCCACCGTCCACGGGCGCATCGTGAACAGGTACTCGTGCACGTGCGTCGTACCGTGGGGGTCGACCTCCTCGTGGCGTTCGGTCACCACGAGGCGGTCGTTCTCCCAGGCGCCGCGGCTGGTGAAGGTCACGACCGTCCCGGAGCTGCGAGTGGCGGTCTTCGTGCGGGGGCGGCCGTCCGCGCCTGCTCGTGAGCGGTCGGCCTCGCGGACGTCGAGGGCGAGGAGTCCTCCAGGGCGAAGCAGGCGGGCGAAGGAGCGCAGGGCGGCATCACGTTCCCCGTCGGAGACGAGGTCGTTGAGTACTCCGCGGCAGGTGATGACGTCGAAGGGTCCGGTGAGCGCTGGGTCGCACACGTCGTCGTGGTGGGCCGGGCTGGCCGGGCAGCGACCGGCGGCGATGGCGAGCAGCTTGTCGGAGGCGTCCAGGAGGGTGACCCGGTGTCCACAGTCGCGGAAGGCCGCCGCGTGGCGGCCTGTCCCGCAGCCGGCGTCCAACAGGGTCGTGCCCGTCATCCCGGTGGCGGTGAGGGCCGCTTCGACGGCGTCGATCCAGGGAGCGACGGGGTCGGCGATGAAGCTGTCGTAAGCATCGGCACACGCGTCGTAGAAGGGGCGTTCGCCAGCGGTGCTGGCTGACTGCGACGTCACGTGGGCATCGTGGCAGCAGGTGGTGCGGCCCTCAAGACCGTCGGTGCACCAGGGTCGAGCGCCTCGCGAGGACAGGTCCGCACGCGTCCGGACATCGACACCCGCGACGTCGCCGGTGACCGCGCACTCAACGGCGGGATGACCGTGCGTCCCGCACAGCGGCATGAGTAGCCCTGTGTCAAGCCGCCGCCGCCAGAACGGTCTGTAGGGCCCGGTGTTGGGTGGGGTCGTAGGCGACGCCGTCTTGCCAGCACCGCCAGATCACGTGCAGCCAGGCGCGGGCCAAGATGCGGGTGGCGTGGGGGTGGTCGCAGCCGCGGGCTCGGGCTTTGCGGTAGAGGTCCGCGGCCCAGGCGTTGGCGTGGTGGGAGTCGCCGGCGAAGTCGGTGACCGCCCCGCGGAGTTCTTT
>Ga0160428_1002309_pt1 | contig 11818 bp, 10 predicted proteins | sample SolpanmetagenomM_FD_108198 | JGI IMG/M metagenome (GOLD analysis project Ga0160428, IMG submission 108198) | Solar panel surface microbial communities from Lawrence Berkeley National Laboratory, California, USA - M | ecosystem: Engineered > Built environment > Solar panel > Unclassified ... | reverse complement strand
TGCGCATCTCTTACGAATTTTGAACACATGTGCCATCCATACTTTTCGAGTCACAGAAGAAGAGGACGCCGAAAAGCAGACTCCCTCGCTATGTGCTTGATACTCTCTGCCCACACTATCGCATTGTATCGCCTCTGTCCAGATAACATATCTGCCTTACCAAATCGAACCAGATGTAACTCTCTCTTGAGAGAGAAATTTCTAATATAAAACACATAAGCCCTCACAAGTAATCGAAACTCGCTGGAGAAGCACCTGATTCTCTGGAGAGGAAATCAATTTGGTAGAGGCAAAGACAGGCTCTGTGTATGCTTAGAACCTTTTACGCAGTATCATACCACTAGCTGTGCAGAACTAGCTGGTATACCACGCTTTGATATTCACGAAATGATAGGCCAGGAGAAATGGGCCGAACTAGACGCTATACTACAAGAGTGGTGGACAATCTGCGATGCGATCAACATAGCATGATCGATAATACGAGTGTAAACTTCTTAAGAGTAATGTAACATGCGCGGGTTACCGCTTAATAGATATACATTAAACATCATACATTGTGTACTTAACGTTGTGATAATACAGTAACGCTTTTCGGACTAAACCTCGTTCCTCTTTCGTAGCACCGGTACTGGATCCTCCAAACTGATTCCGTTCGCAGGGGAGTGGTGGTGGATACTTATGCCACATCCACTGTATAAATTCAGAGGTACTCAAGCGTGCAGATTGAATCTTGAGTTCAGCTTCTCGATCGGCATTGTGTTGACATCCCTGCATCTGTTGCCGATCGGTTTGTTGTAAACGCATACGAAGTTGCTGTATTTCATCCTCTTGCTGCTAAGCTCTGTTTTGTTGCAGCTCTAGTTGCGCACCCATTTCAGCAACATTTTGTTGTAGGTGAGCAACACGATTTCTCAAGAAGACGTTCTCTAACTCAGCAAGGCGTAGTTTTCGGATGCATTCTGCTCGAATGAATTCACTTTTATGTTGTTGTGCCTGATGTCTGATTTTTCATCTCTATAGATAGCGTGCTTGCGTTTCCTATCAGCTTTGGTAGTTGTTCGGTGAATGAGATATTGGATGCAGTCTTCCGCTGACATAGCCTCCATATTGTTGTCTGGAAGCTCCATATTAGAGTGTCTGAAGATGATCGCTGCGTGTAACCTCCAAAGCTTAGAATCAATGATGCAAGCACAATACACCAGCATGTTCTATATATAGCTTTGGGAGCCCAAGCAGTAATTGCAACGCTTAGTAGAAAAATTGCGATAATTCTTATCATTACCGGCGCAACGGCAGGCATAGCAGCGTGAAGAAGTGGACTCCCCGTAGAACTGAAATTCGAGACTACACGTAATGTTGTTCTCCAATTGAATGGGGGGCCTATAGCTTGCACTCAGGAAGAGATCGATTGAGCCGCTGAACCTGATCTACTTTGATAGTCCCCAGATATGTTGTAAATTGACGGAAATATGCAATCTCTGAGTGTTTCCAATCTGGAAAGTCTGTCTTGGTTCACCCGACCAATACAGCATTGTGGAGAGCAATTGAACTCGAAGTCAAAGCCACATTCAAGGAGCTTTTGCAATTCATGAACGGTGAAAACTATACCCACCACATGATGTCAAGAGCTACAGGACTGCTCGTTGCAGCAACATCCAGATTGCAAGTACTATGGCGAACCCACTGCGCACAATTTGTCTGGAATGATTTTGGCAACACAAAAGTCTTCCCATACAATGTCAATCAGGTCAATGTAACGGAGCCTATCCGCAATTTGTTCACTGAGAACTCGCGTTTGCCCTGGCACGACAAACTTGGAAAATACATTGCGCAAGAATATGAAATGTTCTTGCTTCAAGAGGATCATGCACGGGCGATGCATCGCTTCTACTATCCAGAGCATAAATACAACCCGCCGCTGATGGATCTCGAACATATTTCACCACAAGTCGCTCAAGATACGATCGCCAGGCCTCCGACCATTGGAGACTATCTAGCGAACAATCCAGACGATAGATTAAGCAGATTCACTGCGCTTCAAATTGAATGGAGGAACGTCTACAATCTAGGAAATCTGTGCTTGTTGCATAAGTCAATCAACAGAAGCATTGGAAATGCAGCTGGTGCAGACAAATGTCGAATTCATTTCTCGGTAGATGCTCAGGTCGATCACGTCGCTGCAAGATCAAATCCAATCCTTTACCCACCCGAGAATCCTACCCCGGAGTTCATTTCGTTGAGCGCTGCGAAGCTCTCCACACAAGTACAATGGAGGACAGAACAAATTGAAGAGCGCAGAAGACTGATGATTGATTTCAAGGTGGTCAATGGATCCGGTCGATGAAATCACTTCAGGACTCGGTGCGATGTAATTGATTGAATCGAGTGTCAACCCTTCAACGGTGCGTTGGAAAAGTATATTGAACGGGAATACATTGGGAGTGTGGGTTTATTGATACGATTGAATCATCCATCTGTGATGTTTTATAATCCTCTATTAAGCGGTGGCCCACGCACTTTACATTGCATTCAGATAATTGAACAGACATGTTTCTGCTCATTCTATGTTGATCGCATTGCTGATTGTCCACCAATCGTGCAGTACAGCATCGAGTTCAGCCCATTCGGCCCGGCCCTATCATTTCATCAATATCGAAGACTGGAATACCAGCCAGCTCGGCACAGCTGGTGATGTGATATTCCGGCTGTTGAGGATTTTGTCAGATTTCCCGGAAGACGATGCGCAGCTGGTACCGGATGATTAGTCGGATAGTATTGATATAAGCTCTGCACTTTCATAGCGTTTATCTGGCTTTTCAAAGTGTTTTTGTAATTGTTGATAGCGGTTCTATCACCAAAAGTGGGAAGATGACTCGTCACACCATGAGTTCGGTTCGACCACCGTCTCATCGAAGATAGCTGCAACATTCCAGGATCAGCCGCAGCCATGAATGGAAGCTGCAACACTATGGATTGAACCGTCAATTCAACTGCCCTTGTCGGAGCCAGTTCGATTGCTGTGACTGCCATTCCCAACGACGGATATACCTTGCTTCCAAGAATGAATAGATGAGCGATCGTCTAGCAAGCTCCATTGGGATGCTAGGGATGCTTTTCTGAGCTTTTGTGCATGTTTTAGGCATTCATTGATCGACGGATTTGCTAATAATCTGCTGGACGCTGTAACCATCAGTGGCGCTGCATGTTGTATGATCGGAAGGACCAAGGTCTTTATAAGCTGAATCTTTACAGGCGTCTTCCAGGTGTAGCAAACGCGGCGTAGCAAGGCCAATGTCCTTTTGGCTTTTCTTGCAGTATATTCGACCTGTGACAACCAATCGAAACCTCTCGCCGTCAGAAACATTCCAAGGTGCTTATGATTCAGTTGGAGGCTCAAACCCTGACTTTCCAAGAGTAAACAGCGTTCACCCAAGGTTACACACGAGCATTTGGAAAGCTTCAGTCTCATCATATTTTCGTGGTTCCAATTCTGCAAATGTATCCACATAGACAGGGCCTCCGATTCGGTTCGCCAGAGCAGCAAAAGGTCGTCGGCATACATCACAGCTGGATGCGTATTCTTTGGCAGTAGCGAACTCTTCGTGTATTCATTGTAGTAGGTCGTCTATAAAAATTTGAACAGCATGGATGAGGGCAAATTTCCCTGAAACAGACCTCTGTTTAGTCTGATTCTTTTCAGCTGTGCTCCGTTGACTTTGAGTATAGAGTACATTTCTCGGAACATCAAATTTGTAATGATTCTCACAAGCATTGGTGCCAAGCCACGACGCTGCAATATTTGAGCAAGAAGATTCCATCTGGGGCTGTCATATGCCTCCATATTATCAGTGATGGTACCATTGCAAGCAACTTGTTCTCTAGGCCTCCACACACAGAAGATTCGACTGGGTATCGTATCCACGCTTGAATCCGAATTGATAGGGGTGTAGTACTATACTCTTTTCCATCTCAGCTAGTACAAGCTTTTCGAAGATTCTACGAAACATCACCTGAAGACTGATTGGTCTGACCTCCGTAGGAAAACATGGGGACCCATCATCCTTCTTGCTCAGTAGCGTTGTTATGGCGGTGTTCCACCTGGTAGGAGTACACCCATGTTGGCTTGACCATGAGTAAAAGCGGCATATGGGATTCGAACTTTGCAGAGAATCGGCGGAGGACGTGGTTGACATAGATGTTGAAGGTGTAAATTATTTTTTATTCAAAAGAGGTACAAAGAGCTTATGGGGGTATTCATGGGTGAGATAGTTAGGCTAGTGCACAGAATAATCTATGGCAATGTGTAGGGTCCATGATATGCGCGAAGTCGCATACATTGTCAACTTAGAGGAGGATGTCGTGTTCTTGATTCTTTCTATCTGAGTATTTCGTATGGAGCCTCAAATTTCGGGACGTCGCCGACGCTCGTGCATCTAATCGCGTCCAATCAGGATCCTCCTCCATCATGCAGTCGACAGATTTGCATTATCGAGTGCTCGTTGGGTTGAGCCAATCTTTTGGGCATATGGGTGCGACGTTTCGTGTGGTTTACCAGGCAGCTTTGATGTTGGAGATTGGGTAATTGCTGACCACCTCGCATTCCTGGTTGAAATTTGCATGATTTTACTTGAATTGACGCGGAATAGTCAATCCCGAGGTTCGTATAGATCCTAGAAGTTGAGTGGATTTAGTATCTTTGTTTGAAATTGCTAAACGCGGTCGGTTTTTGATGCCGGATCCCTGCCAGCGATCCCCTCCGTAACCTAGTTCATCTGTGGTGCAGAGGTGAGATGAGTATCGTTTGGCTTTAGACCTAGATTAAGTACAATAAGAAAGAGAATAACAGATAGTACATCTCCTTGTATGACTCCTATCTGTATCTTCAGCACTCTCGTCGTTGGCTTCAATCCTCGTATACTGATCTCTATATATGTCAGACACCGTCTCCTTAAACCATGCAGGGAAATGATAATGGTTGAGAGCAAATCGATGAGGGAGTGTCGGACTGTATCGAAGGCTCCTTTTAAGTCAGTCATAAGGAGGAAGAGGCGGTGGCTGCCAGTCAGGTTGCTTAGCAGCTTATCAAAGAGGAAGTGATGTTCTACACATCCACTCACTCCCCTCATGAACGCCTTCTGCTCCGTATTCAAATACTTATTCCCCTGTATATGTTTAGCTGCATAATCGAACAGAATAGTATTGTATATCTTAGATAGACATGTAGTGAGTGTAATTGGGCGAAAGTTCTTGATATCGAGTGAATCCTTCCTGGGTTTGAGAGCAAGGACCATCCGCCCATACTTGAACGATTTTGGATATTTATTTGCGGATTTGAACCTGTTGAGAATGAAGATTGTTGTTGGCTGAGTGGAGGGGCACCATTTGAAGATTCCGTAAGATAGTCTGTCATGCCCGGTACTGGCGCGTATATTTTTCCTTTTGAGTATGGTTTGCAGCTGCTCGATAGTAATACAGTCGTTTATAACGTTAGTCGTTGGAAACGGAGCCTCAGGCATCCAGTCTGGTTTCGTATACTGCATCCCATACTTCTCGTCTGTAAGTTTCCTCTCGTAAAATCGTCTTATCTCCTCTGTCGTATTGGATGGTGTTCCGCTAACCTCCTCTTCGCCCGTAAAGCACTGTTTCGTCATTTTCCAAGGGTCCTTTCTCCATCGTTTCTCTTCTTTCCTTTGGTCGATGTCTAGTTCATTCTGGGCTTTCCTTCTAAGATACTTGTTTTCCTCTCGTACTAATCGTGCATGCATAATTTTGGAAGCTATACGATCGCCTTTGGTGTTTGCCTCTTTCGCCCGGCGTCTTAGTTCTTTCTTTTTTTCTTTCGTATTGCGTAATATTGGGTCGATTCGTGTGCGTGCTGTGTACTGGGATCGTTGTCGATCTTGTTTGGCTCCGAACATCTCAAGAGCGATGTCGTAGAGTCGTTCCGTCCAGTTGGTAAGTGTCGCGTCGATGTCGGTATCGTTCTGTGCTCTCACTATCCAATTTTCTAGTTCGACCATTGAAGCTATCTTCTCATCTAGTCTTTTCCATTCTTTCTGGGATCTGGGAAGATTCAAGAGTCTGCGTTCAGCCGGAAATTCATTGTTGAGGTTGGAGGTAGTACTCGGGGTGGAAGGGTTGTCGTCCGAATATGCAGACTTACGACCGACGTTAGAAGTCGACTGCTGTTCTCCCAATGAATTTTCGATGATCGCATTACAATTTTGAAGATGATATTCTGTATAAGGGTCGTTACAAACTAAGGCACATCTTGGGCAAGTGCGTAAATTTATAGTTGCTAAGAAAATCGTCGCTTCAATCCGGGCTTTTTTTAGTTTAATTTCATCTTCCGCTTGTTCGTCAGCCTCTCGGGCTCTCTTGGACGACGTCATGCGACGTGTGACCGCCATGGGGTGGGGGGGAAACTTTTTTCGAGGAATTGCAAAAAACAGAGGGAGAGAGATTTTTATTGGAATAACCCTATATATAATTCGTTAAATAACCCTCGCCTCACCTCTGCTCTTCGTGACCTCTCTGTGCGTTCGTCAAAATCTTGGGAACCTATGCCAGTGTACGACTGGCTACTGCTCTGTCCGCAGACTGACATATTATGACAAATTCGGATTTAATTTCTGTTCTCCTTCTTTTTGTATCAAAGAAATTTCCGCTCGAATTGAAACTTCGCAGGCGCTGTATAATCCTATGAGATTTAGATAACTTCAAGAACGTCGTGGAATTTTTTCAGAAGTCGGATCGGAGTCGGATCAAATTGCTCCGTTCGACAAAATCAAGCGCTTCAGAAATGAACAAAACGTTTAGAGAGTGAAGAACATAGAACTAATATGAATCTTGGTAAGGCTTACACTAGACAAGGGTTATAGGGGAGTTTCATCTACTGTCTCCTATTGTGAACCGAATTTTACCCGATTTGATCTAAGTCTAGTTCTGCAGCGCAATCCTGGTTTGGACCAAGGCGGTACCATTCCCCACGAGTTTGCTATGCTGCCAGCCTTGTATGGTTCCTTTGCTCATACAAAAGTTTCATTTGGTTGAAAGCACGAGCTCTGGAAACAATGACACGATCGAGCATCATGGGCGATGTTCAAATCGAAATTGATCAAATGAAGTCAGTTTGTCAGATTTAGGGGCGATTGGAAAAAACAAATCGATCATGAATTTCAGAGCGATTGGTACGAAAAAAAAGGTGAAGGCCACGTCACACAACTGAAGCTCAAGAGAGTCCAGCGCAACATTGAGATGTTCCCGGAAGCTACAACCACTTTGAGGTCAGCTAAAAGCTCCTCAATCACGTTTTACCCGGAAAACCATTTGATGAACGGCCATGACGCCTATTGCCAGCAAATTTGCAGAACAGATAGAATCTGCTATTGATCCTCGAAGCGGTCGCGACCCCCAGAAGCTGTTGATATGCTTACTCCGAAGTCTGGGTCCATTGAATCAATCTGCTAACTTAAAATATATTGTGCAATAGGGAATAAATAAATAATTCCGTTCCTATCAGAGGTATCGTCTGATAAAAGTATCAGTGTACACAATCATCCCGCTGGCCGTCCCATCACTCTTCATTTGACTTGTTTGCTGGGAGCTTGAAAACTGGTAATCAAGAACGATCTGATAGGAATCGATGAAGGTTGTCATTATGGTATGGTACCATTGATAAATCTGTGCAGAATCTCGTGCAACGCTACAAGCGGCAAGAGCGTATGTCATGGTGATATATCTACAGACCTGCAAACATTGAAGTAAATTTTGCTTTATACAGAGCGTGAAAACCTAGCGAGATGTCTTGTTGTGAATCATTAAATATGGCTTAGGGAATATGTGACTACTTCAGAATGACGCTCTGACACTCTGACGTCACGTAATTTGTACTGATTTCGTCGTAACATTGCATCCCGAGTACACTGTAGTTTTGTAATTTGTACTCTGAGTACTGTAGATTCTCTTCCCTTTTAGGAAGGTTTTGACGGCACCATTAGCGACCTACCTAAGCAATAAACATCTTCTGATCCCTAATTCATTGACACAAGGTCATTCACAACGGTAACCCATCAATCAATACAATACCTGCACTTCGTCCTGCATTGCATAGATCCGCATCCAGCTTATTCGGCTCACTTTAGATGCGTAGAACAGGGCGCATCCATAGTATATTGATCTGGCTCTTCCTCATACTCATACTCATTCTCGTATCAACAAACCTCAAATTCTTCCTCTACAATGGAAATATAAATATTACAACATTCCAAGGCTCAAGCAATGAAAAATTCATCATCGAAACATTACCGCAATCCCTCGGCACACAAAATCACACTGTAGTGGCAATATGTAGACCGGATTGGATTGGAATTAAAACCGCAACTCTGGCACAGAATCTGACTACATTGTTGATCCGAGAATATAACACAGACCGGAACCGCCATCAATTGCTTGATCTCATCCAGCAAAATAAGGTAGCCAGTGTTTCATTGATCGCTATCATGCAGATAACCAATGCCTCAAACTTACCAGGTACGCAAGATCATCATCAACGGGATACCGCCCGGGTCTGAGGAGATGATACGCGATGTCGTGACATATTCGGCCAGAACTAAAATCGGGCTAGTGTATCACGGAACGCCAGTTGAAACCCCAGACGATATGGTTGTAGGCAAGAGGTTGAGCGATCTTATGGTAATGGCAAACGCAGGACATTTACACCAGCTTGGTTTTGTCAAGTTAGGCTTAGCGGAAATGTTTGGGGATTTGGGAATCAAGAACACATATACGGTGGAGAATTTGCTTCCTACAGATCTGCCAACAGGTGAGACCAAGCTCGAAGACACTGTTTCATCTCACAAGAAACCTTTCCGAATTGGCATTTTCCTCTGGTTTGGTAATCATTATCTCTCTTACTCATTCAACAGTATTGATCATGTTTCTACAGTCACCCTCAAGAACCCAATGACTCAGTTGTTAGCTGCTTGTTTATTCGAGGATGCAGAGATACATGTTCTGGTCCTGCCTGACCTATTGTACCTGAAGCACTGCAAAGGGAAGATTGTTGTGCACGGAGCAGTATCTCGCCCACAAGTGCTAGACCTGATCTCTCAGATGGATTTGACGATGTATGTTTCCCTGACTGAAGCTTGTCCAATGACAGTGCTAGATTCGTTACGGCTTGGCGTACCATGCCTCACTTCACATAGTCATACCTTCTTCAACGATGAGCCAGAAATATTTCGGCACTTGATCGTCAGCGAATTCAACAATCCGGCTGCTATTCGCGATCAGATACAGCACATAAGATCGAATTATATGAAAGTTGTAGGACTACTTCCCGATGTCGTCAATCGATATGCAATACGATCAACGCAGAGCCTACATAATTTTGTGTGGGATGGTATAACCGTGCGTGCAGACGAGCAAATACTAGATTGACGAAAACTCATCCTTCCAGAACCTGAGATTGAATACTGAGCTATCTAGGTAGTCAGTATAGGATGGATGAACAATTTAGTGCTTCGCGGGAGAGTAATATTTGTTAGAATGCATCGCTGTGTTTGCTCTTAGTTGTCTTTTCTCTCTTATCACTAGACTCTGATAGTGGCTTGGATGAGAATCTCAAGTATAACCTAGATCCAACAGGAAAGTATGAGATCCTCAGCAGGTCATGGCCTATTTTGAGGTTTCTAAACTGATTTCCAATTTCATTTCATTCAGTGTGATTTCATATCATATCAATGGATGGCTTACAGTGTAGCAGCGTGACCAAGTGATAACTTCAGAGGTCACATGTATCATATGTAAATTGAATATAGTTGATTTGCGAATACTACAGATCATTGAAGCAGTATGTATGAACATATTATACTCGAGTACTATAGGCTCCTTGCGGCAAAGTCAAACGATGACGACAGAAGTAAAAAGCAATTTCTCTCTCTGGCGATCAATCCCTTCCACAACACATCGATTCATAGATATGCCGACCCACATAGTCAACAGAGTACGTGAATTTATATGGACGTTTCGTAAGCCGTCATGGACATATCTCATGGTAAATTACATCCTTCAGCACTAGCATGAAGACGGTCTTAAGCTGATCACATCACAAAGATGATCTTATTAGGAACTCTAACCATCTTTTACCTGTGCGATAAGCATAATTACAACAAGAAGAGAGCGCGATACTCTCCTGTCAATGGAAGGGAATCAAGTAGCGGCATTATTCTCGTCTCCGCCTACTACCCTCTTCCCAATGCAAAACATACAATCACACAGTATAAAAGATGGCTGGACAACCTAAAACAGCTACACACTGATATGTATATATACACCACAAACGAATGGAAACCAATACTGAAAACAACGTTGGCAAAACCTGGAACAACGCTACATATTGATTCGTCTTTTGAAACACCATTTGAAACACCATACTTGAAGAACTATGAGCGAGATTACAGGACTAGCCAGTTTGCGTTAGATCCAGAAGCATTCAGGCATACACCAGAGCTATATGCAGTATGGAATGCTAAACCGTTCTTCCTAGCAGAGGCGAGTCGGAAGAATCCAAATTATACATACTATTTCTGGAATGACATTGGCAGTTTTCGATCGAAACACGCCTACGTCCAGTGGCCGAGTAGAAGTAGACTTGATTCGCTGTGGTCCGGCTTCGGGAAGAGTAGCGAAGGGAAGATGTTTATACCCTCCGAGTACGATTTCAGTCGAGACACCGATGTAGCACGATTCTCGGCAGAGCCGTTTGCAGACCCCGCTGGTGACCACATGAAAGGTAATCTGAATGCTGAGGCGAAATACTCAATCTGAGAATGATCACCATAGGTAGCTTCTTTGGCGGTAAATCTCAAGCTGTGCTCTGGTGGGAAGCAGCTTGGTATGCAGCGCACAGTCATTTCATATCCAGAAAGTACTTTGTCGGCAAAGATCAGAATATAATGAACTCACTGGCACTGAAGTATCCGAGTCAGGTATTTTCCGTACGTAGTGTCGAAGGATGCCAAGAGGATAAATGGTTTTCTTACCAGTATTTTCTGGCATCTGTGATAGATCGTTATCATCAGGATTATCTCTATAATGCAAGTTACTGCCCCGTTATGGATGTTCATCAGCGACATCTTCTCCTGAGCGGAAGCTGTAATATAGGTAACTCAATATAATATCAAAATAAATCATGCAACTCTATACAATGTTTTAATTCCCACTCTCTCTGATTGGTGCACATGGCTTCTTCGCGGCTCCACATCAGCAGATGGTATGTTCATGGAGGCACTTCTTCTTGAGGCGAATCCTGTAGATACCACAATGAATACATAAGCTGCGGAGACGCCGAATGTACCGAAGCTGCGTCTTGATCCCTCCCGTTGAGCAGATCGATCCACTGTGAGCGCTGCCAATGCTCACGATGTCTAAAGATTTGCTCCGGGAGGGTTCCACGTATTGGCTGACATCCAGTTTCCCGCAAGGTCGTATGATTGTATATGCAACTTCCCATGAGCAGATCCTCAGGTGCTCCACCGAATGAGATTGCTTTATTATCCGGCATGAAAGACATTCGACTGGTGCTATCAATGCAGGTCTGCCAATGCATACTGAGTGTACGGAATAATTCAGAAGTGAGTACATATCCTGGTCCTCCCCAGCAATACTGAAAGTCTCCATGACCATCAGATCTGTATTGTTTGCCTCTCCATCCAAGATCATAACCATACGGATGTCCATACCATGCGATTTCTCCTGGCTCGGCTTGACTCAGACGTTTTAAAAGACTTGGAATGCGTATATACGTATCATCGTC
>Ga0160428_1002307_pt1 | contig 11823 bp, 8 predicted proteins | sample SolpanmetagenomM_FD_108198 | JGI IMG/M metagenome (GOLD analysis project Ga0160428, IMG submission 108198) | Solar panel surface microbial communities from Lawrence Berkeley National Laboratory, California, USA - M | ecosystem: Engineered > Built environment > Solar panel > Unclassified ... | reverse complement strand
TCGTAAATGTAGTTCTCGGCGATCAGCGCGCCGGGGTCGGCCGACAGATGGTAGATCGCGCCGCCATCGGGGAACCATTGCTTGACGTCGTGGACGCGGTTGCCGACCACCACGGTGTCGCGCAGCGTCGTCGGGGTATCGTACACCAGATTGCCGGGCTGATTGTAATAGCCGCGGCTCGGGGTGAAATAGGCCGCGTTGCCGCCGGGGTCGTTCGCGCCCCACCCCCAGCCGATGTCGATCCCGTCATACGGCGCACCCGACACGTCGTTGTGCCACACCACCGCGCCGCTGGCATAGGTGACGAGGATCGCCGCCTGCTCGCGGTAATGTTGCGATACGGTGCGGACGAGGTTGTTGCTGATCAGGATATCACGCACGCCCATTTCGGGCCGCGCGGGGTGATGCGCGTCGGGCCGCACGCCGCCGACCATGATCGCGCCGCCGGCGAGATCGGTGAAGCGCGAGCGCCGCACCTCGATCGCGCTGGTCCCGAGACCGATCCCGCTGTCGTTGGCATCGGGATTGTTGCCGATGCCGAGCGCGATCTGGCCAAGCTGGGTGAACTCGTCATGGTCGAACACCACGCGCGTCGCCGCCGCCACCTGCACCGCCGCCGGCTGTTGGCGCCAGCGGTTGCGCATCGCCTCGAACGGCCAGCACCCCCAGGAGCAATCGCGGATCGGATCATCGGGATAGCCGCTCCACTCGCCCGCGAGGAACGACCCGCTCTGCTGGCTGGCATAGCCCTCGGGACCCGAGGGCAGCAGCCAGCTGGTGTGGCGGAAGCTCAAGCCGCGAAACTGCAAATCCTTGATCGGCGCGTCATAGCTTCCAGCAACCGACAGCAGGAACTCGAGCCGCGGCAGCACCACTTCGGTCCGCTGCATGTCCTCGCCCGCGAGCGGCTTGTAATAGAGCTTGCCCGTCGTCGGATCGGCATACCATTGCCCGGGTTCGCGCAGGAACGCGCGCGCGTTGACGAAGAACAGCCCGGCATTGTCCCCCCATACCGAGCGTGCCAGAGTGTCGTAGCCGACCAGATTGTTGCGCCACCCCGGCTGCTGCATGACGATGCGGTCGCCGTCGATCCGTGCGACCATCGCGTGGCGATCGGTGAACCATCCGGTCGCCTCGACCTCGATCCGGCTCTGGTCGGGCAGCTTTGCAAGCGACCGCCAGGCGGGGTCGACGATCGTGATCCCGGTCTTGTCGAAGGTGAAAGCACTGCGCGGAGCACGGACCGCGGCGCGCGGCGCCATATGGCCGCCGACCCAGAGCTGCCGCGGGTCGATCCCGCGCGGGATGTCGGCGCTCCAGATCCCGTGCTGTCTGTCGGCAAGCGTCCAGCCCGTCACTGGCGTCCCGCCCGACAGGATCGGATGCGCGCCGGGCGCCGCTTCCCAGCGCACGGTATAGCTGGCTTGCCCGCCATCCGCCGCGGTCAGGTGCAACGGCGCGCGCAACCGGTAGACGCCGTCGCCGAGCAGCACCGTCACGTCATGATCCGCGTTGAGCCGCCGCACCGCCGCCTGTGCGCGAGTGAGCGTCGCAAAGGGGTGCGCGGGCGTCCCGTCGCCGTCGTCCGACCCGTGCGGCGATACCGACAGCACCACCGGCACCGGCGCTGGCCGGCTCGAGATATGGATGTTGCCCGCGGTCTGCTCCTTGCTCACCACGGGGGGCACATAGACCGGGAAATCGGGCGGTGCGCTGTGCTGCGCTTGCGCGGGCGCGAGGCAGGCGATCGTCAGCACGGCGGCGAATACAAGCCGGTCTTTACGCATCCTCGGTCTCCAACGCATAGAAATCCATCGCCGCGCCCGCGAAGAGCCGCTCGCTCCGCGCGCCCGCCCGAGCGGCGAGCGCGAGCGCATCGTCGTGCCACTGCCGCCAGCCGTCGCCCGACAGCAGCAGGACCGGCCAGTCGCTCCCCCACATCAGCCGCTCGCCGAATAGGCGCACGAGATGCTCGACATAGGGCAGCAAGTCCGCCGCCGGCTGGCCGGGCGCCTGTTCGGTGCGCAGACCCGACAGCTTGCAGTGCATGCCAAGCCCGGCGAGCCGCGCGATATCGTCGCGCCACGGGTCGAGCATCCGGTCCGCGACATTAGGCTTCGCCGCATGGTCGATCACGATCGGGAGATCGGGCCAGCGTTCGGCAAAGCGCGCGAGCATCGGCAGATGCCGCGGCTGAACCAGCGCATCGAGCCGTAACCCCGCCGCCTGCAGCGCCTCGATCGCGGGGGTTAGCGAGTCGTGCAGCAGCCAGTCGGTGTCGGCGATCGCTTGCAGCATCGGCCGCACGCCGCGCACCTTCGGGTGGCGGGCGACGTCATGGAGGCGGTCGGGCGCCCGGAGGTCGGCCAGATCGACCCACCCGACGACAGCGCGGACCAGCGGCGTATGCTCCGCCAGCGCGATCATCCAGTCGGTATCCGCGTCGCTCGGCTGCGATTGGACCAGCACCGTGCCGTCGAGCGGCAGGCCGGCCGACGCGGTGATCAAGTCCGCAGGGCCAAAGTCGCGATGGATTTCGACTTCGGCGGCGGTCGGCCAGGTCGTGCCGGGCGTGGCGAGCGACCAGAAATGCTGGTGGGCGTCGATCAGCCGCATCATCGCACCGATCGGATCGGCAGCACGAGGCACGCGCCGAAGATCACGAACGCGCCCGACACGACGAACAGCAGCGGATAATTGTTGCCCGTCGCGTGCAGCAGCGCCGCCGCCATCACCGGGCTGAGGATTTGCGGCACGTTGATTGCAGTCGTCAGGATGCCGAGATCCTTGCCGGTCGAATCCTCACCCGGCGTGGCGGGCGGAAGGACCCGCGTCATCAACGCGAGATCGACCGACATGAACGATCCGTAGCCGATCCCGATCAGCCCGGCATACAGGAACATGCCGCGCAGGTCGGGCGACACCAGCGGCGCGATCTCTGCCAGCGCCATCACGACGCCGGCGATGAACACCAGCGGTTTCAAGCGACCGAGCCGATCCGAGAGCCAGCCTGACAGTAGCGCTGAGATGACCAGCGCGACGAAGGTGATCGACGACATGCGCGCGATCGTCAGATTGGCGGCGCCCTGCGTCAGGCCGATATAGCCTTCGAGAATATAAAGCAGATACGTCAGGATTGCCTGATAGCCCATGTAGATCGAGAAGCGGCCGAACAGCGCCCAGGCGAAATCGGGGTTGGCCTTCGGGTCGATCCAGAAGCCCCGCAGAAAGGATGCGATGCGAAACGGCACCGGCGCGGCGAGCCCGGCAGGCAGCGGCGGCTCGCGATTGACGACCACGAACATTAGGCAGGCGGCGATAATCCCGCCGCCTACGATCGCATAGGCCGCGAACAGATGCGCCGCCATCAGCCCGCCGAAGATCGTGCCGGCCGAGACGCCTGCGGTCATCGCCGCGCCAACTACGCCCGAGACCACGCCGCGCTCGCCCGGCAGGAAGCGGTCGGCAACGATCGTCGTGATCGCAGGCTGCATCGAATTGAGGCTGACCGTCGCGACGAGCCACAGGATCGTCACGCCGACGATGCCGCCGCCGAACGGGATCAGGATCGTCGCGATCCCGCCGGCGACGCCGCCGATCGCGATCCACGGTGTGCGCCGGCCGAAGCGCGAGCGCGTGCGGTCGGACAAGGCGCCCGATACCGGGGTGGTGATCGTGCTGAACACCGAGGTGATTGCGTAGATCACGCCCAATGTCCCGAGCTTGCCGACCGGGTCGAGATTCTCGATCTGGTTGGGCAGCAGTACGCCGAGGATCGACGCATAGAGCGCGAGTAGCACGAAGAGGACGACGCCTAGGCTGACGATCAGCCCCCATTTGCGGCCTTCGTCGACGGGCGCGACGACAGGCTCCGCTCCGAGTCCCACGTTAGCGGTCACGCGACCGCGCCGATCGCCTGCGGGAGCGCGCCGCCCGTAGCGCGCGCTTCCGCGCTGAGCACGAGGCCGTGCCCCGGGGCGTCGCGGCCGTGGATGAACCCATCGGCCATCGCATAGGGCTCCTCGACCAGATGATCGAAATTCTGGAAACTGTATTCGAGCCAGCGCACGCCCGGCAGCGCGAGCGCCATGTTGAGCCCAAGTTCGAGGAAGGTGTTGCCGAGCGTCACCTCGATATTGGCCTCGTTGGCCAGCCACCCGGCGCGCATGACGTCCGACACCTGACCGTGGACGTTCAGCATGTCGCACGCGCGCGCCTCGATCAGTTTGCGCTTGCCGGTCACGTCGAGATATTCGCCGGCATTGATCCGGCTGATGCCGAGTTGGCGCAGCATCCGCAATCCGTCGAAATCCTCGCGCGGGATCGGGTCCTCGAGCCAGTAGATGCTGTGCCCGGCGCGTTCGAAGCGGCGCACCGCCTGGATCGTTTCCTGTGCGGTCCAGGCCTCGTTGGCATCGATCATCACTGGGCGCTCACTGCCGACGGCATCGCGCAGCAAATCGAGCCGATGGACATCCCGTTCGAGATCGGGATGACCGACCTTGATCTTGTAGCCAAGGAAGCCGCGCTCTTTTGCCCTTCCGAACAGCTCGGTGAAGTCGTGATCCGACAGGTGATAGTCGAGCCCGCTGGCATAGACGCCGACCTGGCTGCGCTCAGCCCCCAGCATACGCCACAGCGGCAGCCCCGATTGTTTGGCGAACAGGTCCCAGACCGCGTGCTGCAGCGATTCCTCGAACGGCAGCCCCATCCGCCGCGCGTTGCCGCCGCGCACCCGGCGCACCGCCAGCGCAAGCGATGCCGGGTGCCGCCCCTCAAGGCCGCCCCAGGCTTCCGCCGCGAAGATGCGATCAATCTCCTCCGCGTCGGGCAGTGTCGTGAACAGCGCCTGCGCGAACCCGAGCCCGACATTTCCCTTGGCGTCGATCAGTTCAACCGCGATCAGCTGCGCGCTTGTCGAGCGCACCTGTGAATCGCCGATTGTCCGGTCGCGTGGGAATTCCAGGCGAGTCAGGCGATACTCGACGATTGGCGCTGACAACATTTCTTATCTCCTTACTGAGATATCAGTCTGTGGGACAATCCGTGCCTTGTGACAAGCTTTGCCACCGCGTCTGCACAGTGAGTCACCCTGTGTCGGCAGGACCGCAAAGGTCAGAAGCGGACGCGTACCCCGGCGGTATACCGCCGTCCAACCTCCCGATATTCCTGTGTGTTCGCGACCACGTTGGCGTAGTGGAATTCGTTGGAGTCGGTCAGGTTGGTCGCGTCGGCGGTCAGAATGATGCGTTTTGTAAGCGACAGCTGCACCCCTGCGTCGAGCTGGTCGTAGCTGGAAACGAACTCGGGAATCCCGGTCTGCGTCTGCGGCGCGAAGAGATAGCCGTCGCGACGGGTGTACGACGTCCGCAGCTGCACCGGGCCCTTTTCGTAATACAGGACCGCGGCGTAGGAATTTTTCGACAGGCCCTGGAGCGAGTAAGACGTCGAAGCCTTTGCGGCGTTGATATAGCTCGCGTTGCTGTCCGTATAGGTATAGCTGAGCTGTGTGCCGAGCCCGCTCAACAAGCCGGGCAGGAACTTGAACTGTGTGCGATAGCTGACCTCTATTCCCTTTACCGTAGCACCCTTGCCGTTGATCGGCTGGTCGACGATGAAAGTGACCTGATCGACCGGTTGGGGCGTGACCCCGCGCGTGATGAACGAGTCGATCGATTTGTAGAAGAAGGTCGCCGACAGCAATGAATCGCGATTGTAATACCATTCAAGCCCGGCTTCCGCCTGCGACGCGCGGAATGGCTGGAGATTGGGATTGCCACGCGTGATGCGCTCGTTGCCCGGATTGCTGGTAATCGTCTGGGCTGGCGAAAGATCAGTAAGCGTCGGCCGTGATATCACGCGCGACGCCGCGGTACGGAACACCAGCGCGGGCGTGATGTTGAGCCGCACGTTCACCGACGGAAGGATGTCAGTATAATGGCCCTTGAAGCTGAGCGGCGTCAGCCCTGACAGGAGGATGACGTTCTGCCCGGTACCGTTGGGCTTCGCGCTCAGCACGGTCTGCCCCGCACCGATCGAACTGAAATTGGTATCCTCGACGCGTACACCAGTGTTGATCGCCAAGGGTAGCGAGCCGAGATTGCTCTTAAACTCGAACATCAGATAGCCGAGCGCGACCTTCTCCTTGACCGAGGAACTGGCGGCAGGGTCCTGCGCGATCGCCAGCAGGCTGCCCGAATGCAGCGCGGGATTGGCCGTGCTGTTGAGCCCGACCAAGCTCTGGAACAGGCTCTGCGCGTTGTAATCAACCCAATTCGCGGTGTTGCCGCCGGCTGCCCCGCCGAAGAAATTATAGGTCGTGGGGGAGAACAGGCTCGACGGCGTCAGCACGTCGCTTCCACAATAGGCGCAGGCGTTGGGTTCGGTGAAGCCGGTGGTCGCCTTGGTCCGCGACGAATAGCCGGCACCGCCATAGACGGTGATCTGCTCGCCTTTATAGGCGCCGTCGAGATGCACCTCGTTGATCGTGTCTTCGAGGATCTGGCCCTCCGACTGGATGTAATGCCCGAGGCGATGGTTCACATCGGTCGCGGCATCGGCATAGGTCGGATTGCTGACGCTGAAGCTCGCGAGTGGTGAGCCGGTATTGCGGTCGTAGCTGTAATCGAGGTGTTTCAGCCGCGAAGTGGTGAACAGCCCCTGTGAATCGTCATATTTCGCGTTGGTGCGGTCGACGTCGAGCGCGACGCTCAACGGTCCGCTGTCCCATTTCGCGTTGAACCCGATCAGATAGGTGGTCGATTTGGCGGGCCGATCCTCGACCACCACGTCGACCGTGCCGTCGTGGAAGCTTTCCGATGTCGCCGTACCACCGACATGGACGGTGCGGCTCTGGCCGCCGATGACTTCGGTGGTGTTGGTGCCGCCCGACACGATTTGATTGACGAGCGTTCCGCCGCTGAAATCGGGGCCGATGCCGCTGCCGTGATAATGTTCGTCGTCGTGCGAATAGAGCCCGTCGAGCGTCAGGAGCAGACTGTCGGTCGGCTTGAACTGCACCGTTCCGTCGAGACCGATCCGCTTGCGGTGCGAGAATTCCACCTGGTTGATAAAATTGTGGTACATGTCGACGTTGCGGAACAGCGTCACCTTGCTGGGATCGATCCGTGGTGCGCACGCGCCCCCGGTCGAGGCACCGACGCACAGTCCGCTCGCGCCGCTGCTTACCTGGCCGTAATAGCCGTCGTCGAAGCTGCGTGGATAGGAACTGGCGCCGACGAAGAAATTGTCGGTGCGCTCGTTGCGCTCGTCATACGAGCCGACCAGCGAGACGCCCAACGTCCCCGAGCGGTTCTTCCACGTGACGTAGGCCGCGCCAGAGGGGGTCGTCTTGCCGCCGAGTTCATCGATGTTCGCGCGCAGCGAGCCGCCGCCAGCGAAACCCGTGTGTTGCTCAAGCGGACGCAGCGTATGGATGTCGATCGTCGCGCCGATGCTCGCGCCGTTGAGATTTGCTTGCGGGCTCTTGAACACGTTCGCGCCCGCGATCAGCTCGGAGGGCAGGATGTCGAAGTTGAATTCGCGGCCCGCGCCATCGGTCGCGATAACACGGCCGTTGACCGTCACCGTGTTGAACTGCGGCCCAAGCCCGCGAACCGTCACGCCGTTGCCGACGCCGCGATTGCGGTCGATCGTGATGCCCGGCACGCGCTGCAGCGATTCGGCGACGTTCTGATCGGGCAGCTTGCCGAGGTCCTCGCTGGCGATCGCATCGACCGAGTTGATCGCATTGCGCTTGATGTCAATCGATTGACGCTGGCTGGCACGGATGCCGGTGACGACGATATCGGCCGCGCCTTCGCTGCCGGGAGCCGGGTTGCGCGCTCCTTCGGTGGTGGAGGAGTCCTGTTGTGGGGAGTTGGTGTCGCCCGGTGTCGGCGCGCTGCCGCCGTTGGTCTGCGATTGCGCAGATGCGGATGAGGCCAGTGCCAGTGCGATTGCTGCGAGCGAAATGCCACCGCTCCGTCGTGCGATTTTACCCATTATCCCCTCCTCGAGTTTGCCCCGTTATGCATATTATTAATATGGTATATTGATATGTCAACATAGGTAAAACCGTATTTCAAACATGCATGAGGGTGCGCTTCCTTGGGGAACTCGGGGCGTCGCGACTGGCGTTCTGGTCAGCCCGCCGCTAGGATGGGGCGCGACAAGGATGATCCCGTGCGGATCAGACAGCGATGGAACGAATGGATGCGGGCCTTGGGCGGAAAATCAAAAGGTGACCCCACCAGGGCTGTCGAAATCGAGCTTCCTGGCGATGGCGAGGTCAGCTTGTCCGACAAAGCCTATGCCGCGATCCTACAGGGCCTGTTCGATCGCACCATCCCGCTCGGTGCAGAGCTCTCCCAGGCCGATCTGGTGCGGCTGTTCGGCATGACGGTCCAGCCGCTGCGCGACGCACTGCGCAGGCTCGAGACCGAAGGGCTGGTCACCATCCACGCCCGGTCGTGCATTCGCTTCGTCCGCGCCGATCTCGAACTGTCGCGTTCGACATATCAATTCCGTTCCTTGATCGAACGGGCCGGTGCGCGGGCGCTCGCCGAAAGCGGGGACCTCGGTGAGATCCAGGCGCTGGTCGACGATCACGCTGGTTTACTCGCGAGACTAGAAGGCGGGGCCTGGGGGGCGCAGGAGGAGGCGATGCTCGACCAGCTTGAAGAGCAGCTTCACGGCGCGCTGATCTCGTCGCTGCGCAATCAATTGATCGAAGTCACCGCGCGCCGCCTCAAGAACTACGTGACGCTGGTGCGGCTCGACTGGTTGACCACCCGCCCGCTCGCGATCCGCACGCTGCGCGAGCATCTCGACATCCTCAACGCCTGCGTCGCGCGCGATGCCGACGCCGCCGAAGCTGCATTGGTCGCGCATTTCCAGCTTGCGCTGCAACGCCTGATTGGGATGCGCTAGGCGCCGTCGCTACGGCTGCTCGGCCAGGCTGTAGATCCGCTCGGCGGCGATCCACTTTTCCCCAGCCGCCGCGAACGGCAGCCGCCGCTGGAAACGGTCCATCAGCACGTCCCAGGCGCGGGCATCGGGATCGGCGGCATCGCGCGCTGCATTGGCGGCGGGGTCGAAATCGGGTGTCGTCTCCAGCACCATGACCAAGCGATCGCCGACGTGCCATATGTCGAGCGCCGCCACGCCGCCCGCGCGGATCGCGGCGGTCACCGCCGGCGGCGGACCGCCGGGGCGGTGCCAGTGGCGATAGGCGGCGATCAGGTCGGGATCGTCTTGCAAATCGAGCAGGAGCACGTGGCGCATCGATATCCTCCGGGTCAGGGGTGCGGCATCGGTCGGCGTCGCTCGATCGCGATGCAATTGCGGTCGTCGTCGAGCTGCAGAACCAGATCGGCATGATCGGGCATGGTATCGAGTATATGCCGCGTCAGCCGTTCGTAATGGCTGACGAACGCGCGCACCGCTTGGTCCGACATCACCCCGACGCCATCCGCGCCCGAGCGCCGCAGTGACTGCTCCTGTTCCAGCCGCCACGCCAGCACGCGCTCCCAGCTTGGTGCGCGGAGCAGGGCGAGACTGTCAATTCGTGCGAACAGGCGCTGATACATGCCGGCGAGCGCCGCATTGACGTGTCGTCGCCACACGCCGTGCGGGTCCTGATCGCGCTCAAGCGCGTTCACCGGCTCGGCCAAAGCGGCCGCATCCTGCGCGCGCGCGCCGACGCACCAGCCTTCGAAGATCACCAATCGCGTCGGCACGGGGGCCGGGATCCACAAGGCCGGATCGACCCGGTCGTCGGTCGCCTTGTCGAAGCGGGGCAGGGGCACCGCTTGGCCCGCGTCGAGCCGCGCGAACGTGTCGAGTCCGAGCGCGACCTCGTGCGTCCCGGGAACACCGCGCGTCGCGAACAGCGGGTGGACATCGGCCGCGAGCGCCGCGCGTGCGCGGCGCGTGCAATAGAGATCGTCGAGCGACACGACCACGCTCTGCGGGATTCGCGCGGCGAGCGCGGCGGCGACCGTCGACTTGCCGCTGCCCTGCGCGCCGCAAAGGCCGAGCACGAGCGGACGGCGACGCGGCTGCGCGAGCGCGCGCTCGATCGCATCGGCGAGAATCGTTTCAGGCGACACGGTCGGGCAGTGCGCGATGCGCGAAGAAGGCGTCGAGATTGTCGACCGCCTGCATCCCCATCGCCTCGCGCGCGCCGCGCGTCGCGCTGCCGAGATGCGGCAGCAACACCGCGTGCGGACTGGCGAGCAACGCCGCGCTGATCGTCGGTTCGTTCTCGTACACGTCGAGCCCCGCCGCGGCGATCCGCCCTTCCGCCAGCGCCTCGATGAGCGCCGCCTCGTCGACGACCGACCCGCGCGCGGTATTGACGAGGATCGCGCCCGGCTTCGCCTTCGCCAGCAACGCCGCATCGACGAAATGGTGCGTCGCGGCGCCGCCCGGAATGTGCAGCGAGACGACGTCCGCCTCCGCCATCAACGCTTCGGCGGACTCGACGCGAGTCGCCTCGAGCGCGCGCTCCACCTCGGGCGCGGCGGCGCTGCGCGAGAAATAGCGGATGCGCATGCCGAGTCCGCGCGCGCGCGCCGCGGTGCGCTGCGCGATCCGACCGAAGCCGATCAGTCCGAGCGTGCCGCCATCGAGCGATCGCCCGATCAGATGCGTTGGCCGCCAACCGGTCCACTCGCCGGCGCGCAGCTCGCGTTCGCCCTCGCCGGCGCGGCGCGCGGCCATCAGCATCAGCAGGATCGCGAGCTCCGCGGTCGCTTCGGTCAGCGCACCCGGCGTGTTGCTGACCGCGATCCCGGTCGCACGCGCCGCGGCGAGATCGATATGGTCGACCCCGGCGCCGTAATTGGCGATCATCAGGGCGCGGCGGCCCGGCGTCGCGAGCAGATCGGCATCGATCCGGTCGGTGATCGTCGGCAGAATCGCATCGAAGTCGCACATCGCCGCGCGCAGCTCGGCGGCGCTCAGCGCAACGTCGCGCGGGTTGAAGACGACGTCGTACGTATCGGCAAGCCGCGCCTCGACCGCCTCGGGCAAGCGACGGGTCACCCGAATGCGACACCGGGAGGTCATGCCACCGCCCCCGCGCCTTCGGGCGACGGCACCGGAGCGTCCGCGCGGATCAGTCCGGCCGCGCGCAGATCCTGCCAGAAGCCGTCAGGCATGACGGTGCGGTGCAATTCGATCGTGCGCTCGACCTGCGCCGCGCTCGCCAGACCGGGCAGCACGCGCGTCACCGCGGGGTGCGCCAGCGGAAACCGCAAGGCTGCCGCGGCGAGCGGGATCGCATGTGCATCGGAGATCTGCTCGATCCGGCGGACCCGGTCGACGATCGCGGGTGGCGCCACGGCATAGTCGTAATGCAGCGGTCCGCCGCTACGCGTACCCGTCGCGAGGATGCCGCTATTATACGGCCCGCCGATGACGACCGAGACATGCTGCGCGATACAGGCGGGCAGGAACGCATCGAGCGCATCCTGTTCGAGCAGCGTGTAGCGCCCCGCGAGCAGCACCATGTCGAGCTGCGTCTCGCGCATCGCCTCAAGGCAGATCGCGGTCTCGTTGACGCCGAGGCCGAAGCCGTCGATCGTCTTGCTCGCGCGCAGGTCCTCGAGCGCGCGGAAGCCGCCGCCGGTGGTAAGCTGCTGCCAATAGCGAGCATTCTCCTCGCCGTGATTGGCACGGCCGATATCGTGGACTAGCAGGATGTTGATCCGGGCGAGCCCGAGCCGCTGCAGGCTCGCCGCGTGCGAGCGGAGTACGCCGTCGTAGCTGTAATCATAGGCGACGCGAAACGGCATCGGCGAGCGGAACCCCTCTCGC
>Ga0160428_1002306_pt1 | contig 11830 bp, 11 predicted proteins | sample SolpanmetagenomM_FD_108198 | JGI IMG/M metagenome (GOLD analysis project Ga0160428, IMG submission 108198) | Solar panel surface microbial communities from Lawrence Berkeley National Laboratory, California, USA - M | ecosystem: Engineered > Built environment > Solar panel > Unclassified ... | reverse complement strand
TCCTCAAATGGTCCTGCGGACCGCGGGCGATCAGCCTGCGGGCGACGATGCCAGTGAGCCGGGAAGCCTTTCTCCGTGTGGCATCTCCGACGACGAACCCGTCACGGCGCTTCCCCTACGGGCATTTCGTTACGCCTGCGCGACGGTTTGGCGACGGTTCGTCGGCGATCGCCGCCATTCACCGCATTTGAGCGCGCGTGCCGCAGATGCCTGTATCTGGCCGAGACAGGCCGATGCGGAGCGCCGTGCGGCACCCTGCGGTGTCACGATTCAGTCGAGACGAGCAATTCCGGGGCGGTAAACGGACCGAATTGCCTGACCGCATCCGTAACGACGTTCCCGCCGCTTGCAGGGGCACGAAATGTGACCTTGCTACACTTGATGGTGTCTTGACGGTTTCGGAACGCCAGCGTTCCAGTTGCCGGCTATACTGTCCACCTGGGTGAACCAATGCCGGCACGGCTCGTTCTGCGACGGCACGGATACCAAGGGATATTGGCGATGGACACGGGAACTTCACGACGCGGCGTATTGGGTGCGGCGGCGATCGGGATCGGCGGGCTGGTCGGCACCAACGCCATCGCGCAAGGTTCGACGACACAAGCGACGGGACCTGGGGCCGCAACCCCGCTCCGCGACCCGCGCACCAAATACACCAGCACGCCCTTCCCCGAACAGCACCAGCCATGGCCGGGCCTTCAGTCCAAGATGAACCCCAAGCCCGATTGCGGCGAGCGGAGCTACCGCGGGTCGGGCAAGCTGGCCGGGCGCAAGGCGCTGCTGACCGGCGCGGATTCGGGGATCGGGCGCGCCGCCGCGATCGCTTTCGCGCGCGAAGGAGCGGATGTCGCGATCAACTATCACCCCGACGAGGAACCCGATGCGCGCGAGGTCGTCGACCTGATCCGGCAGGCCGGGCGCAAGGCGGTCGCGATCCCGCGCGACCTGCGCACGCTCGAAGGCTGCGAGGCGATCGTCGCGGCGGCGCGCAAGGGCCTCGGCGGGATCGACCTGCTGGTCAACAACGCCGCCTATCAGCAATCGAAGGAGGACATCTTCGCGATCAGCGACGAGCAGATGGTCCGCACGTTCGAGACCAACATCTTCGCCTATTTCCGCATCGCCAAGGCCGTCGCGAAGGACATGCCGCCGGGGTCGGTGATCCTCAACACCGGGTCGGTCAATTCCTACGATCCGGGAGTCGAACTGCTCGATTATGCCTCGACCAAGGGGGCGATCCTGATCTTTACCAAGGGGCTTGCCAAACAGCTCGCCAAGCGCGGGATCCGCGTCAACATGATCGCGCCGGGACCGATCTGGACCCCGCTGCAGGTCGCGGGCGGGCAATTGCCGGGGCAGATGGGCGAATTTGGTCAGGAGACGCCGCTTGGCCGGGCGGGACAGCCCGCCGAACTTGCGCCGCTCTACGTGATGCTCGCGTCGGACGAGACGAGCTTTTCCACCGGCACGGCGGTCGGCGCGCACGGCGGGAAGGGCAGCCCGTAAGCGCCTTTACCCACGGGCTGTGGCGGAGGCAGAAGCACGGCCATTACGCGACGCAACAGCCGTTATTCTGCCTGACCCTGGACTCCCGCTCTAGCGAGACCTCTGCGAAAGTCGGTTCACGGACTGGCCCTTTGCTGTTTTCCCGCGAAGGCGGGAATCCAGGGCCAAGCAAAACAACAGCTGGTTCTTGCGACTCCTGGACTCCCGCCTTCGCGGGAGAACAGCTGTGGTTCAGCGGAAGTCCCGCTTTCGCCGGGAGACATAAAGGGTCAGGCGGCGCGGGCGGCCATTCGCGCGGCGAGCTTTTCTTCCTCGGTCCAGACCTTGCGTTCGCGCGGTGCCTTCTCGGGCTTGACCTGCTTGACCGGGCCGCCGCCAAGCACTGGCGCGCGCTTGGTCGAATGGCGCGCGACTTCGCAATGCCATGCGTGATCGTCGTGGACGGTCAGCGTCCGGCCGATCTCGCGTTCGACGTCGTGGAGCCAGGCGCGCTGCTCGGCGTCGCACAGCGTGATCGCGAAGCCGCTGCGCCCGGCGCGACCGGTGCGGCCGATGCGGTGGACGTAGCTTTCGGGCAGGCTCGGCAGATCGTGGTTGAACACGTGCGTCACCGTGTCGACGTCGATCCCGCGCGCGGCGATGTCGGTTGCGACCAGCACCTGCACCGTACCCGCGCGGAACGCATCGAGCGCGCGCTCGCGCTGGCCCTGCGACTTGTTGCCGTGAAGCGCCTCGGCGGTGATCCCCGCTTCGGTGATGAACGCGCAGACCTCGTTGGCGATGTTCTTCTGGAGCGTGAAGACGACCGCCTGACCGATGTCGGGGGTCCGCAGCAGCTCGAGCAGCGCGGTCTTCTTGTTTGCGGCATCGAGGAACATCACCGACTGCGCGATCCGGTCGACCGTCGTCGACGGCGGCGCGATCTCGACGCTGGCGGGGTCGGTCAGCAGGCTCTCGGCGAGCGCGGCGATCGCCTTGGGCATCGTCGCGGAGAACAGCAGCGTGTGGCGGTCCTTCGGCAGCGTCGCGACGAGGCGTTCGATCGGCTTGGCGAAGCCCATGTCGAGCATCTGGTCCGCCTCGTCGAGCACCAGCGCCTCGAGCGCGGAGAGGTCGCACAGGCCCTGGTCGACGAGGTCGAGCAAACGCCCGGGGGCCGCTACGAGGATGTCGACACCGGCGTCGAGCGCCGCGACCTGATGGAACTGACTGACGCCGCCGAAGATGGTGGTGACCTTGAGCGACAAATGCCGACCGAAGCTCTCGAACCCCGCGGCGATCTGCGACACGAGCTCGCGCGTCGGTGCGAGGATCAGGATGCGCGCGCCGCCCTTGGGGGCGGGGCGGGGGTTGGCGGCGAGCCGGTGGAGCAGCGGGAGTGCGAAGGCGGCGGTCTTGCCGGTGCCGGTCTGCGCCATGCCGAGCATGTCGCGTCCCTCGAGCAGCAGCGGGATCGACTGCGCCTGGATCGGGGTCGGGGTGGCATAGCCTTCCTCGGCGAGCGCCTTGAGGATCAGCGGCGACAGCGCGAGATCGGGGAAAGTGATGGTCATGGTCACGGGGCGCCTCCGGCGCTGAGCAAGGCTGCGCCGGAACGGGCTTAGCGGTGGTGCGCGCGCTGGTAGGTTTTATGCTGCACTGCGTCAATGTCGAATGCGGGTCGTCCCGCCCTTGCCGATCCGCCCGACGCTGATACGATCCACCAAGATCGTCACGCGAGAGGACTGCCCTTTGGAACGTCGTACTTTTCTCAGCGCGAGCAGCGCTGCTGCCGCGCTTGCGCTTACGCCCCGTATCGCCGATGCCGCCGCCCCCGCTGGCGATGCCGCGCTCAACGCGACGTTCCAGACGATCTTCGAGCAGAACGTCCAGGAATCGCCCGAACAGGCGAGCAGCCTCGGGCTCGACAAGGGTGCGAACGCACCGCTGAAAAGTCGCCTCGACGACCGCACCGCCGCGGATCGCTCGGAAGCGCTCGCGCGGACGAGGAAGGCGATCGCCGCGGTGCAGGCGGTGCCCGTCGCGGGCCTGTCGCGCAACGGCAAGCTCAACCGCGAGGTCGTGCTCTATTCACTGACGCAGCGCACCGTCGGGCCGGCGAAGTTCGGGCTCGGCTCGCCCAACCGGCCGTATGTCCTGTCGCAGCAGTCGGGGGCCTATTTCGAGATCCCCGATTTCCTCAACAGCACGCACACGATCGTCACCGCCGCGGATGCCGACGCCTATTGCGCGCGAGTCGATGCGTTCGCGACTGCGCTCGACCAGGACAGCGCGCTGCAGCAGAGCGAGGCTGCGCGCGGGATCGTCGCGCCCGACTTCCTGCTCGACCTGACGTTAGGGCAGCTCGCCAAGCTGCGCGCGCCTGCCGCCGCGGACAGTTCGATCGTGTCCTCGGTCGCGACCCGCGCCAAGGCGCGTGGCCTTTCGGGCGACTGGGACAAACGTGCCGCCGCGAGCCTCACCGACAAGGTCTATCCCGCACTCGACCGGCAGATCGCGCTGGTGAAGAAGCTCCGCGCGACCGCACGCAGCACCGCGGGGATCGCCCCGCTGCCGCGCGGGAGCGAAATCTACGCCGCCGCGCTTGCCGCCGCGACCACGACCAGCTTCACGCCGGACGAGGTCCATAAGATCGGGCTCGAGCAGGTCGCGGACCTGAGCGCGCAGCTCGATGCGTTGCTCAAGACACAGGGGCTGACGCAGGGCTCGACCGGCGCGCGGCTGACCGCGCTCAACCAGCGGCCCGAGCAGCTCTATCCCGACAGCGCGGCGGGCCGCGCCGAGCTGATCGCGGGGCTCAACACCGGGGTTGCCGCGATGCAGGCGAAGCTCGGGCAGGCGTTCCTCAACCCGCCGTCCGCGCCGCTCGACATCCGCGCGGTGCCGGTCGAGATCCAGGACGGCGCGCCCAACGGCTATTACAAACGCGCCGCACTCGATGGCTCGCGGCCCGCGATCTATTTCATCAACCTCAAGAACATCGAGAACTGGCCGAAATACACGCTCCCGTCGCTCAGCTATCACGAGGGCGTGCCGGGGCATCATCTCCAGCTCAGCCTCGTCGCGGCGCTCGACATGCCGGTGCTGCGCAAACTCGGCTTCTTCAGCGCGTATGGCGAGGGCTGGGCGCATTATGCCGAGCAACTGGCGGAACCGCTCGGCGGCTATGCGACGCCGATCGAACGCGCGGGATACATCCAGTCGTTCCTGTTCCGCGCGGCGCGGCTGGTGGTCGATACCGGGATCCATTCCAAGGGCTGGAGCCGGGACAAGGCGACCGACTATTTCGTCGAGGTCGTCGGCTTTACCCGCGGGCGCTCGCAAAGCGAGATCGAGCGGTATTGCGCGATGCCGGGGCAGGCGTGCAGCTACAAGCTCGGGCATCTGAGCTGGATGCGCGCGCGGGAGAAGGCGCAGAAGATCCTGGGGCCGAAGTTCGACCAGAAGCAGTTCCACGAAGTGCTGCGCGACGGCCCGGTCCCGCTGACCATCCTCGAGCGGCTGAGCGAGGAACGCGCACGCGCGCAACTCGCGGGGACGCCGATCGCGTAAGGCTGCCGCCACGCGGCATCGATCGTCCAGGCGGACGGTCGATGCCGCGTCCCGACCGATTCATCGCGTCGCCCCTAGGCGCTATGGGGTTCACCCCATCGATTGTAGCCCGGCCGTTCGGGATCGCACGCGGGGCACGTCTCGGTCGGGAGCAGCGCTTTCTTCTCGACGGCGCAACTACACAGGCCGCAGATCGTCTTGCCGCTGCCCGCAATGACCTTTTGCAGCATGGCCCCGGGCTCGGTGAGATGCGGACAGCCTCGGCACGCCGCCACGCGTGTCTGGAAAACCGTGTCGGCGACAGGTTTGAAACCCACCGCGGACCATCGCGCCATCGTCGCGGTCAGACGTGCTATCGAAACAACGGTTGGCGGAGACGCCCACTTCGGCAACGATTCCGAGACGGTGGCCATCAGCGCCTGAACGGCTGCGGTATCTCCGCGCGTTGATATCAGGCGGTCGAGGAACGCGGCATCGGCGGCGGCGCGTTTCACCACGGCGGCGTCGATCCCCCGAAGATCGAGAATCCGCTCGAGCCGGCGTGCGAAGTCGGAAAGCGCGGAGTCTCGATCTTGCGGCATGACGACAATGTCTCGTTACGCTCCTAGCAGAGCCGTCAATTCGATACTCTGTTGCGACAGGCACTGCTCGACCGCGGCGTTGATTGTGCCGTTGATCATGCTGCACGATGCCCACCACGGACTGTCGGTGCACTGGATGTGCAGAACAAGTGTATTGGGGTTATAATTCCAGCAAACCGTAAAACCGCTTGCCGATGCGCACCCACTATTGGAATTGATCGTCACACCATAAGAGGTTGCGGCTTCCTTGATGCAATTCCAAGCATTCGCGGACACATTGTTATAGGTTAGCATTGCACAGGCAGACATGAGTAACGCTCCTAGTCATGAGTTCATAAGTCGAGTCTTTCGACCAGGAAAGTTACTCACGCGGCGGGCGGGGTATCAACGCGCTGGAACCGAACCGGACATTTAAAGCTGTTTCCTACTGCAAATCTGGATGGAATTGTCGGTCGCGCGCATCGTTGATCGTCGAGAAGGACAATGGCGGAGAGAAATCAGCGGTGATGGCATCAGTCGTTGCCCGGATTGGGAGCGATGCCGCACTGTCGGTAGCGCGGCAGAGTTCCCGTCCGGGCCGCGTGCGATCGCCAAGCTCAGCAAGAACCGATCGCTTCCCCTCAAACCGAAACAATTCTAGACCGGCGCGCATGACCCGTCCCGTTTCGGCCCCCGCGCTTTCCGTCGTCATCCCCTGCTATAACGAAGCGGCGTGCCTGGACGTGCTCCACGCCCGCGTCGCCGCGGCGGCACGCGGCGCGGTGGGCGACGATTACGAGATCCTGCTGATCAACGACGGTTCGAGGGACGATAGCTGGCCGGTGATGCAGCGCCTTGCCGCCGCCGACCCGCGACTGGTGGTGATCAACCTGTCGCGCAACCACGGACACCAGCTCGCGCTGACCGCGGGGCTCGACCTGTGCAGCGGTGCGCAGATCCTGATCATCGATGCCGACCTGCAGGACCCGCCCGAACTGCTGACCGACATGCGCGCCGCGATGGCCTTGCAAGGGGCCGACGTCGTCTATGCGGTGCGTCGCAAGCGCGACGGCGAGACGCTGTTCAAAAAGGCGACCGCCGCCGCCTTCTACCGCCTGCTCGACCGAGTCACCGACACTGCGATCCCGCTGGATACGGGCGATTTCCGGTTGATGAGCCGGCGCGCGCTCGATGCGTTCCTGGCGATGCCCGAACAGGCGCGCTTCATCCGCGGGATGGTCGCATGGGTCGGGTTCAAGCAGATCCCCTTCCCCTATGATCGTGCCGAGCGGCATGCGGGGGAGACCAATTACCCCTTGAGCAAGATGATCCGGCTCGCGTTCGATGCGGTCACCGGCTTCTCGACCGCGCCGCTGCGCTTCGCGAGCCACCTCGGGCTCGCGCTGACGGGCGCCTCCCTGTTGCTGTTCCTGTATATCGCGGTCGGTTTCTTCAGCGGCAGCGCGGTCGCGGGCTGGACCTCGACGATGCTCGTCGTCGTGCTGCTCGGCGCGTTCCAGATGTTCGTGCTGGGGATGATCGGCGAATATCTCGGTCGGCTCTACGTCGAGTCCAAGCGTCGCCCGCTGTACATCGTCGGTGACGTCGTCGGCCCGATCCAGGGCCGCGCGACGCTCGGTTATCGCGCGGAGGAACCCGCGGGCGACAGCAACGTCACGATCGAGACGCCGGGCGAGAGCGGGACCCTGCCGATCAGGTGACGCTCGAACCGGAAGATCGTCTCGAACAGCCGGTTGAGCACGGGCGGCGGGGGTGAATCGTCGCTGTCGTCGCGCCCGGTCATCCGCCCCGCGACGCGCGCGGCGGCGGCGAGCGGGAACAGCAGCGAGTTGAAATAGCGCAACCCGTTCGAGCGGAGGCCCGCGTCGCTGATCGCCGTCGCGAGCGTCGCCTTGGAATAGCGCCGGTGGTGATGGTTGACGACGTCGTGCGCGCTCCACATCCAGCGGTGCGCGGGCACGGTGACGAGGATCTTGCCGCCGGGCTTGAGGCACGCCGCCATCGCGCGCAGCGCGGCGACGTCGTCCTCGATATGCTCGACCACGTCGAGCACCGCGATCAGGTCATACGCGCCGCGCTCGATCCCCGGGAGCATCGGCAGCGGAGCCGCACTGATCGGGCGGCCCAGTCGTTCGGCCGCGATCTCGCGCGCGGCGGGGTCGATCTCGATCGCCTCGACCGAGCCGAACGCGGCAAGCATCGGCAGGTTGTGCCCGGTGCCGCAGCCGATCTCGAGGATCCGCGCGTCCTTGGGCAAACTGCCCTCGCGAGTCAGATAGTCGGCGAGGATGTCGCGCCGCGCGCGATACCACCAATGCGTCGAATCGTGCGCCGCCATCCGGTCGTAGACGATCCGGTCCATTAGCCGAACACCCAGATACGGTTGAGCGCGAAGGTCGCCAGCGGCACGACCGACACCGCGAACAGCAACGGCACCCAGGTCGGCTGGTGGAACCAGCCGGTGACGATCCAGGTGATCAGCGCGTTGAGCACCAGCCCGAACGCCTGCACCGCGACGAACTTGCCATGCTGCTTGCCGCTGTTGTCGCGCGTACCGTGGCCCTTGAAGCTCCAGTAGCTGTGGAGCGGGAAGCCGACCAGGACCGCAACCGCGAACGCGAACGGCACCGCGTAGACCGCATGGGCCGGCTCGAACACATAATGTGTCATCGGCAGATATACGGCGGCATAGACGATGGTGGACAAACCCCCGGCAATGCCGAAGCGGATGATCTGCCCGAGCATCCCGCTGTCGCGGAGGTTTTGAATCTGTCGGTTGAGTGCTGTCACGTTCGCTTGCCCTTTACGCCTGCCGCACTAGAGGGCGTTCTCGTTCTAGGAAAGCGTTTTGGATGCATGACGGTTCGCTGACGCGCACGCTGGAGCGCGACTGGGTTCGCTGGAGCCTGATCGCCTGGGGCCTGATCGCGCTGTATTACGTCATCAACCGCTGGACCGGGATCCACTTCCTCCAGCTCGGCGATACCGACGACAACATGCGGCTGATGCAGGTCCGCGCGTGGCTCGGCGGGCAGGGCTGGTACGATCTGCGGCAATATCGCATGAATCCGCCGCTTGGCTTCAACATGCACTGGAGCCGGATCGTCGATCTGCCGCTCGCCGGGCTGATCGTGCTGCTGCGCCCGTTCGTCGGGGTGCGCGAGGCGGAGATGCTCGCGTGCGGGATCGCGCCGTTGCTGCCGCTGAGCATCGTGATCCTCGGGCTCGGCGCGACGGTGCGGCGGCTGATCGACCCGCGTGCGTGGCCGGTCGCGATCGGGCTGCTGATCGTCTGCCCCGCGACGATGCCGATGTTCATGCCCGAACGGATCGACCATCACGGCTGGCAGCTCGCGATGCTGAGCCTGACCGTCGCGGGCCTGTGCGACCCGCGCGCGGCGCGCGGCGGCGCGATCGTCGGGCTGGCGAGTGCGGTGTCGCTCGCGATCGGGCTCGAGATGCTCCCTTATGCCGCGATGGCGGGGGTGATCCTCGCGCTGCGCTGGGTATGGGACCGTGCGGAGGCGCAACGGTTGAGCGTCTATGCGCTGAGCCTCGGTGGCGGGTGCGCGATCGGTTATGCGTTGTTCGCTTCCTACGCCAACAGCGTGCTGCGCTGCGATGCGCTGACCCCGGTGTGGCTGAGCGTGATGGTCGTCGCGGGCGCGCTGCTGTTTGCGATGGCGTGGGCCAACCCGGCCAACCGCTGGGTTCGCCTGGCGCTTGCGCTGGCGGCGGGTGTGGTGGTGGTCGTGGGCTTCGCCTTGGTGTTCCCGCAATGCCTCGGGCGGCCGGAGCAGGTCACGCCCGAGCTGGCGAAGACCTGGCTCAACAACGTCCGCGAAGCCAAGCCGATCTACCAGCATCCGTTCCGCACCGCGTTCGTGATCGCGGTGCTGCCGATCATCGGCGTGCTCGGCGCGATGCTTGCGACGTGGCGCGCGCGCGGGACGGTGCGTGGCGGGCTGTGGGCACCGGTGCTGCTGTTCGTCGCGTTCGCCGCGCTGATGCTGCTGTGGCAGATCCGCGCGGGGCCGGCGGCGCAGATGCTGTCGGTGCCGGGGTCGGCGGCGCTGATCTGGCTGCTCGTGCCGATGACGCTCAGGAGCCGCAGCAGCGTGGTGCGCGTGCTGGGGACGGCGGGGGTGGTGATCCTCGCGTCGGGGTCGTTCACCGGGCCGGTGATGACTCCGCTCGACCTGCGCTGGACCGGGCTCAACCTGCGCTACACCCCGCCCGACCGGCCGACCAAGCGAGTCCAGGTGGTCGACCGCGCGGGCGCGCGCTGCCCGACGATGACGGCGCTGTCGCCGCTCGACCGGATCCCGGCGCAGACTGTGTTCACTTTCGTCGATCTCGGGCCGCGGCTGATCACGCTGACGCATCACAGCGCGATCGCGGGGCCGTATCACCGCAACGGCGACGCGATCCTCGACGTGCAGCACGCGTTTTCGGGCACGCCCGAGAATTTCCGCGCGATCGCGAAGCGGCATGGCGCGACGTTGCTGCTGGTGTGCCCGAACCTGTCCGAATCGACGATCTACCGCGTCCGCTCGCCGCAGGGATTCTATGCGCAGCTTGCGCATCGCAAGACGTTCGACTGGCTCGAGCCGATCGACCTGCCGCGCGGATCGCCGTTGCGATTGTGGCGGATCAAACCGGAGTAAGGGGGGCGCGCAGCGGCTGCGGGTTGCGATGCCGGTCTTGGTCGGATAGCCTGTCTCCCATCGCTTCAAAGGGGGAGCTTATGCCGTGTCGATCCGTCGCAGGTTGGTGTCCGCCGTTGCCGTCCTGGCGGTGCTGACGCCGATGTCGGTTTCCGCGGACCCCCCGGGGAGGATCACTGGCGTCGGTGGTGTTTTCGTCAGGAGCAGCGATCCGAAAGCATTGATGGCGTGGTATCGCGATGTGCTCGGCATTCCGCTCGAATCCTGGGGCGGGGCCGTGCTTCGCTACGATGCCCCGAAGCATCCGCCGGTGCTGATCCTCAACGCGTTCGAGGAAACGTCGGCGTACATGGCGCCCTCCAGGCGTGATTTCATGCTCAACTTTGCGGTCGATGATCTGCCTGCATTTCTCGATCGATTGACGGCGAAGGGCGTCCCTATCCTCAAGCGCGACGACAGCGACGCCAGCGGCAGGTTCGCATGGATCGTCGATCCCGACGGGACCAAGATCGAATTGTGGGAACCCAAGGTGGAAGCCGGACCGAAGTAAACCGTTCCCGTCGGCGAGCGGTTCAGGCCAGGCTCTCCCTTATCCCGTCGATCACGAACTGCACCGCCAGCGCCGCGAGCAGCACGCCCAGCAGACGCGTGATCACCGCCTCGATCTTCGCGCCCAGCACGCGCATGATCGGCCCCGCCGAGAGCAAGGCGATGAGCGTCAGCAACAGGATCGTGACGAGTGCCCCCAGCACCACCGCGGAGCGTTCGATCCCCTCGTTGCGCCCCATCAGCAGCATGACCGACGCGATCGACCCCGGCCCCGCGATCATCGGCATTGCCATCGGGAAGATCGAGACGTCCTCGACCTCGGGATCGTTCGCGACCTTGGCGGCGCGGTCCTCGCGGCGTTCGGTGCGTTTCTCGAACACCATTTCAAGCGCGATCAGGAACAGCATGATCCCGCCCGCGATCCGGAACGACGCGAGGCTGATCCCGAGCCCGTGGAGCAGCACTTCGCCGAACAGCGCGAACACCAGCAAGATGCCCGAGGCGACCATCACCGCGCGGATTGCCATCGCACGCGAATGCGCGGGGCTCGCGCCTGCGGTCAGCCCGGCATAGATCGGCGCGCAGCCGGGGGGATCGATCACCACGAAGAAGGTGATGAGCGAGGAAATATAGAGTTCGATCATCGAACGATCCCCCCGCCGTGGGCGGCGATCACAACGCCGCCTCGTCGAGCACCACGCCTTCGCGCCGCGCGGCCGACACGAGCGTGTTGCGGAGCAGGCACGCGATCGTCATCGGGCCGACTCCGCCCGGAACCGGCGTCACCGCGCCCGCGACGCTCATCGCGCCCGCGAAATCCACGTCGCCGACGAGGCCCGTCTCGGTCCGGTTGATCCCGACGTCGATCACGGTCGCGCCGGGCTTCAGCCAGTCGCCCTTGACCATCTCGGGCCGTCCGACCGCCGCGATCACGATGTCCGCGCGCTTGACCACGCTCGACAGGTCGCGCGTGCG
>Ga0160428_1002305_pt1 | contig 11831 bp, 11 predicted proteins | sample SolpanmetagenomM_FD_108198 | JGI IMG/M metagenome (GOLD analysis project Ga0160428, IMG submission 108198) | Solar panel surface microbial communities from Lawrence Berkeley National Laboratory, California, USA - M | ecosystem: Engineered > Built environment > Solar panel > Unclassified ... | reverse complement strand
CGCGACGAGAAAACTGTACTTCAACTTTGAAAATACCTACCTGAATGCGCTAGAAGCAGGTTTTCTGCGGTGAGAATGTACTGTCAGTACTTATAGCCGTGTGAAAAGTGGCGGTTGACAAGCATACCAATTAACCTTTGGACCAAACTTTTAACCAAGGCCAGTTTTGGCTGCGACCAGGCCCAGACGCACGAGCAGCAGGCCCCCAGGATTGCGTGTTGCCTTGATTTTGCTGGTTTTCAGGTCGTGATTGTAGCGATTCACTTCCGCGACGTGGGCGGCGCTGGCCAGGATGGTTTGCCGGTGCTTGGCATCGGTGATACGCAGCTCGTCGAGGATGCGAGCCGCGTTGTCGTAGTGGCTTTGCTGCACGCCGGGTACATTCTGAGCCGTGGCCACCAGGTCGAAGGGGATGGTTTCGGCCAAAGCTTGCGGTTTGACGGTGAACACGATGTGGGTGTATGTTCTAACCCGCTTTTCGAGCTTGTAGCTGATGTTTAGTTCGGTATGCTCATTGATTTGCTTGACGGCTACATCTAACACACTCTCTCGAAAATCACTTACTCTAAGCATCTTTTCGTTGCCCTTCTCATCGAGCAAGCCGAGCATCTTTTTGAATTCCTGGAGGTCGTACCTTTTGGTTTCGCCCATGTCTTTCCATTGGCTGCAATACTGGTAAATCCGCTTGGCGTACTTGCTGGATAAGCGCAACGCAGCGGCTAGAGTGTAGGAGGTAAAGTTGTCTTTGAGGTCGAATAAGAAGGGCAACACCGCCTCAGATAGCTTGACTTCGATAATGCCTTGGCCCAGCAGATAATGCACGCTCTGAAACATCCACATTTGCCGGTAGCCGGTCTTGTCTTCTACCTCGAACATGCGGGAACCCATGTCGGCTGTGGCTTGCCGTAGGTAGGGCAGGTGATATTGTTTGCCCGTTAGAGCAGTTAATTCTTTGATAGGCAGCTCATAGGTTGCTGTCTTTTGGTCTTTGCGAAGCCGGGAGACCATAAAGAACAGCAGGTCTAATTGTAGCTCCGTGTAGTCATATCGAGCATTGGTCAGCGCGTTATGTTGACGTATTTCCAGTTCTTTACTCATGAAGCTTACTAGCTGATTTCAATGCAATTGTACGTTAAAAACGATAAACAAATGCTATACCCGTTTTAAAGCCCCGTTTCTCACGGATTAAAACCCGTTCTCAGGCTGATTAAAACCCGTTTCTCACGGATTAAAACCCGTTTCTCACGGATTAAAACCCGTTTCTCACGGATTAAAACCCGTTTATGAATGTCATTAAAATTTGATAATCAATATGTTACAAGCCCCTCAAATAGACAAAGCTTTTCAAATACAACAATTGCTGTTCCCGCGCGAGGAAAAAAAAGGCTTTTAGGGACTGTTCGGGGGTACAACAGCGCGAGCAAAACAAAAAACAACCAAACTCTTAGAAGCCAGTGACTTGCGCGCATTCATTAAATATTATATTATTAGTAATTAACAGTTTATAAATGCAAATGACGAGCTTATATGCTGTTTTGGGCGGGGTAGTACTCGCTAGTGCTGGGCAGTGGGGAAGGGAAGCCAGCAGGGACTAGGTAGCAGCTGGGCCAGGTAATGGCGGGCAGTTAGCGGAGGGAGTAGCAGCCAAAAAGTAAGGTGGCCAGGGAAGGAGAGTAGGTGTCGAAAGGGTAGCGAGGGAGCTAGAGCCAGGGGAAGCAGGGGAGCCATAAGGGGGCAGGGGTTAGGGGTAGTCGTAGGAGGAGCAACATGTCAGCAGATAGTAGGCGGGTAGTTGGTTAGAGATGGACAGTAGTCGTACCTTGGAAGCTCGTTCAACAGGTGCAGACGTCAGAAGCAAGTTATGTTTTTCGCTTCGCTCAAAACTCGTTCGCCCGTTGGGCTCACTCTAACTTGCCCCTTCGGGGATTTACCTATGTCTTTCGACCAGCCCCCAGCTACTCCCCGCCGTCGCGGCCGGCAGCCCAAGACCATGCCCCACCAGGTGCATACCGTTTCAGTGCGGCTGACCGAAGCCGAGTATCAAAAGCTGACCACGGAAGCGGCTACGTACCGCAAATCACTAGGCGAGGTGCTACGCGCCGTATGGACTGGCACTCCCGACGCAGCGCGGCTGCCCCGCCCACGCACGGTCGAGGAAATAGCGCAGCTGCGCCAGCTAGCGGGACTAGCCAACAATCTCAATCAGTTGACCAAGCAACTCCACGCCGGGGCGGCAGTGCAGCAAGGGGCCCGCCAAGTATTGGTGCAGCTGCACCAGGTGTTGAACGAGCTAGCCCCCAACTCGACCCGATGATCGGCAAAGTGAAAATTGGCAAGAGCTTCGGGGGTATCTGCCAGTATGTGTTTGGGGAGGAGAAGGGGGCGCAGGTGCTGGTAGCGGAAGGCGTGCGCGGCACGTCGGCGGCGGCGATGGCGGCGGACTTCAACGCGCAGCGCGAGCTAAACCCCAATTTGGGCAAAGCCGTGATGCACGTCGCGCTGGCTTGGCCGGCTGAGGAGAAGGAGGTACTGAGCAACGAGCGGATGGAAGACCTAGCCCGCGCTTATCTGAAGGCGATGAAAGTGGACCCGGAGGGGACGCAGTGGGCCTTAGTGCGCCACCGCGACCAGGACCACCCCCACGCCCACCTGATTGTGAACCGGGTAGACAACGAGGGGGCCACGGTGAGCGACCAACACAACTACCGCAACAGCCTGGAAGCGTGCCGCAAGCTAGAAAAGCAGTATGGCCTAGTCAGCGCTCAGGAAGTGAGCCAGGACAACCGCCGCGCCGTGCGCAAGCAGTTGCCGGAGCGAGCTGCGGCCAAGCTATACGTGCAGGACGCGCTGAGCCGGCACTTGCCCCACGCCACGAGCGCCGAGGAGCTGACGGCGGCCATGCAGCGGGATGGGATTGGCGTACAGACCACTTACCAAAAGGAAAGATTACAGGCCGTGGTGTTCGAGTACGAGGGCCAGCACCTGAAAGGCAGCGAGTTGGGCCGGGCTTACAGCGGCAACAACTTAGCCAAGACCATCGAGGCGCAGCAGGACCAGGTGCAGCAGCAGCGGGCGGAGCTGAGCACGGCCGGTCAGCAGTACGGGCAGCACCGGTTACAACTGGACTTGGAAGCGTTCGGCCGCGAGTACGCCGCCCAGAAGGAGCAGGCCGAAAAAGCCGAGAAACAGGCCCAGGAGCGCACGAGACTAGCACAGACACCCAAGCCCCCAGCGCGCAGGATTGAGCGTAGCGGCGGCTACGGAATCGAGTAATTTTTCCCCTTTAGTTTATGCATCCAACCCCCTCACCTGCTCCAACGAACGGCGTGGCCGTGCTCATGGCCGAGATTGAGCGCATTGCTCAGGAGCTACGCGCCTACAATAAACGGCCCTTGCCCGCCACGCAGGACCAGGTAAAAGACCTGGTACAGGTGGCCGAACGTGACCGGCCGCTCATGCTGAATGTCGACAGTCAAGCCGTGGCCACGCTGATGCTGGGCCAAGTGGACGCGCAAGCCAAACGCCTGCAAACGGGGAGCGATAAGCTGATCAAGCTGGTGGATGACCGCACTGACTACTTGGTTGAACAACTAACCAGCCGCTTGGAGGCGGTGCAGGCGGCCGAGGCGAGCTTAGCCGCCGCTGCGCAACGGATTCCCCGCGAGGTCCAGATAAACTGGTTTAGCCAGTGGCCCGTAACGGCGAGCTTGGTGTTGGGGCCTCTATTACTGGTGCTGCTCATGCTCTGGTTCACCGGGATGTTTTCGCGGGTGCCAAAGGCGGAGTTAGAAAAGACGCAGGCGGAGCTAGTACAGGCTCAGGGCGCGGTACGGCTGTTCCAGCAATGCCGGGCGACGCTGGCTAAGGAGCGCCCGGAACTGGCCTACAAGTATTTTCCGTACAACAATGACCCCAAACCGGCCCCAGCTAAAAAGGCGCACAAGTAAGTATTACTCCTGCTACTACTGCGCTCATTCATTGAGCTTCTCGTTACAATATTCTTGAAACCGCTATATCTAATCAATAGCAGGCCCCCCATCTCTTATTAAAGTCGCTATTCGCACTCCATTAGGCGAAAGAACTAACGGTTCTTTTAACTCTAAATAGTTCATGTCTATAAAAAGCGAGGTTTTGTCTGCGATATTGAGGGTAGTATCTCTATTAAATCGACCGAACTTCACGTTTAACCGATGAGGTCCCTCACATAATAACACCATCTTGTATAAGGTGGATTCATTTCTAGAGCGAGGCATTAATTTGTCGAGATAAATAGAATCATCAATCCTTAGTTTTGCTCTTGCAAGCGTATCTTTAAAACTGAGATTGTTAACGTATAAATACACTTCGTGTCTTTTTGCTTTACAAATATTTGTAGTTTTTTTATCGTTTGAACAACCGCTAATAGTCCCTAGCACTATTAGTAAAATAGCGATTAAATTTTTCATAACAATCATAAAGAAGGTAATTGACGAGGTGTCTTTTCCCCTTCATTCGCCCTGCGGTACGGCTTGGACTGGGTGGTTCCTGGCGTGTACACCCCTGGCGAAGACATTGTACTAGAATTTCCTCCTTGATTTAGGAGGCCAGCTTTATAAGTTTGATAAGAATCAAAAAGTTGGCTAGGGCTAAATGAATTTTGATTACTACCATAACCCATGTAATTACCTGCTCCATCGTCCGATGTTTCAGGTGTTCGCCAATTATGACTAAGTCCCATACTATGGCCAAATTCATGAACCATGCCCCCGGTTTCTTGATTAGGTTCTACGTATTCTATTCGCTCATTCAATGGAGCTTGGCCTCCTGAGGGACTACCCTTATCGCTTTTGCCGGTAACGTCATCCACAAAAACCATTAAATGGTCAGTGCTTCTAACTTGTTTCATATCAGAAGCGCCTTGGATATCCATCTTACCAGCACTAAACACAAAGTTCTTTTTCCCCTGTGAGAATGTGCCACTTAATGAATTACTAAGAGTAGATTTAAAATCTGCCACTTTCGAGTCAAATTCCTTCTGGCTCATGTTAGACCTATTCATGAGCTTCATAGAGACATCCACCGTAATATTGAAAGTCGTAACTCCTGTCTTTTTATTAGTAGATTGAGTAGTGTTATAGATTATATCACGTCCGTCGGGGTCCATGTGATTGACCGGATTGTTATCTACAAAGGCGTAAGGCGTGATATTGGCGTAGTTTTCAGCGTGAGGGTCCACGACCCACCAGCGGCTAGTCACTTCGGCCTTGGGCCGGCCTAGGAGGGAATCGGGCGGTAGTAGGTAGGCGATGCGGTGCAGACGGCGGTTGTAGACCACCGACCCTACCCGGCGCAAGCTATCGTTGGGAAAGAACTCGGGGTAGCGGCCGTTGCTCAGGCTCAGCACTTCGACTTTCACCCCAAAGCGGGCAAAGGGTTGTTGCGCACGAGCGGCCGAGCACAGGCCTAGCATGAGTAATACGAACAGGGAGTAGCGGAGGCGCATAGATAACGACAGCTTAATGGTGGGTCTGGTACTTATCCTTTTCTTTTTTAACGAGTTGCAGCCAGTCGGCGTACATCTGCGTGGGCATTTCCCGATAGCCTGTCTCGATAATGCGGGTATAGGCCGCTTCCATATCGGCGTAGGCGCGTTGTGAGTTGGCGGCGGTCGCCTGGCGCTCGAAGCGGTGGCGCAGTGTTTCGGCGTGCAGCAGCTGAGCGTTGATGTAGTGGGGAAAGAATTGCAGGGCTAAGGTCGTGCATTTTAACACAAATTCCTCGCTGGCAGCCGGCCCCACTTTGCGCTCGTAGCCCTTGGCTAGATCCACTAAGCAAAGCACGATGTTTTGCTTGGCACTGAGCGTGTCCATATAAATGCCACTAACGATGGTTTCCTTGCTGATATAACCCGAGGCAGTAAGCCAGGCATCGTTGGGAAAGGTGCGGCTGGTCAATTCTGTGTTGTACCACCCGTCTTTTTCGTCGTGCTGCTTGAGATAAATATGATTAGGAGCCAGGGCTAGCCAGGCTTGCGCCCCGGTCTCGTCGGCCAGGATTTTGTAGAGAAAAGGCAAGGAATGGCAATTGCCAGCATGGGTAACTAATAGTTTGCTCACAAACATCTTGCGCCAATCCTGGTCCCCGTTGAAGTCCTCGAAATCGTAGCGGTAGGGGCTCAGCACCCGCCCGCTGGTGAAGCGGGTGGAATCCTTCAGCACTTGGCACAACACCGCGTTCCGCAGCACGTTTTGCTTGTCGGCGCGGTCGTAGAGCAGGTAGGGGCCACTGGTTTGCGCAATCGTTTGGCAGACCTGGACTAACCCACTGATGGCCCCGTTGAACTGCTGATAGTCCAGGTTGTCATCGAGGTACGCATTTTCCGTGAGGTAAACGGCCCGTTTGAAACTGAGCGGATAGCGTCCGTCGAGCATCTTGGCCAGCTCCTGGTACGTGCGCTCGTAGAGGTCGCGGGAGCGTTCCGCCGGGCTAGGGGCCAGGGTGACGGCTGGCGGGGTGGCGACGGACAAGGGCCGCAGCTGCGCCGGTAGCGGGGCAGAGGTGGGCGTAGTGGTTGGAAAACGGTAGGCACTGGTGCGCGAGGCGAGGCTATCCATCGGCAAGGGCCGCCGCGCACAGGATGCTAAGGCTCCCCAAAGGGCCAGTAGCAGGAAGAACGGACGGGCATGGGACATCATGGACGTACTATTACTTGTGGGTAGTCTGCTCAAACCGGGCGGCTTGTTGGGCATCCTGGCGGGTTTGTTCCTGGTTGGTGGCGTTCAGCCAGCGGGCGTACTGGTCGGGGGGCATGTCCTCGTGGCCTACTTCCCGCACGGCTTGCGCCCACTTGGCCACATCGGCCCAGAGCGGTTGCAGCGCTGGGTTGCGACGGGCCTGTTCCTCGGTAGGCTTGCCGGCCGCCGTCCAAGCTTTGGTGAACTTGGCCAGGACTGCGTTGTGAACAGTCATGCGTCCTACCACGCTTTGCGGGTAGTAATGCAAGCCCAGCAGCCCGCACTTGCGCACAAAATCATCTAACCCATAGCGCTGCTCGTAACATAGACCCAAGTCAAAAAGCCGGCTGGCCAGTAACTCTTTTGTAGTCAAGGTATCGAGGTAGGAGCGGCTTTTTAGGGCAGCGGCTTTCACGTAGCCGGTACTCATGTAGTAGGAATCGGTAACGAATCGGTGATTAGTCGTTTCGTAACTGTAGAGTTCGCCTCGGTCGTCCAGCACCTGAATGTAGGTGTGGTTGGGAGCCATGCTGATGTAGGTTTTTACTCCTAGCTGGTCGGCCAGCATTTTATAGAGCAAGGGCAGGGAATGGCACTGCCCTGAATTAGTGCGCAAGAGTTTGGTAACAAACATTTTACTATAGTCCTCCTTGCCCCAAAAGTCGGTGAAATCATACCGATAGGGCAGATGCTTAGATACGGCCTTGCCTGCGTAACTCACCTGCACAGTATCGGTCATCAAGCGGTGCAAGGCCATAAACCGGGCAGCGGAGCTAGCATTAGTGCCACCTAGGCTCCGACAGATAGTGGCCAGCTCGTCTAGGTCGGCCTTGAAAGCAGGGTAGTCCAACTCACCGGCTGCGTAGCTGTTTTCAACCACGAACACCGCTAGTGGCAGACTGACCTTGCGCCGCCCGTCCAGCATTTCGGCTAGAACCTGATAGGCAGCCTCGTATTGGGGTTTGTTACGGGCCTCAAAGCGGGCGTTAAATTCGGCTTGTTCGCGGCGCTCGCGCTCGATACGGGCGTAGTCTTGGCTGGCTTCTTGAATAAGCGAATCACGCCGAGCCTGTTGGGCGGCATACTGCTGAAGGTCAGCGTTGATAGAGGCCTCGTTACGGGCGCGAATGCGGGCATCTCGGTCGTCAGCCAGGTTACCTAGGGTAGGCAGACGTGGCCCTTCGGGCTTAGGCACCCCTAAATCAGGGTTGGGCATTTGCCACGTCTGCGCGGGCGCAGCATGAGCCAGGCCCAGCGCGAGCAGCACACAGACGAGATAGGGTAACGGGTAGCGCATTTATAGAGACTGGACCCATCAAAAATAAGGAATTTATGCTGCCCCGTCGCGGGAGAATACCAACCATAGGAGCCGCCCTAGTAGAATCCAAAAGCCACACGGATTTTAAAAGCGAAGAATAAGTTCTCCTACTTCAAGCGATTTATTTCAGCATTTGCTGAAGCTACGGCGGTTCTAAAGGCTCAGAAAGTGCCTTTTCGGGGCTAGGGTTCAGAAAGTGGCTAGCGTGTGCCTTGGTGAGCTGGAAACGGGGTTGCGCCTCCGCTGAGTGAGCGGGTCAGCAAGGTGCGCCTTTCTGGACCAGTACCTTATTACGAGCAACTAAGCTGCTTAGCTTCCAAGTCGGAGGTTTTCCCTATTCGTTCAACAACATCCAAGTTCTACAATCAGGTAGCCGAGTTGCTCAGGCCAGAACCAGCAAAGAAGTAGAAGTAATGGTCGCCAACAAAGCCAAAATTATCTTTTTTAAATCCCAGTTTGCTCTTTAGTAATAAGATTTTTGAATTTTAGGCGTGCTTACCCAGTGCTAGAAGTGGCGATTTTGGGCATTTTCCGTCCCTTCACAGCATTTAAAGCCAGCAAAGCGACTGTGACCCTCGAAGAATATTCTCGTTGCTTGTGCGAGCTTGTTTTTCGGTATTACCTTTGTTCAGGTTTAAGTGTACTTAGTACATCTAAAACAGAGAAGCCCGACTGGCGCCAACCAGTCAGGCTTCGAACATGACGAGAATTTCTTAAAAGGAAAGGAGGTGCAATGACTAATTGAGAACTGACAAAAAATATCCGCCAGCTCCGGCCGGTTACCATTACGTGTTTCGTCGATATAAACTCGTAGATGGTGTTCGTGTCTATCCTAAAACTGCACGGTGTTTCTGTTTCCTTGTCCCGGATACAGCCGCTAAGTAAGGTCTAGACCTTGTGTGAAGTTGCCTACTCTACCCATTTAAAAGTTTTTTTCGTCAAAGTCAATCAGCCAGTGGGTTTTACCCATTGGCTGTTTTTGTATGCTTACTACTAAAGACTAGGATTTACGGCGAATCTTGCTAAGAGAGCTATCGGAATGCGTATTTTGCTAACTCAATTAGCTGATTATCAAGCATTTTACTGTACTGCTCTTCTTATTGAGCACAAATGTAAGGGACTTGTGCAAAAGGCAAACATTTTTGATAAACGTTTTAGATAAGAACTGTTAGAAAACGCCTTAACTAACTGATTATCTGCAATAAAATCTTAAGCTATTTAGCTGGTGTTCGTACCAGTTTCTTATTAGATTCTATTTGGGAGTGCAAAGGTAGAAAAAAAAATCTACCTTTCCCAGATACAGGGAAAGTAGGATTGGTTGAGCTAACTCTTCGTTGACAAGGAGGTGGTTTCTCTAGCCATTTAATGCCTATTCAGGGGTAGCGCGAGAGTAGGAACAGAAGGACGTGATGCGTGACAACGACGAGGTGCAAGCAGAGCTTAATGGCGCAGCCCGACCACATTGCATACAAGTGGAAGTAGGGTTAAGAACACTAATTGAGAAGATATCTAGCCAAAATGCTACCTGCTCAGCTTGTCGCGGCCAGGGTTAAAACCACCACTTTTCCAAGACTTGTCCGAGAAGTAATCTTATGTTAATCAACTATTCCAAGATAAATGGGAACCCTTTCGTATATCCTACTTACCCCTAAAGTCCTGTTTACCCATGCCTGTAGAAGCCTCTAGCGTGGTGTCTACGAAACGCGGACTCTACGCAGTCACGATGCCTTCTTGTGCAGTAAGCACCAGTTCAATGGCTCGTTGCTCATACCAATCGCTGACTAGCGGTAGGCCTGCCAACAAACACGGGTCCAGACCGAGAAACTGAAAGGCGCAGATGGTGTTCCAACCGTGCGGGATTTCTTCCCAGGAGGCACCGTACTGCTGGTTTACTGCGACTAACCGGTAGCGGTTGGTCACTGGGTGCCCGTCGTCTGCGCAGCCGCTCGTGCTAAACGTCGTCTCAACGGGAACGTCTTGGCCTTGGCGCAGCACGAAGGCCCAGTATACGCTAGGGTCTTCTGCAAACAGCGGCGTTAAGGGCTGGAAGGCTGCCAGGACTTTTGGCGCAGCTAATCCCACAAGAAGGAGGTGCATGACTAAACTTCGCTAGTAAGTGAGCTTATAACATTTATTGAACCAACGTTTAACTAATGTGACAAGCTCGGCGATAGTCATTCCTTGAAGGAATCTCTTCAAATGATTACGGCCAGCTTTGGTTAGTCTTCTGGCATATCGCTACGGTCAATTAAGCCGGCTAGGAAAGCCGAAAAACTGTTGGCTACTGGTACGTCCTCATTCATCTCCGTATCAATCCAGGCTACCTGAGGCTCCGAGCCGTGACGATAATCCAGGGTGATAAACCAATGGCCATCCCCACTTAGCAGCACCTGATTTTCTGGTATTCCCCACTCCTGCGTCAAATACCCACTATCGAGGATGCTCATAAATCCTGTATCACTTGGGAGCAAACTAAAAAGCTCGTCAAAGGGCACATGATTGTCAGCCCATGAAGTTGGCTGCGTCATCGGGTAGACAAAGCCGCGCGTATACCCGCCGTTTTGCTGCTTCAGCAGTGCAAGTAACTCGGGGGGTAAGGACACGCCCAGCTGCTGCTCAGCGTGTTGAATAAACTCCGTGGTCAAGGAAGGCGGCACCTGTGCCGTTTCATCCCAAAAGTCGGTGAGGTCAATTGCCATAAGGCAGCCAATATAGGTGCAGTAATCGACCGGTTTACTAGGCCCCGAAAGGCGCACCTTGCTGAGCCATCCGTTTAGCGCAGGCGCAACCCTCAGGGCGAGCCAGAAACGCACTTTGGGCGGACTTTCTGAGCCACTGGCCCCGCGAGGTACTTCCTGAGCCCTAAAGCCTGAGGGGAAGCGCTGGAACAAAAGGGAAAAGAAGGCACTTTTTAGCTCCCAGGAGCCCTACTTAGCCGTGTAGTGGTATCGACACTGCACTACATGCACTAAGTCAGTCTCAAAGCGATAAATCAGGCGGTGCTCCCCACTGATGCGGCGCGACCAGTAGCCGGCGAAGTCGTGTTTGAGGAGTTCGGGCTTACCGGTGCCCGTAGTGGGCGTGCGCAGGCACTCTTTGAGCAGCGCCCGAATCTTGCGGGCGATGGCTTTGTCCGTGTCAAGCCAGTACTGAAAATCTTCCCAGGCAGCCGTGTCCCAACTCAGCGTCATATCGTGGCCGGTAACTCGTGGGTTTCGCGCTGGCCCCGGCGGTCACGCTCCAGGGCTGCGTAGAGCCGAGCAGCGTTGGCGGGCGAGGCTAGTAAGTGTTCTGTCTCATCCAACGGGGCAGCCTTCGCAGCCTGGCCCCGCAGCTTGACGAAGGGCAAGCTGCGCAGCAGTTCCAACAGGAAGTCAGCGCGGTTATCGGGGATTTCGAGCGTGATTTTCATCAGGGCAAAGGTATGAATTAGGCGGTAGGCGTTTTGGCAGTTTTGGCCTCGGTTAAAAGTTTGGTACATAGGTTAAGCGAGCCGCTTCCAAACGTGGCGCCCACCCGCTAAAATCCCGCATTTAGAGGTTATTCAGGTCAGTTTGTTCAGTGAAACGACCGTTTTATTGAACAAACTGACCTGAATACTCAGGAGCTAGCGAACTGGGCGGAAAGCAGGCTGATTTGGTACAGAAAACTTGTTCAGCAATCAAAGTACAATTAACCCTGTCTGCGCGACGAGAAAACTGTACTTCAACTTTGAAAATACCTACCTGAATGCGCTAGAAGCAGGTTTTCTGCGGTGAGAATGTACTGTCAGTACTTATAGCCGTGTGAAAAGTGGCGGT
>Ga0160428_1002302_pt1 | contig 11841 bp, 9 predicted proteins | sample SolpanmetagenomM_FD_108198 | JGI IMG/M metagenome (GOLD analysis project Ga0160428, IMG submission 108198) | Solar panel surface microbial communities from Lawrence Berkeley National Laboratory, California, USA - M | ecosystem: Engineered > Built environment > Solar panel > Unclassified ... | reverse complement strand
GCGTCGTAGGTGTAGTCGGCGTGGCTGGGGCGGTAGGCGCCCGCAATGTGCGAGTAGTCGTCGGAGCGCTGGTCGGCGTTGGGGATAAACAGGCTGATGGGCGTGCCCGTGGTCAGCCCTTCAAACGTGCCCGACTGCACTTGCACACGGTCGGCCTCCTGGCGGGGGGTAGTGAGGGCCGACTGCCCCGGCCGCCGCCTATCGAGGGCGTGCTGAATGGCGGACGGGTCCAGGGCCAACCCCGCCGGGCAACCGTCGATAATGACCCCAATCCCTACCCCGTGCGATTCGCCGAAGGTGGTGATGCGAAAAAGTGTTCCGAAAGAATTAGACAAAGCAGTGACGAATGGAGGCTGAGCGATTGGTGCGGAGAGAGTGGCGCCTGGTCTTTAGCGTTTGCGCGTTGCCGTTGGTGCATTAGGCCTCACTAGCTAAGTACCAACTGCGCCAAAGTTACGGCGCCCGCCACCAGCCTACTACCGCCATTGCCAGCAGGGCGGCGAGCAGCACGGCGGCGTAGCGGCCTACCTGGGCATATACATCAAGGGGCTGCAGGCGAGCATCAGCCCGCGCCAGGGCCGGGCCATAAAAAGGGTCATCGTTGACGCTAGCCCCGGCGAGGGGGGTAGGGCGGTCGGCGCCGCGTACCACCAGCCGCAGTTCGGGGCGCAGGGTATCATAGCGGGCGATTTGGGGGTTAAAGAACGGCAGCTGCCAGATGCTGTCGAGCGGCAGCGGACCGGGCCGCTGGGCCACCAGCCGGTAGCGAAAGCTCTTGCGAAAGCGCCCGTCGGGCAGCGCCTCTTCCCGGATATCGGGCCCATATACTTCGAGGCCGGCGCGGGGCCGCGCGAGCGGCGGGGCCAGCGTGGCTGGGTTACCAGCTCCTTCTACCCCAAAGGTGTACGTAAATGCCTCTCCCGTGCGGAAGCGCGTGCCGCTCACGCCCTCGTGCAGCACGTAGTCGCCCACCGCTACCCCCCCCGGCGCGGGCAAGGGCTGCACGGCCACCCGCAGCGGGGCCGCGGTGTAGGTTTTGTAGGTAGCCAGGCGCGCATCGTCGCCGGGCTCCGGCTTCTTGAGCAGCTTAAACTTAATCATGGTCAGGCGCAGAGCAGCAAACTCCAGGTCTTGCGCCGTGAGGGGATAGTAGGTGGCGGCCGCCAGCCGAAAGCGCAGCAGCACTTGTCCGCCCGCCTGGCGCACGGTATCGGGCAGGGTCGAGGGGTCGGGGGCCGCCACTTGCCAGGTAGTAGGCTGGCGCAATTGGCGCAGCAGCTCAGTTACCTGGTTGCTGAAGTCGTAAAAATTTAGCACTGCCTGGTCGGCGGGCCGCAAATAGAAGTACAGGCTCACGCGCACGCCCTGGCCTACGTACACGCGGCTTTGGTCGGCGGCCAAGGCCAGAAAAGCGGCATCGGGCGGCTCATAGAAATACTTGGGTTTGGGCTTACCCAGCAGCTGGTCGAGCGAGCCCACGGCGGCGCCCGGCGGCACGCCCGCGGCATCGGGTGGCACCGGCCCCACCCGCACCCGGCCCCCGGCACTGCGCAGCACCCGCCCATTCACGGTTAGGCTAAAGGCCGGCACCACATAATCGCCCTCGGTGTAGGGCAGGTAGTGCTGGGCCACTGTGAGCTCGGTGCGGCGGGCGCCATCTGGCAGCAGGCGGGTTGTCTTAGTCGTCGTCAGCTTGCCTTTGCGAAAGCCCTCTATTTCGGGAAAAGCCGAGTGGTTGGCCAACGGCGTGCCCTGCAGCCGGAAGGCCAGCGTAAACGATTCGGCCAGGGCAATAGTAGTTGGTGGCGCCACCCAGGTTGCTACCCCAGCGGCCGGCGGGCTGGGTGGGCTCTGTGCCGACCAGCTCGGCCCCGCCAGCAGCAGCAGCCAGCCAGCTAGCAGCCAGCTTAGCCTACCCCCCTTTCTTCTCCAAAGACACCAAGCACTCATTTTTTGCTGCAAATAAAATCTGACGCTTGTAGCTGATTCGTATAAAACCCTGAGTGCTGCTAGCCAGGTTAATCCTGCTTTTAGCTATTGCCCCAAAAGCCGGCTTTCCTTGAAAGCCGGCTTTTTTAGGGCGGATGCCAGGGCAGCGAGTCAGGCAAAGCTATTGGGGAAACTATAGCCGCTACGCTGGCTGGGCAGCCGAAGCAGCACTGCGCACACTCTCAGCAGACTGCAACCCACTATTTTTCTGGCCAACGCCCCGCAGCGCTGCTGGCAGGCCGACACCCTACCCCTGCCCAGCCGATATAATTCTTAACTTTCTTTAAAACAGTATATTACAAACAATCACTGACTACTAGCGTTCAGCAAGCACCAGTAGCGGCTAGGCGGCTACTGGCCCGCGCTTTGCTCACCTTGGCTACAGAAATATGGGGGTAGCGCAATTAATTTTTAATAGCGCAGAATCCGGGCGGGCCGCCCTTGCCGTATAGCTGCAGGGCACTCTGCCACCGCTGGCGCTGCTAGCACGCTGGGCTTAAGGCAATCCGCAAGCATATTTTCATCAAAATAAATAGATAAAATTCTACTTGCGAGCAACCTGAATACGGCTCATTATCGTAAGGTGGCCGGTAGCTCTGCTAACAATTCAATTTTCCCTTTTTCTTCATTTATGTCAACTAAACTCATCCCTAGTTCGCAGCCCCAATTGTCTGACGTGGACAAGCCGCTGTATGCGCCCATCAAGCGGCGCTCGTTCTTCATGTATGCTGGGGCTACGGCCGGCGCGACTGCCCTCGTGCTGGCAGGATGCAGCAAAAGTGACTCTTCGCCTGGTACCGTAAGTGTAGGCAGCGGCGACGCGGGCGTACTCAACTACGCGTATGCGTTGGAGCAGCTCGAAGCTGGTTTTTATACCTCGCTCCGCACCGGCACCTACTATACCGGCCTGCAAGCCGGCAGCGCCGAAAAACTGATTCTGGATGACTTGTATTACCACGAGGTAATTCACCGCGATTTCTTCAAAACGGCTATCACGGCCGCCATGGCCACGCCTATTAAGGCGCTGACGCCGGATTTCTCGAAAATCAACTTCAACGACCGCACTTCGGTACTTGGCACTGCTAAAGCATTTGAAGACCTGGGCGTAGCAGCTTACAACGGTGCTGGTCAGTATATCACCTCACCTACCTACCTCTACATCGCTGGCAAAATTGTATCGGTTGAGGCACGCCATGCGGCCATTATCCGTGACCTGGTATCGGAAAATACCTTTGTAGGTAACGATATCATTACCCTCACGTCTGGCAGCAATAGCAGCGTGGCTACTAACAACTCGGACGCCAACTCCAGCCTGGAACGCTCGATGTCACCTAGCGAAGTTATTGCCATCGCTAACACGTTTCTGGCAGACGGCTCGAAACTAGATGTTTCTGGTATCAAATAGGTCGAATCTGGCCATTTCCCATTCTAAATTCCTTCTGATATCATGAATTTCTTTCAAATAATCTCCGAAATCGAGAAAGTTGACCCCGAGGTATATGACCGCCTCGACTCGCGTCGCTCGGTATTCAAGAACATGAGTGGCCTGGGCCAGAAGCTGGCTGCCGCTGCTGTGCCACTGGCCGTGGGCGCTATTTTCAACAAAGTATACGCTCAGACGCCCATGGGTGCTTCGGTAAACGACGTGCTCAACTTCGCGCTGAAGCTGGAATACCTGGAGTCGTATTTCTACAATAGCCGCACGACCGTAACTGGCCTTAGCGCCCAGAATTCAGCAGCGCTGGCGCTTATCGCCACCGACGAAGCTAACCACGTAAGTTTCCTACGCAAAGTGTTAGCAGGCAACGCTATCCCAGTTCCAGCCACAACCGGCGTATTTGACTACACGGCTAAGGGCGCATTCCCGACTGCATTAACCAGCGCTGCAACTTACCTAGCGTTGGCCCAGTCGTTTGAGGACACCGGCGTACGTGCATACAAAGGTGCTGCCCCGTTGGTAATGTCTAACAAGACGGTTCTGACGGCAGCGCTGAACATCCACTCAGTAGAGGCGCGTCACGCGTCGCACATTCGGGCTATGCGTCGCGCTGGGGTTGCCAGCACTGCTCCTTCGCAAGGCGTTCCGGTGTCGCCCTACACGTCGGCTCCCAAGAGCTGGGTATCGGGTACTGATGGTGGTGGAGCTGTACCGGGTGTTACGGATGCTATCTACGGCGCTGGCAACAACACGAATGCGGTTTCCGGCATCACCTACGAGTCAGAAGCCACGACTACGCAAGGCGGTGTAAACCTCGCTACTAATACCACCATTTCGGGTTTCCCAACGAGTGCTTTTTCGGAAGCTTTCGACGAAGGATTGGATGTAGGCACGGTAGCCAAAATCGCTAACTTGTTCTCGGTTAGCGGCACCTACTTCAGCTAGACCAACGCTGAAAATCACCTAAAAAAGGGCAGCTCTACCGAGCTGCCCTTTTTTAGTGTGGTGCTGGCTGACCAATGACAAGTAGTGATACCAAGACCAGCTATACCCGACATAGGCAGCGATAATGCGCTAATCGGGCCACGCCCTGTTTTTGTGCCAACTTTGTGTAGAGCCAGACACCTATGCTACCCGGTAACAGTACAGGCACGGATTCCAACGTTGATGAGCAAGTTATTTTCGCGCACAGGGGTTTTCAGCCCTACCCCCCTTGCATCGGCAGCTGTTAAGCGGCGCACTTTTTTTCGGTACGCGGGGGCCACGGCCGCCGCGACAACGCTAGCGCTGGCGGGCTGTAGCAAAGACGGAGCTACGCCCGGTGCTACCGACGTAGGCAACGGCGACATTGGCGTGCTGAATTTTGCCTACGCATTGGAGCAAGTAGAAGCGGCTTTTTATGCAAAAGTGCTGACCGGAGCGTACTTCACGAAGCTGGCTACTACCTCGGCCGAGTACCAGATTTTCAGCGACTTGGCCCGGCATGAGCAGTTGCACGCCGACTTTTTGCGCACGGTGCTCTCTACCAGCGCGCTCAAGGTGTTGACGATTAACCTGGATGACCAAATCAACTTTAACGAGCGCCTTACGGCACCCGGCGCGGGTAAAATGGGCGTGCTGCCTGCCGCGCGCATGTTTGAGGACCTGGGCGTAGCGGCCTACAACGGCGCGGCTTCCTTCCTCACAACGGCCGACTACCTGCTGCTACTCGGCAAAATCGTATCTGTAGAAGCCCGGCACGCGGCGCTGATTCGCGATTTACTGGTAGCCAGCGGCGATACTACGCTGGGCATTGGCTTTGCGGGAGCCGATGTAGTAGATAGCAAAACGCGGCAGGAGCTAGCGAGCACGCCGGCCAGCGTACTTGCTAAAATCAACACGTTTCTGGGGGCCGACTCGCAGCTCACAGCCACCAAGCTGGTGTAGCATTTTGTTGACCACTAAAATATCATGAATCTATTCAAGCTCTTTGCCGACCTCGCCCGCGTAGACCCCGACGTATATGGCCGCTTCGACTCGCGGCGGCGGGTGTTTCGCCACCTGGGCACCACTGGCCGTGCCTTTGCGCAGGCGGCGCTACCGGGCTTGCTCAGCGGTTTGTTTCAAAAAGCCTATGGTCAAGCGGCGCTATCGGGGGAGGTGGTAACCGTGCTGAACCTCGCGCTGAGCCTTGAATACCTGGAGCTGTATTACTACCGCACGGGCCTGAGCGCTGGCATCCTCGGCGCAGCCGACCTCGCGGCCTTCGCGGCCATCCGCGACGATGAGCAGGGCCATGTGGCGGCCCTGCGCGCCATTCTCAATACGGCAGCCATCTCCGACCCCGGCGCGGCTGCTTTCGACTTCACGGCCGGTGGCAAAGTGCAGCCCTTTGCCAATACTACCAGCTTTTTAGCCGTTGCCCAGGCGCTCGAAGACCTCGGCGTGCGGGCCTATAAAGGTGGCTTGACAACCCTGCTGGCCAACAAGGCAGTTCTCAGGGTAGCGCTCAATATTCATTCGGTAGAAGCCCGGCACGCCGCGCACGTCCGCACGCTACGCCGCGGGGGGATAGGCGTGGCCGGCGCCGACGGCGGCGGCCCCAATAACAGCCTACCCAAAAGCTGGGTATCGCTGCGCGAAAACAATGGCCCGCTGCCCGCGCTCACTACCGCCATCTACGGTCCCGGCACTACGGCCGCCTCTCCAGCCGAAGACAACTTGGTGCAAGCACGGGTCAATGTGCAAGTCAATTCTAGCTCGCCCGGCGCCGGCCTGGCCCTTACGGCCGCTGCCGCGAGCGAGGCTTTCGACGAGCCCCTCGATACCCAGCAGGTGCGCACGATTGCCCGCCAGTTTGTGGCAGCCGGCAACAGCCAGGGGCTTTTTGTGTAGCGCAAGGGGGGTAGGGACGGCCGCCTATCCTTTCGTAAGCTGCCCTACCCCCGCCAATTCCCCGAAGACGGACTGAGGTCAGCTATTTATTATTTTTGATGAAGTTTTAATGAAGTACCTACTATTCAGGTAACCATGTCCTTAGGCACGTTAGTGGTCAGCTAGCCGTATCTTAGTGGTACTAATGCAGTAGTTAGCGGGTGGCTTTAGCTGGTTTTTCCACGTATACAGCGCCCGTTAGTTAATTGCCGTCCTCACTTTTCCCTCCCACCCGCTATGTTAGACTACGCAAAATTGATTTTGTTGAAAGTAAGCTTCAGCAAAAAGCTCTTCGAGAAAGAGTTACGCAAGGCACTGCAGCTGCTCAAGCCTGCCGAGCTATTGGAGTTCAAAACGTGGTGCTACCAGCAGTTTGCCCGCCTCTACCGCCGCGTACTAAAGCGCGTCTTTATCCAGCATAGCCCCCTACCCCGGCTCACCGCTTAAGCTTGGCTGGCTCTCGCCAGCTACAAATCGGATGTTGCGCTTCAGTCCCTCGTAGCCCGTGCGCTTGAGGGCCGACTGCTGAAACAGTGCCTGAAATACCTCGTGGGTAATCTCCTTCCAGTCGCTGACTGACAATTCTTTCAGTCCCGGCTGCGGCTGAAACTGCGTTTCCTGCGTAGGTTTTGCAAACCGATTCCATGGGCACACGTCCTGGCAGATATCGCAGCCAAACACCCAGTTGCCAAATTGCCCGGCCACACTTTGCGGGATAAGCTGGTCCTTCAGCTCAATGGTAAAGTAGCTGATGCACTTGCTGCCATCGACCACGTAGGGCTCCGTGATGGCCTGCGTGGGGCAGGCATCTACGCACTTGGTGCAGGTGCCGCAGTAGTCGCGGATGACTCCGTCGTATTCCAACTCTACGTCCACAATCAGCTCGGCGATGAAGTAAAACGAGCCTGCACCGGGCGTAATGAGGTTGGTATTTTTTCCTACCCACCCCAAGCCGCTCTTCTTAGCCCAAGCTTTGTCGAGCACCGGCGCCGAGTCGACAAAGCAACGCCCGCCTACCTCGCCAATGTTGGCCTGCATGTCGGCCAGCAGCGTTTTGAGCTTGTCCTTGATGACGAAGTGGTAGTCGCGCCCGTAAGCATACTTGCTGATTTTCAAGGTATCAGCCGGTTGTTGCTCCTCGGCAGGGGGGTAGTAATTGAGCAGTAGCGAAATCACCGACTTGGCGCCATCTACGAGCAGGCGCGGGTCGAGGCGCTTGTCAAAATGGTTTTCCATCCAGGCCATTTTGCCGTGCATGCCTTTCTTGAGCCAGTTTTCGAGGCGCGGCGCCTCTTCTTCTAGAAAGCCAGCCTTAGAAATTCCGCAGGCCATAAAACCCAGCTCCGCCGCGCGGCGCTTGATGTAGGGCGTCCATTCGGCGTGCAGTAGCATAAGTCTTGGGGGCAATTAAAACGCGAAGAAACGAAGAACGCGCCGCTGGGGGCGGCGCGTTCCGTGACCAGTGGCGTGGCCGCTGCGAGTCCGCGTGTGGGCCGTTCTACGTGCAGACTCGCAGCGTCGGCGCTACACGCTAGGCAGTAATCTCGGCAAACAAGTCGCCGTTGTTGCCTCGCAAATGATTAGGTAACAAGCGCCCCAGGTGCTGGTACGCGGCCTCGGTAGCCTCCCTACCCCGCGCCGTGCGCTTGATATAGCCTTCCTGAATCAGGAAAGGCTCGTACACTTCCTCAATAGTTTCGCCCTCCTCGCCGCAAGCCGTGGCGATGGTGCTGATGCCCACCGGGCCACCCTTAAACTTGTCGATGATGGTGGTAAGAATACGCTTGTCCATATCGTCGAGACCGCGGGCATCCACGTCGAGCGCGTTCAGCGCAAACTGGGCAATCTCGACTGTAATGGTGCCGTCGCCCTTAATCTGGGCAAAGTCGCGGGTGCGGCGCAGCAAGTTATTGGCAATGCGAGGCGTACCGCGCGAGCGGCGGGCAATTTCAAAGGCCGCATCTTCGTGAATCGGCGTATTCAAAATTTCGGCCGAGCGCAGCACAATGGTTGTCAGCAGCTTCGAGTCATAGTACTCCAACCGGGCCGAGATACCAAAACGCGCCCGCAACGGCGCCGTGAGCATACCCGAGCGCGTGGTAGCGCCAATGAGCGTGAAGGGCGACAACGAAATCTGCACCGAGCGAGCATTTGGACCCGAATCGAGCATGATGTCAATGCGGTAGTCCTCCATAGCCGAGTACAGGTACTCTTCTACCACCGGGTTGAGGCGGTGAATTTCATCGATGAACAGCACGTCGTGCGGCTCCAGGTTGGTGAGCAGGCCAGCGAGGTCGCTGGGCTTGTCGAGCACCGGGCCGCTGGTCATTTTAATGCCTGCGCCCAGCTCATTGGCAATGATGTGCGAGAGCGTGGTTTTACCCAAGCCGGGAGGGCCGTGCAGCAGCACGTGGTCGAGGGCATCGCCGCGCTGCTTGGCAGCAGCCACGAATATCTTCAGGTTTTCCAGAATTTTGTCCTGGCCCGTAAAGTCGCTGAAACTCAATGGTCTCAGGGCTTTGTCGATGTCCTTTTCGGTGGCATCGAAACTTTCGTTGCCGCCGGTTAGATAGGCTTCGCGCATGGTTGGTAATAGTCAGTTGGAAAGTTGGGCTTGACCGTTGGGAACGGGCTATTAGCTAACCTTTTTAGTTAGCAAAAAGCTCCCGTTCGGGCGTTCACCGGCGCTTTTATTCGCGCGGCAGCAACACTTCAATTTCGAGGTGCAGCCAGTCTTCTTCCCAAGCTTTGTGGGCTAGCCGCGCCGCCAGGGGGTAGCCCGCGTCGAGCAGGCGAGCCACCGTTTCGTTGCGGGTTTCGGGCAAGTAGCCAAGCCAGATGCTGGTTTTGTCCTCGGCCGGGCCCGAGTGGACTTTCACCGCCCAGTCGTCATACTTGCTGTCGGCCTCGCGCTCGAGGCGAAGGGCTTGGCCCACCTTCAGTTTTTTCTCTTGGGTAGGCAGCTCGGGGCGGTGCGAAGTGCCGGCCACCAGGCACTCTAGCAATACGAGCGGCTGCGTAATAGAGCCAGCGGCAGCAACAGCAGGATTCTTCATGGGGCCAAATTACGGCGCAGCCAGCATGTTTGGGCCAGCTAGGCATGAGCTTCTTAGTCGACCACCAAATGGATGCACACCCAGGACCGCTTAGCCATTGGCAACTCAGGTGTTGGGCTTGGTGCTAACCGGAATACACCGCCAGGCGGTGCGCACAGCAGTACTCTGAACCCTAACCTATTTCAATCAAAAAATAATAGTTGAGCTTAATAGCTACTCTGTAAGTAATTTACTGAATCTCTTTATATAAAAAGTTATAAATTTTCCCTAGCCAAAACAATTCAATAGTAATAGTTTGAAAGAAGGTAAAATCAAAAGGTATGATTTATGTGAACCCGATAATTATTGAATAATTTTTAGCAAACTTATCTTACACAAAATAAAATTTATACAAGCTTTTAGCTACTTTATAAACTTATTTACAAATAAAATTATAATTTTTCCACTTATTGAAAGTATTTACTCAACAATATTTACTAGGCTTTTTGCTGGTCAGAATAGCCGTCTTATCTTTCGCCATAGAAGCTATTTACTCCGATAATTATCACTATGACCTTCGAATCATTACTTACCGAGCTACAACTCAATCAACATAAATTACAATTAAAGGATACTGTTGCTGTGGTGGCGGCAGGCCTTGCCATTACTTATGCTGAACTGCTGGAGCAGGTAGGTCTGCTTAGCGAAGCGCTGCGGATACAAGCGCCCACTAGCCAGCTCATTGGCATCAGCACTACCCGAAGCCTAGAAATGGTGGTGGGTGTGTTGGCCATTCTACAAGCTGGCAAAGCATACGTACCGCTCGACCCCACCTACCCTGCCCGCCGGCTGGGCCACATGGTAGCCAATGCGGGCCTTACGTATTGCCTGGCTCCGCCTGAGCAGGCAGCACTATTTGAATCTATTGGCCTTCAGCTACTTGTCAATCTGCCGCAGGCAGCGGCTAAGTTAGAACTGCCGCCCGCTGCTTGCCTGTCGGAGCTCGCTTACGTGCTATACACCTCCGGCTCGACTGGCGAGCCCAAAGGCGTGTGCATGGGCCGCGCTGCGCTGGCCAACCTCCTACGCTGGCAAAATAACCACTCGCCAGCCGGCCCCGGTACCCGCACACTGCAGTTTGCGCCGCTGAGCTTCGACGTTTCTTTTCAAGAGATTTTCGCTACGCTCACCACTGGCGGCACGCTGGTACTGCTGGAGGAGGCACAGCGACTTGACTTGGGCACACTACTCGATTTTATTGGGCAAGAGCAGATTAATCGGATTTTTCTGCCCTTTGTGGCCCTGCAGCACCTGGCCGAGCTAGCCGTGAGTCGCCAGCAGTTTCCGGCGAGCCTGACGGAGATAATGACGGCCGGCGAGCAGCTCAAAATAACGCCGCAGCTGGCGGCTTTTTGCGCGGCCCTGCCCGCTTGCACGCTGCACAACCAATACGGCCCCACCGAAACGCACGTCGTAACCCAGCTTACGCTGACCGGCGACCCGCACACCTGGAACCGGCTACCTTCCATTGGCCGGGCCATTACCAACGCGACCATTCACCTGCTGGCCCCCGGCGGTCAGGTGGCCGCGCCCGGCGCGATAGGCGAGCTGTGCGTGAGTGGCGCGTGCCTAGCCGAGGGCTACCTGAACCAGCCCGCGCGCACGGCCGAAAAATTTGAGCACTGGACCACACCCACCGGCGAAGTAGTGCGCCTGTACCGCACCGGCGACCTGGCCCGCTGGCTACCCAGTGGCGACCTAGAGTTTTTGGGCAGGCAAGACGACCAGGTAAAAATCCGGGGCTACCGCGTGGAGCTAGGCGAGGTCGAGGCATTATTGGCGACGCTGCCGGGGGTAGGGCAAGTGGCCGTGGCGGCCTTGGCCAGCGAAGCTGGCCCCAAGGAGCTGGCTGCCTACGTAGTGCCAGCCGGCCCCACCCCGCTAGTGCCGGCCGCCCTGCGCCAGGCCGCCGCCCAGCTGCTGCCCGACTACATGCTACCCACTACCTTCACCTTGCTCCCCGAGTTTCCTAAAACGAGCAGTGGCAAGATAAATCGGCGGGCGCTGCCGGCCCCGGCCACGCAGCTGCGGGCGGCCCTGGGCACCCCGTACCAGGCGCCGCGCACGGCCACCGAGCGCCACCTGGCGGCTGTGTGGGCCCCGCTGCTGCGGCTCGATAAAGTGGGCGCTACCGACAACTTTTTTGAGCTGGGTGGCACGTCGCTGCTAGCCCAAAAGTGCGTGGTGCAGCTGCGGGCCGAGTTTGGCTACCAGCTGCCCGTCACGAAGCTGTACCAGTACCCAACCGTGGCGGCCGCGGCGAGCTACCTGGCTCCGGCCGCCAGCCCTACCCCCTCGTTGGCAGACAAAGAATTTGACAACCAGCCAACTACTGTCAGCGGTGACGTAGCCATCATCGGGATGGCGGGCCGCTTTCCGGGGGCTAATACTGTGGAGGAGCTGTGG
>Ga0160428_1002300_pt1 | contig 11846 bp, 11 predicted proteins | sample SolpanmetagenomM_FD_108198 | JGI IMG/M metagenome (GOLD analysis project Ga0160428, IMG submission 108198) | Solar panel surface microbial communities from Lawrence Berkeley National Laboratory, California, USA - M | ecosystem: Engineered > Built environment > Solar panel > Unclassified ... | reverse complement strand
CGGAGCAAGACCAGACAGGCAGCGTTCGAGGGCGGCCCGCCCGAGCTGCCGGGTAGGTCGCTGGAGGCGTGCGGCAACGCACGTCGTAGAGGGATGACCGCCGCCGCCCGCACCGAGAGGTGCGGGCGGGCACAGGATCCGGCTTACAGGCCGGCTCGTCCACCCCTGCGGTGCCGCCCGCGGCCGTGCGTCGCCCGGGTCGGCGAGGACTCGAGGGAATCGACGTGCACCTCCCCGTCGTTCCACCTCGGCCGCGACCCGCGGCCGCTCCTCGACCCGAAGGACCCCCCATGCCCGTCCTGCTCACCGGCGCCACCGGTCACGTCGGCTCCGCCGTCCTGGACGCCCTGCTCGCCCACGGCCACGACGTCGTCGCCCTGGTCCGCAGCGACGCGAAGGCGCAGGCCGTCTCCGCCCGCGGCGCCAGGGCCGTGGTCGGTGACCTCACCGACACCGCGCTCCTCGAGCGCCTCATGCTCGACGCGGACGGCGTCGTCCACACCGCCTCACCGGGTGACGCGACGAGCGCCGAGGTCGACGGCGGCGTGGTCGACGCCGCCGTCCGCGCCCTGTCCCGGGGACAAGTCCCCTACGTGCACACCGGTGGCGTGTGGATCTTCGGCGCCGGCGACGACCTGGTCGAGACCGACGAGCCCCGCCCCCTGCCGATCACGGCGTGGCGCCTCGGCGTCGAGGCGCGCCTGCGGGCCTCGACCGTCCGCTCGACGATCATCGCCCCGGGCATCGTGCACGGCCGCGGCCTGGGCATCCCGAACGTCCTCGACGGCGGGGACGAGGTGCGCCTGGTCGGGAACGGCAGCCAGCGCTGGACGACCGTCCACGCCGACGACCTCGCCGAGCTGTACGTCCTGGCCCTGGAGCGGGCCGCGGCCGACGCGTACCACCTCGGCGTGTCGGGGGAGAACCCCACGGTGCGCGAGCTGGGGGAGGCGGCCGCCCACGGGCGTCCGGTCGTGGCGGAGGACGTCGAGACCACGCGCGCGCGCCTCGGGGCCCCGTTCGCCGACGCGCTGCTCCTGGACCAGCGGGCCTCGGGGCGCCATGCCCGCGAGGAGCTCGGGTGGGCGCCTACCAGCCCCACCCTGGTCGAGGAGCTCGCCGCGGGCGGCTACCTGCGTCGGCCCTGATCCGGCGCGGCCCTGATCCGGCGCGGCCCCGGTCCGGCGCGGCCCCGGTCCGGCGCGGCCCGGGTGGACCGGTTTCCGCGCCGGCCGGGGCCGTGGCCCGCTCGGCACCGGTACGCCTCGATCGCCGCCACGACCGGGTGGTCGACGTCGGAGGTGGGGACGACCTCGCCGGCGGGCCGTGCCCAGCCGACTCAGCCGTCCGCGCGACCGTCCAGGCCGAGGTGCCCGCGCAGGGTGGTGGAGGAGTACTCGCGGCGGAAGCGGCCGCGCTCGCGCAGGATCGGCACGACCTCGTCCACGAAGTCGTCCAGACCCCCCGGGTTCAGGTGGGGGGTGAGGACGAAGCCGTCGCACGCGTCGGCGTCGACGAAGGCGAGCATCTCCTCCGCCACCTGCGCGGGCGTGCCCACGAAGCTCTGGTGGCTGGACATCTCCGCCGCGGTCTCGCGCAGCGTCAGGCCGCGGGTGCGCGCGAGCTCCCGCCACTGCGCGCTCACGGCGGCACGGTCGACGCGGCGCGACGCGGCGCGACCCTGGTAGAGCAGCTCGCCCTCGACCGGCTCGACGTCGGGCAGGGGCCCGTCGGGGTCGAGGTCGGAGAGGTCGCGGTTCCAGACCTGCTCCGCGAAGGCGATGGCGTTGGCGGGGCTGACCTGCTGGAACCGGATCCGCTGGGCCCGCTCCGCGGCCTCCTGCGCGGTCGCGCCGAGGACCCACGACACCGCGGGCATGACCTTCACGTCCCCGCCGCGGCGCCCCGACCGCACGGCCCGCCCGCGGATGTCGGCGACGAAGCTCGTCCCGGCCTCGCGGGTGCTGTGCCGGCTGAAGACGACGTCCGCCGTCGAGGCCGCGAAGTCGCGGCCCTCCTCGGAGTCGCCGGCCTGGATGACGACGGGCCGCCCCTGGGGACTGGGGGGCAGCGTCGCGCGGGCGCGGACGTCGAACTGCGGGCCGGAGTGGACGACCTCGCGGACCAGCGCCTCGCGCAGGAACTCCCCGCCCTCGCGGTCGCCGCGGACGGCCCCGGGAGCCCAGGATCCCCAGAGGTCCCGGGTCAGCGCCGCGAACTCCGCGGCGCGGGAGTAGCGGTCGGCGTGGGCGAGGTAGCCGCCGCGGCGGAAGTTCTCGCCCGTGAAGGCGTCGGAGGACGTCACGATGTTCCAGCCCGCGCGCCCGCCGCTGAGCAGGTCCAGCGTCGCGAAGCGGCGCGCCAGCTCGTAGGGCTCGTTGAACGTCGTGCTCATCGTCGCGGCGAGCCCGAGGTGGGTGGTGACGCCGGCCAGGGCGCTCAGCACCGCGATCGACTCCGGCCGCCCGACGACGTCGAGGTCGTGGATCAGCCCCTTCTGCTCCCGCAGCCGCAGGCCCTCCGCGAGGAAGAAGAAGTCGAACGTGCCGCGCTCGGCCGCCCTCGCCATGTGGGCGAAGGAGGAGAACGCGACCTGGCTGCCGGCGGCCGGGTCCGACCACACGGTCGTGTGGTTCACGCCCTGGAAGAACGCGGCGAGGTGCAGCGGCCGTCCGCTCGCCGCGCTCACGCGGACACCTGCGCACGCGCGTAGCGGCTGGCCGGGCGGGCCAGCCCGAGCCGGTCGCGCAGCGTGGCCCCCGGGGGTGAGGCGGCCAGCAGCCCCCGCTCGGCGAGGCGGGGGGCGAGGTCGCGGGCGACCCGGGGGAGGTCCTCGGCCAGCGCGGCCGGGCGCAGCTCGACGCCGTCCAGCCACCCGCCCTCCCCGGTCGCGCTGCGCTGCAGCGCCTCGGCGAGGGCGTCGGCCGTGCCGACGAAGGCCGGGGCCCCGTCCCCGCCGAGCGCGTCGAGCTCCGCGGCGCGCCGCTGGGCGTCCGCGTCGTCGTCGCCGAGCACGACGCGCAGGCTCGCGAGCACCCGGACCTCGCGCCCGGCGGCCCCCGCGGCCTCGCGCACGAGCGCCGCGGCCTCCCGCGTGCCCGCCAGGTCGGCCCCGGTCAGCAGCACGAGGTCGGCGCGCAGGGCCGCGGTCCGCAGCCGCGGGTCGTCCGCCGGGGTGGCGACGGGCACCCGCACGGCCACGACGGGCCGGCCCTGCGGGGGGCGGGGCACGATGGACGGCCCGCGCACGGTGAAGGCCCCCGTCGGGCCCCCGGGGGCCGGGTCGCCCGCCCGCACGGGCGCGTCGACGTAGTGCAGGCGCTCGCGGTCGACGAAGCGGCTGGTCGCGAGGTCGCGGACCTCCGCGTCGTCCTCCCAGCTGTCCCAGAGGCGGGCGACGACCTCGACGACGTCCTCGGCCTGCGCCCAGACGACGTCCGCCGGGGCCGGGGCGCGGCGCCCGATCGCCGCGGCGGAGGCGGCGTCGGTGGACACGTCGACGACGACGCCGGCCCGGCCCTCGCTCACGAGGTCGAGGGTCGCCGTGGCGGTGGAGACGTGGAACGGCTCGGTGTGCGTGAGGGTCACGGTGGGCAGCAGGCCGATCCGCGACGTCTGCGGCCCGAGCCAGCAGGCGGTCGCGAGCGCGTCCAGCCGCCCCCGCAGCCGTCCGGGCGCGTCGTCCTGCAGCGCGAGCGCGTCGTCGAGGGTGGCGAAGACCAGGCCGGCGGACTCGGCGAGCAGGGCCGCCTCGCGGGCGGCGTGCCCGTCGAAGGCGGTCAGGTCGGGCGAGGCCGCCAGGCGCCAGGCGCCGGGGGCGTCACCGGCGCCGTCCAGGGACGTGCCGACGGCGTAGGGCGGGGTCATGGGTCTCCTCGGACTCCGCGGCGCGGAGCGGGCTGTCGTGGCGGGGGGAGCGAGCCGGGGCGCCACCGCGGGCCGACCGGGGGCGCAGGAGCCGGAGGTCAGGGGCGCAGGCGCGGCCGGGACGAGCCCGGACACGACGACGAGCCGACCCGGCAGAGGTCGATGTGCTGGCGGCTCACCAGCCGCACGCTCGTGCGGTCCACGCTGCGAGGGTAGTCGCGGCGCCCGGAGCCCGCCCGGCCCGGGACCCCGGCCCGTCCTGCCGGGCCGCCGGGAGCTCCCGGCGGCAGCGCCGTGCGGCCCACCACGACGACCCCGTGGATGCCGAGCAGCACCGGTTCGTCGGCGCCGACGTGGCCCTCGGCCCGCTCGCCGAGGCGGGCGGCGGGGAGCGCGTCGTCGGGGTGGGCGGCGGGGACCAGCGCCACCACTCCAGCTCCGGGGACCTGCTGGGCAACGCCGACGGGCGCTCCTCCACGGCCGCGGTGGACCGGGTGAACCTGCCGACCGGCCAGGAGCTGCTGTCGGGCAACGCCCTGGCCCACGTCTCGGTGGCCGCGCACCTCGCCCGGGCGAGGCAGCCGGCCCTCATCGTCCTGGAGGGGCCTCGACCTGGCCGTGCAGGGGCCGCTGCCCGACGAGACCGCCCGGCGTCACGGCCTCCTCCACCGAGGAGCTGCGGCGCCGCGCGGTCCTGCCGGCGGCCACGGACGACCCTCGGCCGGCGGAGGGTCCCGCGGGGCTCCCCGCTCAGGCGGGGCGCCCCGCGGCGGCCGTCCAGAGCTCGACGCGCACCTCGCCGCAGTCGACGCCGGAGGTCCGCACCCGGCCCGCGCGCACGGCGGCGAGGGAGGCGGGGAAGGCCACGGGCCACGGGTCGTTGAGGCGCACGCCGACCAGCCACACCCGGGCGGAGCCCGCGAGGGCGGCGGCGCGCTCGGCCTCGGGCAGCTCGTCGCCCCCGATCGAGACGCTCCTCGCCGGGTCCGTGGCCAGCAGGACGTCCGCGACGGGCACCCCGGGCGGCAGGTAGGCCCGCAGCATGGGCCGGGTCGTGTTGCCCAGCGCCACGACCGCGTCACCCGGGACGGCCCCGGCGGCGACGGCGGCCGCCGCGCACGGCATGTCGTCGCCCACGAAGGGCAGGCGCCGCTGGTCCACCAGGTGCGGCAGCTGCCCGGCCACGGTGACGGCCACCACGGCGGCGGTCACCGCGAGCCCGGCGCCGGCGGCCCGCCGTTGCAGGCGCGCGATCCCGCGCCGCAGGGCGGGGACCCCGACGCCCGCGAGGACGGCCAGGCCCGGGGCCGCGGCGGTCGTGTAGCGGGGCTCGAACAGCTGCCCGGCCAGCGCCGCGGCCACCACGCCCGCGACCGGCGTCACGGCCCAGGCCAGGGCCAGCAGGAGCCCGGCCGGGTCCCGCCGCAGCGCCACGACCCCGGCGAGGACGAGCACGAGCAGGCCCGCGAGCGCCGGCCGGCTGCCGGCCCAGCCCGTCCAGAGGCCGGCGGTCCGCTCCAGCAGCGGGAAGTCGTCGCGGATCCGGTTCGGCGCCTGCGCGAGCCCGGCGAGCGTCATGGCGACGGCCACGACGGCCGCGGGCACCGCGCCGGCCAGCAGGCGCCGCCGCCGGCAGCACCCCGGGTGCAGGACGGCGACCGCGACGAGGGCGGCGACGACGGGTGCGCCCGTGAGGACGTGCAGCGCCGCCGCGAGGGTGGCCGCTCCCGACCACAGCAGCCACCACCGGCGGCGCGGGCCGGCGCGGTCGCGCAGCAGGCCGTACGCCGTCGCGGCGACGCAGGCCACGACGACGGCGTAGGGGCGGGCCTCCTGGTCGTGGTCGACGACGACGGGCGCGAGCACGCACAGCACCCCCGCCACGGCCCCGGCCGCCGGGCCCGCGAGGCGGCGGGCGACCAGCGCCACGAGGGCGGCCGCGGCGACGGCGGCCGCCGCCTCCGGCAGCCGCAGCCACAGCGGGGCGGCGGAGACCCGCACCCACGGGTGGGCGGCGGCGTACCAGAGGCCCATCCCGGCGTCCGTCACGCGCAGGCCGCGCAGCATGACCCCGTAGTCGCGGGTCGACGTCGCGAGCGTGTAGAGCTCGTCGCGCCACAGGGGCTTCGCCCCCAACCGCCACCCCGTGCTCAGCACCGCGACGACGACGGGGACCGCCCAGGACCACCACGGGCCGACGCGCGGGACGCGGAGAGCGCTCCCGGCGGGAGCGGGCGCGGCGGTCCCGGGGAGCGGGGTGCGGCCGGTGCCGGCGCTCACCGCGTCCCCGCCCTGGTCACGGTCCGGAGGTTCCCACGAGCCGGGCCCGGCGGCCCGCCGAACGGCGGACCGCCGGGTCGGGGGTCAGCGCCGGGGTTCCAGCGTCGTCGCCCACAGCGCGTCGCCCACGACGTCGCGCAGGGTCACGGTCAGGGCGCCGCCGCGGTCGACCTCCACCTCGCCGAAGTACTGCGACCCCTCCAGCGGGGAGGTGTTCTGCCGCGGCGGGACGGCCTGGAACCGCACCTCAGGCCCGAACGTGGCGTCCAGCGCGCTCGGCCCGAAGGACCCCGCGTGCAGCGGGCCCGAGACGAACTCCCAGAACGGGTCGAACTCCGAGAAGGCCGCGCGGGCCGGGTCGTAGTGGTGGGCCGCGGTGTAGTGCACGTCGGCGGTGAGCCACACGTGGTTGCGCACGCCGCGCCGCTTGAGCTCGCGCAGGATCCACGCGATCTGGCGCTCGCGGCCGGCGGGGACGCCTGGATCGCCCTGCGCCACGGCCTCGATGCCGGCGGGGTCGGTCTGCGCGTCGGGCACGACCAGGCTCAGGGGCATGTCGGCCTGCACGACCTTCCACGTCGCGCGCGAGGCGGCCATGGCCTCGACGAGCCAGCGCGCCTGCTCCCCGCCGAGGATCCCGCCGTCGGGCCCGACGCCGCCCGCCACCGAGCCGTCGGCGTTGGAGTCGCGGTAGGAGCGCATGTCCAGGACGAACACGTCCAGCAGGGCCCCGTGGTGGAACGAGCGGTACACGCGGTCGTCGCGGCGCGAGGAGATCGGGACGTGCTCCCGCCAGGCCTGCTCGCCGCGCCCGCGCAGCACGTCGATGCTCTTCTCGGTGTACTTCGGGTCGTCGATGATCTCGTGCGGGAACCAGTTGTTGTGGACCTCGTGGTCGTCCCACTGGTTCACCTGCGCGGTGCGGGCGAAGAACTCCTTCAGCCCGTCGTCCTCGAGGTTGTACTGGAACGCCCCGCGGAAGTCGTCCAGCGTCTGCGCGACGTGGGACTTCGCCTCGGTCACGACGTTGCGGTACGTGCGCCCGTCGGGCAGCACGACGTCGCCCGTGATGGGGCCGTCGGCGTAGATGGTGTCGCCGGAGTGCAGGAAGAAGTCGGGCTCGCGCGCCGACATCGCCCGGTAGATCGGGAACCCGCCGAGGTCGGGGTTGCGCCCCCAGCCCTGGCCGGCCTGGTCGCCGCTCCAGAGGAACCGGACGCCGCGGCGCTGCCGGCGGCCCGGCGCCGTGCGCAGGAACCCCTCCAGGGCCGCGCCGTCGGGCCGGTGGGCGTCCGGGTCGCCCAGGACGACGCGGTAGCTGACGTCCGTGCCCTGGGGCAGACCGGTGAGCTCGACGCGGCCCGTGAAGTCGCTCGCGGCGGTGAGCACCGGCCCCCGCACGGTGCGGCACGACCGGCCGAAGGAGCCCGTCGGCGAGATCTGCACGAACATCCGCGCGGGCCGGTCGGCGCGCGTCCACACGACGGCCCCCGACGACGTCACGTCGCCGGACTGCACGCCGTGCGTCAGCTGCGGGGCGCCGCGGCGGAGGAGGCCGGGGGTGCGGCCGGCGGCCGAGGCGGTGGCCGCGGGGACCAGCAGGCCGGCCCCGGCGATCGCGAGGGCGCTGCCGCCGCGCAGCAGGGACCGGCGGGGCAGGCCGCCGGGGGAGGGCAGGGACGGGGAAGCAGGCACGAGGACCTCCGTGGTTGGCGTGCCGCCACCCTGGCGCCTGTGGGCGCGCTGTGGGTGACGTGCACGCCAACCGCGGGTGAAGCTCGCGCTCCCCGCCGGGGTCGGCTCAGCCGCGCAGGGCCGGGACGACCTCCCGCTCGAACAGCTCGATGCCGCTGCGGTCCGTGGCCGCCTCGGGGAAGTACACGATCGGGTACGTCATGCCGGCGTCGATCACGGGCTTGAGGGCCTCGACGATCTGCTCCGGCGTGCCGACGCCGGGCACGCCCGGGGCGAAGTTCGCCATCTCGCGCTCGACGGCCTCGGGGGAGACGTGCTTCTCGAGCTGGGCGCGGCGGAACGCGATGCGCTCGGCCACCTCCTTCTCGTCCCGGCCGATCGCGATGTTGTAGTTCGACGACCGGGTGATCTCGGAGAAGTCGCGCCCGAGCTCCTGGCAGTGCCCCGCCAGCACCTCCGACTTGTGGGTGAACGTCTCGAGGTCGCCCGCGAAGTTGGTGTACTGCGCCCACTTCGCCGCGTAGCGCAGCGTCTTCTTCTCGCCGCCGCCCGCGATCCACAGGGGGATCCCGCCGTCCTGCAGCGGCAGCGGCCGGACGATGGCGCCGTCGGTCTGGTAGTGCTCGCCCGCGAAGGTCGAGGTCCCGTCCTTCCAGAGCTGGGACATGATCTGCACGCCCTCCTCCAGCATGGCCAGGCGGACGCCGGCGCCGGGGAACCCGTAGCCGTAGGCGCGCCACTCGTGCTCGTACCAGCCGGCGCCGATGCCCATCTCGATCCGCCCGCCGGAGACGACGTCGATCGTCGCGGCGACCTTCGCGAGGTAGGCCGGGTTGCGGTACGCCATGCAGGTGCACATCTGGCCCAGGCGCACGCGCTGCGTGGAGGCCGCGAACGCGGACATCAGGGTCCACGCCTCGTGGGTGGGCTGGTCGGAGGGCTCGGGGACGGTGTGGAAGTGGTCGTAGACCCAGATCGACTCCCAGACGTCGGAGGTGTCGGCGTGCTGGGCGACGGCGCTCATGGCCGCCCACTGCTCGGTGGGGGCGATGCCGGACAGGTCCTGACGCCACCCCTGGGGGACGAACAGGCCGAACCGCAACGGTGCGTTCTCAGTCATGCGGCGATCCTAGGTGCTCCGGGCCACCTCCGGGAGAGCGCTCCCGCCCGTCAGCGCTTCGCGGCCGCCTGCGCGGCGAGCGACGCCGCTCCGATGATTCCCGCGTCGTTGAGCAGGTGCGCGGGCACGATGGGCGTCCGCAGGTCCAGCAGCGGCAGGAACTTCTCGTGCTTCTTGCTGACCCCGCCGCCGACCACGATGAGGTCGGGCCAGAGCAGGTCCTCGAGGTGGGAGTAGTAGCGCTGCAGGCGCTTGGCCCACTGCGCCCACGACAGGTCGTGGCGCTCGCGCGCGGAGTCGGCGGCCTTCTTCTCCGCGTCGTGCCCGCCGACCTCGAGGTGGCCGAGCTCGGTGTTCGGCACGAGCCGGCCGTCGACGATGAGCGCGCTGCCGATGCCCGTGCCCAGCGTCGTGACGAGGACGACGCCGTGGATGCCCTTGGCCGCGCCGAAGGTGACCTCCGCGAAGCCCGCCGCGTCGGCGTCGTTGACGACGACCACGGGGCGCCCGAGCGCGTCGGAGAAGAGGCTCTCCGCGTCGGTGCCGATCCAGGACTCGTCGACGTTCGCGGCGCTGCGCGCGATGCCGTGCTGGATGACCGCGGGGAAGGTGATGCCGATGGGCTCGTCGCCCTGCAGGTGGTCCCCGAGCTGCTCGACGACCTGGGCCACGACGGGGGCGATGGCCGACGGCGTCGCCGGCTGCGGGGTCTCGATGCGCACGCGCTCGGCGGCGAAGGTGCCGGCCTCGAGGTCCACGGGCGCGCCCTTGATGCCCGAGCCGCCGATGTCGATGCCCAGGCCCAGGCGGGGCCCCGCCGGCGCGGCCGCCGCGCGCGACGAGGTGGCCCGGGGTGCCGCGGGCCGGCGCCGCGTGGTCGCCGCCTTCCGGGCGGGTGCCGCGGGCGTCTGGGGCGTCGTCTCGGCGGTGGTCTCGGCGGGGGTCTCGCTGGGGGTCTGGCTGGTGGGCTCGGTCACGAGGGCAGAGCGTAGGGGCGCGCGCGGCCCCGCGCCCGCCCCCTGCGGCTCAGGCCCGCGTGTCCTTGGGCAGGACGATCCACAGGACGGCGTAGACGAGGACCTGCGGGCCGGGCAGCAGGCACGACAGGACGAAGAGCAGGCGCACGACGGTCCGCGAGACGCCGAAGCGCCGCGCCAGGCCGGCGCACACGCCCGCGATGACCTTGCCGTGCTGGGGACGGGCGAGGGTGGTGTCCACGTCGATCGGCTCCTCGTGCTGGGGTGGGTGCGGTCGTCCGGGGCCAACGCGCGAGGGGCCCGCCGGGTGCCCGGCCCACCGGGATGGACCGCTCAGGGCAGCGTGAGGACCTCGGCGCCCGTGTCCGTCACCACGAGGGTGTGCTCGAACTGCGCGGTGCGGCGGCGGTCGCGCGTCACGACGGTCCAGCCGTCCTCCCACGTGTCCCACGCGCGGGTGCCCAGGGTGAGCATGGGCTCGACGGTGAAGACCATGCCGGGCTCCATCACCGTGTCGTGCGCGGGGGCGGCGTCGTGGTGGGGGACGACGAGGCCCGAGTGGAAGGCGGGGCCCACGCCGTGGCCCGTGAACTCGCGGACCACGCCGTAGCCGAAGCGCCGGGCGTAGGCCTCGATGACGCGCCCGACGACGTTGACGGCCCGACCCGGGGCCACCGCCCGGATCCCGCGCCGCGTGGCCTCCTCGGTGCGCTCGACCAGCAGCCGGGACTCCTCGTCCACGTCGCCGCACAGGAACGTCGCGTTCGTGTCGCCGTGCATGCCGTCGAGGTAGGCCGTGACGTCCACGTTGACGATGTCGCCGTCCGCCAGCACCGTCGAGTCGGGGATGCCGTGGCAGATCACCTCGTTGACGCTGGTGCACAGCGACTTCGGGAAGCCGCGGTACCCGAGCGTCGAGGGGTAGGCGCCGTGGTCGCACAGGAACTCGTGGCCGACGCGGTCCAGCTCGTCCGTCGTGGTCCCCGGTGCGACGTGGCGCCCGACCTCGGCCAGGGCCTGTGCGGCGAGCCGGCTCGACGCGCGGATGCGCTCGACGCCCTCGGGGTCGATGACGGGGGAGCCGGTGTGGGGCGCGGGCGCGGGCCGGTCGACGTACTCCGGGCGCGCGATCGAGGCCGGGACGCTGCGCCGCGGGCCGACCGTGCCGGGCACGAGCGGGGTGGACGTGGACGTGCCCGGGGTCATGGAGGCGAGTCTAGGTCGGCGGTCCGGGTCGGCGGTCCGGGTCGGCGGGCGCTGCGGCCGGTCGCGTGCGCGGTGCGGGCGGAGCGAGCAGGATGCGCGCATGAGCGAGGCGAACTTCTTCTACAACGTGCGCACCGGAGCGGTCGAGGAGGTCGAGAAGCGCGACCAGGCCAAGGACCTGATGGGGCCCTACCCGACCCGCGAGGCGGCGCAGCACGCGCTGGAGACGGCCCGCAAGCGCACCGAGGACTGGGACGAGGCCGACGCCGCGGACGACTAGACGTCGAGGGTCGGCCCCCCTCCCGTCGGTCTCGCGCCCGACGCGCGGGTCCGCCGAGGGGGGGATGCCCCGGGCGGTGGCGGTGCGCTGGGATCGGTGCGACCGCCGCGGGCCGACCTAGGATGGGCGCCACGGGGCGAGAGCCGAGGGACGAGGGGAACCACCTGATGTCGGAGTCGCTGGACCTGAACAAGCCGCTCACGCCGCCCGTGGCGGCGCCCGCGGCGGCGGACCTCCAGCTGACGCCGCCGGCGCCGGTGCCGGTGGTCGCCGACGAGCAGGCCGAGGGCATGATCCCGCTGGACGAGGCCACCCGCGTCGAGCTGACCCGCAAGGCGCAGGCCTTCGTCGCCGACCTCGCCGCGCAGGACCCGCGCAGCCCGGCCTTCCAGAAGAAGGTCGACGACATCACGCGCATGGG
>Ga0160428_1002298_pt1 | contig 11858 bp, 7 predicted proteins | sample SolpanmetagenomM_FD_108198 | JGI IMG/M metagenome (GOLD analysis project Ga0160428, IMG submission 108198) | Solar panel surface microbial communities from Lawrence Berkeley National Laboratory, California, USA - M | ecosystem: Engineered > Built environment > Solar panel > Unclassified ... | reverse complement strand
TGTGGTACACCCATCTCGATCAGATTGTCGGAGAGTATATGGAAGAGCGGAGAGTCGAAAGCATGCATAGCGTCATAGAGTACACGGTACCCGCGGTGTGAGTGATTTGCGAGCTGTAAGGGGAGAAGTTTTTCCAATAACATCAGATCAAGAGTGGAACATCAAATAAAATGTTGATTGTTTTCCTGTGTTCAGAAATTTAGGAGCTTGATTTCGCCATGATATAATGGAGGACCTCTTATTATGTTTTACCATCGAGGATGAGCGGTGGATCACTAGCTCCCGATAGATAGTGTGATATTGTGATATTGGATCTTGAGGATCATTTTAGATCTATTTCCTTTTTCGGAGGATTTTTTTGAGGATCTATAAACACTTCGGACTAATTTGCGACAGTCACCAATAGCGTGACCTCTCTTGGGTTTTGGCCTAGTTGATGTAGCCTGATATCTTCGCGCATTTATCATGAAGATATCCTCAACTAGGATCTTCTCAAGTCGGGATGTCCCGATACAGGATGCTGTGCGGTAACCTGCTAGCCGTTGAGGTTTCGGCCGTGATCTATGAATTCTGTAATCAGACTAGATCAATGAGTGAAGAGTCATGACAAACATGGGGCATCGATATTGGCTCATGACTTGATAAGTCTCGTTGATAAGTCAGCTCGGTCCCTTCACTTGATCAACTGTCAAATCAGAAAAGTATATCGCATATAGCATGCTAATCACATTACAAGGAACAAAGGAAATTGCGCAGGAAAGTGATGATATAGATAGTTGGACACTTGAGCTATGAACTAAGGATGTTGTTTACTAGATGCATCAATGAGCCAAACTACACCAAAAGGGCACAAACAATTCAGACGTCGCTGCTGGAAATTAGTTTTGAAGTTAACGGAATTGAGAATACGCATAGGCATAGACAACGAGATTCATCGAAAAAACTGCCAGCACCACTCTCTGGCAAGCCCATTGCTCAACGTAGCCACCATGAATAAAACCAAAAGGACCTGAAAGTTCTGATCAAGCAGTTTCATGTCTCTTTTCAATCGGAGTGAAGACTAGCTTCTTGCTTTCCACAGGCTGATAACTTGCATCACAGTTCGAAAATGTTTGCCATTACCTTCCCCAAGAGCTGCTATTTCGATGGCTAGTATTCTGGCTGGGCTTCAAAGTAGATAGCGCCATTATCTTAAATGTGGTCTTCAGAGCTCTATTGTAACCAGGTCCCCAAATTGGCATGATTTCGCTGAGATTTCTGAGCCTCATAATTATCTTGTTCATGAAGATCGACGACTCATTCACGGTGGTAGCCCAGGCCGAAGCTGACTGTAATGAATAACACGCTGATCGTCAACGTTTTTGGAAGCGCAACCTAGATGCTGGTATGTATCGAAGACAAGATTGGAACAGGCATCGGGTCAGGAGCCTAAACAGATAGCTAGTCGAAGATAATAGATCAGATTAACAATTTTTGGTCTGAGTGAATATCATCGTTTACATCTAGTACTCCACACTGCCTTCATCTATTCCACACGGTCAGTGGATGCCCTGCAATAGCGACTTAGCACAATGCATTCTGTTTCGAGATACTGTTCCGTAGCGACAGAAAGGGCGCACTGAGGTACTGATACTCTCATAAGAGCAATGATCAAGGCTGAGGGTTCTTGACAGCGTAATATGATGGCTGAACTCATCTTTCAGTCACATAGCAGAAAATATAAGGGTGCGAGTACCAAAGCAGGAATCGTTACTCTCAAGCATCCAGCGTCTAGTTCACCCGGTTGTCCACCTCTAATCTATCCGGTAAGGGGATTCTCCGTCCATCAAATTCTGGCCACGATTCGTGTGTCCTTCTTGAGTGTGTATTGATACTCGGCTGGTGAAATGAGGAATTATGACGATGAGGTATACTGTGGCTACGGGGCAAATGTAAGCGGCTATAGGTGAGATGATACAGATACATTGTAGTTTTGATGAGAGTTGTATAGTCGTTTCTTGCCCTCGTGATATCTATGACTGCATTGACTTACAATTCGATTTCACCTTGGCCCTTTTCCTATTCGAAGCTTCTTGTCATCGAGGACAACGCTGCCGATTCATAAAGATCGAACAATCCTGCGGTGGTAGCCTGCTTCGGAGATGATTGTAAGGAAATATATACTGACTGTAATGAGCCATGTGCAGTGTAAACCAAGCGTTTGTATGTATGCCTTCAAGATTGGAAAGTGCAATCAAGCAGGAGCCTGAATCGATAGCTCGAGTCGCAGATGATGGATCAGATCAATAAGCCGCTGTTAGAGTAGAATCGTCATTTACTTCTAGTACTTGGATCTGTAACGATACGTTCCATAGAGACAGTGGGACCGCTCACCAGTGACTCAATGCAGTGTGATCTCTTCTAAGATATGGCTTTTTGTTAGCATGAATCAATATTGGGATGAGCACCGAAGTAGGAGCCTAAAGAAATTGTTAGTCGAAATAACAGATCAGTTGAACAAGCTATCGTCAGAATAGAAGTCATTTACATCATTCACATCATTTACATCAAATGCTTCATTTCGCCAAATTTGTGCTGCCGAAATGACAGGAGAAACCTTGGACAAGCAATTCAGTACAATGTGATCTGTTTCGTGAGATGTTCCGTAGCAGCAGCATGGGTGCACTGAGCTCCTGACTCTATGATGAGAGTGGCTTTCGAAGCTGAGCCCTTTTGGCAGCATATTATAATGGCTGAATTCAATTTTCAGACCATAGCAGAAAATATAAGGGTGCGAGTACCAAAGCAGGAATCGTTACTCTCAAGCATCCAGCGTCTAGTTCACCCGGTTGTCCACCTCTAATCTATCCGGTAAGAGGATTCCCCGTAAATCACGCTCTATCCGTTTTCATATTTCCTGGTTCTTAATGACGAGATTTGTGCTTAGCTGATGAATCAACGGCAAGTGCGAACAAGTCTAATGTGGCTACGGGGCAAAAGTACGGCGCTATAGATTGAATTGGATAGTACAGTTTACCATTTATGAGAGGCCGCTGACCTAAAGATCATGCTTTGCATTAAGTCTCGCTTCAAAGCACAAATTCAGCTTGAAGATGTCTGATGAGCGAAAGGGACTGCAATTAAGTCCAGCTTTACATTGCGATGGACTGTGTAATCTTCTCTCAGCTCTCCTCAATTTTCTTCGTGATGAAAAATCAGGTTGCGAGTGTACTTGATATCATCAAGGAGCTGTATCTGTAAGCTATCACGCATTCAATTTCTTTGAACGTTGATGAGATGGACTGCGTGTCGTATAGGCTGTCAATTCGGAGAGCCACAGCACCTATTGGGACGCATATTCATATTTGACACCCTGCTCTTATGAAGCGTGATTGATGTTGTTATCTTGTTGCGCATTACTCGGCTAATTTTTGTGTTTACTTCGCATTGAGTCTATAGAATATTGGTGATGTGATGTAAGTTGTGTGATTTCTTCGTGTGTAGATGTCTATTTGCTGTGTAATGTGTCCAATTGCTTGTATATAACAGGTTGTGTGCATTTGAATAATAGGTGTGTTCACAGTGGAACTGGACTTGATTTGCAATCGAGTTGTGTTTTTTTGCAATCGAGTTCAGTTAGTTCACAGTGACGCGACTTCATTCTTCATTACCCAAATACCAATAGAGAATACCGAATCTTCCATTACATTGTCCTACACCATTCATTATGAGCTCACCCATGGACGCCTATCCCACGCATATACTCACAGGGGACACTATAGCAGGCCCTAATACACATCAGTATATTCACCCAGATCTACAGTATCATGATTGGCAACATACGCAGGATATACCCCCAGATACCCCCAAGACCAGGCGAATTACTCCATCTAGCACGCCGACAGTACCTGATGGCTGGATGCTAGTGGAGAATACAATGACGCAGAAAATGGAGCTTTTGAAAAAGCCAGAATCTTCGCCCAAAAGACAAAGAAAACGACGAAAATCACATAAATCACCAAAGAATATGAGCAGTAAATCAGAATCAAATATTATTCAAGAGAGCGAACAATTGAAAGAAGATACTGCTGTCGAGGATAACAGTCTAGCCAATTGGACAGTAGATCAAATGCGGGTCCTTATTGCTGCATATAATGAAAATACGACAAAAGGAGGATCAACACCAGTGAAATCTGCTGTACTATGGGAGAATATAACGGAAACGATGATAAAAAACGTCCGGTCGGGTCCACTGTGAACACACCTAATGGATAGTTAACAGGAAGAACAGGAAGACACAAACAAAACCCGAAAAGGAAACCATCAACAGACAAACAAACACGCGTTTTCTTGATCAGCAACCCATCAACGACGAAGAAGCGCTAATCTGGAAAACTCTACTGTTGAATCATCACTCTTCACGATACTAGTCTCCCACCCCTTCTGAACCCCGGAACAATTGCCACAAGCACAAAGATCTCGAATGCCTAGCAATCACCAATATTAACGTGTCGAGCATCGTGTAAGCCATACTAGCAGTACTATAGACGGCTAATCTTATTGCTCAACAACGTACACACTGGTCAACAATATATATATATATCCTGACATTCTACCCTATCATATACCCTATCATACTAAATGCTAATTGACACAAGTAGATGCCCACAACGCTCTTGCTCAATCACGACTTAAATATAATGATCAACAAAATACTCGAGGCCGCATCCCAAAGATTGAAACACTGCAATCATTTTAGTGGATGATTTTGGTAACAGCAATCGTATACTGAGTCATTGTTGTTAAAAAAAAGAGAGCTGACACATATGAAAGTTCCGCAAAATCGCCGCAGCTTCAGCTTGCCAAAGTTCACAAAGATTATGATACTCGTAGGTTAGGATACTCGAGTGCCTTACCCGATACGTTTCTTCAAGCTGATTCTAGCTAACACGAGACTAAGAGCGCGCACCACTTTGTATTGGGGCTAGAATCGTATCACTAACGCAACCTGAATTTTTGTGCATAAACGAGCGAATGCAACAACTCAAAAGTCGAGTTAGAGCTAGGTCAAATATGGAAGTATTTTACGACTTCAAGTATTAACTTAGTACCCTGATCACCAGATACGCCCTATTGAATCAGTTGATGCAACAAACTCATCATCATTCGGATCAACGGCTTAAATAACATCGTGCACGCACCAAATATCAAACAATGTCCGCCGATCTTGAATCGACATGGAGTGATGCAGTAATCGAAAAACCCTGTCGGTGAACGGGAAGTCATGCAAGGTTTGTAGAAGGATCTCGAACTTATCAGCACCTGCTCCTATCGGATAGTTTGTGATTTTCTCTCTATCTGGCTTGTTGGCTAAAGCAGGTTAGATGATGTAAATAGAGAGTCAGACCTATTTTGCTAAATTGAGGGATATCAATTGCTTACAAAGCTTGCGATTGATTGCTCATTCTTTGAATAGTTGGTTGCTAGTTAGTTACGTACATCAGATTGTAAACAACTACACTATATGAAGAGTAAGGAATAATTTTTTCAATATTCATATTCTGAAGTTACATATTGGGCCTCAAAGTCATTCAATATACAGCGATGCTGTTGCGATATGTTGGTATTCTGAGTATATGTTTACGAGATCGTTGGAAAGGACTAATGTCCTCTTGAGAGAATCAAATCGCTAAGTAGGTCAATGTGTGCATCGCGTATACCATGTACAAAATACATGCGCAGGGACCAACTCCCGGTAACCTCCAGACGTTTGTTGGGATATGTTGCCAATGCATCAACAGCGTACGCAAACATGCTGTGACTCTTACTGCTACACCATGATCGTACACCCCGTTCGGATTTGTTTTCCCATACTTAACTCAGAGCGACTGGACTGATCGCTGATTCTGTCTATCAATAGATCATTAGATCAATCGATCAATAGATCTATCAATCAATGATCAATATCTGTAGTGAATGAAAACAAACGTGAGTGGTTTCCTATAAAATTGACTGACATGTCAATGAGCCAATCTTATGGAATGTTACACATTCCCTATATTGCGATGTTTGTTGTTTTTGCTTTGACAAGCTTGGAATGGCACTTATTGTCCATACAACCGTACACAAATCCTAATTCGCCTTTCGCGTATGACACGAGGATTTCTTTGTTCTTGTCGAATAAGATGGCGTCCAGGTCTTTCGGCAAGCTCTTCCTGTCAGCGTATTTCAAGGGAAGAACAAATAGCTTTTGCCGCTTTGGTTGAGCGGGACAATCTGATTTCGGCTTATGTTCATCGAACGCCAATTTTGCATTGCATTGATGATTCATGAACAAAGTAATGCCATAGAGTGTTCCAACTCCTGAAATATGGGTTCCGTTTCTCAGCGTTACATCGAGGGCGGTCGTACTGTTGAATCCCAGGGATACTTTGCCCAACCACACAGGGCTTTTGAGGCTCTTCAAGAATCGGTCGAGATCTCCAACACATACCGCTCTTTTGTGAAAGAGTCTCAAGCCTCCTAGCGTTGATTTCCTGATGACTGCCCATTTGTGTTCTTCCATTTGTTCAATGTACTGTCGTACTACTTGCAGCTTGTGAGCGGGAGTCATGTTTCGCATTGCTGAAGGGAGGTTCTTCGTGTCGTATACTGATTTGATCTCCTCCCTTGCAAACAGATTGTTCTGGTAATATTGTTCCGCGACAAAGAGCGTTCAAATCCCGGGGATAGTTGCGATGTGTACGTGTTGTATGGATCATGTTGAGTCGGCTTTACTGTGATGGATTTTGAATTGGATGTATGGTGTCAAACAAGCGCGTATGGGCGTATTGCTGTACAGCTTCTAGCGGGTTGGTCTCTGATACTTCATCATTGTATCGCGGCATGATCTTCTCGCAATGTCTCTTCAATTTCATTCTAATCCGTGTTGACGGCGACTTAGACATACTGCTCGCAATAGACTAGACTATCCTATCGACAAGATTCCTTATCTGTTTGTGAAGGCGCTACTCAAGTTGGTTTGTTTTTGATTCTATACGGTTTGTGCTCCTTACCCTATGATATTCGTAATGAATGAAGTAATGAAAGGTGTAAGAAGGATGATAGAAGAGAGGTCATACGGGGTGTGAGCAAGGACTCTACGGACGAGAGCGAACGACGGCGGGGATAAGACAGGAAGTGCGCACGAAATAGGACAAGGGCAGGGAAACAAAAGAGAATGTGATTTGAACTTAGACAACGAAAAGCAAGCAAGTGAAAGCTCGCCAACTCAGATACCGATGATAACCTTGCTTGTCTTGAACAAAATTCGCACCATTCTCTTCTCGGATACTTTTGTTCTGATACCGAAGCAAAAAAAATAGCATAGGGGTGTGGAGGAAGACTCCCATTCCGCCATTGACATAAAGAGAGTACACTCCCCGGGATTAGCTCGTATGAAGGTATTTATGGTTCAACACTCTCTTGCACCTTCTGCTACGGATCAAAGTAGGTTCAGGCACTGAAGATCGAATCAGTGGACTAATTCGCCTCAATGTACATATCGCTCGAAGTAAATATTCGGTGCCTCTACTTATCGTTTCTAATGAAACTTTCAATACAGATGAGACTATTGGTGACTACTCTTGTGGACTTGTCATGACAGTATTTCCTGTATGATGTCCCCTCGTTGAGGATTTGCCGGAGATCTGAATCTCTCTGATAGATGGATAGAAAATACTCTGAACTCGACGTGGTGGTGTAGATGCGAGTGTAAAGACCAGGGTTTGTTCTGCGTCTCTTCCTTATTATTTGTGACTCCTTGCGAGCTCTTTGTATTGACATTGTTGATCTGGCGACTTGGAACGAAAATACCAATAAGTGCCCTGTTATTGTATAACATGTCGAGTCAGTATGTGCGTTGAAGATCATTGGGTGAAAAGTTCATTATACACTCAGTAGATAGATAGAAGCCTGCTGTCATTCGTACGGCCTGTATGGGTGTGTCATTCATCTGATCGGATCATGGTGAATATGAATCACATTGCTCAATTGGGAAATGCAATAAATTTATTTGCGGCTAGAAACATGAGTGCTCTCACAGCCCAAGTATCTGAATTTGGGCCTTTACTAAGCAATTGTTCTTGTCTGCCTGGGAGACATTATTCACAGAGGATGTTGTGCATTGATTCAACCTTGATTCATTCCCTACAAGCTCATCCCCTTCCTCTATCATCTTCTTGATGATAATTGTCGGAAGGTTTCTCCGACATGCCGGTATATATGTTTGCGATCGCAGGAGAGGATCGTGGTGGCAATCAATGATCTGAAAACGAATTGAATACAAGTCGCTTGCATTACATATGATTACTCCCACCAAACGTTCTAATTGTTGCGTGCCATCTTTTTGGACCATCAACATAGAATGATTGAGAATACAAATGTATATCTCCTCAGAAAAAGTCGATACAGTTTCAATCAAAAGAAATTTCGCTCGCTGGAGTTTTGCCTATCGAATCAATTTGGGCCAACCACAATAATAAATTGCGCATATTTTATTTTCTCATTTCTTTCTTTTTTTAAATTGTCTTTGTCTTTGTCTTTTCCTAGTTTAACCCACCATGCCGGGAGGCCTGATTTAGGGCGAGACCCAACGGGTCGGTCTAGTCTTTCACCTACGTCTACCAGAAATAACTTCCTATGTATAACATAGGTCGCCAAGTCCAGTAGACCCGCCCTTATCCCTCCCGGGCCCACTCATCCATATGATTGACTCGGGACTGAGAAGCCAATTCATACGATCGCCCCTCGTTTTTTCGTCCGTCCTTCCAAAGACGACGTCAACGGCATGCGGCACCTTGTCATTGATGAGGAGGATCACCCATCAAGAGGTCTACGCGCATCTGAGATGTGTTTGACTTTAACATCTTCAGGAACAATGTTTCTCCAGCTTATCCTGAGAACACAGGATTTCAGTAATATTCAATTAAACACCTTCATTTTTCCCCGATGTGGACAAAAATATGTCCCTTCACCATAGCCATGGTGGCATAGTCCCTCATCATCCCAGGTGATGGTATAAGTTCATCCCCTTCGTCCATTAGATGACGGTAGTATATACGCCTACGCTAATCTCGATCCTGGTCTCAAGTTGAGACTCAGTCTCTCTTGCGACTTACTTGCTCAAATGGGTATACAAGCGTTATAGTTGAATCCATGCAGCTTGGGATGAACTCTTCATGAATTTGTATCATGGTAGTCAGGCCATATAATGGGCCGATTTCTCTCGCCTCGCTTGTAAAACGTGAATTATACCGTATCTGCGAGTTGTGGAACTGATTTCCGCCCTCATCCTGGTAAACGCTTCAACGCCGTTGTTGGCTCGTTGGGCTCCTAGATTGGAGATTTAATCCTCTCGGCTTGTGCTCGTATCATTTGTCTCGTGAATGTATATGCGCATATAAGCACCAGCATTCATCTGAGGTCATCTGCGTTCTTCATATTATTTTATCGTTCGTACTGTGTGGTACTGTTTATGCTGATTGTATATATGGTACTGTTTATGCGATTGTATGGAGAGTACTCCTTCTTCAGTCTTTCCTTCTTTCTCCCTCAAACACAATGTCGTATAGCTTTAAACTAGGCTCGCCAGCAGGATTGTATTGAGGTTTACCTCTTATGTAATCCTGTGGTTTGCCGTATCTATTTATAGTGTGTTTTTACAAGGGATGGTGGGTGGGTGAATTTATATGCCGCACTGACGTAGCCTTATTCCGGCGACGTTGTGCATACGTTTGCTAGTAGTTCAAATATTCAAAATTTTCTCTCGAATGGCAATTTCGCAGGCGTGTGTCTAAATCTACACATTCTTGATAACTTCAAAAGTGCCGTGGAAATTGCCATCGTGTGGTCGTGTCATGCCTACATATATCACGATACATGCATACATATACGCCATAGTAGTATGCGACATTCTTCGATTAGGACGGAACAGATTCAAAAAGACGATCATGCGAGATTCATTACCTCTAATGACGACAATACAAGATTCGTTATTGGAAATTGATGTTGAGAATCCAAAGACAACAGTTGGAGTCGGGAACAAGGAAGCATTGATATTTAATGTGTATCTATTGAGCGCTAACCCGCGCATTTTACATTACTCTCTGTGATATACATTGGTATTCTTTAACTTCTATGTTGATCGCATTGCATATCGTCCTCCATTCTTAGTACAGCGTCTAGTTTGGCCCATTTCTCCTGGCATATCATTTCATGGATATCAAAGCATGGAATACCAGCTAGCTTGGCGCAGCTAGTAGTATGATATTGCGTAAAAGGCTAAGTATACACAGAGCCTGTCTTCGCCTCTGCCAGATTGATTTCCTCTCCAAAAAATCAAGTGCTTCTCCAGCGAGTTTCGATTACTTGTGAGGATTTTGTCCATTAGATTCCCAGCAAGACGATGCGCACTAGGAACCGAATGATTGATTGAATAGTATTGATGAAGTCTGATCGCTTTCAAGGTATTTATCCGAGCTCTCAGATCGTGTTTGTAGCTGTTGATCGCGGTGACACCATCAAGAACAGGAAGTCGATCTGTCACACCGTGGGTGCGACCCAACCATCGTCTTATAGAGGATAATTGCAATCTTCCAGGATTATCCTCCGCCATGAACGGAAGCTGTATTGCTATAGATTGCACCGTTAATTCGACCGCCCTTATGGAGGCCATTTCGATTATTGCTGTGATTGCCGCTGCTACTGATGAATACACCTTCATTCCAAGGATGAAAGAGTGAGCGATCGCAACTACATCATCGAGTGCATTCCATTGAGCTGCCAAATAACCTCTTTTATCCTTGTGCATGTTGCTGACATTCTTCAATTGATTGGCTAGTGATTTGCTGAAAGCTGCCACCATAAGCGGCGCAGCATATTGTATGATCGGAAGAACAAAAGTCTTGATCAGCTGAATCTTGACGGGCGTCTTCCAAGTATAACAGAATCGACGTAGTAATGCCGTGATGACTTCTCAATGGGATCACATTTGTGGCTGAGCGGAATCGATCGACTTAGTGGTTTCCAGCTAGCTCCTCACCGGCTTGACTTCTCTTTATGAATCTATAGCGCTTGCAATCTTCTACTAGACACACTCAAGTCTCTATATCGTATCAACAAAGACAAATCCAATGAAGATCGTCGTTGGCTAAAGATGGAAGCTCCAAGTTTATGCTTTAACGCCTTCACACGATCGCTTTGGCTTCCCACTCTTTTGGAATGATCTTCAAGACATGAGCACGGACATGGCTCCAGCAGATTTATCTCTGCGGAAATAAGAATGCAGACAAGGATATCACCGCTGCAGACGAAATTACACGTGTTCGAATCCGAATATTCAATGCAATGATGAAACACACTCGTCCATACTGTTCCAATAATTCGGTATGCTATCTCTCTCTCATCAATCTGTTGAATGTATAGACCGTAGATGCAGGGAAGATTGCATCGCATTCGACACCTAAAGCGGTACTAACTCAAAATACATTACATCTGCACCGGTAGCAACAATTTCTACAGGTTTATTGCGGAGTGCTAACTACTAGCTCAATTGTGGTACAGATCGCCTGCTCATTATATAGGATCGCTCTACTTGTACGGCTTTGATCTTTATGAGGACTTCAACGCATAGAGAGACTTGCGTTAGGCTTGCTCTGTTTCTGCACAACCTCACCTGCGAATCTCAGGGCTTGGCTAAACGCAGAGTGAGGATCTAGTTTTCGTTTAACTGATGCTGATTCCCAAGCATAGGCTGGATTGACTGACGACGCGATCTATTGAAAGGGCTGTCATAACCAGATGGAGTGTTCTCACCAGATCCTTGATTGGGAGTAACATCG
>Ga0160428_1002296_pt1 | contig 11867 bp, 11 predicted proteins | sample SolpanmetagenomM_FD_108198 | JGI IMG/M metagenome (GOLD analysis project Ga0160428, IMG submission 108198) | Solar panel surface microbial communities from Lawrence Berkeley National Laboratory, California, USA - M | ecosystem: Engineered > Built environment > Solar panel > Unclassified ... | reverse complement strand
TACCGGGCGGCGAGCTTGGCCAAGCTTTCAGTGCTGGCTTGGATGGCTTGGCGCACGGCCGGCGTAGTACGGGCGCTGCCGTGAAGTACTTGGTCCATAAGTTTGCACGAAAAGAAGAATCCAGATCTACACCACGACTTGCCGGGACCATGCACCTAGTGGCCACCCAGCGCCACGTACTCGGCCACCAGCGCCAGCGAGTGGGCCGGGCATTCCCAGTCAATTTGGCTGAGCGACCACTTGGCCAGCCAGCGCGTGTAGGGGTAATAATTGAGGATCGGCGCAATGCAGAAATAGAAGTCGCGGGTCCGCGTTTCGAGTTCGGCCAGGCTCCAGCTAGCGTCGAGCAGGGGCGGCGCGGTCGCGTCCAGGCGCCGCAGGGTGCTAGCCAGCAGCAGCTTATCCATGAAGCTGGGGCTGCTGGCCAGTAGCCCCGGCAGCTCGCGCAGCAGGGTGGCGCGGCTAGCGGCCAGCAGCGGCGTTTCGGCGGCCAAGCGCCCCACGTGGTAAGCGATGAGCGGCGCGCTGGCGTAGTAGGCCGACACGCCGAGCGGGTCGCGGCGGTAGGCGCCCGAGGTGATTACCCAGTCGATAAAAGCCAGCGTGTCGTGGTCAAACTCGTTGAGCGGCAAGCCGGTGCGCAGGCACCACACCAAGGCGTTAGACAACGTGCTGGCGTCCAGTTCGATGGGCATGCGCTCGCCAAACCAGGTGGAGTAGATTTTGCGCCGCCGAAAAGCAGCCGGGCCGGCGTCAGCCCAGCCTTTTACCGTATTGGCGTGGGCCCGGAGCTTGTCTTTCAGCCAGGTGTTTTCGGCGGTTGGGCGCGGGTCACTCAGGTAAACCAGCGTGGTCGAGTCCACATCGTCGGGGGTAGCAAAGTGCAGCGTGCGGTGCAGCAGGTAGCCGTTGGGAAAGTGGTTGCGCGGCTGGGTTTGGTAATAATTGTACGTAGCCTGGCCCGAGCGGCTCCGGTACAACGGGTACGTGCGCCGGGCTTTGGCTACGATGTCGGCCACTATGGCCTGCGCCTCGTCTGGCAGCTGGCGGCGTATTTCCTGGAGTGTGAAGGCGATGAGGGCCGTAAAAAACACGTTGGAATCTTCGCGGCAGTAGCCCAGGGCTTTTTTGCGGCGCTGGCTCGGAAATAAGCCGGGCGGGTAGTGGGCATCGCCGGCCGATTGGAGGGCGGCAATGCGGGTGATGAGCTGGGTGAGGAGGGAAGCAGCAGCGGCCATGCGGGCGCCAAGGTAAGGCCGGTTGCCGGCTCGGGCCGGCAGTTTGGGCAGGGGTGGGGGTTAGTCGCCGGGCAGCCGTTCGGCCTCCACGCGCCGGTTGCGGGCATCGGGCGAGGGGTAGAGCGGGTGCGTGTCGCCGTAGCCCACGGTGGCGACGCGCTCGGCCGCTACGCCGGCTTTTACCAGGTACGCTTTGACGGCCGCGGCCCGCTGCTCCGACAACACCTGGTTTTTGCCCGGCTCGCCCAGGCGATCGGTGTGGCCCACCACCCGCAGGCGCAGTTGCGGGCTAGCAAGCAGGCTAGTGGCTAGTTGATCGAGGGCCGGAGCCGCCGTGGGCAGCAGCTCGGGCGTGCCTTGCCGAAACAACACCGTGGGCAGCACCACCGGCGCGGCGGGTAAAGCAGTGGGCGCTACAGCTGCCGGCGGAGCCAGCGTATCGGGCGGGGCGGGGGCCGGCGGTGGAGTAGGCGTTGGGGCCGGCGGGACTTTGGGGGCGGTCTTGGTCCCGCCCGCTACCTGGATGGTGATCGGCACCACGGGGCTTTCGGCGGTGGGATAGTAGCCCTGGGTGAGGTAAAAAGTGGTGGCTTTGGTGAGCTTAGTGGAGTAGGTGTTGCCGGTGGCGAGGGGCTTTTGCAGCTCGTAGTCGGCAAACCAATGCACCTCGCGGCCCGATACGCGCAGGGCGCTCAGCGCCCCGGCTTTTACGGTGGGGGCCGACTTGAGCTTGATGCGGTAAAAAGTAAACGTGCCCGTGTCGCAGTCGTCGCCGGGCCCGGGCTGGTAGGTGGCGTGGCCGGTCAGCTTTTCCAGGGCCGCATCGTAGGTAAAGGTGATGGAGCCGGCACACCAGTAGCTCAGAAACGAGCCCCCGGTTTCGTTGAGCTTGCGGACATGGGTAAGCTGCATGCTAGCGCCAGTACGCGCGCCCTGCATCTGAAACGTAACCGAAACGCCCGGCTGGTCGCCCACTTCCTGGTACAGCACGCCAAACAGCGCCTGGCCCTTGCCGGGCTGTAGCCGCAGCACGGCCGGCCAGTAGCGCAGCTCGTCGGTTTCGGTTTCGACGCCCTGCCACGCGCCGGCCAGGGTTTGCGCCTGCCCGGGGCCGGCTAGCAGCAGCAGCCCGAGCCCGTACCAAAAGCGAGTTTTCATGGCCCTAATCTTAAAAAATAACTGCTCGTTCTGAGGAAATTATGGGCGTAGTACCAGGCGTATAGGAAATTTGTTCAGGCAGCGGATACTGGATCTTTTCCAACTCTCCGCGCTAGTACGTTGTTCAGAAAGTACACCAGTAGCTTGGACTTTGTAGTCCGAGCGCGAGCGCAGCGAGCAGTACGTAGGCGAACGCGGATGCTCGCTGTGCTCGCGCTCGGACTACAAAGTCCAAGCTACTGCTCCCTTGCTGGCAAACTTCCTGAACGACGTGCTAGCTTCCGAGCAATGGGTACTGGCTGGAGAACCGCTCTTAAGAAAAATGGACGAGTATCCCGGTAGATGCCTGCTTCTAGCCCAGAAACGCCATTTCTTCGGCACTCAACTCAATACTGGCGGCCTGTAAATTCTCCCGCAAGTGCGCCAGCGACGAGGTGCCCGGTATTGGCAGCAGCACCGGCGACTTGTGCAGCAGCCACGCAATGTTGAGCTGCGCTTCGGTGACGCCGCGCTGCTGGGCCAGCTCGGCTAGCTTATTGCCGGCCTTGGGCAGGCCGTGCACCAGCGAGAAATAAGGCACCAGCGGGATGCCGTGCTGCTCACACAAATCCAGGACTTCCTCGCCGCCGCGGTTTTCACTGTGGGCGTCGCGTAGGGTGGTGCGTTGGGCGTAGCCGTACATGTTTTCGACGGTAGCGATTTCGCCCATTTTCAGGCCTTCTTCCAGCTCCGCGCGGCTCACGTTGCTCAGGCCGACGTGCTGGATTTTGCCCTCCTTTTGCATCTCAAACATTGCGCCCAGCTGCTCGGCCAGCGGCACCTCACCGTGGCCCATCAGGCGCAGGTGCACTAGCTGCACCTGCTCTTGCCGCAGCGTGCGCAGGTTGTTTTCGATGCTGGTACGCAGGTTTGGGGGCGTGTTGAAGGGTGGCCAGCTTTTATCGGGCCGGCGGGTGGCGCCCACTTTGGTGCAGATAACCAGATCTTTCGAATACGGATAAAGCGCTTCGTAAATCAGGCGGTTGGTGATATCCTCGCCGTAGTAGTCGGCGGTGTCGATAAAATTGACGCCGCTGGCCACGGCGGTTTTCAGGATTTCCAGCGCTTCGGGCCGGTTGGCGGGCTCGCCCCAGATGCCGGGGCCGGTGAGGCGCATGGTGCCGTAGCCCAGCCGGTTGACGGTGAGCGGCTGGGCGGAAGTAGGAGCGATGGTGAGGGTCATGGGGCAAGGCCTAAGGAGAAATAGTAGTACCTAAACCGGCGCGTTGGGCAGGAGTTTAGGTTACTGGCCGGCCGCCTTTGGCGGCGGGCCGCCCTGCTGATACGCCCGAATGCGCTCGGCCACCTCCACCAGCGGGGCGATGTAAATGGCGCGCTCGTGCGCCTTGAGGTAGCGCAGCAGCTGGCGGTGCGCGGCCAAGCTTACATTCAGCGAGTGGCCGCCGCCTACCCCGTGAAACAGAAACACCAGCAGCGTGTGCGCCTGCTGCGCCTGCTTCACCAGGTCGATCAGGTACTGGCCATCTTGCCCATTAATGCCGTAGCAGTCCACGTTTTCGAGCTGCACCTGGGCGGGGGTTTGCAGGCCGCTCGTGACGCCGCGGGCGGCGACGAAGTCCGTCTTCAGCTGGTCGTAGAAGTTCACGCCGCCAATCTGCCGGTCGCCGCAGGGGTAGGCAAAGGTGCGGGCCGTTTTGCCGTCGATGGCCGTGAGCAGCGTGTTGGTAGCCCGGATTTCGGCCACGGCCCGGCTCACGGTGTAGTTGCTCAGGTCGTTGTCGGGCGTCACAAAGCCGCGGCCCGGCAAGCTGCCATCGCAGGGATGAGAAGGTAAGAACGTAAATTATAACGAGCTACTAAGGTATAGCCAGTGACTAGCCCCGGCGCCCAAGACCTCGCAGCCGAGGCCGGCAGCCAGCTATTTTCACTGTGCAAGCGCCCAGGGCTGGCTAACCCTCGCTTAAAAGAACTCGTTGTGCGGCTAGCCCGCCCGTTTGGCGGAAGCTTCTCCCCGTTCCCATGCTCACGAGCTTTGAAGACCTGGCCGCCGAAACTTCCTCGGCCGACAATCGCCACCGGCCGCCTTACCGCGAGGCATACCGCACCACCACCGCGCCGCTCATCGTGACGCCCACCTTCCTCACGCGGGCTGATAATACCCCGCGGGCCGTGCGCCCGCTCGACGACGGCGCTACCCGCAGCCGCACCGGTGAGGCCCTCGAAAACCCCGATACCGAGCCCGCCGAAATCGCCTTGGAGGCCGACCCTAGCCTCGGGTTTGAGCACTGGGATGAGTACTGGCGCAAGGTCCATGGCCCCAAATTCGCCTACGAAAAGCCGGGCAGCACCTCGGAGCCGGTAGTGCGCTACGACCAGATTCACCGCATCGCGGCCGGGCCATCGTCGTACTTCCGCCCGCCCTACCACGCCATGACTACGGCCGACAAAAAGCTGGTTGCCGATTCCTACGCCCACGTGCCGGCCTACCAGCGCCCGCGCTGGGATGGCTTCGCCTACATCGCCTACGCGGCGGAGGCCGACATCAACCGCGTGCTCAAGCAGCCGCAGTACGATAAGCGCGTGGTGGCCGACGAGCAGACGGCCTTCCGCCTGGTCACGCGCTCCATCACCCGCGAGTACATCCTGCTGCCGAGCCCCCAGCACCGCGATCCCATCAGCCTGGTTAAGATTCACCGGCGCCGGCCCGACCTCACCCGCGAGGAGTTTCAGGCGCGGCTGCTGGGCCCGCACGCCGCGCTGGTACTCGCCCAGCTCGCCACCCATACTTACGTGCGTCGCTACGCCCAGCTCCATAACATCGGCTCGACGCAGGCCGACCCCGAAGGCAGCCTGATGGATGGGATTTCGGTGCTGGCCTTCGCCTCGCTCAACGACGTGGAAGACTACCTCGTCTCGGACGATTACCGCGCCATCGAAGCCGACGAAGCTACCTTCACCGACGTAGCGCAGTCCGAGTTCTGGACCGGCCTCAACTACAGCGTCATCAACCGCTTGCTGCCCGAGCTAGCCACCAAGCGCTAGCTTCGCGCGCGTTTTCCCAAGCTAATCCCGCCCCGGCATCCACTGATACCGAGGCGGGTTAGCTTGGGAAAACGCGCTGATTCCTTCACGTGCAGCTTGCCTTGCTTTTCGCCTGCCAATACCTGATGCGGCCAGCTTCCACGCGCTTTAGCACTAATACCGGGCGGGGCGAGGCCCTGCACCAGGCGCTCCCCGTTTTACCCAAGTCGCTAGTGAATAAGGGCTGGGCAGGCTAGTGCCTGCCCAGCCGCTTACTGCCATGAAACTAAATACCTTCCGCGCGCTGCGAAGCCGCAATTTTCGCCTCTATTTCACGGGGCAAGCGCTCTCGCTGCTGGGCACCTGGATGCAGAAAACCGCCGTCAGCTGGGTGATTTACTCGCTCACGCACTCCAAGCTGATGCTGGGGCTGAGCGTGTTTGCGACCATGTTTCCATCGGCGGCGTTTTCGCTGGTAGGCGGTGGCGTGGCCGACCGCTACAACCGCTACCGCGTGCTGCTGACCACCCAGGTGCTGTCGATGGTGCAGGCTGCGCTGCTCACGCTGCTGGTGTTTGGCCGGCCCGACGCGGTGTGGGGTATTCTGGGGCTGAGCGTGGTGCTGGGCATCATCAACGGCTTCGACGTGCCGGCCCGGCAGTCGCTGGTGCACGAGCTGGTCGAGGATAAGCAGGACCTGCCCAACGCGCTGGCCCTCAACTCCTCGATGGTAAATCTCTCCAAGCTGGTGGGGCCGGCCGTGGCTGGGCTAGCTATCGAAACCCTGGGCGCCCCGGTCTGCTTTGCGCTGAATACCCTAAGCTTCGTGGCCGTAATTGGCTCGCTGCTGGCCATTAAGCGGCCCGTGTACGTGGCCCAGCCGCACCCGAAAAACATCTTGGGCGAGCTTAAAGAAGGCTTCCAGTACGTGCGGGCCACGCCCGAAATCCGCTTCATCATTCTGATGCTGGGGCTGGTGAGCCTACTGGTGCTGCCCTTCACCACCCTGATGCCGGTATACGCCAAGGATATTTTTCACGGCACGGCCACCACATTTGGGCTCATTGACAGCTCGATAGGCCTGGGGGCATTTGTGGGCGCGCTCTACCTGGCCTCGCGCCCGCCGGGCACCAACCTGCACCGCATTCTGGCCGCCAATACCCTCATTTTTGGAGCGGGGCTCATCCTGTTTTCGCACGCGCCCTGGTACCCCTTGGCCCTGGCGTGCATCGCGGTGGGCGCCTTCGGGATGATGTCGCAAATCACCATCAGCAATACGCTGCTCCAAACCACCGCCGACCCCGCCATGCGTGGGCGGGTCATCAGCTTTTACGTGCTGGCTTACACGGGTATGGTGCCGCTGGGTAGCCTGCTGGTCGGCATCATTTCCCAGCACATCGGGGTGCAGAATACGGTGCTGGCGCAGGGCGTGCTGGCGCTCGGGCTGGGGGGGCTGCACTGGCGCGAGCTGCACCGGCAGCCGGTGGTGCATACCGATTTGCCGGCCCAGGCCAACTCTACCCAGGGGCTGGCCCTGTCGAGCTAGGGCCCCTGTTTTTTGGGCGCGGTAAAAGTGTTGAGTAGCTAGCTTAGCGGGGATTGCGAAAGACAAAATTCCGAAGTCCAGCCGCCGGGCGAGCGATCCAAATTCCGGTTTGTATGCCACAAATTGCCGAAACAGCCGGCTAGCGCAGCGTCGCGGACTGAAAGCCCGCGCTACGCAAGCAGACGTGTAAAACGTGCTCCAAGCGGCTACGTATGCTATCAGCCCCGCTGCACTGGCGTGCTGACTTACCCATGAAACCTACCTCGCTCGAAGCCCTGTATAGCAAGTTTATACCCGTGGTGGGCGATGCGCCACCCGATATGCAGCGCGAGCTGGGCCAGTTCGACGTGTTCAGTTTGGGCAACCTGCGGCCCGGCTACGACCACCGCCCGCCCATGCCCTTCAACCGGCAGGCGTTCTACAAAATCAGCCTCACCCACGGGCGGGGCCGCATCGAATATGCCGACCAGGCCATCGAAACCGGGCCGAACACCTTATTCCTGGCCACGCCGCGCACCTCCTACCGCTGGACGCCGCTGGCGCCCGTGCCCTCGGGGTACTTCTGCATCTTCACCGACGAGTTTTTGCGGCCCCTCAAGGGCGGAATGCTGGGGGAGGAGCTGCCGATTTTCCAGCCCGGCGCGCACCCGGTCGTCACGCTAACGGCGGCCGAGGAAGCCATTTTCCAGAAAATGGTGCACGAAATGGTGTCCGACTACGCCTACAAATACGGCCTGCTGCGCACCTACCTGGTCGAGCTGCTTCACTTCGTGCAGAAGTTGCAGCCGGCCTCGGCCCCGGCCATCGCACCCGCGGCGGCCCGGCTAGCCGACCAGTTTGCCGAGCTGCTGGAGCGGCAGTTTCCGCTGGAAGGCCCGCCGCCGCCGCGCCTGCGCACGGCCAAGGCTTACGCCGACCACCTGGCCGTGCACGTCAACCACCTCAACCGGGTGCTCAAAGAAGCCACCGGCCACACTACCACCGCCTTGGTTAGCCACCGCACGGCGCAGAAAGCCAAGCTGCTGCTCAAGCAAACCACCCAGAACGTGTCGGAAGAGGCCGATTACCTGGGCTTTACCGACGTGGCGCATTTTAAGCGCCAAACTGGCCTTACGCCGGGCGGCTTCCGGGGGTAGGCCGTTGGTTTGAATGACGCAGCAACTGGTTTGCCTGGCGCAGTGCCGGGGCTAGCCGTCGGCCAGACCTTTGCAGCGCACAAACGAGGTGGCGGCTCCAACGCCCGCGCTTCGGTTTGTCATTCATTTCTAACCCACTGTAGTATGCGCGTTTTTGTCACCGGCGCCACGGGCTTTATTGGCTCGGCCGTCGTTCCCGAATTGCGGAAAGCCGGCCACCAAGCGGCACCAACCGCCCCCTCGTGACTACGTCGGGGCTGCTGGGCCTCGGCGCGCCTGGCCGCCCCGCCACCGAGCAGGATGTGCCTTCTCCGCACTCGCCCCGCCTGTCCGAATCGGTTACTCTAGCGCAGGTAGGCAAGGGCGTGCGCGCCTCGGTGGTGCGCCTCGCGCCCTCGGTGCACGGCCCGGGCGACTACGGCTTCGTGCCTATGCTCATCAACTGCGCCCGCCAAAAAGGGGTAGCCGTGTACAGTGGCGGCGGCGACAACCGCTGGCCCGCCGTGCACCGGCTCGATGCCGCCCAGCTCTACCGCCTGGTGCTGGAGCAGGGCGTGGCCGGGGCCAGCTACCACGGCGCCGCCGAAGAGGGCATCCCCATGCGCGAGCTGATGACCGTCATTGGCCGCCACCTGGGCCTGCCCGTAGCGTCGAAATCGCCCGCTGAGATGGCTGATTATCTGGGGTGGCTGGCCCCCTTTGCCGCCATGAATGCGCCCGCGTCGAGCGCCTTTACCCAGCAGCAGCTGGGCTGGCACCCCAGCCAGCCGGGCCTGCTGGCCGACCTTGAGGCGGGCCACTATTTTGGCGGCTAGGAGCTGGGGGCTTACCCTAACGCTTTCTTGCCGCGATTCCGCTAGCATTATACCCTGCAAGAATCGCGGGCAGGGAGCACCAGGAGGGTAATCCTACTCCGGCGGTTAACCGAGTTCAGGTAAAAGCTGTTGAGGGATGCCGACTACTACGGTCAGCATCCCTCAACTTTACCAAACTCAATCGACCGAACATGTCAGAAAATCAAGTAGCTGGTAGCGGCGCTCCCCTCGCTGGTAAGCGCGTAGTCGTGCTGGGAGGTACCTCCGGCATCGGGTTTGCCACCGCGGCGGCTGCCGTAGCGGCCGGGGCGCAGGTAGTAATTGCCTCCAAGCGGCAAGCCCGCGTAGACGAGGCCAAGCAGCAGCTCGGGCCCCAGGCCGAAGGCCACGCCCTCGACCTCACCAACGAAGCCCAGGTACGCGACTTTTTTGCCCAGGTGGGCGCGTTCGACCACCTCGTGTTCACCGCCGGCGACCCGCTGCTGCTGGGTGAGCTGGCGGCTACCGACTTGGGCCAGGCGCGCCAAGCCCTGGAACTGCGCTACTTCGGGGCCCTGACGGCCGTCAAGTACGCGCAGCCTCACCTGCGCCCGGGCGGCTCCATTGTGCTGACCTCGGGTGCCGCCGGCCGGCGCCCCAGCAAAGGGTGGACGATTGCCGCCAGTATCTGCGGTGCGATGGAAGCCCTCACGCGGGCACTGGCCGTGGAGCTAGCCCCGCTGCGCGTCAATACGGTAGCGCCGGGCCTGGTGCGCACCGAAATGTGGGAGGACGTGCCCGAAGCCCACCGCGAAGGCATGTATGCCAGCGCCACCCAGCGGCTGCCCGTGGGCTACGTGGCCAGTGCGGCCGACATCGCCAAAACCTACCTCTACCTCATGCAGCAGCCCTACGGCACCGGCCAGACGCTGGTCGTGGACGGCGGCTCGGTGCTGGTCTAGGGTAGTTGGAAGTGGGGTGCGCGCTTGATTTCTGCGGCAACTCCCACCTGTAGTCCTAGCATAGCCTGTTTGACTATGCTAGGACTTAGTTGCCCGTAGAGACTGATATTTGCCAGTGCCGCCGCACCAGGGCGCCGGCTACTAACCTATCTAAACCAATTTTTCTGATGACCCATCCCACCTTTGCCCACCCAGTCTTCGAGCGGCTTTTTGAGCGTGATTACTTTGTAGATGATGCGGTGCTGCGCGAGATACTGGCGCTGGGGCCGGCCACGGCCGTGCCCGAGCTGCTGAAGATAATCGATACGGCGCTGGCCGACTACCAGGCCGGCCGGCTAGCCGACACCAGCTGGTTCGATACGTACTACTTCTACCACGCCCTTTACCTGCTGCACGCCCTGCCCGCGCCCGAGGCCCTGGACGTGTACCGCCGCCTGCTACGCCTCGACGCGGCAACTACCGATTTCTGGTTCAGCGATAACTTGTTTGAGGAGGTGCCGGGCCTGCTGGCCCACGCCGGCCAAGCCCGCCTGCCCGAGCTGCTGGCTATGCTGGAAGACCCACAGCTGCTGCTGATGCACCGGCTGGTAGTGTCGGATGCCCTGTCGCGGCTGGCCCGCGAGCAACCCGCGCTGCGGCCGGCCATCAGCGCATTTTTGCAGCAGCACCTGCGCCATATCATCGCGCACGCCGACCAGGCCGCCCAGCTTTTCCCCACCGATGCCGGTGACTATGGCTACGAGCTGGATAGCTACCTGGGCGGCCTGCTGGCCGACATGCAGGATGCAGGCCTGCGCGAGCTGGAGCCTGAAATGCGCGAACTGCACCGCCTGGGCCTGGTAGATGAAAGCTTCGGCGGCGGCGAAGTTGCTATTAGCTTCGAAGCCAGCCAGCCGCTGCGGCCCGTCCCCGACATCTTCGCCCGCTACCAGGAGTTGCGCGACGACCCCGAAAGCGACTCGCCCTTTCACCCCGACGCGGCGGCCATCGCCAAGCGCCGGGCTGAGGAGGAAGCCCGCTTTGCCCAGCACCGCGCCGAGTACTACACCCGCCCGCAGCCCCCGCAGCCCCGCCAGGTGCCGCCCAAAGTGGGCCGCAACGACCCCTGCCCCTGCGGCAGCGGCCAGAAATACAAGAAGTGCCACGGAGCATAGCTGGCGGGGGCGGCAGCCAGGTGAATAGCAAGCAGGTAGTACGGGGCATTCCGTGCTACCTGCTTGCTACCGCGCCCTACGGCTGGTAGCAGCGCTCGTACAAGTCGGCCAGCATATCGTGAAAGCCCCAGCCGATGCCGCTGGTATCCGTGACTGCCCGGCGGCAGCGCTCGGCAAAATGAGGCAGCAGCTTCTCCTGCTGCATGAGGGCCAGGGCCTGCTCGTACACCGTTTCCAGGCTCAGGTAAAAGCTCTCGTTGATGTCGCCGTAGTCGTTGGTGAAGCGGATGCCGCACTCCACGTAGTAGAGCATCAGGTCGGCCAGCGACTGGCCCGACACCCCTAGCTTGCGGAAGTCGCTGAGGGCGGCCTTGCCTACGCGCAGGTTGTAGTTGTAGCCGCGTTTGGGGTAAAATGCCCGTAGTACCCGCTCGCGGTAGGCGGGCAGCAGGTCGGCCTCATTGGGCTCGAAGTAAAAATCCAGGTATTCCTTAACAGTTTTTTGACTTTTATACAGCTCGCCGACTAAGGCAATAAGCTGCGGCTTTTCCAGCTTCTGTAGTTCCTTTTTGATGTTGGTCAGGCTCATAGCGGGGGCGCATAACTAGGGTCTAATTTCGGCCGCAAGCTACTGCCGGGGGGCTTGTAGGTTCAGTCACACCGCAAAGATTAAACATCTGCCGCCGCCCGTGATACGATTTGATACGATTCTATACGATGGTGATACGATTCGTGCTACTCTACCCTACTAAAAACGGGGCATAAAAACGGGAAGGCTCGACCTTTGGAGTTCCTCAACTACTCAAAAGCATTCCTTCCCGTGAAGCATTGCCTCATCGCCAAAATTACGACCCTTTT
>Ga0160428_1002294_pt1 | contig 11885 bp, 14 predicted proteins | sample SolpanmetagenomM_FD_108198 | JGI IMG/M metagenome (GOLD analysis project Ga0160428, IMG submission 108198) | Solar panel surface microbial communities from Lawrence Berkeley National Laboratory, California, USA - M | ecosystem: Engineered > Built environment > Solar panel > Unclassified ... | reverse complement strand
TGGAGGTGTTCCTGCAGCGGTTCTTCGGGTTCAGCCAGTTCAAGCGGTCGGCGATGCCGAACGGGCCGAAGGTGGTGGCGGGCGGGTCGCTGTCGCCGCGCGGAGACTGGCGGGCGCCATCGGATGGGAATGCGGCGGCTTGGGTGGCGGAGTTGCGGGCCAACGTGCCGGTGAGCGAGGAGTGAGGTTCACCCACCCGCTCTAGGAACGGGTTGGGGTCAGATCGTGCTTTCGATGCGGAACTCGACGCCGGAGGGGGGATAGGTCGTGATGGCCTGGCCGCGCATGTGCTTGCCCATGAGACGCTGGATCATGCGGGTGCCGAAGCCGTTGCGGGTGGGCGGGGTGACGGGGGGACCGCCGCGTTCCTGCCAGAGGAAGGAGAAGCTGCGGCGGCCGTCGGGGGCCGGAGCAACGGTCCAACGGACGTCGATATGGCCGCCGGGGAGGCTCAGGGCGCCGTATTTGACGGCGTTGGTGGCCAACTCGTGCAGCGCCATGGAGAGGGCGAGAGTGATGGCGGGGTCGACGCGGGCGTCGGAGCCTTCGATGGTGAACAGGGTGCCGGTGCCGTCGTCGAAGGTGTGAAGCGCACGTTGGACGATGTCGCCGATGGCAGCGCCCTGATCCTCGTCGCGGATGAGGAGGTCGTGAGCGATGGACAGGCTGGCAATGCGGCCGCTGATGGCGTCGCGCGCCTCGGCCAGAGAGGATGCAGTGCGCAGGCTCTGGTTAACCACGGCACCGACGGTCGCCAGGGTGTTCTTCACGCGGTGAGTGAGTTCGTCGGCGAGGAGGGCGCGATGCTCCTCGGCGTCCTTGCGGGCGCTGATGTCGGTGACGAAACCGGTGATGGACAGGGGCGTGCCGTCACGCCGGGTGAGCAGAACGCCGCGGGCACCGATCCAGCGACGCTCGTCGGCATCCGTGATGATGCGGTACTCCACCTCGAACGGAGCGCCGGTGCTGACGGTCACGGCAAGGGCAGCGTGGACGCGCTCACGATCGTCGGGGTGAATGAGGCCGTAGAAGTGCCGTATGGTAAAGACCGCGTCGGCGGCGATGCCGAAGACCTGTTTGCAGCCGGCTGAAGCGTCGAGTTGGCCACCAACCGGATCGTAGTTCCAGGTGCCGAGCTGGCCAGCCTGGAGGGCGAGGTCGAGGCGGGCCTGGGTGTCGAGCATCTCGCGACGGAAGCGGGCGTTCTCGGAGATGAGCCCGCGCTGCTCGGCCTCGAGCATGACGACGCGGTCGCGCTCGATGGTGACGTCGAATTGCGAGGCGAAGAAATAGCGCAGCGTGTTGGGGCCATCGGCACCGTCGGCGAAGACCGGGGTCACCATGAGGCGGTTCCAGAAAGGCGAACCGTTGCGTCGATAATTGAGCAGGTCGAGGGTGACGCGTCGGCGTTCGGCGACAGCGGAGCGGATGGAGGCGATGTCCGCGGGGTCGGTGTTGGGACCCTGCAGAAAGCGGCAGTTGCGGCCGATGATCTCGGCAGCGGTGTATCCGGTCAGGGTCTCGAAGGCGGAATTGACGTAGATGATGGGATTGTCGGGCAGGGTGGGGTCGCTGACCGCCATGGCGAGGATGGCATCCTCCACGCCGACAAAGAACGGATTGTCCCTGGCGCTGGCGGCGGCGAAACGGTCGGCGGCAAGAAGGACCTGCGGATCGATCGGGATCTCTTCGAGCTTCGGACGCGGAACGTCCGGCATGATCTGACTGTCCATCAAGCGTGGCTGGCCTGGGCTGTGGTGAAAGCGGCAGAGGCGATGAAACTGAGGGGGGCCGGTGCTGTCTGTGGTGGGGCGATGATGCTGTTGGCGATGTAGTGCATGGCGGAGAGCAGGCCGATGCGGGAGAAAGGCTTGGCGATTAGGCCGTGCGCGCCGGCGAAATCCTGCGGAATCTTGAGCGGGTTGGCGGTGATGAAGACGATGACCGTATTGGGCCAACGCTGGCCGATGAGGCGGGCGACGTCGATGCCGCTGCTGCCGCGGGCAAGCTGGATGTCGACAAAGGCGATATTGGGGCAAAGCTCTTCGCCAAGGGCGAGCACGTCCGACAAGGAGGCAGCCTCGGCGACAACGCCGTGACCGGTATCCTCGACCATGGCTTCGAGATCCATGGCGAGAAGGGCTTCGTCCTCGACGATGAGGACGCTGAGCGGGGCGGTGGGCCGGGTCATGGAGAGGTGCCGCCATCCTTGCCGGTATGGACCGGGAAGGAAAGGCTGACGCGGGTGCCGGGGGCGAGATTGGTCCAGCTCGCCTTGACGCCGACCTGGCGGGACAGCCGGTCGATGAGGGTGAGGCCGAGGCCGCTGGCCGGGTTGCCGGTGAGGTCGGGACCGTCGTCGGCGATATCGATCAGGGCGGTGCCGGCCTCCGTGCGGCTTTGGACGGAGAGGGTTCCGGCCCGGCCGTCAGCAAAGGCGTGCTGAATGGCGTTGACGAGCAACTCATTGATCACCAGGCCGATGGCGGACGCGTTGTTGGCGGCGATCTCCACCGGTTGGGTGTCGGCGTGGAGCTTGATGCGGGCCGGATCGGCGGTGGTGTTGGCCGCCTTGACGAGGTCGGCGGCGAGGCTGTGGAGGAAGACGCCGACGTCGAAGCGGGTGATGTCGGAGGATTGGTAGAGACGGCGGTGGACGATGCCAAGGGCGTCGACACGCTGGACCGTGTCCTCCAAATGCTTGGTGATGTCGGGGTCGGCCGCGGCGCGGGATTGCAAGCGGAGCAGGGAGCCGACCATGGCGAGGTTGTTCTTCACGCGATGGTCGAGCTCATGCAGCAGGACGGTCTTGGCGTCGAGCGCGAGTTGGAGGTCGGCCGTCCGCGCGGCGACCTCTTGTTCGATCTCCTGGCGGCGGGCGATGGCGACCTGCTCGGCGTTGATGCGATCGGTCACGTTGAGTTGAGAGGCGAAAAAGAACAGCAGTTCGCCGGCGTCGTCGCGGACCGGGCTGAGGTAAAGGGCGTTCCAGAAGGTCGAGCCGTCCTTGCGGTAGTTCAGCAGGTCGGCTTCGGCATCGTGCCCGGCGTCGATGGCAGCGCGGAGACGGGCAACGACGGCAGGGTCGGTGTCGGGACCCTGCAGGAAGCGACAGTTGCGGCCGATGATCTCGTCACGCTCGTAGCCCGTGACGTCCTGGAAAGCCTGGTTACAGAAGATGATGGGATTGTCGGGCTGACGAGGGTCGGTGATGACCATCGGCATGCGGGTGGCACGGACGGCGGCAGCGAACGGATCGCCTTGACCATGTTCGTAGTTCAAGGCCTCCGTCAGTCGCCAATCGCCGCGTTGGTTCATCTTAAAATCTCGCCTGTGCCCATATTGGAGAGCCGTTTAGCGTGGGCGGGTTGTTTGCCCCGGCAAGCTGCATCGTAAGTGGCACACCTTAACATCTTGTAAAGGGGATTTAGGCAACACTAGTCGTCAAAGCGATCGAAGGGCCGGCCGGGACAATGCCGGTGGGGTTCACCCAGCGTTGACTGAAGTAATAATGCCGCTTGATCTGATCGAGATCAACGGTGTCGGCAATGCCGGGCAAGGCATAGATGTCGGCGAGCCAGCGGGACAGGTGAGTATAGTCACGCCATTGGCGGATGTTGCATTTGAAGTGACTGAAATACACGGTGTCGAACCGGATGCCGGTGGTGAAGAGGCGGATGTCGGTCTCGGTCAGGGCGTTGCCGAACAGGTAGCGGGTGGTGGCGAGGCGGGCGTCGAGTTCGTCGAGGGTGGCGAAGAGCGGGGCTACCGCAGCGTCGTAGGCGGGCTGGGTGGTGGCGAAGCCGGCGCGGTAGACGCCGTTGTTGACGGCCTCATAAATGCGGTCGTTGAGCGCGTCGATCTCGGTGGCCAGAGCAGCGGGGTAGAGCTCGATCCCGGGGGCGGCGTAGGCGTCGAACGCGTGATCGAGATTGCGGATGATGTCGCTGGATTCGTTGTTGACGATCGTTCGGGCGACGGTGTCGTAGAGGATCGGGACGGTGGCGGTGCCGGTGAAGGCCGGGTCGGCGGCGGCGTAGATCTGGTGGATATAGTGGGCGCCGGTGATCGGGTCCGGGGCGGGGTCCAGGGTCCAGCCGTTCTCCAGCATGTCGGGGCTGACGACGGACAGGCCGATCAGCGACTCGAGGTGCTTGAGGGCGCGGACGATGACCGTGCGGCTGGCCCAGGGGCAGGCGAGCGAGACGTAGAGGTGGTAGCGACCGGGCTCGGCGGGGAAGCGGCCGTCCGGGCCGATGTGATCGCGAAAGGAGCTGGGCTTGCGGCGATAATTGCCGTCGCCGGCGGTACGGTCGAAGTCTTTCCACTGGCCGTCGATCAGCATGCCCATGGTTGGAGTCCTCGGAGGTGAGAAGGGCGACCAGTCAGGTCGAGGTTAGGATGGCGTCGGCCAGTCGCACACCGGAGAGCCAAGCGGCTTCGATGCGGGGGGCGAGCAGCCAGTCGCCGCAGACGCCGAGGCGGAGGGTCCCGTCCCACAAGGCGGCGCTGCCCTCGGCACCGGAGCGGGCGTAGCGCCAGCGATGTGCCGTCGCAGCCAGGGCAGTGGGGAGGGGATCGTCGAGGCGGGCGGCGAAGGCGGCGAGGAGGAGGGGGGTGATCTCTTCGGGGGTGCGCTCGAGGTTGGCGCGGGACCAGTCGGGGCCGGCTTGGATCACCCAGGATTCGGGACCGGTGCGACCGGGTTTGGCGTTGTTGCGGGCGGCCCAGCCGACCGGGTCGCCGTCATCGGCGGGGCGGAGGGTGTTGGGGAGGTCGAGGCGGGTCGGGAAGGCGGCCATGACGGTCCAGCATGGGGCAGCCGGGGTCTGATCGGCACGGGTGGCGAAGTCGGGGTGGAAGGGGCGGAGGAGGGAGCCGGCCTGTTCGGCGGGGACGGCGACGACCAAGGCGTCGAAAGCGAGGCCGCCAATGGTCCAGCCGGCCTCGGTGCGACCGATCGCGTCGATCTGGACCGGGCAATGGACGGTCAAAGGCTCAGCCAGGGCACGGACGGGGGCGGTCATGCCAGGGGTGCCGACCCAGGCGTCGGGCCCGGCGGCGGGCCAAGGGGCGGCGAGGCCGGCGGCCTGCCAGCGGGTAGTCTCAGCGCGGAAGGCGGGATCGCGGACGGTGAAATACTGGGCGCCGTGGTCGAAGCTGGCGGTGCCGGCCGAGGTTTCGATGCGGCGGGTGGCCATACGACCGCCGGGAGCCCGGCCCTTGTCGAAGAGGACAACGTCGCGATCGGCGGCGGCCAGGGCGGTCGCGCAGGAAAGGCCGGCGAGGCCGGCGCCGATGATGGCGGTGGTCATGGGGGAAGCCTGGTTGGTGATGGAGGTGTGCTAGCCGCTCTGGGTTACCGTGTCGCCGTTCGTCGAGTGACGAAAAGGGGAGGGCCGGCCGGAGCCGGCCCTCGGGCATTACATCGGGGGCGTGACGCCATCGAGGCCGACGGCGATGCCACCGGCGACGTTGTTGTCCTTGCCGGTGGTGACTACGACGTGGCTGCCGGCCTTCATGTCATCGCGCTTGCCGGGGGCCAGCATGACGACAGGGACGTTCGGCGGAACCAGGATCTGCTTCTCGCCGCCCTTGTAGGTGACGGTGAGCTGCTTGGCGCCGCCGGCGGCGGCTGCGGTGGAAACGTTGCCGTTGGTCATGGTGCTGTTGACCTTGCCGCCGGCCGGGGCGGCGGCGGAGACGTTGCCGTTGGTCATGGTGCTGGAGACGGTGCTGCCGCCGGCCAGGGTGTGGTCGGGCAACGGGTCCCAATCATAGTGGCCGTCGCCGGCGCCGCGCATGGCCTCGGGGAAGATCACGACTTCCAGGGCAACGAGCTTGTCGCCGACGTCCTTGGTGGCGGTGCCGATGTAGGAGTTCTTGTCGATCTTATCGAGGCTCGACTTGGTCACGGCGATGAACTTGGTGGTGTCGTTGAGCATGACGGACTCGGTCTTGCCGTCATCGGTCTTGAGCTCGACGGTGTTGCCGTTGATGGCGGTGACGGTGCCGCGAACGTGCGGAGCCGGGGCGGCGGCGTTGGCGATTGTGGGGAGCACGAGCGGCGTGGCCAGCAGGCCGGCGGCGAGAAGGAGTTTGCGGAACGTCATTTATCTATGACCCTGTTCAGAAAGATGGCGAGATCCCATAACTCCTTAACACGAGAAAGGATCCATTCTTGTCCACAACGATGCGCGCGGCGCCTCGCCCGAGAGTTCGAGCGGCCCATCCTTGGCCGGTGCGGATCATGCACTGGGTCGGGGCCTACGCCATGTTCTGCATGATCTTCAGCGGCTGGCAGATCTACAATGCCTCGCCGAGCCTGCCGGTCACGGTGCCGAACTGGATGACGCTGGGCGGATGGCTGGCCGGCGGGATCGCGTGGCACATCTCGGCGATGTGGCTGCTGGTGGCCGACGGGGTCGCCTATCTGATCTATGGGGTCGTGACGGGGCATTTCCGACGGACGTTCGGACGGCCGAGCCTGCGGGACGTGGTGCGGGAGACCGGGTTGGCGCTGCAGTTTAAGCTGCCGCACACGACGGGTGTTTATAACTCGGTGCAGCGACTGCTGTATTGGTTCGTGCTCGTCGCGGCGGTGCTGGCGGTGATCACCGGGTTGAGCATCTGGAAGCCGGTGCAGCTCGGGTTCATGACGGATCTGTTCGGCGGTTACGCGATCGCGCGGTTGATCCATCTCGGGCTGATGGTGGCAATCGTGGGGTTCGTGGTGGTGCACCTGGTGCTGGTGGCGCTGTTCCCGCGGACGCTGGTGTCGATGGTGGTGAGTACGCCGAGCGGGGAGGAGCATCGATGAAGCAGGTTTTCGATCCGGCGGGCGTGCGGTCCGAACTGAGGTCGCTGCAGCGGCGGGGGTTGATCCGGGGCGGGTTGTCGCTGGGGTCGCTGGCGCTGCTGACCGGGTGCGACCTCGGGACGGAGACCGGGGTGAACGCGGCGCTGTGGAAGAGCATGTCGCTCAACGACCGGGTGCAGGCGTGGTTGTTCAATCCGAAGCGGATGGCGACGCAGTTCACGGAAGCGGACATCACCAAGCCGTATCGCTTCAACGCGTTCTACGAGGACTGGCAGGTGCAGCCGGTGCCGACGGGATGGCAGTTGGAGGTGGGCGGCCGGGTCGCGGACAAGACGCCGTGGTCGGTCGAGAAACTGCGGACGTTGCCGCAGGAAGGGCAGATCACGCGGCACGTCTGCATCGAGGGGTGGAGTCAGATCGGGCAGTGGAGCGGGGTGCCGTTATCGACGTTCCTCGCGCGCGTGGGGGCGGATACCAAGGCGCCGTTCGTGACGTTCAAGTGCTTCGACGGGTATTCGACCAGCATCGACATGGCCAGCGCGTTGCAGGCGCAGACGATCCTGGCGCTGGATTTCCTGGGCAAGCCGTTGACGCCGGAGTGGGGCGCGCCGGTGCGGCTGCGCATTCCGGTGAAGCTCGGGTTCAAGAGCGCGAAGAGCATCGCGTCGATCGAGGTGGCGGACCGGCTGGAGAAGAAGGGCGGGTATTGGGAGGACCAGGGCTACAACTGGTTCTCTGGGTCCTAGCTCGGGCTTGGAGTTCAACCCTCTCCCGCTAGCGGGAGAGGGTTGAAGACGGCGTCAGCCGCCAGCGCGGTTGGCGCGCTTGAAGGCGACGTAGGCGCGAACCTTGCGCGGGTAGGGCTGGTAGGCGGAGGTGCCCTCGAAGCGGGCGAAGGGGGCGACCTTCTGCGGGGTGACGTTCAGCGCCTTGGGGGAGGCGGCGATGGTCGCCTGCGTTTTGGCGAGCCAGTCATGCGACAGCGGGGTCAGGGCGTTGATGTTGGCCGGGGCTTCGATGTTGCCGACGCGGATGGCTTTGCGGAGGATGCGGACGGAGACGCCGAGGCGGCGGGCGGCGGCGGGAAGGTTGAGGTCGCTCATGGGTTGGTCTTTCTACTGCGGAAGGAAATCGGGCACGGAGAGGTAACGCTCGCCAGTGTCGTAGTTGAAGCCGAGGATGACTGCGCCGGGCTTTAGCTCAGGCAATTTCTTCTTGATAGCGGCCAGTGTGGCGCCAGAGGAGATACCGACGAGGACGCCTTCCTCCCTGGCGGATTGGCGGGCCATTTCGCGGGCTTCCTCGGCGTCAACCTGGATCACGCCGTCCAGGCCGGCGGTGTGCAGGTTGCCGGGGATGAAGCCGGCGCCGATGCCCTGGATGGGGTGGGGCGCCGGGCTGCCGCCGGAGATGACGGGGGACAGGGTTGGCTCGACGGCGAACACCTTGAGGTTCGGCATGTGCGGCTTGAGGCCCTCGGCGCAGGCGGTGATGTGCCCGCCGGTGCCGACGCCGGTGATGATGACGTCGATGCCGTCGGGGAAGTCCTCGAGGATCTCGGGGACGGTGGTGCGCATGTGGATGTCGATGTTGGCCGGGTTCTCGAATTGCTGCGGGATCCAGCTGCCGGGGGTGGCGGCGCGGAGTTCCTCGGCTTTGGCGATGGCGGCCTTCATGCCGCCCTCCTTGGGGGTGAGCTCGAAGGTGGCGCCGTAGGCCTGCATGAGGCGGCGGCGCTCGACCGACATGCTTTCCGGCATGACGACAATCAGCTTGTAACCCTTGACCGCGGCGGTCATGGCGAGGCCGACGCCGGTGTTGCCGGAGGTGGGCTCGATGATGGTGCCGCCGGGCTGGAGTTCGCCGGATTTCTCGGCGGCTTCGACCATGGCAAGGGCGACACGGTCCTTGATGGAGCCGGCGGGGTTGGCGCGTTCGGACTTCACCCAGACCTCCGCGTCAGGAAACAGGCGGGAGAGCCGGATATGAGGGGTCCGGCCGATGGTCTCGAGGACGCTGTTGGCTTTCATGTGGGCTCTCCCGGTCTGTGAACGGTTAGGCGTCGGCGGTCTGTTGGGCGCGGCGGCTCTGCCAGAGGGCGACGAAGTCGATGGGCTGGAGCAGGACGGGCGGGAAGCCGCCGTCGCGGGTGACGTCGGCGAGGATGTTGCGGGCGTAAGGGAACAGCAGGCGGGGACATTCGACGAGCAGGATGGGCTCGATCGACTCGGCGGGGATGCCGTTGAGGGTGAAGACGCCGCAGAAGGCGAGTTCGGCGATGAAGACCGGCTTGCCGCTGGCGGCGCTGCCATTTGCATTGCCGTTGGGAGCGGCGGGGGCCTCCATGGCTTCGGCCTTGATCTGGAGTGTGACCTCGAAGACGTCCTGGCCGTCCTGCAGGCGGCGGGCCTGGACGTCGAGGTTGATGTTGACGGCCGGCTGGGACTTGAGGGTGGAGAACACCTCGGGGGCGTTGGGGACTTCGAAGGAGAGGTCCTTGATGTATTGGGCGTTGACCATCAGCGGCGGGGTCTGGGGCTGGGCTTGACCCTGGTCTTGCTGGACGTCGGACATGGTCTTCCTCGAGGCTAGGTGGTCGCGAGCGCGAAAATGGTGGGCGGGGCGGCGGGTAGCATGGGCGGTGATCGCGCGCCAGGATCGAGGATGATTTAGGAGCGGGCCGGCGGGGCGGCTTCATCCGCGGGGAGGGTCACTGCCGGTCAGTGTTTCCAGACGATCTCGGCGGGGGCCAGGGCGGCCGGGTCGAAGGGGAGGTGGTCGCCGTTGCCGACGCTGCGGTTGGTGAGGGCGAGGATGAAGCCCCAATGGCTGACGACCAGGGTATGGGCGCTATCGGGGTGGGTGGACCAGTGGTCGCGGAAGGCGGCGGCGCGGGCGAGGATGCCGGCGGTGGTCTCTTCCTCCGTGGGCCACCAGCGTTCGTCGATGGCGTCGAAATCATGTGTGGGCCAGGCGGAGCGGAGGTGAGTGCGCGGGGAGCCGACGTCGCAGACGAAGGCGTAGCGCTCGCGCACCGTGGCGGTGACGGTGACGGGAAGGCCCAGGGCGCGGGCGACGGGAGCGGCGGTCTGCAGGGCGCGGGTGTAGGGCGAGACCACGATGCGGCGCAGCCCGGCGCCGGCCAGGGCGGCGGCGGCGGCTTCGGCCTGCTCGTGACCGAGCGGCGTGAGTTTCGGGTCCTCGATGCCGGGGTCGATCCGGGTGCGGCTGAAGTGGAGATTGAACTCGCTTTGGCCGTGTCGCAGCAGGATCATGGGCAGCAGCTAATGCGAGTATGCGGATCGGGCAACGTGGGGCGGCAACATTCGGGGCTGGCCGTCGTTGTTTCGCCACGGTGCGCCGCTTACCTGTGTGGCATCAGTAGGAACGAGTCTCATGGGCGGAACCGGTAGCTTCCCGATCGATCTTGTACTCTTTGGCATGATCGCCGCATTTCTGGTGCTGCGGTTGAGGGGCATCCTCGGCAAGCGGGATGGCTTCGAGCGGCAGGAACAACCGACGTCACGCGGTCCCGTCGCAGTGCCGGGCATGGGTCGGCCGGTGCCGCCGACCATCGATGCGAAGGCCGAGCCGGCCACGCCGCTGCGGCCGTTGCCGGAGGCGGGCACACCGGCAGGCATGGCGCTGCAGCAGATGCGTCAGGTCGATCGCAACTTCGACCCGGCCCGTTTCATGGCCGGCGCAGATGCCGCATTCCGCATGATCGTGACCGGGTATGCCCAGGGCGATCGGGTGGCGCTGCGGCCGTTGCTGGGCGACGAGACTTATCGCAGTTTCGAGGCGGCGATCGCGGCGCGCGAGACGGCTGGCGAGACGATGAAGAGCGAGATCCGCTCCATCGAGCAGGCCAGCATCGAGGCTGCGGCAGTCGCCGGCACGATCGGGACGATCACGGTGAAGTTTGTGTCCGACCAGGTGTCGGAGACGCTCGACAAGGACGGCAGGCCGGTGCACGGGACCGATGCGGTGACAGAGATCACCGATATCTGGACCTTCGAGCGCGACCTGGCGCAGTCCGACCCGGCTTGGCGGATGACGGAAGCCCGTTCCGGCTAGGTGGTGGAGGTACCCGGCCCGCTCTCGCTGGAAGAGCGGGTCGATCACTACGTCAAGACGACGAAATATCCGCGCTCGCTGTTCGTCAGCGAGGACGGTCGCCTGGTCGGCACGTGGATCATGGGAAACAACTACACCGTCCGGAGTTCATACTACGGCGGGTATCCGGCTGGGTACCTGCGGCGGATCAAGGCGTTGTTTCCTGACAAAAAGCGGGTGCTGCACCTGTTCAGCGGCCGGGTCGAACTGGCGGTGCTGCCGGGCGATACGGTGGACATCAACCCGGCCTTGGCGCCCACCTACGTCGATGACGCGCAGACGCTCACGGGCGTGCCGCTGGAGAGCTACGACCTGGTGCTGGCGGACCCGCCGTACAGCATCGAGGATGCCGAGCGGTACCGGACCACGATGATCAAGCGGAACGTGGTGATGCGAGCGCTGCAGCGCTTGCCGGCGGGGGCGCATGTGGCGTGGCTGGACCAGGTGCTGCCGATGTATCGCAAGGAGGCGTTCGACCTCGACGGGGTGATTGGGATGGTGAAGTCGACGAACCATCGGTTTCGGGTGGTGACGCTCTTCCGAAGGCGGTGAAGCGCTCCTAGGTTGAGGGATGGCTCAAGCTAAACCGCGCGTTGGATTGTATGTGACCTGCCTGGTGGACCTGCACCGGCCGAGTGTGGGGTTCGCGGCGATCAAGCTGCTTGAGGAGGCCGGATGCGTCGTGGAGGTGCCGGCGCTGCAGACGTGCTGCGGGCAGCCAGCGTACAATTCCGGGGATCGGGCGACGGCGCGGGATCTGGGGCGGCAGGTGATCGCGGCGTTCCGAGGGTTCGATTACGTGGTGGTGCCGTCGGGGTCATGCGGCGGCATGATCCGGCATCACCTGCCGGAGTTGATGGGCGACGATCCGAACTTGCGGGCGGAGGCGGATGCTCTGGCGGGCAGGACCTATGAGCTGGTGAGCTTTCTGGCCGACGTGATGAAAGTG
>Ga0160428_1002292_pt1 | contig 11888 bp, 11 predicted proteins | sample SolpanmetagenomM_FD_108198 | JGI IMG/M metagenome (GOLD analysis project Ga0160428, IMG submission 108198) | Solar panel surface microbial communities from Lawrence Berkeley National Laboratory, California, USA - M | ecosystem: Engineered > Built environment > Solar panel > Unclassified ... | reverse complement strand
TTTGCGGGCGTGCTGATCGTCGCGCAGCCGGGCACCGGGCATTTCCCGCTGATCGGTGCGATCACCGGCTTGAGCGCGGCGTTGCTGACCGCCAGCGTGTCGATCCTGCTGCGCCAGCTTTCCCGTTCGGAAAGCACGACGACGACCGTATTCTGGTTCTCCACGCTGTCGCTGGTGCCGCTGGCTATCGTCTACGCCTTCGTCGCGCAGCTGCATGCGCCGGTGATCTGGCTGCTGCTCGCCGGCGTCGGGATGTTCGGCGGCGCGGCGCAACTGGCGATGACCGGTGCCTTGCGCTTCGGCCCGGTCTCCGTGGTCGTGCCGATGGATTATTCGAGCCTGTTATGGGCGACGCTGTCGGGATGGCTGGTATTCGGCGTGCTGCCCGACACCTGGACCTGGGTCGGCGCCCCGGTGATCATCGCCAGCGGGCTGTACATCGTCTGGCGCGAGCATGTCCGCCGCCGCGTCGAGACGGACCAGGCGATCGCCGAAGGCTAGACCCGCACACTCCTGGCCTCGTCGAGCAAGCGCTTCGCCCGGAGATACATTTCCAGCCGCGTCGCCGAGAAAAGCCCGAGCGCGAGCGCGATCAGGATGTCCGTGACGATCATCGCGTTGAGATGGAAGCCATAGCCGCCGCCCTCGGCAAGGACGTTCTTGGCGACGAGCCGCACGACGATCAGCACGACGATGAACAGGAACGCCGCGGGCGACGCCTTCTGGTTCAGGATGTGCGTTGCCGGATCGACGTGGATCTGCATAAGCTTGCCGCGCTGCCAGCCGATCGCCGCACCGACGATCAACGCCGCGGCGCAGACCGCCCAGACGATCCCCGAAGGCGGGAATTCATAGAACATGACGCCGGCGAAGAGCAGGTAGAGTGCCGGGACGATCCACAACGTCTCCAGCCGCAGCCGCCGCATCTTGCGCATGCCGCGCAGCCGGACCGCGAGGACGACGACCATGACGACCGCGGTGATCGCGAAACTGACCCAGGTGTTCGGCTGGACGGTGTGGACCTGCATGCGCGCTCCCTCGCTCTGAGGGAACGATCATAGCAAGCTGGTCCACCCGCTCCAGTGACAAATCGGATACGACCTATTCGGCGGCTTCCGCGAGCTGCGGGTCCTTCCACACCAGTACCGGCTTGCGCGCCGCCAGCGTCTCGTCGAGCCGCGAACGCGGTGCGAAATGGGGCGCGGACTTGAGCGTGGCGTCGCCGGCCTTGGCGCGCTCGGCCACCGATCGCAGCGCACCGATGAACTGGTCGAGCGCCGCCTTGCTCTCCGTCTCGGTCGGTTCGATCAGCATCGCGCCGTGGACCACGAGCGGGAAATACATCGTCATCGGATGATAGCCTTCGTCGATCAGGCCCTTGGCGACATCGATCGTCGAGAAGCCGTCGGCGAGATTGTCGTCGCTGAACAGCGCCTCGTGCATGCACGGCCCCGACGGGCCGAACGGCGCGACGAGCGTCGAATCGAGACTGCGCAGAACGTAGTTCGCATTCAGCACCGCATCCTCGGCGACCTGGCGCAGGCCATCCGCGCCGTGGCTGAGGATATAGGTCAGCGCGCGGGTGAACATGCCCATCTGGCCGTTGAACGCGGTCATGCGACCGAACGAATCGGGGTGATCCTCGCCCGCCGTCTCTTCCTCGATCAGCAGGATATGCCCGTCGGCCTGCCGCGCGGTGAACGGCAACGGACCGAACGGGGCGAGTGCCTCCGACAGCACGACCGGCCCCGATCCCGGCCCACCGCCGCCATGCGGGGTGGAGAAGGTCTTGTGCAGGTTGATGTGCATCGCGTCGATGCCGAGATCGCCCGGGCGCACGCGCCCGACGATCGCGTTGAAGTTCGCGCCGTCGCAATAGACGTAGCCGCCCGCTTCGTGGACCGCGTCCGAGATCGCCTTCATGTCGCGCTCGAACAGGCCGCACGTGTTGGGATTGGTGATCATCACCGCCGCGACGTCCGGCCCGAGCCGCGCCTTGAGCGCTTCGAGATCGACGCGACCTTCCGACGTCGCGGGAATGTCCTCGACCTTGAAACCGGCGAACGCCGCCGTCGCCGGGTTCGTGCCGTGCGCACTTTCCGGCACCAGCACGACCTTGCGATGGCCCTCGCCGCGCTTTTCCAGCGCCGCCTTGATGCACAGGATGCCGCACAGCTCGCCATGCGCGCCGGCCTTCGGCGTCATCGCCACGCCGTACATCCCGGTCAGCTTGATCAGCCACACCGCGAGTTCGTTGATCACCTCCAGCGCGCCCTGCACGGTATCGACCGGCTGGAGCGGATGGACGTCGGCGAAGCCCGGCAATCGCGCCATCTTCTCGTTCAGCCGCGGATTGTGCTTCATCGTGCAGCTGCCGAGCGGGAACAGGCCGAGGTCGATCGCGTAATTCTGACGGCTGAGCCGCGTATAGTGGCGCACGGTTTCCGGCTCGGACAGGCCGGGCAGTCCGATCGGCTTCTGCCGCGCCAGCGCGCCGAGCAGCGACTCGACCTTGGCGGGCGCCGCGACCTCTACGCCGGTGGTGGTGGTGTCGCCGATCTCGAAGATCAGCGCCTCTTCCAGCATCAGCGCCTTGTTGCCGGTGAAGGTCGGCGCCGCGCTCGTGCCCTGCTGCGGCGCTTCCGGGCGCCATCCGCTTGCGTTGATGCTCATGCCAGGACCTCCTGCAATGCGGCGGCAAGGGTTTCGACATCCTCCGCCGTCGTCGTTTCGGTAACCGCGACGACCAACCCGTTCGCGAGATCGTCGACACCCGGATACAAGCGGCCGAGCGACACGCCGGCGAGGATGTTCCGGTCGGCCAGTGCGCGCACGATCGGCCGCGCTTCCTGGTTCAGCTTCAACGTGAATTCGTTGAAGAAGGTCGGCGTGACCAGTTCGACCCCGGGCACCTGCGCCAATCGCTCCGCCGCGGCGACGGCGCCGGCATGGTTCGTCTCCGCCAGCGCGCGCAGCCCGGCTTCGCCGAGCAAGGTCATGTGGATCGAGAAGGCCAGCGCACACAGGCCGGAATTGGTGCAGATGTTCGACGTCGCCTTCTCGCGCCGGATATGCTGCTCGCGCGTCGACAGCGTCAGCACGAAACCGCGGCGGCCATCGGCATCCTGCGTCTCGCCGCACAGCCGGCCCGGCATCTGGCGGACATACTTTTCCTTGCAGCCGAACAGACCGACATAGGGGCCGCCGAACTGCAACCCGACGCCGATCGACTGGCCTTCGCCGACGACGATGTCGGCCCCCATCTCGCCCGGGGAGACGATCGCGCCCAGCGCGACGGGCTCGGTCACCACCGCGATGAGCAGCGCCTTCTTCGCCTGGCACGCCGCGGCGAGTTCGGACAGATCGGCGATCCGGCCGAGGATATCGGGATATTGCACGACGACGCACGACGTATCGCCATCGATCGCCGCGATCAGGTCGGCAATATCGCCTTCGGCCGCGAGCGTCGGGGTGGTCGTTTCCAGCGCGTCGCCGGTGAACTTCGCCATCGTCTTCGCGACCGAGACGTAATGCGGATGCAAGCCCGACGACAGGATCGCCTTCGCCCGCTTCGTCACGCGCCGCGCCATGCCGATCGCTTCCCAGCATGCGGTCGAGCCATCGTACATCGACGCATTGGCGACGTCGGTGCCGAGCAGCCGCGCGACCTGCGTCTGGAACTCGAACAGCATCTGCAACGTGCCCTGCGCGATCTCCGGCTGGTACGGCGTATAGGCGGTAAGGAACTCGCCACGCTGGATCAGATGATCGACACTCGCCGGAACGTGATGCCTGTACGCGCCGCAGCCGAGGAAGAACGGTCCGTCGCCCGCCGCGATATTCTTGCGGGCGAGAGCGGTCATGTGGCGTTCGACCGACAATTCGCTGGCGTGCATCGGCAGATCGTGGATCGGACCGTCGAGCCGCGCGACTTCAGGCACGTCGACGAACAGATCGTCGATCGACGCCGCGCCGATCACGGACAACATCGCCGAACGATCGGCGTCGGTCAGGGGCAAGTAACGCATTACGACTACTCCTCCCCTCCGGCGGGAGGGGTCGGGTTGGGGCCTGTCCTGAAATTCTACCGGCGGCGGGCTGGACCGGCCCTCCCCCGGCCCCACCCGCGACGCGGGAGGGGAACGGACTTACAGCTTGGCGACGAACGCGGCGTAGGCGGTTTCGTCCATCAGGCTTTCGAGTTCGCTGGGATCGCTCAGCGTGATCTTGTAGAACCAGCCATCGCCTTCCGGATCCTCGTTGACCAGGGCCGGCGTCGCGGTGAGATCGTCGTTGCTCTCGACAATGGTACCGCTCGCCGGCGAGTAGACGTCGGACGCAGCCTTGACCGATTCGACCACGGCGGCCTCGTCGCCCTTGGTCAGTTCCTTGCCGTCCTCGGGCACGTCGACGAACACGATGTCGCCGAGCTGGCCCTGCGCATATTCGCTGATCCCGACGGTGCCGATGTCGCCATCGACGTCGATCCATTCATGGTCTTCGGTGAAATAGCGGCTCATTTCGCGGTCTCCTGCTTATTTCGCTGCGCGCACGTAGCGGTGGGGAATGAAGGGCATCGCGGTGACGGTGCCGGTATGCACCTTGCCGCGCTGCGCTATCCGGACGACCGTTCCGATCCCGGCCATCGCGGCGGGAACATAGGCCATGGCGATCGGTGCCGCGAGGCTCGGCGCGAAGCCGCCGCTGGTGACGCGGCCGACCTCCGCCCCCTGCGCATCGACCACCGCCGCACCTTCGCGTACCGGCTGGCGGCCGTCGATCACCAGGCCGACGCGCTTCGTCGCCGGGCCGCTTTCCCGCTCCTGCAGAATGCGCGCGACACCGGGGAAATTCGCCTCCTCGCGGCGACGCTTGCTCGCCACGGCGAATCCCAGAGCCGCCATGATCGGCGTCGTCTCGGTATCCAGATCGTGGCCGTAGAGCGGAAGATCCGCCTCCAGCCGGAGCGAATCGCGCGCGCCCAGCCCGATCGGCTTCACCTCGGGTTCGGCGCACAGCGCGTCGGCGAGGCCGGCCACGTCTTCGGCCGGGATCGAGATCTCGAACCCGTCCTCGCCGGTATAGCCCGACCGGCTGACCCAGATCGACTGGTTGCACCACAAGAACCGCCCACCGGTCATGAACACCAACGCCTCGACACCCGGGATCAGCCGCGAGAGCGCATCCACCGCCTTCGGTCCCTGCAGCGCCAGCAACGCCTGGTCCGCCATATGGTTGATCGTCACGTCGTCAGGCAGATGATCCAGCAGGTGCGTGATATCGTCATATTTCACCGCGCCGTTGACGACCATGTACAGGCCGTTTTCCCAGCGCGTGAACATCAGGTCGTCGAGGATGCCGCCGGTCTCGGTCAGCAGCAGCGAATATTTCTGCGCGTTGAGCTTCACGCCCTGCACGTCCGCCGGGATCAGCGCCTCCAGCGCCGCGTCGAGCCCGGGGCCGGACAGATACAGCTGGCCCATATGCGAGACGTCGAACAGCCCGGCATTCTCGCGCACCCACAGATGCTCGGCCATGATGCCTTCATACTGGACCGGCATCTCATATCCGGCGAACGGCACCATCCGGCCACCGCGCGCGCGATGCCACGCGTCGAGCGGCAGCAGCTCGTTCGCGATCTCGGGGCCGTCTTCCCCATCGTTTCGGGCGCTATTGGTGTAGTCGCTCATCGATCGGTCTCCGCTGGTGAGTGGCAACGACTCGCCGGCGCCTTCACGCCGCATGTCGCTGCCCCCTCTGTCACGGAACCTGAGAGCTTTGACCACGCGAAACCGCGCGGCTTACCCCTTCGGTGGCTCCCACGAACGCGGAAGCGCTTTCCAGAGTGTCGTTAAGCCCGCGCGGTCCGGTTGCCTGAGAGATTCCGGGGCGGTTGCTCCTTCGGCGGCAGGCCGCCCCTCGAAGAAGCGCCTGCGCTCTCCCGCGCGTGCCCATGCCGGTTGCCCGTCATCGACCGTCGCCGTGTGACCCGGCGGCACGATCGAGTCAATCGCTTTGCAGTCGGGATATCCGCCATCTGCCCGCCGGCATCGGCCGGATCGCCGGTTTAGCGCGTGGCGTTATATTTCAGCTGCTCGTCGGTCAGCTGGAAGCCGACCAACGCTTCGAAGCTTGCGCTCTTCACCGCCTGGCGAATCTCCGGACGGCTCAGCGGATCGACCGCGGCATCGTCGTCGCCAGCCTTGCGCTTCTCGGTCAGCTTCTTGCGGATATCGTCGGGCAAGGTCGCCGCGGACCGTGCGATCGTCGAGGTCGCGCGGCCGCTGGCGGATGCCCGGACCTGACCGGCATCGAAATGCAGCGTGATCTGGCCGATGCGCTTGGCGGTCACCGCGGTGCCGCCGCGAACGATGGCGATGAAGTACGGCAGGGTCACGTCGCGCGCCGCGCCGGTCCTGATCCGGCTGGCACGGACATCGAACGTCACGTCGGTCTGAATGTCGCTGCCGACATCGTTGCAGGTCGATCGCACGTTGGTCATTACTGCGGTGATGTCGATCGCCGCCGCGTCGCGGCTTGCCGGCGGGTCGAACACCGTCACGTCGCCGGTCGATGCCGGGATGCCGACGCTGGGGCAGGCCGAACGGATCGAGGTGATGCCGACGCCGCTCGACAGGTCGATCTCGCCCTTCGAGGCACAGCCGCCCAACAGCACCGCGAGCCCGGTTGCCACGATGGCGGGGGCACGAAGACGGGAGGCGCGAAGAACGGGAACGCGGGAAAACCGGGCTGTCACGGGCATACGCACCTTAACTCAAGGGATGGGAGCCGGGTGCACGCAGCACCGGCCCGCAGGAATGGCGCGCACCATAGGAACCGGCTTCCGCCCGCGCAAGCAATCGCGTAGGGCCAGCAGCATGGCTACCGCTTCAAAACCGCCGCTCGAATTGCTGATCGCCGCGCCGCGCGGCTTCTGCGCCGGGGTGGACCGTGCGATCCGGATCGTCGAACTGGCGATCGAGAAACATGGTGCTCCGGTCTATGTCCGGCACGAGATCGTCCACAACAAGTTCGTCGTCGATACGCTGCGGGCCAAGGGCGCGGTGTTCGTCGAGGATCTCGACGACGTGCCGCAGGGCGTCCCGGTGGTCTTTTCCGCGCACGGAGTGCCGAAATCGGTGCCGGCCGCCGCAGAGGATCGCGGGCTGACCTATCTCGACGCGACCTGCCCGCTCGTTTCCAAGGTCCACCGCCAGGCCGAGCGGCTCGTCGCACAGGGCAAGCATATCGTCTTCATCGGCCATGCCGGCCACCCCGAAGTGATCGGTACGTTCGGTCAGGTCCCGCCGGGTGCGATGACGTTGATCGAGACGCCGGCCGATGCCGAGGCGTTCATGCCGGTCGATCCGGACAATATCGCTTTCTTGACGCAGACGACCCTGTCGGTGGACGATACCGCCGAGGTCGTCGCGACGTTGCAGCGGCGTTTCTCAGCGATCCAGGCGCCGCGCCCCGACGACATCTGCTACGCTACCTCGAATCGCCAGACCGCGGTCAAGGCGATCGCCGCGATGTGCGACGCGATGCTGGTGATCGGCGCGCCGAATTCGTCCAACTCCGTGCGGCTCGTGGAAGTCGCGGAACGGGAGGGCACGCGCGCCGTCCTGATCCAGCGTGCCGACGTGCTGGACCTCGCCTTCCTCGACGGCGTTCGTACGCTCGGCATCACCGCCGGCGCGTCGGCACCCGAAGTCCTGGTCCGCGAAGTCGTCGCACGCCTGTCCGAGCATTTCGACGTCAGCGAGCGCGAGGTCGAAACCAATCGCGAGACGGTCTCGTTCAAGCTGCCGCGCGGCCTCGAAGCCGCCGCGGCCTGAACGGTGCGCCCGAAGCCGACCTTCTTTGGCCGCGCCGAGCCTGTCGAAGCATCACGAAGTCTTGCTTCGGTTCCGGGACACGCGGAACCGAGGGTCGGGTCGGAAACATACGCCACGCGCTTCGAGGCGTAGCATGGCGGTCTACACGCATGTTTCCGCCGAGGCCTTGTCGGCGTTCCTGACGCGCTATGACGTCGGCGAACTGGTGTCCGCCAAGGGCATCGCCGAGGGCGTCGAGAACAGCAACTATCTGGTCGACACGACGACCGGGCGCTTCATCCTCACGCTGTATGAAAAGCGCGTCGATACGGACGATCTGCCCTTTTTCTTCGCGCTGCTGGATCATCTCGCGGACCGCGGCAACCCGGTGCCGCCGGCGATCAAGGACCGCGATGGCGGCACGATCCAGACGCTCGAAGGGCGCGCCGCGTGCCTGATCCAGTTCCTGCCCGGCATATCGCTGTCGCATCCCACTGCCGCGCAGGCGCTGGCGGCCGGCGCCGCGATGGGCCGGATGCATGATGCGGTACGGGATTTCCCGCTTACCCGTGCGAACTCGATGGGGATGGAAAGCTGGCAGCCCTTGTTCGAACGGTGCGGGCACAGCCTGAACGACATCGCGCCGGGGTTTTACGACGATCTCGCCCGCGCGCTGGACAGCGTCACCCGACGCTGGAACGCCGACGACTTCGACGTCGCGACGATTCACGCCGATCTGTTTCCCGACAACGTGCTGATGCGGGGGAACGAGGTCGGCGGGCTGATCGACTTCTATTTCGCCTGCACCGATATACGCGTCTACGATCTGGCGATCATGCACAGCGCCTGGTCGTTCGATTCGGACGGTCGCGGCTATGACGCGGCGGTCGGTGATGCGCTGGTCGCCGGCTACGAACGGCACTTCCCGCTCAGCGAATTCGAACGGGCGCAATTCCCGATGCTGGCCAGCGGATCGTGCCTGCGCTTCGCGCTGTCACGCGCCTGGGATTGGCTCAACACCCCGGCCGATGCGCTGGTGACGCGCAAGGACCCGCTCGCTTATTGGCGGCGTCTTGGCCATTATGCTCCGGACCTGATCACGAAATGACCGAACTTTCCAAAGTCCAGATCGCTACCGACGGCGCATGCAAGGGCAATCCCGGCCCCGGCGGCTGGGGTGCGCTGATCCGCGCCGGCGACAAGGAAAAGGAATTGTCCGGCGGCGAGAAGCTGACGACCAACAATCGCATGGAACTCACCGCCGCGATCGAGGGGCTGAACGCGCTCACGCGACCGTGCCGGGTTACCTTGTCGACCGACAGCCGCTACGTGATGGACGGCCTGACCAAGTGGATCAAAGGCTGGCAGAAAAATGGCTGGAAGACCGCCGCAAAGCAGCCGGTGAAGAACGCCGACTTGTGGCAGGCATTGCTAGACGCCGCAGCGCCGCACCGCATCGACTGGGTCTGGGTGAAGGGCCATGCCGGCCACCCGGACAATGAGCGCGTCGACAAATTGGCGAGCGACGCAGCGGTCGTCGCCAGCCGGTCCTGATTTAGCCTGCCGCGCCGAAGCGACCCGGCGCGTAGAGGGCGAGATCGATATCGGCGACAATGTCGTCGGGCGTGGTACCCAGCAACACGGCTGCGGCCAGCGCGGAGGCGGCCGGGGCGGTCTGGATGCCGAACCCGCCCTGCCCCGCGCACCAGAAGAAACCGGGCACCGACGGGTCGAAACCATAAACGGGCAAGCGGTCGGGCGCGAAGCTGCGCAGGCCCGCCCAGCGCCGCTCGACCGCAGTCACGCGCCAGTCGACGACCTGCTCGAATCGATCGATCGCGATCGCCACGTCGAGTTCTTCGGGCTGCACGTCGTGCGGATCGACCGGCGTCTCATCATGCGGACTGAGCCACAAACGCCCGGCCGACTCCGGCTTGAAGTAGAAGTTTCCGCTGATGTCCGAGACATGCGGCAAGCCTTCGTGCGAGGGCGGATCGGTGCGGAGTTGCACGACGGTACGGCGATAGGCCTGCACCCCGATCGCGCGTGCCCCGGCGAGTCGCGCGATCGGATCGGCCCAGGCACCGGCGGCATCGACGAGGATCCCGGCATCGAACTGTCCGGCCTTCGTCTCTAGCCGCCACGTCGTTCCGCGCCGCTCGGCACCCAGCAACGCGGCATTCGGCACCAAAGCGACCCCGGCGCGCCGGGCGCGGGCGAGGCGATCCGCATGCAGCGCCGCCACGTCGATATAGGCGCTGCTCGCCTCCATCACGCCCAGCGTCCAGGCGGATCGCAATCCGGGAATCGACGCCGATGGGTCGACCGGGCGGAGATCGACGCCCGTGCCGTCGAATTCGGCAAGAAACGCCTCGATCCTCGGCGCATCCTCCGCGCGGCCGACATGCAGCGATCCGAGCGGTTGCAGGAAGCCGCCGTCGCGCAGCGCCGGGCCGGACGCGGTGGTCAGCGGCTGTACGCCGGGTCCGCCATAGCTTTCCGACCAGAATGCCGCCGACCGTCCGGTGGCGTGATAACCGGGCACCTCTTCCGCCTCCAGCAGCACGACCGATGCCCGTCCGGCGATCGCCGCGGCAAGGCTCGCCCCGGCGATGCCGGCGCCGACGATCGCGATGTCGTAGCGCGGAATATCGCTCATCGCCGCCCGACCGTATCGGCGAGGAACGCGTCGATCCGGGCCAGCGCCATATCCCGCACCGCGTCCGTCTCGCGCAGGATCTCATGGGCCGATTCGTCACCGAAGCGCAGCATCTGCGCCTTGGGAAGGCGCGCGGCGATCTCGATCGCCGCGGCCGGGTCGACCAGTCTGTCCGCGTCCGCGACCAGCATCAGGATCGGCACGTCGAGCGTGGCCAGATCCGCGCTGCCGCGCGACAGCCGCGTCGATGCGAAGGCCTGGATCAGCCAGTGCCAGCTCGGCGGCCCCAGCACGATCTCGGGCTTCGTACGCTGCCAGAACAGTTCGTCCTGATACCGGTCGGAATCGTGCGTCAGCAGCTTTTCGCGCGGCGTCACCGTCGCGGGACGCTCGTTCCCCTTCCACGCCGCGCGGGCCGGGTCGCCCAGCCGTCCGACGATCCGCGCCAGCCATTCGCCCCACCGCGCACCGACCGGCGAGTGCAGCCCGAGCATCGGCGCGATCAGGACCGCGGCGTCGGGCGTCACCACGCGTTCCAGCATGCTTCGCAGTACGATATGCCCGCCCATCGAGTGTCCCATGATCACATGCGGACCGGGTGCCGCCCTGCGCCAATCCTGCCAAAAGGCCGCGAAGTCGCTGACATAGGTCGAGAAATCGTCGATATGGCCGATCTTGGGGTCCGACAAACTTCGCCCCGAACCTCCCTGCCCCCGCCAATCCAAAGCCCCCACCCTCCAGCCGGCGTCATGCCAATGGGCGAATGTTTCGAGATACTTCTCGAAGATATCTCCGCGCCCGGTCTGAAACAGGATGCTCCCGCGCGGTGTCCCTCTCGCCGGCCAGTCGAAGCGGCGCATCGCCCACCCGTCGGGCGCGACCCAGGAGGCTATCGTCGCGTCCGCTGGAATTTCGCGACGATAGTGAGCGGGGGCAAAAGACATCGGGCAATGGTTACTTTTTAGAAAGGCGCATAGTCTAGAAAATTCCCGATGGGCTGGGGAAATCCGACTGTTTTGCTGCTGGGCGCTTTGGTGCTGCTTCTGGTTTCGTCCGGAATCCAAGATGCGCGCGTGCGGGAAATCGCCAACTGGAAGAATGCGGCGATCGCCCTGCTCGCGCCATTGTGGTGGTGGGCGAACGCACTGTCGCCGTGGCCGGACATGGCCATCCAGCTTGGCATCGCACTGGGCGTCTTCGCGGCGTTCTGCGTCGCGTTCCATTTCGGCTGGATGGGCGGCGGCGACGTCAAGATGATCGGCGCGCTCGCTTTGTGGTTTCCCTTCGCGCAGCTCGCCTGGGTGCTGATCGCGATGTCGCTGATCGGCGGCGTGCTGACGATCGTGATGATGGTCGAGCAAAGGGTCCGCAAGGGCTCCGGCCAGATCGAGATCCCGTACGGCGTGGCAATT
>Ga0160428_1002291_pt1 | contig 11903 bp, 6 predicted proteins | sample SolpanmetagenomM_FD_108198 | JGI IMG/M metagenome (GOLD analysis project Ga0160428, IMG submission 108198) | Solar panel surface microbial communities from Lawrence Berkeley National Laboratory, California, USA - M | ecosystem: Engineered > Built environment > Solar panel > Unclassified ... | reverse complement strand
TTCCGAAGTCTGAATTCCCTTGCTGTAAGTTATTGCTTCGGCCTTTGGAGGCTCTGATATGATCTCATAGACGGTTCTCAAAGGGGCGAAGGCAAGAGGCTTCGAGCCGTCTCGGTCTGGTGAATATCTATTGTTTGCTCCTGGCAAAGATGTGTTTGATTGAACAGGATCCTGAGAATAGCCTGTTGCTCGGGCTGTGCTCCTGTCAGCACCGACCAGGCTTGATATCAAGCTATCGAGCTCCTGTCGACTTGTGGCGCTAGGTGGAGTGACGGCCTGATCACTGGGTTAGCCCAAAGCCTTGACTGTCGGCCGATGCACATACAGGAGCGGCACTGGGGATGGTTTGTCTGCTGGCACTGAACTCTTGCTGCCGAAGTTCGCGCTGGCGCTTGAGGTCGGCTAGCTTAGCCTTCTTCGCCAGGATTTCATCTTTTCGTTGCTGCATGCCGTCAGCTATAAATGAAATGGTAGCGATCGTATCGTCTTCCAGCTATGTGGCATAGTAGGAGCATGCTTTAGATGCTGATTGTTAGGACTGTGTGTTTATCTATCCAAACCGCGTTTGCGCGAGGTATCACGACGTCACGTGCTCCTTTCAATGTCGCCGAGTGTCGGGAAGAGCTGGAGAAATTCGCGAGATGGTCACTTCAAGCCATCGCGAGTCCTAGTTCACTCAAGCACCTAACGACTAACGCACTCCTCCAACCAACTCTTCCACCCAGATACAGCTCCCACCTCTAATCGCAATCATGTCGACTAGCATTGGTGTCAACGTGAGCAACTCTCCCAGCCTTCCGCACCTTACGGCTTGCATGCGACCACCCACGAGATGATTGGCCGAACGGGATTGCCATAACTGACATGCGCGGTATCAAACCAGGTCCTCCGCTACTCCGCGCTCGCCTTTGGTGTCTTCTATGGCTTCCAACACCAAGCCGCTATTACCGCCGCTGGCAAAATGGCGGAGATTAACCACGAGTACGAACACAAACAGAAGTTGATTGAGAAGGCCAAGCTCGAATACATCAAGAGGACGACACCTTCGAAGAGCAAGACTTCTGGTGGAAGTAGTGTGTTGCCCTGCCCTCCGAATGCACGCGAAGTGGAGAACTCGTAAACAGTTGGCTGACAATGGCATGCGCAGTTATCTCGGATCCCAATGACCCCAACTTCGACTTCGAGGCCTACTTGACCCAGGCGGCGGCTGAATCAGCAACAGCATAGATTCGAGGAAGGGGAGGTTGAGAGAGGACGCCAAGGGACGACAACTCCGGGCAACGAGCTGTATAGAGTGGTGCGGAAACGGCGAGCTTCCTTCAGTCTAGCAATGAAAGGCTCTCGTGTCTGGAATGTTCAAAAGCGGGAGTGCACAGAATATTTACTCGATAGGTGCAGGTTAATCGTCGGGAGTTTTGGGGAATATTATTGTATGGGGATGGCCTTCCCATACAGATACATACCCTGCTGCAAGTCTATGTTGTTCACAATGCATAGCCGTGTTGTCCTGACATCTAGCGCAATCAATGCATTGAGGGTGTTGTAACCGAAAAAGCAGTGCGTCTAACCAGCTACCAAGACCCAAATCAGGAAGACTAAACACCGTGAGTAAGTGGCAGATGATGCTGATTGCAAGGGACTCACATATCATGAGAACACCAAACATCTTCGCAACGAGCCATCTGTTGCCCGACATTCGCGACCAGTACCTCATCAGTTCCCTCTGAGCTCCTTGCACATTATCAACAACATCCTCGGTATTTGCATCTATCCGCTGTATCATCTCGCTCTGCTCGGAAACCATTTGCGCCAGTTGACCGAATATACCCCCTAGTTCACTAATCGTCCGCTCAATAGCCTCTATTGCTTCACCTCTTTGTTGAATGTATTGGTTTTGCGGCTGGGCCTCTTCCATCATCAGAAGCTGCTGATCCGACTGCGGACCACGAAGGGCATTCACAGAGGACGGGTTGGGATCCAGTGAAAGAATGTCTTGATTGTTGTTGTAACCTGATTTTGGCGATCGTCCTTGCGGCGTCTGATACAAGGGCGAATCACTGCGTCCGGGATCAAGAGCCGAGTGGCCGCCATAGTTAGAGACCGATGATACGAAGTTTTCGGTCCGCGAACGGGACGCCTGTATGTTCTTCGTTCTTACTTCAAGAACTTCTTTGAAGTTTACCGATACATCGGCTAGTTTTCCTTGTAATAGTACTACGACGTTTTTGTTGTGCTCTCCTTCTTGATTTACTGCGCCAGGCTTGGACGAGTTTGCCCTTGAAACATTTTGTAGCGCCGAGATGTTTGCATTGAGTGCCCCTAGATCTTGCTTGATGACATATGTCAACTCTGCGATCTCGACGGGCTTGTCGTCGAAGAGTGTTTTCCGCTTCGCTAACTGCGCAAGTCGCTCCAGTTTTGTCACCGTTCCTGCGATACCCCGTCCAATCTCTGCCGCCTTCCTCGCAAACTCCGACCTTTGTTTTCTTTCAACCTTGACGTCTCCATCCGCGGCACGTTTCTGCGACTCCGATAATAATGACTGTCGTTGGGAGCCACCTTTCGATGACGCTTGTCGCTTTTGTACTTGTGCGAGGATGGATCTGAATTCGCCCGTCCGATCTTGGATAGAGGTCGTGGTCATCTTCTTAGTGAACCGAAAGGGCCTGGACTGATCCCGAGTAGCAACGGTCGATGCGCCTGTGCGCACTTGATTGTGGAAATAAGTGGCTGGCGTTACACAGGCGGTTTGTTTAAGCGACCGTCACGCAAGCTATACGTCGAGCCAATATAAACACTGAGAATGTTGCCCTGACGAAGTTGCCTGTCTCGGTTGTTGAAAGATGGCCAATCTGAAACGCTACGGGGCAGTTGTTCAGAAAGGGTCGGGTGGCTAAGGCTGAAGCTGGAAGCCAACGCTGCAAGTAGAGTGACAATGACGCGTATCCAAGTCAAGGACTCATCATACTGTTCCTCTATCGTAACTGGCCTCTAAGCACATACATTCATTCAATCTGTTCGCTATTTCTCAAGGCTATAGAGAGCTCTCGGTCGTTTCACCATCCAGGAACTCCTTTGGGTACTCGATCAGCAGCCATACAGACGAGTACAGCCATCGCGCAACGGAAAAGGGTTCCCGAATGATCTTTGGACCCTCATGCGGTGAACAATAACTAGGAAGACTCATCATGGCGGATCATAGCCAACTACCTTCCTTTAAGACCGACGTCCACAGAGCCAAAACGCAGCGATGGGCGGAGGCGAAGTCTTATGCCTACGACGGTGACGACTGGGGGAACTACGACGAATACGACGAATACGGCGCTGAGGAGGACGCCCCCTCACTACAGAAACCAACCGGCCCCAGACAGCCTGGTCAGACCTTGTCTCCTACGACGCTGACCTCGAGCAAGTACGACAATACAGCACGACCCTCAGCTCCGGATGGAGCTGAACGCGGTAGAACGAACTCTTTCGACGAGGGCGACGACGAGCGGGCATTCGCGAACAAGACCGCACCCCGTGCTGGTGTCGCTGATGCCGTAGCACAAGTCCCAGCAATGTTGCAAGCGCGATCTGCGCACTCCGGCATCCCCTTTGGACCATTAGGCAGTGCTGTGGGACAAGAAATACCTACACCTCAATCCGAATCACTACCCATCGGGCTAAGCACTAATCTGCCTAGCTCCATGCGTGCATCGCCGATTCTGGAAGGGGGAAATATACCACTGCTACATCCGTCTAATTCTGCGGATAATGCTGCAAATCAGTACCCTGCTCCATCACTACAATCTCAGTCCGGATTCTCACCAGTACTAAGCAACTCATCTGGATCTTCACTAACTAATCGTTACCCACCCCGTAAAAGTAGTCTTTCCCGTACATCGCCGTCCAATAGCGTGAACCCAAGTTTCGATCCCCCGCCCCCACCAACTGTGCCTGAACATCGGGCCGCTGTTGGTAACGACAGGCAGCAATCGTCAACAGAGACAGAAACACCAAAGTTCATCCGACCCGCGGACATTTACAAGCGAATGGAGATGGAAAGGGAAAAAGAACGACGCTCGCTTGATCAGACACGCCCAAGTATGGAGGCTATTAATAGATCGGAGAGTGATGGCGACAATATTCCTCCCGCTCAACAGCAGTCGCTGCAAGAACAAAGACGGACTTTGCCCAGTCCTTCACGATCAAGGTCGCAATCGAGACACCGCCAGTCTCCTACTCGTCTCAAGCCAGCTCTGGAAACCGTGCCCGAAAGAAAGAGTGAATACATGTCGGGTTTCAGCGTCACAAACCCCGTTTTGGCAAGAGCCTTGGGCGCTGGCATGGTCACTTCTCCACCCTCTTTGCCACAAACTCATAGGGTCTCTGCATTTGGAGCAGACCTGTGGAGCCTCACGTCATCTGGGCAAGCACCCTCAACAACAGCCGCTCCAATGTTGGAAGAATCTCCTGACACACACCGCGAGACGGACGATTCCCGACACACATCGGAGTTGAAGCATCAACAATCTAACGGCTTCCGAACAGCTGTGCATGGTGCTTTCGACGGAGCTAATGATGATCCGACCCTACTTTCACCTAATGAGCATTCGGAAATGTCGCGGAGTAACACCGCCAGCACGAGTGGCATTAGTCCGATAATTGGCCGCTTTCCAGAAGTACCGCCGATATCAGAGCGCATCAATGAACCATCAAAACAACCCGGTAACGGCATGGATGCAGCACTCGGTCCAACGGCAGCTACTATGGGCAATTCGCACCTTCCTCACGAAGAGACACCGCATCATTCACGCAATGTGTCTTCAGAATCAACGACTTACAGTCAAGTCACTCTACAGCGTCCAGAGGTAGCCAATGCGAGCCCGACAAACAGTCCGGCTCGCTCACCAGGGATTGTAAAGGCTATGCGATTTCCGGAAGCCTCTGTCGCCGAGATTGCGCATGCTGGCGGCCACATTAATGATCTCTCCCAAGATTACAACCCTCCAGACCATCCTGGGCTTGCAGAGTTACCGGTGCATGAGCACGACCCGGATCTGCACTACGAATCGAGAGAGGCTGATCTCCCGAGGGAGTTACGTTTCGGCTCGCGTAATCAGGTTGGAAGCGCGACAGGGACAGCACGACGCGCTCCCGTTGCTTTACTCGAATCACGCAGTGTAGGCGAAGGCCGAGAGCCACCTAGGTTGGGTTTGCGGACTGCTTCCCCATCGAAAGGTCGCGTACGAGATCTTGCGAGCAAGTACGATGGCATCTCCGAGATTGCGCGTAGCCCGACTCCATCTTCCTCTGTAGCTTCATGGACAGGCAGTGAACATTCACATGACTCACCTACGAGTCCTAGCCGACCCGACATCTACAATAGCACGACGGCTCAAGCAAGCCATAGACCGTTACCTGTAGCGGCTCCATCGTTCGTGCGCCCCCAGATTCCAGGCTCTTGGGTATCTTACGCGCAATCGCCAAGAAACTCGACTCCAGCCCCTGGCCGAAGTGAGGTGGATGAAGACTACTACGATTCGACACCCTCAAAAGCTACCCAAACGGTCCACCACCAAAGCCCTGAAGATGACGTTGATCTCACACCTACGACTATGAAAAGGAGACTTCCAGGGAAAACTTTCAATCAGTCATCGGCACACCCGCTGGACTCGGTCGCCGCCGCAGGGCATGCGCTCGCTGAGTCGTTGATGGCTTCTATGGGATTCAGAGAGGCAGACAAGCCAGAATCTCCATCAGCCAACGAACCAGAGCAAAGGATCCCAAGACTGACAGCAGCTTCCAGTCCTAAGCATAGTGCTGACGAACCTTCGTCGATCACCTCGAACCTGCCTTCACCTTCGTCACACGAAACTAATCAACACGATTCGCACCCCATTGCTGGCAAACACTTATACACGACTGTTGAGAACAACACCACGCCGACTACGAATTTTGACCAAGAGCCTGAAAGCCATACACATAACTCGAATGCATCGCGAAGAAGTTCCCTGAAGTCATGGGTCGAGGATGATTCGGAGGTTGAGGACTCACCTGAGACCTTGGAAAGTGACAGATTGAGGAAAGATATCGTTCGCAGTCTCACACCTTCAGGACCGCGTAATATTGAAGTCCATACTGTCCGAAGCTCACCTGCTTCGAGGGATAGTCAAGGTCAAGATGTCGGACGCGGAAGCACGCTCATACCTCACGAGTACGACAGTTACTGGGCAGCCACACCACAGAAAGATGAGTTCTCCAGCAAGCGTACTTCTTCTCACGGTCAGGAAGAGGGGCCTATGATCGAGCCACTCAAAGCTGGCCGTTCACGTAGCTCAGTCGGTCAACCGCAAAGTCTGGGTCAGCCCAGTGTCCCTACCCAGTTCTCAACTACCACTCCCAAGGCGTCAACGACAAGTCCTAACTTTCTCGGTGCTCGTTTCAGCTGGGAGGGCCACCACGTTCCTCAAGGCAGTGCTGAGCCAGCGTTCTTCGATGAAAGACTCGTTGACGAGAGGACCGAGCGCGTGGACTCAGACCATGCAACCGGCATCCCTCGTTCTGAAAGTCCCCATCCACGTCACGATTCTAGACGAATAGAACCCCCGGCAACTTCTACATCTCCGAACCCGCGGGATAATAACGATCTCGACGCAGAAGATAGGCAACTACATACATACTCTCCAAACCCAGCCGCTCCAACCGCGCAAGCATCGCCAAGACCGTTCGAGGAACAAAGCATCAAAGCGAACCCGACTGAGCAAGCTGTAGGTCTGCAAGGCCTCGGTATCATTAGCAACTTCGCCCCCAACAGAATGCACCATGACGAGAACCGGGCAAGATCACTACCAGACGAATCTGGCGAGGCAGATGGTCTAGCAGAATTACCTGACTACGGTCGACCGCGTAATGTTCATGTGCCAGTCTCTGGCCCGACTACTTTGCCAGATACACATCTAGGAGATGCTTCCGATGCCGGTGGTCGTATTACATCTTCTTCTTCTCTGGCACCCCGTGATCCTGTTACACCTGGAGGTCTATCGCCAATCCAAAGCCGTGGCACTCCACATCGTCCCAAAGTCGTGACGAGTGCTTCTATGCGGGGCTCGCAGACCAACCGCTCACTTACACAGCCTCGACTTGTTACTTTCAAAGATTTCGCGGCCATAAAAAGCACCCCTCAACGTATCGAAGCCTACGATCTGACTCGTAAGGAGTATGCAGATCAACACACTGGGTTGAACGACTGGCTCATTCACATGGTCACTGCTCATCCGGAACACGCTCACGCTGATGTAATGCCCAGTCGATCGAACACACACGGTGGAGGCCTTGCGAGCACTGTTGGTCTTGGGAAGCTTCAGGCGAAGCTAATGAGGTCAGGTGCTTCTGTTCAGCCAGACGATACGTATTCGGCGCAAGCTATACAAGAGGACGGCCGCCCTCAAGGTCTAAAAGGAAGGCAACCAAGTCAGCAAGTGCAGTCGAAAGGAAATCTACTTGGTGGCGCGAAAGGCTTGCTCGCAAAGGGAAGGAATAAATTGAAGGGTGGCAACAACGATAAGGTAGACTAACTCCTTTCCAAGAGTCTTGAACGAGTGTCTGTATATGCAGGCAGTTAAGCAAGTCAATATTCCCTACTGTGTAGTTTTTAAGCATCGTCGGACAATACATGGTGTTACTTATTCTCCGAGACACCTTCCGAAACACTCAATGACTTGTGTTCCTTAATAGGCACCGACTCCACCCATCCCGGCTTCACCGCAGCTTCAAGGAATGCAAGTCTCTGATGCGCCACTTCCCCATGCAGGTCTTGGCATGACAATATCTTCCCCTACTCACTTCAGACACACCGATGGCTTGGAGCTGCTTGATGTGAGCAGTGCGAACAGGCAGCTTGACAACGATGCGTCAAGCTTGACGGATCTCAAAAATGCTGGCGAGACACTCGAGCAATTCGGGGATACTCCCTCTGCTCAGGCACATTCGCCGTCTACGTCCGAGATCAAGGCGTCAAATGACGCAGAGTTGGTGGCGGCTTCTTCACAGCTTTCTAGCGACGACGGAACTCACGGTCCTCATGCGCGCACTTCTGATCATAAGGTTCTGCCCAAGTCAAGTTTCTCACATGATCAGACAGAGTCCATAGAACGGTCCGACGTTTCTAACAATCGTCCCTCGGATCATTCGTCAGGCTATTTTTCTAATTCGGTCAGGTTGAGTTCTGATAGACATTCATATCCTGCATACGATAGTTCTCAACTCGCTGTGAAGGCTGGTGCTTACGATGGAACGTCTGTTCTGAGCCCGTTGACCGACTACGCGGATGAGTCTGATCCTGAGGATTCTGCGGAGACACCGAGTGTCAGGTTTCAAGAAGCCTCCTCAGGGTCTGACGTTGGTGTGTTCGGTGCGCGCGGCTACAATCTATGGCAGGACACTGACATGAAGAATTCGGGTGGCATGCCGTCGTCTCTCCGGGATCAATTCAAGCATTCTGAGGGGTCCGAAGAGATTGATACACTTGTTTCGGACCAGGCCGTAGGAGGATTGCAGGAGCGTCAAATTGAAAACGCGCCACGGGCCGCAGAGACTATGACAGAAAAAGAAGTGCTGCCCACTGTTTTGAGTGCACATGAAGCAACTCTGGCCAGGTTGGAGCGGAGAACGTCATTCAAGAAGTCATACCCTACGCCTAGATCTAGGACTCCTGGAATCACCGAAGATCGACCTCGATCCGGCGTTTCAAACTTCAGCGCCCCAAGTCACACTACCGGCGACTATGTGCAGAGCGTGAAGCCGAACCGTAGCGACGTTGTTAGCCCCTTGCACTCGAGCCACGGAAGTCGAGCTGACCTTCGTCCCGTTATAGAGACCGGTCTTGAGGTGGTCGAGATTCAGACACAATCGCAACGAACAACTGGTCCGCTGAGAAGCGTCTTAATCTCGAGACCTTTGACTGATATGAACCCACCAGACCCTCGAGCGAGCCCTAACGAACATAGCCTGCCTGGGATAGGCCCAGCTCCTGCGGTGAAGCCCTCCCCGACAAGACAAACGTCGAAGCGGTTCTTGAGCTTCGGAAGAAGCCGCAGCCGCGATGCTAACAGCGACTACCCATCTCTGCCCGGTCTGCGCGAGGATCAAATGAAATCTGGACGTCAATCAGGTCCACTTGAGGCTGACCGAAGGCGCCGTCAAGATCAACGGAATACTCCAATCGCATGGCAGCAAGATCAGGCAATCCCATCCGAGTTAAGCGGTGAAAACAACGCTTCCCTCGAAGGGATCAGTCGTGAAAACTCCTCTCAACAGCAGCCTATGGGAACTTTGACGCACAAAAATGTCGCAAAGCCGGTAAGGATACAGACACCGCAACAAGATTCAAGTAAACTACAGCGCGGCACAACTCCTTTGGACTCGGGAGACGCATCCAAGAAACGTACATCCTTCCTTGGCAGTCTCTTCGGCCGTTCCAAGTCGTCGGACGGAACCGTGACCAACCCTAAGCGTGCAGGGAAGCTTTCGAAGAACCCGCCTCCTCCGTCCCCAAATTTGAACAACACAGGAGATCTTACTTTTTCCGCTTCTGAAAAGCGAGCGCCGCCGGTACCGGCGCCATCTCAGCAGGAACTCCAATCGGAACCTAGTGCGCGGTACTCGTACACTTCGCAGACCTCTCTTCCATCATCGCCAAGACCATACGAGCCTGTGCATTCCGCGCATATTCAGTATCTTCAGTCGCAAGGCATCGTCCCCCCACGGTATGGTTCGCAACCGTCAAGCCGGAGTAGCACGCCCGGCGCTGGTAATCCTCGAACGTCTCAAGAACCCATGCCGCCTTTGCCAGCGACGGGTGTATCTCGCCAGCGCGGCTCACCACAGCAGCCGTACTACAGCATCTTCCCGCAAATCGCGTCAACGCCGCCTATGCCGAATCCACGCCGCTCCATGTCCCCGAGAGCCTCCGTGGAAACATCGTCCTTGGCAAGGTCGACGTCTCCACCGCCGCAACATACCGCTTTTATGCCACCGGCAACGACGGGTGCGCCACGGCGGTCACAGACTTTGCCGTCGCCGATCGATACCATCGCGTCCAATGCGCACAAACCTGTCATGAATCCAAATGGGCCAGCGCCGCCTATACCGCCGCGGAGCCCTGAGAGGACGAGTATGGACGCTGGGCGTAGAAGAAGTGGACATGAGCGGATGAGTAGTGTTGACAGTCGAATCGCGGAGGCAAGGCAGGGGAGGATGGGGCAGGGGGTGCATGGGGGACATCAGAGGCACGAGAGTGTAGATGAGCGCGAAGAGGATGAGGACGAGGAGATTTTGATGAGTCCGACCAGTTGGCCAGGGATGGAGTGGGTTCCTGGGAAGTGAATGGTGTTTCAGTGTTCGGTCTTCAGTTGGAATGGCTGCCGGGCTGTAATGGATCGTGGGTTATATACCAGGGAGGTGGGTCATATATGTAAGTATGTAATCTAATAAGTGCAAAAGTCCTCGGTAGCATTGAAGCATTGATGTCGGAGCTGATGCCTGTGGTTGACGGCAGGGATGGACGGGAGCTTCCGACCCCGCAAATTACTGTATGACGGCACTGACGGAGTGCACTCCTTTATGACGTCGACTGCTTGTAGGATGATGTCAATGAATTTAGCATAAGGGCGTACGCATCGTCTGTCAACTTCTTGTCCAGACATGCTCCGTCTTTTCCACACAAAGACAAGCTCATTCTGCAAATCCTCCATCCTGCCCTTCAAGCCTTCTCTCTCCATCAAACCAGTCTTCACCATCACACGCAGCATCATGTCTTCACATCCGAACAAGGAGTTCGAGTCGTCGAGCCTCTTCGACTGCAGCAAGATCACTGCCATTGTTACAGGCGGAGGTTCTGGAATCGGCTTGATGATCACCCAAGCTCTTGTTGCCAACGGAGCGAAGGTCTACATCACAGGACGCCGTGAGGAAGCACTTGACAAGGTCGTCGAAAAGTACCAGACTGTCCCGGGTAGCATTGTTGCGTAAGTAAATGGAAGACACTGCGGGGGAATTACCGCGCTCATCAGCCCTGCAGATTCCCCGGCGACGTTAGCGACAAGGAAGACATCAAGCGTTTGGCCGACGAGATCTCTGAGAGGGAGCCCAAGGGCATCCAGCTACTTGTCAACAACGCGGGAATTGCGAGGGATAAGAACACCAGCTTCTCAGCCAATGGCCAACCGGAGATGAAAGACGCACAAGCCATCTCGGACCACTTCATGAAGTCAGAACCGCAGCAGTGGGCTGACACTTTCAAGACGAATGTTGCTGCGGGATTCTTCATGAGTATGGCCTTCCTACCGCTGCTTGAGAAGGGGACCGCTGTTATCAAAGGCGATGGTTTCACATCGAGCATTGTCAACGTATCGAGCATCAGTGGCTTCATGAAGGGATCCAGCAATGGCCAATTCTCGTATGCAGCCAGCAAGGCCGCGTTCACTCATGTCAGCCGTATGCTGGCTACCACTTGTGCCGACACGACAGTCCGGGTGAACACCATCGCACCAGGCGTCTTCCCCTCGGAGATGACACAGGGCGAGTCCGACGAGAACCAAAAGTCGAAGCTTGACCCGGGGTCGAGCAACCCGGCTGGCCGCAAGGGCCAGGATTCGGATATGGGCGCCACCATACTCTTTCTTGCTAGCAAGGCTGGTGCCTTCTACAACCATCAAATCATGTATCCTGATGGCGGAAACACCCTCTCAGAGCCCGCGGCTGTTTAGACGAGGGGTGATAATGGGAAGGCTGCTGATGGACTTCGGGCTGGTATCAGTACACATCCGATGAGAGGTAGTTATAGCTGTAATGAAATGAGCAAATGCGGGTTAGCAGATTGCAAACACGCGACTGTCCTGGCGCCATGCACCTTTGTAAAT
>Ga0160428_1002290_pt1 | contig 11910 bp, 12 predicted proteins | sample SolpanmetagenomM_FD_108198 | JGI IMG/M metagenome (GOLD analysis project Ga0160428, IMG submission 108198) | Solar panel surface microbial communities from Lawrence Berkeley National Laboratory, California, USA - M | ecosystem: Engineered > Built environment > Solar panel > Unclassified ... | reverse complement strand
TCATCCTGGTGGCCTACGGCAGCTTCGTGCTGCCCCGGCTCCCCGTCGACGTGCTGCCCGACCTCAACCGGCCCATGGTCACCATCATGACCGAGGCCGAAGGTCTCGCCCCCCAGGAGGTCGAGCAGGTCGTCACCTACCCAGTCGAGGCCGCCATGAACGGGATGCCGGGCGTCGCCCGCGTCCGCTCGGTCTCCAGCCCCGGCCTGTCCATCGTCTACGTCGAGTTCGACTGGTCGACCGACGTCTACCGCAGCCGGCAACTCGTCTCCGAAAAGCTCGCCATCGTGCGCGAGGGCCTGCCGCGCGGGGTCAGCCCGCACATGGGGCCGGTCACCTCGATCATGGGCGAGGTCCTGCTGGTGGCCATCACGGCGGACGCCATGCCGGCCATGGAGGTGCGTGAGCTCGCCGACTTCACCATCCGGCCGCAGATCCTCAGCATCTCCGGGGTGTCGCAGGTGATCCCCATCGGTGGCGAGGTGCGCCAGTACCGGGTCTCGCCGGACCCGGCCGCGATGCAGAACCTCGACGTCACCCCCGAGCAGGTCGAGACGGCGGTCTCGCGCTTCGGGACCAACACCGGCGGCGGCTTCATCGACCAGCACGGGCGCGAGTACCTCATCCGCAACGTCGGCCTGACCAAGCGGCTCGACGACCTGCGCAACACGGTGGTGACCTACCGCCAGGGCCAGCCGGTGCTCCTGCGCCAGGTCGCAGGTGTCGACTTCGCCCCGGCCGTAAAGCGCGGCGACGCCGGCTTCAACGGACGCTCGGCCGTCATCGTCTCGATCCAGAAGCAGCCTGGGGCCGACACGGTCGAGCTCACCCGAAAGATCGAGACTGCCCTCGATTCCATCCAGAAGACGCTGCCTGCGGGCGTGAACGCGAAAAACATCCAGTTCCGGCAGGCGACCTTCATCGAGGCCTCGGTCGGCAACGTGAAGCGCGTCCTGGTCGAGGCCGGCGTCGTCGTGGCCGTCGTGCTGATCGCCTTCCTGATGAACGTGCGGGCGACCATCATCTCGCTCACCGCCATCCCGATCTCGGTGCTGGTCACCGTGACGGTGTTCCAGGCGCTCGGGCTGACGATCAACACCATGACCCTGGGCGGGCTGGCCATCGCCATCGGCGAGCTCGTCGACGACGCCGTGGTGGACGTTGAGAACATCATCCGGCGCCTCGGGGAGAACCGGGAGAGTGCCCATCCGCGACCCATGCTGGAGGTCGTGGCTGCGGCGAGCCAGGAGGTCCGCTCGGGCATCGTCTACGCCACTCTGATCGTCATCCTCGTGTTCGTGCCGCTGTTCGCCCTGTCCGGCATCGAGGGCCGGCTCTTCGCCCCCCTCGGGGTCGCCTACATCGTCTCGATCCTGGCGAGCCTGATCGTGTCCATCAGCCTGACGCCTGTACTGGCCTCCTACCTCCTGACGGGCGGGACCGGCCACAAGGCGGCAGACACCTGGCTGGTGCGCCACCTCAAGCGCGGCAACGCAACCCTGCTGTCCTGGGCGTTCGGGCACCGGGCGCTCCTGCTCGGCCTGACAGGGCTCGCGGTCGTCACCGCCGGCATCGGTGCGACCCGGCTCCCCAGGGCGTTCCTGCCGCCCTTCAACGAGGGCACGCTCGCCCTGGGGCTCGCCTACAACCCCGGCATCTCGCTGGCCGAGAGCCATCGCCTCGGCCTCGTCGCGGAGCGCCTGATCGGCAAGGTGCCCGAGGTTGTCTCGGTCGGGCGCCGCACCGGCCGGGCCGAGATGGACGAGCATGCCGAGGGCGTGCATTCGAGCGAGCTCGACGTCGACCTGAAGCCGGGCCGGCCGAAGGAGGCGATCCTCGCCGACCTGAGGTCCCGCCTCGCGGTGCTGCCCGCCGTCCTCAACGTGGGCCAGCCGATCTCGCACCGGCTCGACCACATGCTCTCCGGCATCCGCGCCGAGGTCGCCATCAAGATTTACGGAGACGACCTCGACACCCTCCGCAGCCTCGCCGAGACCCTGCGGACCAGGGTCGCCGGCATCGACGGCATGGCCGACCTCCAGGTCGAGAAGCAGGTGCGCATCCCGCAGCTCCGGGTCGACGTCGACCACGAGCGGGCCGCCCTCTACGGCCTGACGCCGGCCTCCGTCACGGATGCCCTCGCGACCCTGAGCAACGGGCGCACGGTCTCCCAGATCATCGAGGGCAATCGCCGCTTCGACGTGGTCATCCGCCTCGGGGACGAGGACCGCTCGACCACGGGTCTGGGCGACCTGCTGATCTCCACCCCGGCCGGACGCATTCCCCTGCGCCGGGTGGCGGACATCACCGAGGCCGATGGTCCGAACCAGATCAACCGCGAAAACACGCAGCGGCGGATCGCGGTGTTCGGGAACACCGACAGGAAACGGGATCTCGCGGCGGTGGTCGCCGACGTGCGCAGGGTCGTCGACGGGACGAAGTGGCCGGCCGGCTACCGGGTCGGCCTGGAGGGGACGTTCCAGGCGCAGGAGGAGGCGTCGACGCGGATCGGGCTGCTCTCGCTCGTCGCGCTCGCCCTGATCTTCACGGTTCTGTTCGGCCGCTACCGCTCGGTGCCGCTGGCGCTCATCGTCATGGCCAGCATCCCGCTGGCGCTGATCGGCAGCGTCGCGGCCCTGTGGCTGGCCGGACAGCCCCTGTCGGTCGCGTCGATGGTCGGCTTCATCACCCTGGCCGGCATCACCGCGCGCAACGGCATCCTCAAGATCTCGCACTACCTCAACCTCGCCCTCCACGAGGGGGAGGCGTTCGGGCCGGCGCTCGTCGTCCGCGGGAGTCTGGAGCGCCTGACGCCCGTGCTGATGACCGCGCTCTCCGCCGCCCTGGCGCTGCTGCCCCTGGTGGTCGGCGCCGACGAGCCCGGCCGCGAGATCCTGCATCCGGTCGCCGTGACCATCCTCGGCGGCCTCGTGAGCGCGACCGTGCTCGACACCCTTCTGACGCCCGTCCTGTTCCTCGCCTTCGGCCGCAAGGCGTTGGAGCGGTTGCAGGCGAGCCGGAACGGCGGCCTCACTCCCGCCGAAGCTTTCTGACCCTCCATCGAAAGGACCCTGCCATGAAGACCATGACCCTCGCTCTCCTCGCCGCCCTCGCTTTGTCCACCTCCGCCCTCGCCGCCGGCGGGGGCCACTCCCATAAGGGCCCGAACGGCGGAGCCCTCATCGACGTGACCGGCGGCCATGCCGAGCTCGTCGACACCCCCACCGAGATCGCGCTCTACTTCAGCGACGAGGACGGCAAGCCGCAATCGGCGAAGGGTGCGTCGGGCAAGGCCACGGTGATGTCGGCCGGAAAGACCGAGACGCTCGTGCTCTCGCCGGCGACGCCCGAGAAGCTGACGGCCCCCCTCTCGCAGCCGCTCGCCAAGGGCGACAAGGTTGTGGTCTCGGCCAAGGCAGCGGACGGGCGCTCGATCCAGGTCCGCCATGTCGAGAAGTAGCGGGATGCGGGCCGGCCAGACCGGCCCGCATCGGAATCGGCCCGGCAACCAGTCTCACTCCCGCTCAGGCAAGCCCACCATGTCTTTGATTTGACGCGGCCCCAGCTCGGCTGTGTGGTGGTCTATCGTTCGGGTCGACGTGGAGGCCGCTTCTAAGAGTTACCCGTCAGCCCTTGAGCGCGTCCCGACCGTGCATGCTTCCCTGTTCGCCCCGTTCGGTCAGGGGGACCGAGCCTTGCCAAAAACGGGGCGTTCGCTTGGCTCTGGCACTGTCGGACCGGGAGGAGAATTGCATGGAAGGGTTCATGGATGCCAATCCAGGTCCACCCTGAGGCCTCCGAGCCTCGATGGCGCCAACGTGATCACGGCACCCGTCTCTTCGGCAATGTCCGAGGAGATCGCGATCCCGAAGCCGGTCCCGGGCTTGCCCTCGTCCCAGCGCTTGCCGCGCGCGACGTGGGCGATCGCCTTCTCGCTCATCCCCGGGCCATCGTCCTCGATGGTGAGCCCGTTCGGCTTTCCCGTGACTACGACGCGGCGATGTGCCCACTTCCGCCCGTTGTCGAGCAGGTTGCCAAGCATCTCGGTCAGGTCGCCGTCATCGCCGGGATAGGCCAAGGCCTCCGGCACCGACATGTCCCAATGCAGGGACGCGGCATCCGGGAGCCGCCGCAGGGTCGCCACGAGACGGTCGAGCACCGGGCGCACCAGGCAGGATCGGCGACGCAGGTTGCCCACCGCAGCGATCCGTGCCCGGACCAGGGAGCGCTCGACCTGCCGCCCCATGGCGTGCGCCTGCTCCTCGACCTCGCTCGCCAGGTCCGGGCGGTCGACCGCGACACGCCGGGCGAGCGCCGTCAGCACGGCCAATGGCGTCTTCAGGCCGTGCGCCATGTCGCCGGCCTGGGTCCGTGCGCGCAGCAGGGCGCGTTCCTGCAGGCCGATGAGCCGGTTGAGATCGTCGACGAGCGGCTGCACCTCATCCGGAAACCCCGCGGGAAGCGTCGTTCGGTGCCCCTCATGGACGGCGCGCAGGTCTTCGCGCAGGGCGCGGAACGGCGCCAGCGCACGCTGGACGAAGATCACCATGGCCAGCGACAGCGCGAGCCCGAGGGCGACCAGCGCCGGCACCAGCAGGCTCAGGAACGTGGCCCGGCTCGCTGCGAGGTCCTTTCGATCGATGGCGACAACGATGGTGACCGGAGCCTGCGCAGTGCCCTTATCGATCCTCACCCGTCGCAGGACCGCGATCAGGCGGCCGCCGTCTGGACCGACGAGGTCGAGCGTCCTGTCGTCGATGGTGCCGGATTGGGGGGCTGGCGGTTCGAGGCGCTTGTCCCAGAGTGAACGCGAACGAAGCGTTTCCGCATGATCCCCGCTGATCTGCCAGTAGAGCCCGCCATAGGGCGTCCCGAAGCGCGGGTCGGGGGGCTCGACCGTCAGCGACAGCATGCCGTCCGGAGCGAGCACGACCTGCCCGGCAAGGAACTTGGCGGTGCGGTCGAGATCCTCCGCCGCACGGATCTGGAGGACGCGGTCGAATAGGACGACGAGGCCGAGCCCGGCGAGCGCCAGGGCGAGGGTGATCAGGGCGGAGGCGGCTAGACCGAGCCGGAGCCGAAGCGAGCGGCCCCTCATGGGGGGCCGGAGGTGGCATCGGTCGCAATGAGGTAGCCGTGCCCGCGACGGGTCTCGATGACGGGTACCCCGAGCTTGCGCCGAAGCCGGGTCAACAACGCCTCGACCGCATTCGCCTCGCGGTCGCTGCCGGTCGAATAGAGGTGCTCGATCAGGTCCCCCGGCGCCACCACCTGGCCCTGACGGTGGAGGAGGAAAGAGAGCAGGCGGTATTCCAACGCCGTCAGGGCGATGGGCTGCCCAGCGACGCTGACGTCCCGGGTGCGGGTGTCGAGCTCGACGGCGCCGGCCTTCAGGATGGCGGAGGCATGCCCTGCCGTCCGTCGGAGGATCGCGCGGAGCCGTGCCACCAGTTCCTCGATGCGAAACGGCTTCACGAGGTAATCGTCGGCACCCGCGTCGATGCCCTCGACGCGCTCGCGCCAACCATCGCGGGCGGTGAGGATCAGCACCGGCAGGGCCATCGGTATCGCGCGGAGCCTTCGGAGTACGGTGAGCCCGTCGAGACGCGGCAGACCGAGGTCGAGGACCATGGCGTCGTAGGCTTCGACCTCGGCCTGGAACAGCGCGGCCTCGCCGTCGCCGACCATATCGGCCACGTACCCGGCCCGCTCCAGCCCGAGCTTCACGTCGGCCGCTATGCGCGGCTCGTCCTCGGCGATCAGGACGCGCATGGCGATGTCATTGGCTTTCGCACTTGGGTCAGTCGTCCTTGCCGTCCTTGAGGATCGACAACGTGCTGGCGTCGATCTCGACCTCACGCCGCTGGCCGAAGGGCGTCAGTACCTTCAGCTCGTAGCGCCACTTGCCGGACTCGCGTTCCAGCTTCAAGGCGACGACGTCGCCGGGCACCGCGGCGCGCACCGCGGCGAGGACCTGGTCCAGCGGGCGGATCTCACCCTTCTCCAAGGCACGCCTCGCCTGCCCCTGGTCTCCCCCGGAGGCGGCGGCAGGCCCGACGAGCGCGAGTGACAGCGAGGTTCCGAGGGCGATGGAAGACAGGAAGCGGGTCATGGGACGGACCGTGCGGGTGCGCGAGGGCATCACCTGATGCGGCTCCATATCCGCCTCAACCTGACGGGACGCTGACAGGGCGCGTCAGGCTGGCGTGTCGACGGCCTGCGATGAAGGAGACGTCGAAAACAACCCAGGACGAACACCATGACGAAGCGTTTCCCCGGCCTGACCGCCGCCGCCCTCACCTTGGTCGCCGCCCCCGCCCTGGCGGGACAGCCGGGCGCGGACTGGATGCCGATGGACCAGGTCCTGCGCAAGCTTGCCGATGCCGGCTACGGCGCCTTCCAAAAGATCGAGGCGGACGACGGCCAGTGGGAGGGCAAGGCGACCAAGGACGGCAAGGTCGTGTCGTTCATCGTCGACCCGAAGAGCGGTGCCGTGACCGAGAAGGTCAAGGGCGAGAAGGCGGGCAAGGACGGCGACAGGGACGACTGATCCCGCGACGCCGGGGGCCATCGCGAAGGTGGCCCCTCCTGTCGGTCCAGTCATCAAAACGGGCTGTCATGTCCCGGGTCGACCACCGCTCCTTCGTCATCGGCCTCGCGGTGTTCGGCCTGGCGTGCCTGAACGGCCGCGTGACGTCCCCAGTCTCGAACGCCCGCATTCCAGGGCCTTCCCGAACGACGCCTCCGCTTCACCGCGCACCTGCCCTTCCCTGATCCCGGACGCGCCGACGACCTCGCGGTCGCATCCGAAATCACGTGCAAGCCCCTAGCACAGGAACAAGATACATGGCTTCCGATCTACCCGTCGCCCTGGCTGCCTTCGTATTCGCATCCCTCGTCGTGTTGGCTCTCCTGACTGTCGTGACATCTGCCTTGCTCAGTTTCGCAGCGCGTAGATACGGCATCTCGGAAAACGAGTTCCTCGTGGGGGATTAGAGCCCCGATCGGTACGGGTGCATGAGGAGGTCCGTGATCGCTCGATTGTCACTCCATCGGCGCCGCGGTAAGCGCGGCCCAACCGGAGGACATGACATGAGATCATTGCTTGGATCCTGGCAGCTATGGGCGCTGCTCTCGGCCGCCTTCGCGGCGCTGACCGCGATCTTCGCCAAGGTCGGCATCGAGAACGTCAATTCCGACTTCGCCACCTTCATCCGCACGATCGTCATACTCTGTGCGCTCGGCGCCATCCTGGTGGGAACCGGCCAGTGGCAACCGGTCGGGTCGGTCTCGGGAAGGACCTACCTGTTCCTGGTCCTGTCGGGCCTCGCCACCGGAGGCTCGTGGATCTGCTATTTCCGCGCCCTGAAACTCGGCGAGGCCAGCCGTGTCGCCCCGGTCGACAAGCTCAGCGTCGTGCTGGTGGCCGTGTTCGGCGTCGCCTTCCTCGGCGAACGGCTTTCCCCGCCGAACTGGCTCGGCGTCGCTCTCATCGCGGCTGGAGCGGTACTCGTGGCCTATCGGGGATGAGGCCCGAGAGAGGAGATGCGTCCCCGCGGCATCCCGATCATCCGGGCGCGAATGCTGCGGGGGGCACCGTCCTTCGGATAAGCCGCGATCCAACGCCACGGGTAGTATGCTTCCGCCCGAACACACCGTGCCGGGCGTGTCATGTCCGATCCAGGTACGGTCGTAGCTGCGCCGGTCTCACCCGAATTCGAGGACACCGGCCGTCAGACCGCCTTGCCGACGAGATGGCCGATGCCGGCGGTGACCGCCATGGCCGCCGCACCCCAGAACGCCACCCGCGCGGTCGCACGTGGGATGGCGGCACCACCGGCCTTGGCGCCGAGCGCCCCCAGGACGGCCAGGAAGACCAATGAGGCGGCCGAGACCGAGTAGACGACGATGCCGGCCGGCGAAAGCGCGGCCGCGATCAAGGGTAGGGCCGCCCCGGCGGAGAACGTCGCCGCGGACGTCAGCGCCGCCTGAATCGGACGCGCCGTGGTGAACTCGGAAATGCCGAGCTCGTCCCTGGCGTGGGCGCCCAGCGCGTCCTTTGCCATGAGCTGGTCCGCCACCTTCAGGGCGAGGTCGTGATCGAGGCCGCGAGCGACGTAGATTCCCGCGAGTTCCTCCCGCTCCGCGGCTGGGTCCTCTGCGAGTTCGCGTCGCTCCCGTGCGAGGTCGGCCTGCTCGGTGTCAGACTGGGAACTGACCGATACGTACTCGCCGGCGGCCATCGACATCGCCCCGGCGACCAAACCGGCTGTACCGGCGACGAGGATCTCCCCGGAGGCCGCCGAGGAGGCGGCGACGCCGACGATCAGGCTGGCCGTGGAGACGAGGCCGTCGTTGGCGCCGAGCACCGCCGCCCGTAGCCAGCCGACGCGGTCGATGAGGTGGTTTTCCTTATGGGTCGCACGCATCGTCGTCAGGATCTCTCGAAGGGGGCGGAAGGGGCGCGTCCCGGCAGGATGCGCCGCAGGACCGCGTCGCCCCAAAGGTAGTGATGGATGAGGGCCGCTGCGGCATGGAAGGCGGCGACCGCCATGAGGATGTTGGCGGCGAGACCGTGCCACTGGGTCAGGGGCCGGCGCCATTCCGGGTCGCCGAGGGGTGGCAGGGTGAGCGGGCCGATCAAGGTGACGCCACGTACGAAGGCATTCGCGATCCCGAGCCCCGCGATCACGAGGAGCAACAGGTAGAGGGCGGCATGGGTGGCCTTGGCCAGGCGGTGCAGCGGGCCCGGATCCTCGACGGCAAGCCGGCGTCCCTTGGTATGCCGCCAGGCCAGCAGTGCCACGGTGACCCCAGCGAAGACGAAGCCCAGGACGAAATGGGCCGACCAGATGCCCGAGCGTAACGGGCCCTTGGGCACCAGGTCTTCGAGGAAGGTGCCGATGAGCCAGAGGACCAGCACCAGCCCGGCCAGGATCCAGTGCAGGGCGATGGTGGTGCCATCGTAGGACGTCTCTCGTGAGGGCATGCCGTATCCGTTCGAGTGGCCCACGCCCCCGCCGCGGCGGGTGAGGGCGTGCCCATGTGCGTCAGGGCTTCGTGGGAGCCTGCGGGGCGAGGTCGACGGGCTTGTCGTCGTTGAGGTCCCGGCCCGTGTTCGGGTCGGTCTTCGTACGCTGGAGATGGGCGCGCATCTGCCACTGGTACTTGGCGATGCCGTGCTCGACCTCCTGCAGGATGTTGGAGGTGGTCGGATCGACCTGTTCCGTCGCCTTGATAGCGGCGTTCACCTCCTCGCCGACGCGCTTGTAGGCGTTGGTGAACCAGACGAGGATCTGGGCATCGTCGAGGAAGCCTCCTGGGATCTCGGGGACGCCGGACGTCCTGACGATGGTGTTGGCGCGTCCGTCCGCCGAGGCCCCGACCGCGAGCAGGCGTTCGGCGATGGTGTCGGCGTACTTGGACAGTCCCTCGTAATGCTCCTGGAGCAGCAGGTGTAACGGGTAGTGGAGTGTGCCGGAGACGTTCCAGTGCGCCTGCTTGGTCTGAAGCTGGAGCTGCTGCAGTTCGGTCAGGGTCTGCTGGAGCGCGGCGACGTCCTTCTTGATCGCGTCGGCCCCGCCATCGAGGCCGATGATGGGCATCCCCGACATCTCGTTGGTTGGGAACGCGCCCACCGGCTGCGGGCTGGTGGTCTTGGTCTGCGATGAGCCGCGAACATCCTCCGTGCTTTTGGCGCTTGGCTGATCGGCCTGGGCGAGGTCGATCCGCGAGAGGAACCTCACCGGGCTCGGGGCCGGCGGAGCGACCGGCGGTGTGCCATTGGCAAGGACGGGAAGTGGCAGGGCAGCTCCGATGAGGAGCACGGCCGCTAGGAGTCTACCGTTGTTCATGAGGTGCCTGGATGACCTGGGAGGGTGCACCGCCCATGCGGACGACACATGCCTGGAAAACGGCCACAGTTTAGAATCGTTCGAAAATGACATCGAATTTAGGATCGCATCGGATGCCGAGGTCTACGCCTGTCGCGGTATGCCGTGACGGCAGGGATCGGAGGGACTAGGCATCGAACCGATCCGGTACCCTGGCCCCGTCTCGGATGCGGATGAACGCCGAACTCAGTCCTCGCCGCCGTGGCATTCCATGCCCGGCGGGGCGGTCGAGCAATTCAGCGCGCATGTCTGGTCCGCCCGGCAATACCATTGCAGCGAACCCCGGCTGATGCATGAGCCCGCGCAGTGCTTGTGAGGCACTCCGACCGGTTCGGAAAAGGACAACGGAGCGTCCTTGCGGACGTGGGGGGACTGCGCCACGACTGGCGCGTTCGTCATCGCAAAGACGAGAACCGAAAAAGTCCAAGTTCCGGCCGCGCGAGGGTAGGTCGCCATCATGGCGGACACTTCACGTCGAAGTGCAGATTGAAACAATTCTTAAAATAAAATTCATTTTCCGGCCGAGGCCTTGACGGACGGTGGTGGGCAGTTCCCTTCACCACGAGCCGCACCGTCCGCCATTCCATGCGTCCTTAAGACAAGGCACGCATTCACCCCGCGAGGGTCGCACGACGTTTCGTCATCGGGCATCCCACCTCAAAACGACATCCGCCGTCTCGACCATCGGCGACCGTCAGTGAAAACCCGTGCAGCTTGGCGATCGCGGCGACGAGGCCCAGACCAAGCCCGTTGCCTTGCGTCTGTCGGGCGCGTTCCGTGCGGTAGAATCGTTTGAAGACCTGTCCATGCTCGCCAGCGGCGATCCCGGGGCCCGTATCCTCGACGGATATCACGGCTGTGCCATCGCTTTCGCGTCTGACAAGACCGACCTGGACGCTTCCCCCGGGGGGCGTGAACTTGATCGCGTTGTCGAGAAGGTTCGAGACCGCCTCGAAGATCAGGCTGCGGTCGCCCTCGATGGACGGGGAACCCGTATCGACGACGATGCTGAGGGCGACCCCTTTCTCCTCGGCAAGGGGTTCGAACAGCTCCGTCGCCTCGCTCACCACGAGCCCGAGGTCGATCGGACCGAAGGCGGCGCAGCGGCGACCATGCTCGATCTCGCCGATGCGCAGAACCGCCGTCACCATCTCCAGGGTCTGGTCGATCCAGGCCAGGCCCTGGTCCACCGCCTCGCGTAGCTCGGCGAGATCCCGGGCCTGCGCGCGGCCGCGCTCCAGGCGCAGGCGCAGGCGCGTCAGGGGCGTCCGCAGGTCGTGGGCGACGGCGTCGCCGACGCCGCGCACCTCCTCCATCAGGCGCTCGATCTCGTCGAGCATTCCGTTGACGTCCTCGGCCAGGCGATCGAACTCGTCCCCGGCCCCGCCCACCGGCAGGCGTTGGCGCAGGTCCCCGCGCATCACCCGCGCGACCGCGGCCTCCGTGGTGGCGAGGCGGCGCCGGGCACGGCCGGCGAGCAGTATGCCGCCGAGAATGGAGAAGGTCAGGGTCGGCCCCAGCGCGAGGCCGAGGGCGCGGATCACCGTGGCCTTGGCACGGTCGATCTCGTCGGTGTCATGCGCCACCACCACCACGGTGCCATCGCCCATGGCCATGGCCGCCGACCAGAGATCCTCGCGTAGGCGCCGTCCCGCGATTGAGACCTGCATGCCGATCCGGCGCACCTCGCCGTCCAGGGGAAGATCCGGAGGCCACGTATCGAGATTGCCCGCGAGCTTGGTCCCATCGGCCCCAAATACGCCGGCGAAGTGGACGCTATGCAAATCCTCGTTGATCCAGGTCTCGATGCGAGCCGTCGCTTGCCCCGGGTCCCGGGCGGCGTACCGGACCTCGTGGCGAAGCACCTTGTCGAGCTCTCCCTGCATGAACGCGGCGGTCTGCCAGTACACGAAGGCGAAAAGGACCAACGACAGCAGGGTCGACCACAAGGCGATGCCGAGCGCCCAGCGGAAGGCGAAGGAACGGACCAGCCTAGACATCCGGCGTCAGGGTGAAG
>Ga0160428_1002288_pt1 | contig 11917 bp, 9 predicted proteins | sample SolpanmetagenomM_FD_108198 | JGI IMG/M metagenome (GOLD analysis project Ga0160428, IMG submission 108198) | Solar panel surface microbial communities from Lawrence Berkeley National Laboratory, California, USA - M | ecosystem: Engineered > Built environment > Solar panel > Unclassified ... | reverse complement strand
GTCGAGAGCGTCGCCTGCTTCGGCAAACTCGTCGTCGTCATCCAGCAAAGGTTCGTTCAGACCGGGAACCCGCAGCGTTCCATGTCGCAGCACATGACGGTAAATTGCGTCGGCGCAGCGCAGCGGGTTGTTCAGCCCGGACCGACCCGGGCGAATGAAGCCCATCGCTACCTCGACCCCGGCCTCGTCGAGTGGCGTCACGGCACCAACGAAGACGTGGTGCCCACCGGGCAGCGGCGCGAGCCAGGCGGCAATACGGAGCCCGTTGAACGCGGCCTGCATCGTCTCGTCGTCGACCAGGACCGTCTCGTCCGAAGCCACGTCGCGCAGCCGGGCAGTGCCAGGACTTTCGATGCCAACGACCTGCAGCAGCCTGAACCGGGTCTGGCCCAGTATGGTTTGCGCCGTCGCTGTGGCTGCGGTGTCGGGTGAGCGGCGCCGGGCCAAACGATCGACCGCCGTAGTTCCGCTGGCGGTGGGCGTAAACACCGCGATGATTGTGGCCATAGCGAGCGCCTCAGCCATGAGCGCGGCTTCGCTCGTCGGCGGAAGCGATGACAGGTCCAATCGCGCCAACCAACCTCGAACGGTGTCGCTCACCCGCGTCGGAGCGACACAGCTTGTAGCTTCGAGCAACATTGTCGAGATGTGTTCCCGCACGTCGCCTAGGTCACCTGATTGGCCTGAGGCGTGTAAGACGCTCACTTGATATTCTCTCACCGTTTCCTCCGGCCATTTCACGAAATGGATCGCACTCAGAGTTTGCGGGATAACCACACCCATCTCGGGCGGAAAGACACCCTAGCGACTCGCCCGCGAGGCGAGAAGTCTCCATACCTTTTCAATCAAATTGCAGGAGGAACCGCAATAGTTGGCATCTACCTGCCTTACTTTCGTAACCGGTTTGATTTTATCCACAGGTGAGCTCATGCAATTATAGGTAGGCTATAGGATACTAACTATAGGTTGGGTGTGCGATTACCCGCACGTAGAGAGGGGTAATTACCCGAAGTCTAGGGGGGTGATTCCCCGTGTATAACTTTTACTTTCCACGGGGTGATGTGCAAAAGCAGCTGTCTTAAAACCTAGATTTGCTAGGAGAGCGATTTCCCAAACTCTAATTCTAATCGACTTTAAACGACTGACTTCCTCACTGAGGGGGAGCAAATACCCGAACCATCAGATCGTCTACCGAGCCGCCCGCCATGCTCGTCAACAAAGGGGGGGCAAATACCCGAACCGCGCCTTAATGTTCGCCAGGTGTCTTTGCTCGGCTGCTATTGTCCACGGTCTAAGTTCAGATGGTGGGGGTAAATCCCCGTATGCGCAGGCTACAGCATTGGCTGCCCGGGTGGCTTTTCCAATGCGGGGGGGGTAAATCCCCGAACAATCTGTTGGGTGGATGTCTCGGCCTGAAATCACCCCTCCAGCGGGGTGTAAGTATTTGCAAAACCGACTCAATGCTTAGTTGCGGTGCAAGCAGCCGTAAGCCGGCCCTACAAAGGCTGACAATCAATTGAGCTCGAAGTGAAGGGGGGCAATTACCCGAATAGACCCTCAAGGCCTATCTCTTCGCGCTCAATGGCCTCTGTGATCGCCTGCCGAAGCGTTCAAAAGGGGGGCAATTACCCGCACGCTCTCGTCTGCCCGCTTTCTTGACCGCGGGCACTCGAGCTTAGAGGGGTAAAGCCCCGAACACTCGAAAGCCTCACTTGGCAGTTTGTATAAGCTGATTTCAAGGTGATTTGCGGTGCTTGGAAGTTGCTTCGAGCATGCCCAAGGGGGGCAACCACCCGCATGCAGGAAAGGGCTGATGGTTTCAGCTAATGTTCAGGGGAGTAAATCCCCGAACGAGATTAACTTCGCCTACGGTGCTCGGTCCAAGGGGGGCAATTCCCCGAACCACCAAATCGTTCAAATACAGCGCAGTATCCGGTTCTTTGAAGGCATGGGGAAAGCCTGGAGAACCCAATCTGTGCCACGACGTGTTAAGGACGAGGACTGAGTAGGGGATTGATGCCGACAGCGTAGCGACCGATGGGTCGGCTAGCACGCTATCTCTAAGTTTCTGTAATCTTGAGCACAGAAATTGTAGTCGTCGGGATTGGTGAAGGCGAGGGAAGGAGTTGTATTCCTCCATTTATTCTTTCGATACGAGCATCAGGATACACGGTCAGCACCAGCCGAAGCACTTTCAACATTTCGCGCTTGAAATCTTTCACTTCTCCGTATTCCTGGCCGAATTGCTGTTTCAGGTTTTCCCAAGACAAGAAGTTTCCTGTGGCCGGCTTCACACGATGTAGTCTGTGGGCAAGCCATGCATACACATCGAGTGCCAATGCTGAATGCTTAAGCGCACCAAGGGCTCTGGGATCGAGAGGTACGGCAAATTGAGTCAGAGATTCATAGAACTCTGGCGTCAATTCAATAACACCCGGCATTAGGCTCGGACTGTCCACAGACTGGCTGAGCCAAGTCGAGAAGCGCTTTATAGGCTTAGCGCTCAGAGTGTCCTGTCCATAACCCAGGCTCATGTGGCATGCGGCAAGAGCTCGCATCTGTGCGGAAAAGCTCTTGTATTCTTTGCCCCCTGTGTCGATGCCGAGCCGAATGAGGAACTCTCTCGCAGAACCACCGACTTCGACGACTGGGTTTCGGGTACGAACTGCCTCGGTGCTGACGTGCACCAGGGCTAGTCGCGGGCGCGTCCCGTATGGAAGCGGCTGCTGGACCCATTCATTTTTCGCTCCGTCCCAAAGCTTTCCTGCTTCAAGTAGAAGGGATGCTTTGCCACTAGTACGTTCAAATGTAAGCGCTTTCACCTGGCTTCTTGGGAGCCCCACTTGACAAAGTCCAGCATGCAGGAAATCGGGACGGTCCGATCGTTTTTCAGCGATCTCGGTCGAGAGGCGGATTATACGTGCTGCAGTCGCTGGCAAGCGATCGTCCGAAAGACCAAGCTCCCACTGCCGATCCGGTTTCTTTGGCGTGGGCCCCATAACCAACTCCGACAGTGACTTGTAAGTCGACCCGCACTTCGCGCACTCATTTTTAACCTAGGCGCAACGAGCCGCTGCTTGCAACCCTAACCAAGGAACGCCAGAAGCCTTTAGAGTTTCAGCGCCAAAACGCTAAAAAACTAAACGGTTGAAACTCTGAAATGCGCTTGCGCTCTGGTGTTGTCTTGCCTATTAACCTCTCAATCGCGACTTAAGGAATTTATATGGCACAGCGTAGTAAGCTCAGCGGCGCCGCGCTCGCTGCCGAGCTCTCCGATCTGTCATTTCCGCAGTCCGGTCCACAACCGGCATCTTCAAACGTAAAGCCTGCAATGGAGGCCCCCTCCCCTGCCCTCGGCCCAGCAGATGTCAAGCCGGTAATCGCGGCACCTCGGACTGCTCCGCCGCTCGGGAAACGCCCTGCCGCAGACAACCCGCGTGGTGGCAGGCCCGCCAAAGCAGGCGTCGATGGTATCCCGGTAAATGTACGGCTGTCCCAGGCAGATCACCTAGCGCTCGCCAAGCTTGCAGGAAAGCTCATGGTGCCCGGTCGCCCCCTTCCGACCGTGCAGGACGTGGTGCGTAGTCTGATAAAAGGCGCGCTCAACGAACCCGACCTAGCGTTCCGCCTTTCCAACAGGACTAAATGAAGTGGCCAAAACCATTGTTCTTGCCGGCGACAAGGGCGGATCGGGCAAGACCACGTCGAGCCACGCAATCGCCCACGGGCTTGCGATGTATGGTATTAGGGCGTTTCATATCTCGACCGATCCTCGCCGCGAGATCCTTCCCCCCGACGCGAGACGTTACGCAACGTTGGACGGACGTGACCCAAAGGTCCTCGGGGGCATCCTTGATAAACTAGCCTTAATGAATGGAGCCGTCGCTCTCATTGATGGTGGCGGCGGCCGTCCTGATGTCGATCAGGTATTGGCGCGCGCTGCGGATCTAACCATTCTGCCCTTCATGCAGTCCCAAACTGATCTTCGCGTCGTCGAGGCCGATATGGTGCGATTGCCGGAGGCCGTTGGATTGCCGAATCGCTGGCCCACTCAAAAGTGGGCTCGGGACGTCGCAGACCGCGAGCTTGCGCAGGAACTGGGTAATCTTCGAGACCGGCTTATGTCTCCAGTCCCAGAGATTAATGGTTATGTGTCGCTTCTTCGGGATAGCGGTGCTGCGGCTCGTATTAACCCGGCCTGCAAGCAATTAGCGTTGCGCGTCTTGGAACGAATGGGGCTGAGCCTTTTCAGCTTTGAAGTGCCCCGGGGCGTCAATGAAGAGCCGCAGCCCCGAATCGCTAACAAACTGTAACACCACAGCGTAATAGCGTTATAGCGCCAAAACACTTCGGCGTCTAAGCATCGCTGCTGGCTATTCGGAGCTGGGGAGTTCAACCAGGGGATGCAATTGCCTCGTGGCGTTCTGGCGGTTGCTGCGTCTATTCGAGGGCGGCATCCCGTTTGTCGCCGGCTTGGCCTCATTCCCGATCATGCTCCTGCGATTTTGATTCGGCTCCGACTCTTGTGGCGGAAGGCTCGTTTCCGCACGGTTGCAGCGCAACGGCGCCGTAGAATTCTAACTCTATGACGTTATGGCGCCAGAACTCTAGAACATAGAAACGTCTTAACATTTTAATGCTGAGGCACCCTGCATTAATAAGGCTGACGCGCTTGGACGTTGTAAGCCGGGCGTTGGGCGGCGTCACAACGCTAAAGTGCTTAAAAGCGCAACAGCCCGTAGCATTCTAACGTCATAATGTTACGGTGCCAAAACCCTTAAGCATAACAATGCCTTAACATTCTAATGCCGAAACATCCTGCAGTAATAAGGCTGAAGCGCTTATAGGTGGTAAAGCCGGGCGTTGAACGGTTTCGCAACGCTAAAACGTTTAATAGCTCTAACGCTGTAGCGTATTGGCATCATAACTCCTTAGCTCTGGTTATTCAAAACGCGAGCTGATGCGGGTTGAATGTTCCGGAGCCAGTGCCATGGCGCTCTAGTAGTACAGAGTTTCCGCGCCATAACCCCAATAAGCCGTAACGCTATAGCGTTAACATCGCAAAGCCCTGTAACCTGTCAAAGTCAGGAACCAACGTTGCCACTGACTTTGCTCATGGTAAACGCTTTAACTTTACGGCGCTTCAAGCTTGAAGCGTTCTAGCGCTATAACGCTCGCTAAACTCATCGCCGATAATCGGCGTGCGATAGCAGCTCCGGTATCTCGCGACTTGTCATGCGCCAAGCGCCTTCGACTCAACGGCCAGCGCCCCGAGCTTGAGGCGCTGATATCCGAGGTCGTGTTTCCAAAGTTTGCCGCAACCGCAGAAGTCCCACTTTTCTGTGCCATGATCTGTGATGCGAATGGGCTGCGCCGGTACGTTAAGGGGCCCGGCTACCGGAGCGATCTAACCTGCCGCCGCGGGGCAGGGGGACCGACGACCGGGTCGTGTTGTTCTACTCGCCCTTGATCTGTGACACCGTGAGCCGTATGCCGCCGATAGCGGGACGAGCGGCCAAACTCTCGCAGTTGGTCGCGCCCACCTGCGAGCGCCGGGTTTGAGCTAGGGCTACAGCCAGGGTGACTCCATTGGCGCAGTAGGGTTGCTCGAACGGACCTGCTTGGGCCCTTGTGCGATTGTGGAAGGCGCGACCAATACACTTTGCGGCGAATTCACCGGCTGCCTGGAGAGAAAGGCAGACTGACCAGCGACGGGTGAAGCGGATAGGCGGGAATGACCCGGCTCGCGCACAAAGTCTTAGCGTTGCTAATCGGCGACGACTTCCGGCGGATGCTTGGGCGTTGGAAGGCCGAAGTGTATGCTCCCGCTGCACCTCATCGTAGGTCGCCCGTTTCACACCACCACAACGTCCGACAATGATGGAGATGCAATCTTGATGGGCAGGGCTCGGACGCTGTGGCAATCGCAATGTGGCGTGGTTCCGTCGATTCGCGAGAAACACGGGCTTCAGGCGGCCCTCGATTATCTCATTTTCGAAAAGCTGCTGACCTTCGCCGAAGCGGCGGCGTCCCATCAGGAGTTTGCGCACGAGCTGCCGGTGTTTGTCGCCGAGATCCGTCGGCTATTCACTCCTGAGGAGATCAGGGAGCATCTCGCGATCCTGGTGCCCAGGGCCGAAGATGCTGCCAGAGCCGATGCCGAGGCGGACGAGGATGACATCGAGGCGATCTCGCCCCAGGAGCTTGCCGCCCGACTTGGGCGACTGAGCTTGATGAGGCATCTTCTCGAAGCCGACTATCTCGGAACCTCGTAACCGAGCAGGCGCCAGCGCCGCCGCATCGAGGCGTTTACAGCACCCCGCCGAGCGGATGGCCTTCGAACAGGTCGCCAAACTCAAGATATTCGCCAAGCACGTCGAAGCTCTTATGGCGGCCAAGCCGCTTCAGCTTGGCCGGGTGCACGCCGCGATCCATGCCGGTGGTTAGCGCCCCACGCTTGAGGCTGTGCCCGCCGAGCTCGCGCCGGCCAAAGCCGGCCGCGACCGCGCGCGCTTGCACGACGAGGGCCACCGACTGCGCTGTCAAGGCAACCGTGCCGAGACGGGGCAGGGGAGGGGGCTCGCCAGCGGCGGTGCGCTTCGCCCGCCAGATCCTCCGGAACACCGGGCCCTCGGTAATCCCGGCCGCCGCTAGCCATCGCTCCAGCGCGCGCACCGGGCACAGTTCTGTGTCGCCATAGGGGAGGGGCACGGTCACCGCTTCGATCTGGCTGCCCTTGGTCTGCGCCAGGATCAGCCGCATGCCACGCTCGGTCGCCTCGAGGTCGGCAACCCCGATCGCGGCAAGTTCCGAGCGCCGGAGTGCGCCGGCAAAGCCGACCAACAGCAGGGCGCGGTCCCGTAGATCGACCAGGTCGTGACCGATCGGCTCGAGCAACCGGCGGAGCACCTGCACGGTGGCCGCCTTCTTCTTGCGGGGGCGCTCGCCGGCGCGGGCGGCGGTGCGCTGGATGCCGGCCAGGGTTTCGGACACGCAGGCATCGTCGGTCGGAACCGGGGCTCCTGCGGCCCGGTGGAGGTAGCGAATGGCGGCGCGGCGCAGCTTGAGGGTTTCCGGGGTGAGACCGCGCAGTCGCTCGCCGGCCAGGAAGGCGGCAATATCGGGTCCGATGGCCGGCAGTGGGCACACCCCGCGTTGCTCGCACCAGCCGCACCACATCCGCACCGCGGCCCGATAGGCCCGGCGGGTGTTTTCGGCTTTCCCGAGCTGTGCATAGGCTGCAGCGGCGTCGCGTTCGGAGGCCAGCGATCCGTCGGCAAGTGGCAAGGCTGCGATCAGCGACGCATCAAACCAGCTTCTTACCTCTGCCGCTGTGGCACCGGTGGGCGGACGGGGCAGGGGAGTGATGATCGCCAGAGCGCTTTCGGCGTCGTCAGGGACTGGATCGGTGGTGAGATCGCGCATGCGGCCACTCTGGCTGCTGTTTTCGAGACTGTCCAATTACTATCGACAACTACGCTTATCGGGAGTAGATGACCGGAAGCGACATAATCGAGGAGTAGCTTTAATCATTACCGCGCCTTAGCCAGGATGCCTTAATCGTCATGCCGTGTGACGGGTGGCTTTGTGATGAGTGCAGCGCATACTGCATCGAGTTGGAGTAGCCGCCCCACCGGCACTTGCTCGTCTTGTCCCGGGCACGTCGGGTGGGGGCATAGAAATCATCCGGCTTGGTCCGCACCCAGGCGACGAAGCGGGCCAGTTCCGGATCGGCCCGCAGCTCTCCGGGCGACGCCAGAAAGCGCGCGATCTCCGCTTCGGTGTAGCGGGCGTGGATCGCGGAATGGCAAATCTGGTGCAGCCGGACGGTAGCGCGGCGGGCTCCGCCCTTCAGCTTAGGTAGCAGGTGGTGCAGCGAGGTCTCTGTCCCAGCGATGTCCAGATCAAGCAACCGTTGCAAAGCCTCGGCCCCGCGCCGACGAGCGCGCAATACACAAAAAAGTATCATTGGTGCGCTGCAAACCGTGTGGCGGTCAACCGAGGCACTCAGTAAGTTCGATGAAGCCGAGGTCGGGGATACTGAAGTCTCCCATCCGATCGGTTTGAGGGAGGCTGCGCCGCGTGACGCCCGATCTGGAACTCGTTCGGATTCCGCACGAGACCTCGTTCAAGGTCTGGTCGCACGGCTATCCGTTTCGCACCGTCAGATGGCACTTCCATCCCGAATACGAGCTGCACCTCGTCACCAGCACACAGGGCAACCGCTACGTCGGCGACCACATCGCGCCGTTCGGCCCCGGCGACCTCGTGCTCATCGGACCCAATCTGCCGCACAACTGGATTAGCGAGGTGCGCGACGGCGAAAACGTCTTGGAACGCTGCCACATCCTACAATTCACCGAGACGTTCATCGGCGGCTGCATGGAGCATCTCCCGGAGCTGCGTATCATGCGCCCTCTCCTGGCCGACGCCGGCCGCGGCTTATTGTTCGAGCACGGCGTCGCGTCCCGGGTTGCACGCCCGATGCGTGAATTGCTGGAAGCGACGTCCCTCCGCCGCATCGCGCTCTTCATGGAGATCATGGACATGATCTCCACCGCATCCACGACCCCGCTCGCCAGCATCGGCTACCGTCCGGACGCGACGTCGTTCCGCTCGGCGGCAATGAATGTCGCGCTCGAGCACATCGCGCGGAACTTTACTCACGAGGTGAGCGAAACCGAGCTGGCGACGCTGTGCCGGCAGAGCGTCAGCACGTTCTCGCGCTCGTTTTTCCGTCATACCGGCCTGAACTTCGTCCAATACGTCAACTCGCTGCGGGTCGAGCTGGCGTGCCAGCATCTGAGCCTCGACGAGGTTGGTATCACGGAGATCTGCTACGAGGTCGGGTTCCGCAACGTCTCTAATTTCAACCGCCAGTTCCTGGCCATCAAGGGCATGTCGCCGTCGCGGTTCCGCGCCTTGCAGAGAGCCAGCCGAACGCTGGCCGTCGCGGCCTAATCAACAACAAGGAAAACAGCCATGATCCGCACTATCACGCTCGCTTTGCTCGGCAGCACGCTGCTCACCGCAGCCGCTTTCGCCGCCCCCCTGGCGAATACGACCGTCGCGTTTCTGATGCCGGACCAAAGCTCGACGCGCTACGAGGAGCACGATCACCCCGGCTTTGTCGCCGAGATGAAGAAGCTCTGCCCGACCTGCAAGATCATCTACCAGAATGCCAGCGGCGACGCATCGCGCCAGCAGCAGCAGTTCAACGCCGCCATCTCGCAGGGTGCCAAGGCCATCGTGCTGGACCCGGTGGATAGTGCTGCTGCAGCCGGGCTGGTGAAGGCCGCGCAGGCGCAGGGGATCAAGGTGATCGCCTATGACCGGCCGATCCCGTCGACGCCAACCGACTTCTACGTGTCGTTCAACAACGAGGCCATCGGCAAGATAATCGCCAATTCGCTGGTCGAGCAATTGAAGGCCAAGAACGTGCCGACCGCCGATACCGGGCTGCTGGAGATCAACGGTTCGCCAACTGATGCGGCGGCCGGGCTGATCAAGAAGGGCATCCACGAGGGCATTGCGGAGGGTGGCTACGCCGTGCTGGCCGAATACGATACGCCGGAATGGGCGCCCGCCAAGGCACAGCAATGGGCCAGCGGTCAGATCACCCGCTTCGGCAAGAAGATTGTGGGCGTGGTCGCGGCCAATGACGGTACGGCCGGCGGCGCCGTCGCTGCGTTCAAGGCGGCCGGTGTCAACCCGGTGCCGCCGGTGACCGGCAACGATGCGACAATCGCCGGGCTGCAACTGGTCATCGCGGGCGACCAGTACAACACGATCTCCAAGCCCAGCGAGGTCGTCGCGGCGGCGGCGGCGGACGTGGCCGTGGCGCTCCTGCAAGGCGAGACGCCGAAATCGGACACGACGCTGTTCGGCACGCCGACCCGGCTGTTCACCCCCGCGCTCGTCACCGCTGGCAACATCAAAAGCGAGATCACCGACAAGATGGTCGATGGCAAGCCGATCACCGCCGCCTCCTTGCTCTGCACCGGTCGTTACGACGCCGACTGCAAGAAGCTCGGCATCGCGAAGTAGGAGTCCGGATCATGGCGGAGACCGTTCTGAGCCTGCGCGGCATCACCAAGCAGTTTGGCGCGGTCTCCGCCCTGAGCGGGATCGATCTCGACATCAAGGCCGGCGAGGTCGTCGCCCTTGTCGGCGACAACGGCGCCGGCAAGTCGACGCTGGTCAAAGTGCTGGCCGGCGTGTTCCAGCCGACCAGTGGCGAGATGAGTTTCCAGGGTAAGCCGGTCTCCCTAGCGGGACCTGGCGATGCCATCGCGCTCGGCATCGCCACCGTGTTCCAGGATCTCGCGCTGTGCGAGAACCTCGACGTCGTCGCCAATATCTTTCTCGGCCGCGAGATGGGGAAGCTGGCACTCGATGAGGTCGCTATGGAGTTGCGCTCCTGGACGTTGCTCAACGAGTTGGCCGCGCGCATCCCGTCGGTCCGAGAACCCGTCGCCTCGCTGTCGGGCGGGCAGCGCCAGACGGTCGCCATCGCCCGCTCGCTGCTGTCGGAGCCGAAGCTGATCATGCTGGACGAACCGACGGCCGCGCTCGGCGTGGCCCAGACGGCCGAGGTGCTGAATCTGATCGAGCGGGTCCGTGATCGCGGGCTCGGTGTCATCATGATCAGCCACAACATGGAGGACGTCCGCGCCGTGGCCGACCGGATCGTGGTACTCCGTCTCGGCCGCAACAATGGCGTCTTCGGGCCGGACGCGCCCAACAACGAATTGATCAGCGCCATCACCGGCGCAGCCGACAACTCCGTCTCCCGCCGAGCCGTCCGGCGCGCGGAAGCATCACTATGAGCGGCGGCCCTGCCGTCGACCGCAGCGACGTCCGCGTCCGGCACGACACAGGCGTCGGCGGCGCGATCCAGGGCTTTATAGACCGACTACGCTCAGGCGACCTGGGCGCCCTGCCCGTCGTCGTCGGGCTCGCGGTAATCTGGACGGTGTTCCAGAGCCTCAACCCGGTGTTTCTATCGGCCAACAATCTGGTCAACCTCCTGTTCGACTGCTCGACCGTCGGAGTTATCGCGCTCGGCATCGTCTGCGTGCTGATGGTGGGCGAGATCGACCTGTCGGTCGGCTCCGTTTCCGGGTTCGCCTCGGCCGTGGTCGGCGTGTTGTGGGTCAATTCAGATTGGCCGGTGCCGGTGGCGATCCTGCTGGCCCTGCTGGCAGGGGCGGCAATTGGGGCGGTGTATGCCGTTCTTTTCAATCGACTGAGTATGCCAAGTTTCGTCTCAACGCTGGCGGGACTGCTCGCCGTGCTTGGTCTGCAGCTCTACATCCTGGGTGCTTCAGGCTCGATCAACCTGCCGTATGGTTCGCCGCTGGTCAGTCTGGGGCAGACCTACGTAATGCCGGCGCTGGTCGCCTATGCGCTCGTGCTAGTCGCGGGCGGGACCGTGTTCTTCGCTGGTTATCGCACGGCCGCGCGGCGGCAGAGCGCCGGGTTGACCCCGCCCTCGCTGGTCGGGATCGTCGCCAAGGCTGCGGTGCTGACGGCCGGGCTGCTGGCGTTGACGTGGTATCTGAACACCGATCGCGGCGTGCCGTGGATGTTCGGGCTGTTCGTCGGCCTCGTCGTGGCGATGGATTACGCTCTCAAACGGACGCGGTGGGGTCGCTCGGTCACCGCCGTCGGCGGCAACCGTGAGGCCGCAAGGCGCGCCGGCATCAACGTGCGCGGCATCTATATGAGCGCCTTCGTGCTGTGCGCCACGCTGGCGTCGCTCGGCGGCGTTTTGTCGGCGGCGCGGTTGGCGTCGGCCAGCCAGCAGGCCGGCACCGGCGACGTGAACCTCAACGCCATCGCCGCGGCGGTGATCGGCGGCACCAGTCTGTTCGGCGGGCGGGGCAACGCGTATTCCGCGCTGCTCGGCATCATC
>Ga0160428_1002287_pt1 | contig 11923 bp, 8 predicted proteins | sample SolpanmetagenomM_FD_108198 | JGI IMG/M metagenome (GOLD analysis project Ga0160428, IMG submission 108198) | Solar panel surface microbial communities from Lawrence Berkeley National Laboratory, California, USA - M | ecosystem: Engineered > Built environment > Solar panel > Unclassified ... | reverse complement strand
GGCCTGACCCAGATGCTGGCGAGCCGCACCGCCCTGGAGCCTGGCGACCCGATCGGGATCGACCCCGCCAAGGACGAACTCGCTTTCTACCCGCTGATCTACTGGCCCATCGTCGCCGGGCGGCCACAGCCGAGCGAGGCCGCGATCCGGCGCATCGACGCCTTCATGCGCAACGGCGGCACCGTGATCTTCGACACCCGTGACGCGCTCACCGCGCGGCCGGGCGGCCCGCCGACGCCGGAGGGGGCGTATCTCCGCAAGATGCTGGCGACCCTGGAGGTGCCCGAACTCGAGCCGGTGCCGCCCGACCACGTGCTGACCAAGGCCTTCTACCTCGTCGACAACTTTCCGGGCCGCTACGCCACCGGCCAGACCTGGGTCGAGACCCTGCCGCCGGCCGGGGAGGGCTCCGAGCGCCGTCCCGCGCGGGCCGGCGACGGCGTCTCGCCCATCGTCATCACGAGCAACGATCTCGCCGCCGCCTGGGCGGTGGGCAAGCGCGGCGAGCCGCTCTACCCGATCGTCGGCGGCGACCAGCGCCAGCGCGAGATGGCCTTCCGCGGCGGCATCAACTTCGTGATCTACACCCTGACCGGCAACTACAAGGCCGACCAGGTCCATGTCCCGGCACTGCTGGAGCGGCTGGGCCAGTGATGCACCCCGCACCGGAGGCCCCGCGCCCATGCTGAGCCTCAGCTTCACCCCCCTGGTACCCTGGCCGGTGCTGATCGGCTTCGGCGTGCTCGTCGTGATCTTCGCCGTGCTGGCCTTCCTGGCACGCGGACGCATCGCGATCCTGCGGGCGCTCGCCCTGGCCCTGGTGCTCCTGGCGATCGCCAACCCGTCCCTGGTGCGCGAGGACCGCGAGCCGGTGAAGGACATCGCCGCCATCGTGGTCGACCGTTCGGGCTCGCAGGCCCTCGGCGACCGGCCGGCCATGACCGATGCGGTCCGCGCCGAGTTGCAGCGCCGCTTCGGGGCACTGACCAACATCGAGCCGCGTTTCATCGACGTGCCCGATGCCAAGGAGGGCGACGAGGGCACCCGGCTGTTCACCGCCCTGTCGCAGGCGCTGGCCGACGTGCCGGCCGAGCGCCTCGCGGGCGTCGTCATGCTCACCGACGGCGTGGTCCACGACATCCCGGCCTCGGTGGCGGCCCTGGGCCTCAAGGGACCGCTCCACGTCCTCGTCACCGGCCATCCGGACGAGCGCGACCGCCAGATCAAGCTGATCGAGGCACCGCGTTTCGGCATCGTCGGGCGCGACCTGACCATCCGGGCCGAGGTGATGGAGCGCGGTGGTACCGGCAGCGCCACCGTCACCGTGCGCCGCGACGGCGAGGACGTCGGACATCGGACCTTCCCCACCGGCCAGCCTTTCTCCCTGACCATGCGGATCGAGCATGGCGGGCCGAACGTGGTCGAGATCGAGGTGGAGCCGCTTCCGGGCGAGCTCACCACGATCAACAACCGCGCGGTCCTGCCCATCGAGGGCATCCGCGAGAAGCTGCGGGTGCTCCTCGTCTCGGGCGAGCCCCACCAGGGCGAGCGCACCTGGCGCAACCTCCTGAAGTCCGATGCCAACGTCGACCTCGTGCACTTCACCATCTTGCGGCCGCCCGAGAAGCAGGACGGCACACCGATCTCCGAACTCTCCCTGATCGCCTTCCCGACGCGCGAGCTGTTCGTCCAGAAGATCAAGGACTTCGACCTGATCATCTTCGACCGCTACGCCAACCAGAGCGTGCTGCCCTCGGCCTATTTCGACAACATCGTCCGCTACGTCCGCGAGGGCGGTGCCCTGCTGATCGCGGCCGGCCCCGAATTCGCCTCGCCCTCCAGCCTGTCGCGGACGCGCCTGTCCGCGATTCTGCCGGGCGAGCCCAACGGGCGGGTGGTCGAGCAACCCTACAAGGCGAGCCTCACGGGCGTCGGCAACCGCCATCCCGTCACCCGGGCGTTGCCCGGCTCCGAGGCCTCGCCCCCCGCCTGGGGCGACTGGCTGCGCATCGTCTCCGCCCAGGTGAAACCCGGCATCCAGCCGATCCTGCAGGGCCCGGACGCCCTGCCGCTCCTGGCCCTGTCGCGCGAGGAGAAGGGGCGGGTGGCGCTGCTCCTGTCCGACCATGCCTGGCTCTGGGCTCGGGGCTATCAGGAGGGCGGCCCCTATCTCGACCTGCTGCGCCGACTGGGTCACTGGCTGATGAAGGAGCCGGCCCTGGAGGAAGAGGCTCTGCGGGCCCAGACCACCGGCCACGGCCGGGAGGTCCGCGTCGAGCGCCAGACCATGGCCGACACGGTGGAGCCCGTCACCGTGACGGGCCCGACCGGCAACCAGCGCACCCTGACCCTGACGCCCGGCGAACCGGGCCTGTTCGCGACGACCTTCGAGGCCGCCGAACTGGGCCTGCACACCCTGCGTTCGGGCAATCTCGTCGCCTTCGTCAGCGTCGGTCCGCCGAATCCGCGCGAGCTCGCCGACGTCTTCAGCGACACCGAGCGCCTCAAGACCCTGGCCGAGGGCACAGGCGGCTCGATCCGCCGCGTGGCAGAGACCGGCGGCATCGTGGTGCCGCGCCTGCAGTCGGTTCGCAGCGGCCGCCTCAGTGGTGCCGACTGGATCGGCTTCCGCCCGAGCGACAGCGCCAACATCCGCGGCGTCGAGGTCTATCCCCTGGCCCTCGGGCTGTGGGCGTTGGCCGCCCTGGCGGCCGCCGTGCTGGCGATGTGGCTCGTGGAGGGTCGGCGCGGCCGGGCGGCCTGAGCGCTTAATCCGGCAGCCGCTCGAAGAACCGGGCGATCGCGGCGGCTGCCCGGTCGGGGTCCTCCCGGTGCGGGAAGTGCCCGAGGCCCGGGAAGGGCGCGAAGTCGAGGTCCGCGAAGGTCTCGCCGAGGCGGTCGGTCCAGGCGAGGGGGAACAGCGGGTCGGAATCGCCCCAGCGGATGCCGGTCGGGACGGTGATCGGCGGCAGGGACGGAGCCTCGCCGCGGATCATGGCCAGGCGCCCGGCCTGCGCGCTGACGTACCAGTTGAAGCCACCCTGCAGATTGCCGGGCGCCAGGAAATTGTCGACGAAGGCCTCCAGCACGTCGTCGAAGGCGGCCGGGTTGCCGCCGGCCCAGTGGCGCAGGAAGTGTCCGATATAGAGCCGGCAGCCCTCGCGCGAGGCCCCGACCTGTGCGGCCGCGAAGGGCTTCACGTGGTAGGACTGGTACCAGATTTCGGCGAGCATCTCGGGGACGGCGAGGCGCGGCCCGATCCCCGGATAGGGGCAGTCGAAGGTGAAAAGCCCGGTCAGGCGCTCCGGCACCGTCCGACCCAGGACCTGCACGACGGAGGCTCCGACGTCGTGGCCGACGATGCCGGCCCGGGCGATGCCGAGGGCATCGAGCAGCGCGACGATGTCGGCGGCATGCACGTCGGCGCCGGCCTTGTCGGAGGGTTGGAGATCGGGCTTCTGGCTGTCACCGAAGCCGCGCAGATCCGGCGCGATCAGCTCGAAGCGGTCGGCGAGGCGCCGCATCACCGGCTCCCAGGTCAGCCAGAATTCCGGCCAGCCGTGCAGCAGGACCAGCGGGCGGCCGCGCCCGAGCCGCGCCACGTGGAGCGCGATGCCGTTCGCCGTGATCGTGTCGTGCCGAATCGCCGAAGTGTCCATCGGAGTGCCGTCCCTGCCGGCGCCGGGTCGGCGCCCTCGGCGGGGTCAACGCGGACGGAGGGCTGTGACGTTCCCGGAGATCGTCGCGGCTGCGCCGGGCCGGAGCTCGCGCCAGAGGAAGCGGGCCGGGTCGACGGGGGAAGGCGGGACGAGGCGTCCGGGCGGGATCGGCGCGAAGCCGAAGCGCCGGTAATAGGGCGCGTCGCCGATCAGAAGGACGAGGCCGTGGCCGGCGTCCGTCGCCGCGTCGAGGCAGGCCGTCATCAGGGCGGCACCGATGCCACGCCCCTCGAAGCTGGGATCGACCGTGAGGGGGCCGAGCACGAGCAGGGGATCGCCCGCCTCGGCCGGTCCCACCCGCACCGAACCCACGAGGTAGGTCGCCACCAGGGCGGTGAAGCAGAGCTCCGCGACGGGTGCGGTCCCCTCCCGCAGGCGGTAGGCGGTGCGGGCGAAGCGGCCGGGGCCGAAGGCGCGGGCATGGAGCCGCTCGATCGCCTCGGCGTCGCCCGCGTGCTCGTGTCGGATGATGAGGGGGAGGGTGGTCACGTCGCCCGCGCCGAGAAGTCGATGCGCGGGTCGATCCAGGTGTAGATCAGGTCGGAGAGCAGGTTCACCGCCAGCCCGAGCAGGGAGAAGATGTACAGGGTCGCGAACACCACGGGGTAGTCGCGTCCAACGATCGAGGTGAAGGACAGGAGTCCGAGACCGTCGAGGGAGAAGATCGTCTCGATCAGCAGCGAGCCCGTGAAGAAGGCCGAGATGAAGGCCGCCGGGAAACCGGCGATGACGATGAGCATGGCGTTGCGGAAGACGTGGCCGTAGAGCACCCGGCGCTCGGACAGGCCCTTCATCCGGGCCGTGAGGACGTACTGCTTGCGGATCTCGTCGAGGAAGGAGTTCTTGGTCAGCAGGGTCGAGGTCGCGAAGGCGCCGAGCACCAGGGCCGCCAGCGGAAGCGTCATGTGCCAGGCGTAGTCGACCACCTTGCCCCAGAGGCTCAAGGACTCGAAGTTCTCGCTCGTCAGGCCCCGGATCGGGAAGATCTGCACGAAGGAGCCGCCCGCGAACAGGATGATCAGCGCGATACCGAAGAGGAAGCTCGGGATCGCGTAGCCGATGATGACCACGGTCGAGGTCCAGAGATCGAAGCGCGAGCCGTCATGCACCGCCTTGCGGATGCCCAGCGGAATCGAGATCGCGTAGGAGATCAAGGTCATCCAGAGACCCAGCGAGATCGACACCGGCAGCCGCTCGCGGATCAGCTGCAGCACCGAAACATCGCGAAAATAGCTGTTGCCGAAATCGAACCGGACGTAGTCCCAGATCATCTTGGCGAAGCGCTCGGGCGCCGGCTTGTCGAAGCCGAATTGCTGCTCGAGCTTCTTGATGAAGGCCGGGTCGAGCCCCTGCGCGCCGCGGTAGCGGGCACTCGCATCGCCCCCGCCGCCGCTGCGTGCGGCGCCGCCGAGGTCGCCGGCCCCCCCGGTCACCCGCGACAGGCTGCCCTCGTTCTGGCCCTGGAGCTGGGCCAGCACCCGCTCCACCGGGCCACCGGGGGCGAACTGCACGATGACGAAGGTGATGAGCATGATCCCGAAGATCGTCGGGACCATGAGCGCGATGCGGCGCAGGATGTAGCCGAGCACGGGTGTCCCTCAGGTTCGGCCGATGCGCCGGGCCTTGGCGGCATCGTACCACCAGACGTTCGGCACGCCGAGATCGTAGGTCGGTCCCTTGGCCGGGCGGCCGTAGACGTCCCAGAGGGCCAGCCGGTGATCGGCCTTGTACCACATGGGCACCCAGTAGCGCCCCGCCCGCAGCACCCGGTCGAGGGCGCGCGCGGCGTGGATCATGTCGGCGCGGGAGGTGGCCTCCGTGACCTTCTCGATCAGCGCGTCGATGGCGGGGCTCGCGATGCCCGCGAGGTTGTTCGCGCCGGGCGTACCGGCGGCGCGGGACCCATAGGCCTCGCGGAGTTCGGGCCCCGGCGTGAGCCCGCTGGCGAAGCGGCGCGCCGTGAGGTCGAAGTCGAAATCCTTGACCCGGGCCTGGTACTGCGAGGGATCGACCAGCCGGATGCTGGCGCGGATGCCGATCAGGCCGAGATTGCGGATGAAGGGCTGCGTCACCGGCTGGAACACCGGGTCGTTGTCGAGGAACTCGATCTCCAGCGGCTTTCCGGAGGCTAAGCGGATCACGCCGCCGTCGCGGGTGCAGCCGGCCTCCCGCAGCAGGGCCACGGCGCGGCTGAGCAGGGCGCGGTCCTGGCCCGACCCATCGGAACTCGGCGGGCTCCAGGCCTCGCCGAAGACCTCCGCCGGCAGGTCCCCGCGCATGGGATCGAGGAGGGCCAATTCCTCCGGCGCCGGACGGCCCGTGGCCTTCAGGTCCGAGTTCTCGAAATAGGAGGCCGTGCGGATGTAGGCGCCGTACATCAGGTTGGCGTTCGACCAGTTGAAGTCGAAGCACAGGCCGATCGCCTCGCGCACCCGGGGATCGCGAAAGGCTTCGCGGCGGGTGTTCATCCACCAGCCCTGGGTGCCCGACGGACGGGCATCGGGCACCACCTCCTTGCGGACGCGGCCCTCCTGCACGGCGGGAAATTCGTAGCCCGTGGCCCAGACCCGGGCGGTGAACTCCTCGCGGAAGGTGAAGGCGCCGCCCTTGAAGGCCTCGAACGCGACCTGGCGATCGCGGAAATACTCGTACCGGATGGCGTCGAAGTTGTTCTGCCCGACATTCACCGGCAGCTCGGCGCCCCAGTAATCCTTCACCCGCTCCAGTTCGATGAAGCGCCCCGCCTCCACGCGACTGACCTGATACGGCCCGGAGCCGAGCGGCGGCTCCAGGGAGGAGGCCTCGAAATCGCGGTTGGCGTAGTAGGCGGCCGAGAACACCGGCAGTGTGGCGACGAAGAGGGGTAGGTCGCGGCTGCGGCCGGGAGCGAAGCGCAGGGTCACCGTGGCGTCGTCCTCGGCGATGGCCTCGGCGAGGTCGCGGAGCAGCTGCGAGATCTCGGGGTGGCCCTTCTCCTTCAGGAGGCGCAGCGACGCCGCCACGTCGTGTGCGGTGAGGCGTGAGCCGTCGTGGAAGCGGGCCTGCGGCCGCAGGGCGAAGCGATAGCGCAGCCCGTCCTCGGAGATCTCGACCGAGCGGGCGAGGAGCCCGTAGAGCGCGTCCGGCTCGTCGAGGGCGCGGACCATGAGCGAGTCGAAGGTCAGGTTCATGCCGGCGGCGCCGTCGCCGCGCAGGACGTAGATGTTCAGAGTGTTGAAGGTGTCGGAGGCCTGGTTGCCCAGAGTCGAGGCGATTTGCGCCGAGAAGCGGCCTCCTCGCGGCGCATCCGGATTGACGTAGTCGAAGTTCGGGAAGTCGGCCGGGTACTTGAGGTCGCCGAAGCTCGCCAGGCCGTGGCTGGTGCGGGCCGCCGCTCGGGCCGGGGGCGCCAGCACCAGGGTCGCCCCGAGGGCACCGGCGCCCGCGACGACGGCGCGCCGGGTCGGCCCGACGCTCATCGCGGCGCCCCGGTCTTGGCCGCCAGCGTCTCGTCGTACCACCAGGTCGCGGGGAAACCCGAGCTGCCGTATTTCGGCAGCACCGCCGGATGCCCGAAGCGATTCCAGCGCAGGGTGCGCGAGACGTTCGAGCCCCATTGCGGCACGACGAAGTTGTGGGCCAGCAGCACCCGGTCGAGGGCATGGGTCGCCGACAGCACGCCGGGGCGGTCCTTGGCGAAGATCACCTTCTCGATCAGGGCATCGATGGCCGGGTCCTTGATGCCGATCAGGTTGCGCGAGCCGGCCTTGTCGGCGGAGGCAGAGCCCCAGTACTCGCGCTGCTCGTTGCCGGGCGAGAGGGATTCCGGCCACGAGCTCGTGGTGATGTCGAAGTCGAAGGCCCGCAAGCGATTCTGGTACTGAGCCTGGTCGATGACCCGCAGGGAGCTGTTGATGCCGATGAGCTTCAGCTGCGCCGCGTAGGGCAGCACGACCCGTTCGAACACGCTCTGGAATTCCAGGAACTCGACGGTGAGCGGTTCACCGCTCTTCACGTCGGTCATCTGGCCGTTGCGCAGCTCGTAGCCGGCCTGCTTGAGGAGGCCGACGGCCTCGCGCAGGTTGGCCCGCACCGCGTCGGGCGTGCCGTTGACGGGATTGGCGTAGGGCGTGGTGAAGACCGAGGCCGGGACCTTGTCCTTCACACTCTCCAGGATCGCCAGCTCGTCGCCCTGCGGCAGGCCGGACGAGGCCAGCTCCGAACCGAAATAATAGGAGTCGATCCGCTTGTAGAGGCCGAAGAACAGAGACCGGTTCATCTCCTCGAAGTTCATCGCGAGGTTGAAAGCCCGGCGTACCCGCGGATCGGCGAACTTCGCCCGGCGGGTGTTCAGCACGAAGGCCTGCATGTTGCCGTTGCCGCGATCGGGGAACTCCTCCTTGATCAGGCGGCCCTCCTTCACGGCGGGAAAGGTGTCGTAGGCCGTGGCCCAGTTGCGCGCCACGTTCTCGGCGCGGAAGTCGAACAGATCGCCCTTCAGCGCCTCGATCAGCACCGTCGCATCGCGGAAGTACTCGTTCCGCATGGTGCCGAAGTTGTTGCGACCGACATTCACGGGCAGGTCCTTGCCCCAGTAGTCCGCGACGCGCTCGTAGGTGGCGCTGCGCCCGGCCTCGAACTTCGCCAGGCGGTAGGGGCCTGAGCCGAGGGGGATCTCCAGCGTGGTCTGGGTGACGTCGCGCGGCCGCCCCTGCGCGTCCTTGCCCGTCCACCAGTGCTTGGGCAGCACCCGCAACTGGCCGAGCACCTGCGGCAACTCGCGGTTGCCCGCCTCCGAGAAGGTGAACGTCACCTCGCGCGGGCCGGTGACGGCGGCCTTGGTCACGGTCTGATAGTAGGCCGAATAGAACGGGCTGTTCGCCTTCAGGATGTCGAAGGACCAGACCACGTCCTCGGGCGTCACCGGCTGGCCGTCATGCCAGCGGGCCCCCTCGCGCAGGCGGTAGGAGACCGCGGACAGGTCGTCGGCGAGGCGCACGCCGTCGGCCAGGAGGCCGTAGGAGGTGAACGGCTCGTCGGCGGATTCCGTCATCAGGGTATCGTAGATCTGGACGATCCCGCCCTCGAGGTCGCCCTTCAGCCCCGACACCACGTAGTTGAAGTTGTCGAACCCGCCCTGGGCGCCGAGGCGTACGAGTCCACCGGTCGGCGCGTTCGGGTCGGCATAATCGAAATGCTTGAAGTCGGGACCGTATTTCGGCTCACCCATCAGTGTGATCGCGGGCATCCAGGCGCCTCTCGGCGCGGCGGATTCCGGATCGGGGGCGGCCCGGGCGGGCAGGCCACAGGCCAGGAAGGCAAGGGCGGCGACGAGGCGTCCGATCAGGGCAATGCGCATCACAGGCAGGCGGTCTCCGGATTCCGGGGTCGCGGTCCCGCCGCCTCACCGGCGACGGCAGGCGGGTGTTCTAGGACGGACCGGCCGCGAACGCCAAGCGGGCGCGTGCGCGCAGGAAGCGATGGGCGCGCGTGCGTAGGAACTTGAGTCCGTGTCGCCGCGGTCTGGACCGGCAAACGAAAAGGCCGGGCGATGGCCCGGCCTTTTTGCGTCCGTGAGGGGCTTCGGTTCTCGCCGAAGACCGACCTACGGCTGGGCCGGCTTCTCGGCCGGGAGAGTGGTGGCCGGGGCAGGCGGCGCGGCGGGGGCGGCCCCGACCGGCGTGTCATCGGCAGGCTTCACCGAGGCCGGCTTGTTCGCCTCCTCGCCCACGACGGTTGGCTTGGCGGCCGTCGCCGGGTTGGCGACCTCCGGCTTCTGATCCTCGGTCGCCTTGGAGGCGTCCGCGGGCTTCGGCGCCTGCTCGCGCCGGACCTCCGCCGCGGGCTTCGACTCGGGGTTGGGCTTGGCATCGGCCGGTTTGGCATCGGCGGGCTTCGCTTCGGCGGGCTTGGCCTCCCCGGTCTTGGCAGCGGCCGGCTGGGCTTCGGCCGGCTTGTCGCCCTCGGCCTTCTTCTCCGCGGCCGGCAGCGGCGCCGGGGTATCGGCGAGGCTGCGCAGGTAGAGGATGACGTCGGCGCGCTCGGTCGGCGAGGTGATGCCGGCGAACGCCATCTTGGTCCCAGGGACGTAGCCCTTCGGATTGGTCAGGAAGTGATCGAGCTCGTCGTAGGTCCAGGTGCCGCCCTTCTCCTTGAGCGCGGCCGAGTACTCGAAGCCGGGCTCGTGGGCCCGCTGGCGATCGACGACGCCCCAGAGATGCGGCCCGACCTTGTTCGGGCCGCCCTTCTCGAAGCTGTGGCAGGAGGAGCACTTCTTGGCCGCGGCCTGACCCTTGTCGACGGTGGCGCTGGCCAGACGGATCGGCAGGGGCTCGGCCTTCGCCTCGGGCGCGGCGCCGCCGGCGGCCTTCGCCTGCGGCTCGGGCAGGGCATAGCCGGCATTGCCAGCAGGCTTGGGATGATAGATCAGCTCGGCGACGAAGCCCGACCCCACGGCGAACAGCAGCGCGCCGAGCGCGGCACCCGCAACCTTGTTCAGCTCGAAAGAGTCCATTCTCGACAACTCCGGTGCGGCCGGCCTGAGGGGGAGAATTCAGGGCGAAGTCCAGCGCGTGCCTGTGCCGGACTTTGGAAACGGTCGAGGGTGCTTAGCCGCTGAAGGCCGACCTTGACAATGGTCGAGTCGCGCTTCGCGTAGTCGCAGACCGGCAGGTGTCGCCGCCATCCCTCACTTCTTCAGACGCGGGCGGGCGCATCCGGTTCCCGCGCCGCCGGACGCGGTCCCCGCGGCCCGGCGAGACACCTCTGGCAAGACACGCTCGGCAAGACACGCTCGGCAAGGCACCTCCGCCATGACACGCCCGGCATGACAATTCGGGGCGTCGCTGGTAAGCACCGGCCCAGCCGGAGCAGGGTCCAGACCGATGTCCGATCCCATCGTCCTCATTCCCGCGCGCATGGCCGCGACCCGCTTACCCAACAAGCCGATGGCTGACCTCGCCGGGGAGCCGATGATCGTGCACGTCTGGCGCCGTGCCGTGGAGGCCGGTATCGGCCCCGTGGTGGTCGCCACCGACACGCCCGCCATCGTCGAGACCATCGAGGCCGTGGGCGGCCTGGCGGTCCTGACCCGGGCCGACCATCCCTCCGGCTCGGATCGCCTGGCCGAAGCCCTGGAGATCATCGATCCGCACGGCAACCACGACGTGGTGGTCAACGTCCAGGGCGACCTGCCGACCATCGATCCAGGCATCATCGGCGCGGCGATCCTGCCGCTGGCAGACCGCTCCGTCGACATCGCCACCCTCTGCGCGATCATCACCGAAGAGTCCGAGCGGCGTGACCCCAACGTGGTCAAGCTCGTCGGCCACATCGTGGGCACCCGCCGTCTGCGCGCGCTCTACTTCACCCGCGCCGAGGCGCCCTGGGGGGAAGGGCCGCTCTACCATCACATCGGCCTCTACGCGTATCGCCGGAAGGCGCTCGCCCGCTTCATGGCCCTGCCGCCCGGCGAGCTCGAGACCCGCGAGAAGCTGGAGCAGCTCCGCGCCCTCGAGGCCGGGATGCGCATCGACGCCATCGTCGTCGACGACCTGCCGCTCGGCGTCGACACCCCCGCCGACCTGGAACGCGCCCGCGCCATCCTGTCGGCCCGCCGCCTGAACTGAAGCGCCTCGGAAAGACCAGCCCGCATGCCCCAGCACATCGTCTCCTACCAGGGCGAGCCCGGCGCGAACTCCCACATCATCTGCGCTCAGGCCTACCCGGACTGGACGCCGCTGCCGTGCCCGACCTTCGAGGATGCCTTCGCGGCCGTGAAGGAGGGTCGTGCGACGCGGGCGATGATCCCCATCGAGAACTCGATCGCCGGCCGGGTGGCGGATATCCACCACCTGATCCCGACCTCGGGCTTGCACATCGTGGCCGAGCACTTCCTGCCGATCCACTTCCAGCTGATGGTCCTGCCCGGCACGCCGGTGGAGCAGATCCGGACGGTGCACAGCCACGTCCACGCCCTGGGACAATGCCGCAAGATCATCCGGCGCCTCGGCGTGCGCCCCATCGTGGCCGGTGACACGGCCGGAGCCGCCCGCGAGGTGGCGGAGGCGGGTGATCCCACGCGCGGTGCCCTGGCTCCCGCGCTCGCCGCCGAGGTCTACGGCCTCGACATCCTGGAGCACGATGTCGAGGACGAGAGCCACAACACCACCCGCTTCGTCGTGTTCTCGCCGGAGCCGGAGCCGGTCTCGCCCGAGGCGGGCCCG
>Ga0160428_1002286_pt1 | contig 11931 bp, 11 predicted proteins | sample SolpanmetagenomM_FD_108198 | JGI IMG/M metagenome (GOLD analysis project Ga0160428, IMG submission 108198) | Solar panel surface microbial communities from Lawrence Berkeley National Laboratory, California, USA - M | ecosystem: Engineered > Built environment > Solar panel > Unclassified ... | reverse complement strand
TTGAGCCGGGCTTCATGTAGATTGTGTCCATACCACCTAGGATACCAGCAGCCAACTTCGAACGGAAAGGATTCCAGACACGGTATTCAGTCTTTGTGGATGATGGACCGTCGCCGTTGGCACCAGTGGCAGGGTTGGAGGATTCGGCGGAGTCGATCGAGATGCGCTTTTCACCATAAGTCGATTCACCCTAGAATAGAATGTGTTAGTCTATATCTGCATGCGGAGACTGCTGCGGTGAAAGGGTGTAGAGTGTGTTCAAACGTACGGGAACCAAGTTCTTTGTGACGAGCAAATCTTCCTTTCCGCGAGCGACGAAAACACCAGCATGTCTGTGAGGCTCAAGAACATATCTCGAGCCACCCTTTGCGCCCAATCCGCCTCTGCCTCCACCACGGCCACCACGGTCACCACCACTAAGAAACGTATAGTTAGCATTGCAGTTTTCACACGATCACAGCTCATCTTGCAACTTACCGACCACGGCCTCCTCCACGAGCTCCTCCACGACCACCACGGTCAAATCCACCACGTCCACCTCCACGACCTCCACCACGGCCTCCACGATCGCCAAAACCACCTCGAGATCCTCCGCGTCCACCACGGTCACCGAACCCACCACGGCCACCACGTCCGCCGCGATCACCACCACGTCCTCCTGGTGTGTAGGCCATTTCTTAGGCTCTTTCTTTGTCTGTGAAGTTTCTTAAAGCCAAGGAGACTGCTGGTGTTGATTAAGAACGGGAACTAGATATGTTGGCTCCTGGATGAACTTGTAGCGACTGGTATCGATGAAGGAGCTGTAGGTGTGGTGAGTTTGCGAATATGGGGAGTTTGAAAGAGGTTGTGATAATTTTTGATGAAAATCAAAAAGTCGTCGGTCCGGGTACCTGGATTAATAATCGTGCTTGAGCCTGACAAATTCAACTTTTTTCTACCAAGTTAGTCACTACTACAACAGCCAACCACTCAATCACCACGCTCCTTTTCATCCCTTCACTCCCCACAAAGACATACAATATGGGTGGTGGTAACGGAGCCAAAGCAGCACAAAAGAGGGAGCGCGCAGCAAAAGATGCCGCAGGTGGCGCCAAGTCGCAACTCAAAGTCAATACTGCAGCAATGAACAAGAAGTGCTCGGTTTGCTTGCAGCCATTTTTGCAGACTACCAACAAGAAGGTATGTAATGTCCTGGAGTTCGAGAGGTAACAGACGGATGGAGAATGAATGTAACTGATCAATGACAGGCGCTTGATGAGCACGCGCAGAGTAAACACAGCAAAACTGGAAAGGAGTGTTTCGGCGATGCGTATGATGCGTAAGTTCTGGCGATATGATCAGAGAAGGCTATATGCAATGCTAACATATTACAGCTCGAAATGAGAGTTTGGGCTTGATTGTATGAGTCGTCGTTTTGAGGAGTTTTCTGGCGGAAAATAGAATGGGTATAGAAAGGGCAAAGTTTTACGATTAACGAATGTGGTGATTGATGCAATTCACTGGCTAGACAAGGCAGACCAAAAAGTCCTCCTTTTACTGCTTTTTGTATCGAGCTATGAATGATCGTGATTTATGCTTGTCGACCTCAATCTCATGTACGACACTCAAGTCCATCTCATCCTTGGTCTATGGGATCTTTCGACGCCCGTGCCTCGTCTTAAGTATAAGAGGCAACAGATGTGAGGACTGCGATTTCCTTCATCGCGCTGTGCACTGCCTCATGCATCTCGATGCTACTAACGACTTAGACCAGTATCGCAGCTCCGAAGTGATATTGCAATAATGTCTGTAATTGAATGATTACTGTAGCAGCAGACCGATGACGTTTACAGTAATCTTAGCCAACAGGTCACATTCAACAGGTGCAGGTAGAAGCACTTATAGAAAGGTGTGCGCTGAATGCTGAAGCATGTTTTGGAACATAAACCAAACTCATTGCACATAAATCACATAGACGAACAACGCTCATGCCAATTGGATCTTCTGATCTTCTTCTCCTCTCCAAGTATAAGAACTGAGCAAGAACAGTATGTCGCGTACATGATTGTGATGGTGGTTCTTAGATTGAAGCGAGGGTGAAAAGCACGGGCCACTTTAAAGGTGCGGCTTTTTTCCGTGCTCGACTTGGCAATCGCTACCACACCACCAAAAAATCGTCCTCGTCGTCGCTAACGTCAAAGGAAGTTCCGTTTCATCCACGACTAACGACACATCACAGCACAAATGGTACGAAAAGATAATTCCACTAGCACAGCCATGGCACCGCACATTGTCCTACGCTCTAGCCATCACTCCAGCTCCGATTTAACTCGCATCGCAATACATCAATCAAGAAAGAAAGAAACAATGAAGGCTAACATGCCTTCATTCTTAGGCTCGTTACGGTAGCACTCCCATCAGCGAGGCCAAGAGCGCCCGCTCGCGCGGCTCATACCTCCGGTAGGACTACTTTAATCCATGAAAAACATCTTCAGAAACAGCCAAGAGAATGATTCAGAAATGATCAGCAAAACAACAGACTGGCGATACTGTAGCAAAAGCATGAGGATTAAAGGCTGACGGAATGTTATTGTAGTGTCTCTTTCAAGAACACCCATGAGACCGCTCAGGCCATCAACGGCATGCAACTTCAGCGCGCTGTCAAGTACCTCGAGAACGTCCGTGAGAAGAAGGAGGCCATTCCTTTCCGCAGATACAATGGCAGCATGGGTAGAACCGGTCAGGGTATGTGGCATTCTCACTGTTTGAACGTGTTGGGGGGAAAGGCGCGTCATGTTGCAAAAGTAGAGAAAGATATCCATCCAGACATCAAAACATATTCAGACGACGGCGGAACGACGACCATGAATGCAAGAGAATAAGACAGTAAAATCAACAGACAAAAGGGATACAACGTCAAGACGCAGCCTTCATCACCAGCACGACTTACAACAAACTACTTGCTCATACTAATCCACTACCACAGGTAAGCCATTTGGCACTGACCGTGCCCGCTGGCCCGAGAAGTCCGCCAAATACCTCCTCGACCTTCTCAAGAACGCCGAAGCCAACGCCGACACAAAGGGCCTCGACACCTCCGCTCTCCTCATCAAGCACATCCAGGTGAACCAAGCACCTAAGCAGCGCCGCCGCACTTACCGTGCCCACGGTCGCATCAACGCATACATGTCCCAGCCATGCCACATCGAGCTGATTTTGACCGAGGGCGAGGAGGTTGTGCAGAAGTCCACACAGGCAGTGGAGAGGGAGGCGGGTCACTTGAACAGCAGGCAAAGGGGTGCTAGGGCGAGAAAGGCCATCGCTGCTGCATAGATGTGTAGTAGTGAGAAAGAGATGAAAGGAGCATGGTTGGGACTGTGAAACTAGCAGTATGACTTGCACGACAGGTTGGCTTCTAGAAACAGTACAAAGGCTGGTTGGTATGCTTGACTTGATCGTCTCCAAAGAAGCAGATTTTCATGACGAGCTGGCTGGGATTTGATGTACAACAAAAAGATATACAACAACCGTTCGAGCACTTTTTCCACTCACGTCAATGGAAGATCTGTTCACCGTGGCCCAAAACTGATTCCATTGACCTTTGTCACCCCTGCATCTCCTTCACGGAACGACTACATGTGAACTTTGCTGACATGATTAACCAAGTAACAACATGCGCAAACCAAGAAGCCCAAGGACTTCCCTAGTCATGAATTCCTTTGCGCCTCCTTTGTTATCCTGTCAAATGTGTTCGAACTAGTACGATGATTCTTGCAATATCAGCTTTTGATCAAACCTACCCTGAATGAGAGTATCCTGTGCGCACGGGTTGAGACTTCAATCTGTATACCTATACCACTCATGATCAGCTCTGTTTTTTCCTTGATTCCGATGTCAGCTTCCAATTGTGAAGATATATAGTACAAACATGAGGTAGCTATTACATTGCGCTTCGCCACTCTCTGGCGGGTTAGGGCTCCTCAAGGCCAACCCTGTTCTTCGTTACCTTGGTATTACCCTTAACTCTTTCAGTCAATGTACATTAGACGACAATATCAGATGCTGGATTCATAAGCTGGCCTGTATAATATCAACAGTCACCCTGGTGCAATCAGAGGAGCTCGTTGAAATCCATCATGCTTTCTATCCTCCGCAAAGCACGTCTCAAGGACAAAGAAATGCGTATCCTGATGCTGTAAGCTAAAAGGAGCTACACAAGGGACTGAGACATGCTAACACGTCAAGAGGTCTCGATAACGCTGGAAAGACTACAATTGTGAAACGGGTTATGGACGAGGACATCAATGGTGTCAGTCCCACACTTGGTTTTATCATCAAGACAATCGATTATGAAGGGTATGTCGTAGTCGACGATGTATAGCATTCTTAACACAATGCTGACCTTGTAAGATATAAGTTGAATATATGTGAGTGAGAATTCTCATTGTAGTTCAAGTCTGATGTGACAGTTACTCATCTTATTCAGGGGACGTTGGAGGACAAAAGACACTCCGAACATACTGGAAGAACTACTTTGAGAAGACGGATACTTTGATCTGGGTCGTCGATGCGACTGATCGTGAGCGACTGGAAGATTGTCGAGCTGAGCTTGCAGGTCTGCTGTTGGAAGAGGTAGGAGACATGACGGAATATGGGTGTCTTGACTGTATGGCTAATCTGAAGCAGAGATTGATGGGCGCAAGTCTGTTAGTATTCAAGAACAAGAGTGACGTTGCTGGCGCAATGGACGAGATGGATATTCGAAAGGTAGGGAGTGTTTTGTCATGACATGGTTTTCCGTCGGCTAATATCTAGCAGGGTTTACAGCTTGATAACATCAAAAGTCATACGTGGAAAATCATGACTTGCAGTGCAGTGACTGGTGAGAACCTAAAGGAGGGACTTGCCTGGGTCGTGCAAGATGCTAAAGATCGCCTTTTCTTATACTAATGGCGAGGCTTGGTTCCCTCTTCAGCTTGCACTGGCCAGTCTTCTTACAGCCTCAAGCTCTTCTTGACTTTCCCAAACGTCTGAGATTCGACAAGGTCCCTCCCTACCACCAGGATTTGCGCTACACTGTACGGCCTGCCCGCGCGGCTGCGCGGCAAGCCCCTCAGGACATTTACAGGGTGTCTCTTGAGCAGGTCATCTTTAATTCCCACCTTCGAGTCGGTTGAGTTAGGCTTCGAGTGGCCGTGGAAAGTCTGACCCAGGTTCACAAATGTGGGCAGCAAAGCTCCAACATTGAGCGGCTCCTTTCAGCCCCTGCCCATATCCAGATCCAACACCTTGACCAATTCTCCAGACCCTCTCCGTACTTCAGAAGTACCGATATCAAAATGAGGCGCAATCACTACATTCACGACATCCTCCCAAAGACCTTTGATCACGACCTCCTTCAACTCTTCTCCAGTCTGCTTAAAGTCCGGAAATGCGTTTACTTCCAGCAACCAGATGTTCTGTGTTTCGTCCACTAAGAAGTCCAGTCCGAACACCTCAAAAGCGTTAGGCAAGGCCTGGAAGTTTGTAGGTTGTGATGCGGCAGCTTTGAAGAGGTCGGATACGGTTTCGTTGATTTGGTCGCGGATAGAGTCGTGCATCCCTGTTGGTAGAGGAAGCTTGGAGAAGAGAAACACGTTGTCTTCGTCTATGGTATCGTGGCCGAGTGTTTTCTGGACGCAGGTATTTGTGAGATGTATATTGCGCATTCGCTGGAGGAGAAGCCCATCATCATCACCATCAGTAGTGTCGTTGTATTCACTACTTGACCATGGTGGACTATAAGGTTCGCTCGCAAATAGAGCGAGCATGTGTGTGTACACGTAAACTCGAAGTGCACCGGCGGCAACGACGTACGTCCGAATGTGAAACTTCCTATTGTTGAAAGGAAGATCTGGTAACAGAAGAGGCGGGTCGATGTATGGTTGTACGATGAAATGCCGTAGATGCGATGTCACAATGTAATCACGATCAGCACCGGCATGCTCGTCCAAATCTTCAGCTTCATCTCCATCTTCCACCCCATCCTTGGCATCATCGTCCTCGTCCTCACTCTCCTCATCACCCTCCCACTCCTCAAAAATCCCCCTCAACTCCTCCTCCCCACTAAACAACCTAATCCCCTGCCCTCTATCACTCATCCCCGGCTTCAAAATCCACCACTCCCTCTCCCTCCCCTCCCTCCCCTCATTCCGCTCAAAACTCGCTCTGAGCTCAAAACACTCCACCAGCGCATCGTCCAGAAACTCGGCATAATCCAGCTCAAAGTCCTCGGCGGGTTTGAAGTGCTTCGTTAGTGCGGAAATGGGGCTTTTGGTGGTGTGGTGTGCCACGAGATTGGAGAGGTAGTGTTTGCGGATCAAGGCTTTGCGGATTATGTAGGCGTTCATTAGCGTGGAGTTTGGTGTGGAGAGCAGGCTGTGTTCGAGGTCGAGGGTTTCGTAGGAGCGGGTTTGGAGGAGGCGAATGGCTGAAGTGGGTGGGAGGGTGTGCGGGTGCGTGTGAATGGTGCATGCGCTGCCGAGTTGGGATTGTAATGCAGAGATGATGATGGGTTGGACGTAGGGGTCCTCGTAGTCGACGATGGCGTGGAGAGGTTTTGTCATGTTTGTGCTGGAGGTTGCCACAGGATCACAATAATGTCACGTACAATAGAAAGAGAGACTTTTTCCTGCCCAATCGTCTTGGACACTATTCTATGCATTGAGGTCTCGAAAATTAAAGTCTCGAAAAACATATCTCATTGTTAGCTCTAATCTAATCAGATCCAGACGTCGGTCCGCAAACTCTCCAATCCAGGACTTTTTTCAGAAGCAAGTTTCAGATGCGTCTCAGCTCGCATCCCTCCCACATCACATACCCGCCTCATACAATGGCTCCCTCCCGTTTTCTGGACGACTTCGTACCGACCATAGAAGACGACGAAGACGACATCCCCAATTTCTCCGAAGAAGAGGAAGAAGAAGCAGTCCCAGAACCATCCACCGACCGCAAGCGCAAGCGAGAAGCAGCGGAAGTCATTTCGACCAAATTCAAGAAGAGGAAGAACAAGAAGACTAAACAGCCAGACGAAGAAGAAGAGGAGGAGGAAGGGAGACTTGCAGATAATGACGCCGAACGAGGCATGGATGATGGCACCATGAATCCTGATTTTGAGTTTGCAGTCAGCAAGGATCAGGATGGAATAGTGGAGGGTTTTGGAGATTGGGCACTGTCAGCGACATCGAACGGTGCAGCTGTGCCTACAAAAGCACTTGGGATTGAGGAAATCATTCAGAGGAGACGGAAGCAAGCGGAGAAGGATGCGCCGAAGAAGGAGGACGTGGATGTGGACGAAAGTGAAGATGAGGCTGATGGGATCGACGTAGATGTTGAGGATGACGAGTTACTAGCGGCAGACACCTTTGGCATGGGCGCCGAAGACGATGACGAGGACGAAGATGAAGACGAAGGCGGTGACGACAGCGAGGACGACGAACAAGATCCCAAGCTCAAGATGCCAACCGAGTCAGATGAAGAAGAAGATGATGGCGAAATCGCTGCTCCAGTACCGCATCCCGATGATGCTATGACGGATGATGAAGGACCAGATGAGAAAGAAGAGGATCCAGAAATGGCGGCCAAGCGCGCTGCTTTCTTCGCTCCCGAGGACGGAGCACCTGAGAATGCGCCACTATCTACAACATCCACGTCCTTTCAGAGCATGTCCTTGTCACGACCCATCTTGAAAGGTCTTGCGGCAGTAGGCTTCAACACGGCCACACCCATTCAGGTGAAGGCAGTGCCTGTAGCACTCATGGGCAAGGATGTTGTCGGTGGTGCTGTTACTGGTTCTGGTAAGACCGCTGCCTTTGTCATTCCCATCCTCGAGCGACTGTTGTATCGGCCGAAGAAGGTGCCCACTACGAGAGTGGCTATACTCATGCCCACTCGTGAATTAGCAGCGCAATGTTTCAATGTTGCCATGAAGCTTGCGCAGTTTACTGATGTCACGTTCGCTCTGATTGTTGGTGGTCTGAGTCTCAGAGAACAGGAACAGGTACTTAAGAAGCGTCCTGATGTCGTAATTGCTACACCTGGTCGTTTCATCGATCATATGCGGAACACAGCATCATTCCAAGTGGAAAGCCTGGAGATCCTGGTACTGGATGAAGCAGATCGAATGCTTGAAGACGGTTTCGCGGACGAGCTTAATGAGATTATTACGACGATTCCTAAAAGTCGGCAAACTATGCTGTTCTCAGCTACAATGACGGAAGATCTGGATAAGCTAATTCGTGTTGGGATGAACAGACCTGCACGACTGATGGTAAATGCCAAGCGTGAAACTGTCAAAGGTCTAGTGCAGGAGTTCATCAAAATGAAAGGTGCGACAGATGACATTGATGAGGATCGCAGGCTAGCCTACTTGCTGCACTTATGCTCAAATGTGTACACACAAAAGAGCATCATATTCTGCCCACGAAAGGATCTTGCTCATCGGATCAAGGTCTTGTTCGCAATTCACAACCTCAAGGCAGCAGAGCTCCATGGTAGCATGTCACAAGAACAACGTCTAGCAGCGATTACGTCTTTTAGAGAAGGAGAATGCATGCACTTGTTAGCCACCGATCTAGCCTCTCGTGGTCTGGATATCCCGCATGTCGAGACTGTAATCAACTTTACAGTACCAACTCAGACGGAGACTTATTTGCACAGAGTCGGTCGTACTGCTCGTGCTGGAAGATCTGGTGTGGCATGTACATTGTTCTCGTCCTCGAAAAGCAAAACAGCAACAAAGAAGCAGGCTTCCGAACGCACTCTCCTAAAGCCTATTCTACGTATAGCAAAGGGTCAATCTGCGGTCATTAGAACCAGGAATTTGCCTGTGGATGTGATTAATGCCTTAACCGACAGAGTCAAAGCTGATCAAGAAGAGATTGACGCCATTCTTGCCGAAGAGAAGGAGGAGCGCCTGATACAGCAGACGGAGCGCGATCTGACAAAGGGTGAAAACTTGGTCAAATATGAGGATGAAATCCAAAGTCGACCAAGACGTACATGGTTCCAGAACGAGAAAGACAAGCAGAGTGCAAGTGAGAAGGGCAAGGTAGAGCGTCTCGGTCTCGTCAATGGTGATGGAGGTGGCTCCAAAAAGGATAAGAAAGGACCGCTGAGTGGTAAGGAGAAGAAACAACTTGAGGCTAGAGATATTCGGGTTGGAGGAGGAGGCTTTCAAGGCTGGAAGAAGGGTAAGGCTGAACGTGCTGGTGGTGGTGTCCTCGCGCCGCATAAGAACGGTAAGCCAGGTAGTGATGGCAAGAGTAAGGGTAAGCCAAGTGGCGATAGCAAAAGCAAGAGTAAGCCAAGAGGTGAAAGTAAAAGTAAAGGCAAGAGTACTGGTGGGAAACCACAAGGACATGGTAAGACGAGATGAAGTAAATAGATGAAAGAAATGCACATCTGTTTTTTGGCGACAACAATGTTACGAATACTTCGAGTTCGGGATTTTGTTCATGTTATGCCTCGTTCGTCTACACACACACTCGAAAAGGCAGTCACGACCGGTCTACCAAGAATCGCAACGCGGGCAGCCAACCTCCAACGCTGGGCGCAGTTCTCATCTGTCCTTCATCAACCTCGTCTCGCATCCATCACTACCTCATCAACATCACCGGCGCAACCATCGCAGACCCTACAACCTATCACCTTACGCGCTATCTTTACCTGATACCTGCTTCACACCGACGTCTCTACTGCTGCGCCATGTCAGGCTACCTATTCTTCTCACTACAGGCGCTGCTCTTCCTACTCATATCACAGCCCATCAGGGCTTCACATGAAAACCATCACATCGAGCGCTTTCCGCAGCCACTAGATCTGGACCGGCGACAATCAGCAAACACACCACTAACCATTTCAAATCAATGCGGCGAAACAATATATCCTGGCATTTTGACACAAGGCGGCACTGGGCCAGGTACTGGTGGATTCCAGTTGACTGCAGGCAGCAATAGTACGCTCATGGTGTCTGAGAACTGGCAAGGTCGCGTTTGGGGAAGAACGAATTGTACTTTCAATGGTAATGCTGGGGGTACATGTTCGACGGGCGATTGTGGTGGAGTGGTCAGCTGTACTGGCACGGTAGGCAGATCGCGAAAGCAATGTTGTACAGGTGACTGATCTTACGATAGGGCCAAGTACCAACGACGCTTGCCGAGTTCACCATGGACGCTGGTGATGGACATTCGTACTACGATTTGTCACTTGTCGATGGATACAACCTGCCGGTTGCAATACAGCTACTAGCTGGTCCCAGCACAACATTGCAGAATCTGCCTGGTCATCTCACGAATCCCTCTTGTGTTGGCTCAGTTGGGAATCTGCAGGCGCCAGGTTACAATCCGTATAGTAATGGACAATCGTTTTTGGGTACTACTGGTGATGCTCCATTGTCCTTTGACAATTCGACAACACTTTCAGAAGTTGCGCAATGGTGCCCATATAACCTTCAAGTGAGCTCTTCAACTGGACCAAATGGAGGCGTGTATATCTATCCTGATGGCAGCATCAACAGACCCGAATTTGATCCTTGTTACTCGGCCTGCTCGAAATGGAATCTGCCGGCGGACTGCTGTACCGGACAATATAACTCACCATCAACGTGTCACCCAAGTCAATACAGTCAGTCTGCCAAAGGCGTTTGTCCAGACGCATACAGTTATGGTGAGTCGTGTCATAGACATGCTTGACTTTCGCAGACACTGACATTCTCTTTAGCCTACGACGATCAGACTTCTACCTTCATCATCCCATCGGGACCTGGCTTTGAAGTCATCTTCTGCCCTGGGGCACGCTCGACAAACATTCTCACCACATATCGACAACAAGTGAATAGTCTTGCGCAGACGACGACACGCCTTGCTGCACGACAGTCGAATGATACAGCAGAAGGACGAACATTGCCTGAACTCAACATCATCAATCACTTGCCGCATGCCGTAAATATGCCTCAACATCTGGCATCCAATGCAAGCAAACCAATGACGAATCGGCATGCCATGCTCGCGCTGGTGGTTGTGGCGGCATTCGCCATTGCTTTTTTGTGATGCGGAGCAGGGATTGCTGGCTTTTGGTGGAAGCATTTGGATTCACTTCGCAGGGCATGAATGTAGTGCGGGACAGGCTTCGTCACGACCTACATGTGCATTCTTCATTCTTGTATAAGTATCGTCGGATTAGCAGAATCAAGCTCTCTATTTCAAGGAGAAGGTGTCATTCGGAAAGGGGCTACAGATGTGAAACGAGCTCACAACAACGGGCGACATCACCCTCACCCCCACTTTACGAAACGACGATCCAGGCCGCCTCATGCTTCCAGCCTCTGACTAGAGTGCTCCCTCCCCTATCATCTTAAACTCTACGACTTGTTTTTGCTTTGTCTTGTTGTTGTTCCTCTCCTCAAATCTCTTTATACCTATCGGCTCTTCCACCAGTAGCGACCATTTCCTCCTCAACAAGTAGTGCCATCAGCTTGCGGCTCAATCCTCCCTCGTCATCGCCATCGTCCTCTACGTTGGAGCAAAGCGCAAGGCGTAGTCATCGGAAAGGTTCAGCAAGAATTGCAACATCAGCTCCAGGAACTCGAAGGAAGTCATTGTGACGAACATAAGTCGGCCGATTGCGTATACCAAAAGCTTGGCTGTCTGATCTTGTGACTCGACTGTCCTCGCATCGACTGGCGAACGGCTGAAAGACTACGACTTGAAGGAGAGTCGCTTGAAGCAATCTGCGATTTGCCCCTGGCGTCTGCCTGTGGAATGGCTCAATTCAATAACATTTACCGTGCCCACGATGGTGCTTACTCTCAACAATCATCGACCTTACAAACCTCAGTACTGCCTCTCATGACACCAAACGCATACAATAGATATCCCTCTGGTCGTCCAAGATTCGATCAACCTCCTGGTTCGA
>Ga0160428_1002285_pt1 | contig 11938 bp, 9 predicted proteins | sample SolpanmetagenomM_FD_108198 | JGI IMG/M metagenome (GOLD analysis project Ga0160428, IMG submission 108198) | Solar panel surface microbial communities from Lawrence Berkeley National Laboratory, California, USA - M | ecosystem: Engineered > Built environment > Solar panel > Unclassified ... | reverse complement strand
GTCCTGCCCAAGGCGGAACGGGAAGCGATGTATGCCATTTACGGCTTCTGCCGGCTGGTCGACGACATTGCCGACGACGAGCATGGCGATCGTGCGGACCGGGCGGCGGCGCTCGAGCGGTGGCGCGACGATATCGCTGCGCTCTATGCCGGCCGGGAACCGGGGCAGGCCAGACTTGTGGCGGAAGCGGTGCGTCGTTTCGGCTTGAAGCAGGACGATTTCGTCGCCGTTATCGACGGTATGGCGATGGATGTCGCGGGCGATATCCGCTGGCCGCCGTTCGCCGAGCTCGATCTGTACTGCGACCGGGTGGCGTCCGCGGTCGGCCGGCTCTCGGTGCGGGTATTCGGGATGGAGGAACAGCCCGGTATCGCCTTGGCATTCCACCTTGGGCGCGCGCTGCAACTGACCAACATCCTGCGCGATCTCGACGAGGATGCCGCGATCGGCCGGGTCTATCTTCCGGGCGAGATGATTACGGCAGCCGGCATTCCGTTCACTACGCCGGTCGAGGTGGTCGGCGATCCGCGGATCGATGGCGTCGCGCGACAGGTGGCGACGATCGCGCACGACCATTACGACGAGGCCCGGACGATCCTCGCCAAACGGCCGCGCGGGCATCTGCTCGCGCCGCGGCTGATGGAGGCGGTCTACGCCAAGGTATTGGCGCGGACCGAGGCGATCGGCTGGGCGCCGCCCCGGACGCGGGTGAAGATGTCGAAGCCGGAATTGTTGTGGACGGTCGTCCGGCTGGGCCTGACCCGTTGAATTTCGCGCGGGCGACGATTGCCGGCGCCGGACTGGCCGGGCTTTCCGCGGCGGTGGCGCTGCGCCGTGCCGGTCTTTCGGTCGAGATCGCTGAGTCGGCCGCCCATGCGGGCGGGCGGTGCCGGTCGTATTTCGACCCGCAACTCGGCCAGACGATCGACAATGGCAATCATCTCGTCCTGTCCGGCAATCCCGCGGTCGCACGCTTTCGCGAGACGATCGGCGCAGCGGGAGGCACGCTTGTCAGGCCGGATCATGCCGACTTCGCCTTTTACGACGTGTCGAGCGACCGGCACTGGACGGTCCGGATCAACGACGGACGTGCGCCGTGGTGGATCGGATCGCGCGCGCGGCGGGTGCCGGGCAGCGGGATCGTCGATTACCTGCCGATCGCGCGCCTGCTGATGGCGAACAGGGGGCGGGTGGACGAGCATTTCACCACGATCGGACCGGTCTGGGATCGCTTTCTGGAACCGATCCTGCTCGCCGTGCTGAACACCGAGGCGGGGGCCGGATCGGCATTGCTGACGCGCAACGTGTTGCGCGAGACGGTCGCGGCAGGGGGGCTGATGATGCGACCGCTGGTGGCCGAATCGACGCTGGCGGCGGCCTTTATCGACCCCGCGGTCGCGTGGCTGGCACGGCAGGGGATTTCAGTCGCGCATGGCCGTCGGTTGCGCGGCCTCGGTTTCGAGCGAGATCGGGTCGCAAGCCTCGATTGGGGCAATGGTGCGGAACCGGTGGCCGACGATGAGGCGGTAATCCTCGCGGTCCCGCCCTGGGTGGCGACTGATCTCGTCCCCGACCTTCAGGTACCGACGGAATATCGCGCGATCCTGAACGGGCATTTCGCGCTCTCGCCGCCGCCCGGCATGCCCCCGATGCTCGGTGTACTCGGCGGAACGGCGGAGTGGATCTTCGCCTTTCCCGACCGCATTTCCGTGACGGTCAGCGCCGCCGACCGGCTGATTGCGGCGGATCGCGAGCAGTTGGCGCAAGATTTCTGGGCCGATATCTGCCGCGTATTGGACGTGGATACGCCGATGCCGGCCTGGCAGATCGTCAAGGAAAAGCGCGCGACCTTCGCGGCCACGCCCGAACAGGATGCGTTGCGCCCGCCCGCCGTCACCCCGTGGCGCAACCTGTTCCTCGCCGGCGACTGGACGCAGACGGGGCTTCCGGCGACGATCGAGGGCGCGTTGCGCTCGGGTGAGACCGCGGCGCGTCTGGCTGCTCGGGGCGGGTTGGAGTAACCCGTGGCGATGCATGCCCCGTTCGAACCACCCTCCGCGCCCGATCCGGCCCTCCAACGCCAAAGCGAGGTCATGGCGGCGATCGAACTGTCGATCGACCGCGCCAGCACGGCGCTGGCGCAAGTGCAGCGTCCTGATGGCCATTGGGTGTTCGAACTGGAAGCGGACGCGACCATCCCGGCCGAATATATCCTGCTGCGGCATTATCTCGGCGAGCCGGTCGATAGCGCGCTTGAGGCGAAGATCGGGCGCTATCTCCGCCGGATACGATCGGCGGCGCATCACGGTTGGGGTCTGTTCCACGGTGGTGCGTTCGACGTCAGCGCCAGCGTCAAGGCCTATTACGCGCTCAAGATTATCGGCGATCCGGCTGACGCGGCCCATATGGTGGCGGCGCGCAGGGCGATCCTCGATCATGGCGGTGCGGCGGCGAGCAACGTGTTTACGCGGATCCAGTTGGCGCTGTTCGGCGCGGGACCCTGGTCGACCGTCCCGACGATGCCGCCGGAACTGATCCTGCTGCCACGCTGGTTTCCGATCCACTTGTCGAAAATGTCCTATTGGGCACGGACAGTTGTCGTGCCGTTGCTGGTTTTGGGCGCGTTGCAGCCGGTCGCGCGCAACCCGCTCGGGAGCAGGGTGGACGAGTTGTATACCGGCGCGAGCGTGCCACTCGCGAGCAAGGCTGCGGACCCCAAATGGCTCTGGACCAAGAGCTTCAACGCGCTCGATGGGCTGCTGAAACTCGGCAACGGTCTATGGCCGGCACGCCTGCGCCGACGGGCGATCGACACCTGTCTGGCGTGGGTCACGGAACGGTTGAACGGGGTGGATGGGCTGGGCGCGATCTATCCGGCGATGGCGAACAGCGTGATGATGTTCGATTGTCTCGGGATCGGGCCGGATGATCCGCGCCGCGCGGTCGCACGCGAGTCGATCGAACGTCTGCTGGTGGTGACCGAGGACGAAGCCTATTGCCAGCCCTGCGTATCGCCGGTGTGGGACACTGCGCTTGCCGCGCATGCCATGTTGGAAGCAGGCGGCGATAACGAGGCTTTGGCGGACAGGGCGCTGGCCTGGTTGAAGCCGCGTCAGGCGCTCGACGTCGCGGGGGACTGGGCGGAGGAACGCCCCGGCGTGCGCCCGGGGGGATGGGCGTTCCAATATTTGAACGATCATTATCCCGATCTGGACGACACCGCCGTCGTGGTGATGGCGATGGATCGCGCGCGGGGCCGGGTCGCCGGCTATGACGAGGCGATCGATCGCGGGGTCGAATGGACCGTCGGCCTGCAGTCGAAGGATGGCGGCTGGGGCGCGTTCGATGCGGACAACGCCTATACTTATCTCAACAACTTGCCGTTCGCGGATCATGGCGCGTTGCTTGACCCGCCGACCGCCGACGTTACTGCGCGCTGCGTCTCGATGCTGGCGCAACTCGGCGAGACCGAGAGTCCGCGGATGCGGGCGGCGCTGGCCTGGCTGGAACGCGAGCAGGAGCCGGATGGAAGCTGGTTCGGTCGGTGGGGCGTGAACTATGTCTACGGCACCTGGTCGGTGCTGTGCGCGCTCAACGCCGCCGGGGTTCCGCCACGGCACGCGATGGTCGCAAAGGCGGTCGCGTGGTTGAAGGCGATCCAGAACGCAGACGGCGGCTGGGGCGAGGATTGCGACAGTTATGCGCTGGATCGCAACGCGCACCGCCCGGCGCCGTCCACCGCGTCGCAAACCGGCTGGGCGCTGCTCGGCCTGATGGCGGCGGGCGAGGTGGATAGCGAGGCGGTCGCACGCGGCGTCGCGTGGCTGGCGGAGCATCAGCAGGAGGACGGTCTGTGGGGGCAGGAAATGTATACCGGGGGTGGTTTCCCGCGCGTCTTCTACCTGCGCTATCACGGCTATCCGAAGTATTTCCCTCTCTGGGCACTGGCGCGCTACCGCAACCTGAAGCGGTCCAACGCCGCGCGCGTCGAACACGGGATGTGAAGAAATGAGCGGACATGTCGTCGTCGCCACCGGGTTCAACCGCGAAGTCGCCACACTGCGCCAGTCGGGCATCGTCGTCGTTGCCGGCGGGGGCGATCCCGTGGCCCTGCGCGCCAGAATCGAGCGCGCCGCGAGCAACGCGGTCGGCATCCTCAGCTACGGCATGACCGGCGCGCTGGCCGACGGGCTCGCGATCGGCGACTGGATCGTGGGTGATCGATTGTCAGGCGCGATCGAGGTCCGGTGCAATCCCGACTGGGCGGCGAACCTCGTCGCGCGATTGCCCGGTGCGCGCCTCGGCGGTTTCTTCGCCGACGGCCGGATGATCGACAGTGTCGCGGAGAAGCTCGCTTTGGGCGTCCGGCACGAGGCGCTCGCGGTCGATATGGAAAGCCACGTCGCCGCGGCGGTCGCCACCGAGCGCGGACTGCCCTTTGCGATCGTGCGCTGTATCTCGGATGGGGCGCGGCATATGTTGCCGCATGCGATCACCGTGTCGATGCGGCCGGATGGCGGGGTCGATGCGAAAGCGATGCTGCGGTCGCTGGCCGCGCGACCGAGTCAGGCGGCCGATATCGCCCGCACCACCGCGGGCTTCACCAAGGCGATCCGGGAACTGAAGCGCGGTGCGGTGCTGATCGGGCCGCGAATGGCGTTCGCCGGCTGATCAGGCCGCGCGCTGGACGCGCTTGAAGCCCTCCGGATCGGTAGCCTTGATCCGCGCAAGTTCCCGCTCGACATGCGTCGAGTGCACGTCCTCGGCCCGACGCTGGTTCGAGATATCGATATCGGGCGCCATCGGGCCTTCGGTACGAACGCCTTTTCGCCCGATCTGGAACATCTTCAGCGGATGACGGATCGAGTCGGTCGCCGCGGTGCCCTCGAACCCGCAATGGACCATGCAGTCGGCGCACTTCTCGTACTTGCCAACGCCATACTGGTCCCAGTCCGTGCCCTCCATCAACTCGGCGAAGCTCTGAACATAGCCTTCGCCGACGAGGTAGCAGGGCTTCTGCCAGCCGAAGACCGTCTTCAAAGGCATCGACCAGGGCGTGCATTCGTAGGTCTGGTTGCCGGCGAGAAAATCGAGGAACAGCGGCGAATTGGTGAAGGTCCAGGCCTTGCCGCCATCCCCTTTGGCGAACACGTCGCGGAAGAACTGCTTGGTTCGCGTGCGGTTGAGGAAATGCTCCTGATCGGCGGCACGCTCGTACGCGTAGCCCGGTGAAATGGTGATCTCGACGCCCAATTCTTCCATCGTGTCGAAAAACGAAGCCAGCCGGTCGGAACTGGCGCCGTCGAACACGGTGCAATTCACCTGCACGCGGAAGCCCTTGGCCTTGGCCAACTGGATCGCCTCGATCGCGACTTCATACGTGCCGTCCTGATCGACAGCGTGATCGTGCATGCTCTTGTCGCCATCCAGATGGATCGACCATGTGAAGAAAGACGACGGCGTATAGTCGGCGATCTTCTTCTTCAGTAGCAGCGCGTTGGTGCACAGGATGACGAACTTCTTCTTCGCGATATAGCCCTGGACGATCCGCGGCATATCGCGGTGAAGCAGGGGCTCGCCACCGGCGATCGAGACGGCGGGGGCACCGCATTCGTCGATCGCGTCCATGCACTCGTCATAGCTCAGGCGCTGGTTGAGGATCGCGTCGGGATAATCGATCTTCCCGCACCCCGGGCAGGCGAGATTGCAGCGCAGCAGCGGCTCGAGCATCAGCACGAGCGGGTATCTGCCCCCCTTGATATGGTTCTTGAGCGTGTAGGCGCCGATGCGGACCAGGGGGGCGATGGGAAGGCTCATGCGTGTCGTCCTGCGGCGCTTGCGAGGCGCATCGGTTGGTGCCGCAATTCGGGCGGCAAGCTGAATTCTACGTTCTCTTCTACGCCATCCAGCTGGGAAACGCGAACCTCGCGAAGTTCGGCCAGTGCCGCGATCACGCTGTCGACCAATTCGTCCGGTGCGGACGCGCCGGCGGTGATGCCGATCGCCTTGACGCCCTCCAGCCATGCCGGATCGATGCCACTCCCGTCGTCGACGAGGTAGCTTGGCAACCCCATCTCGATACCGATCTCACGCAGGCGGCTGGAATTGGAACTGTTCGCCGCGCCGACGACGATCAGCATGTCGCTGACCCGGGCAAGGTCGCGTACGGCGGTCTGGCGGTTTTGCGTCGCGTAACAGATTTCCGAAACGTCCGGCCCGACGACGTCGCTGAACCGTTCGGTCAGCGCGGCGATGACGCTACGCGTGTCGTCCACGCTGAGCGTCGTCTGCGTGACATAGGCCAAGGGCGTGTCGACCGCGACTGGAAGGTCGGCTACGTCGTCCACCGTCGACACGAGATGGATCGGCGCGTCGATCTGCCCCATCGTGCCTTCGACCTCGGCATGGCCTTCATGGCCAATCAGCACTAGGGTGCGCTGCGACTTCGCGTAGCGGCGGCCCTGGATGTGGACCTTGGTGACGAGCGGACAGGTCGCGTCGATCACCGGCAAACCCCGTGCAGCCGCTTCCGTTTCCACCGCCCGCGCCACGCCGTGCGCGCTGAAGATCGTCAGCGCACCGGGGGGAATCTCGGAAAGTTCTTCGACGAAGATCGCACCCTTGCGGCGCAGCTTCTCGACGACATGACGATTATGAACGATCTCGTGCCGGACATAGACCGGTGCCTGTTCCCGCTCTAGAGCGCGTTCCACGATATCGATCGCCCTGACGACACCGGCGCAAAAGCCCCGCGGCTTGGCGAGGATGATCTCCAAGCAATCGCCCGGCTCGCTACTTGTTCGATCGTTCAAGTCGAGCGCCCTTCCAATGTTCGAAAGCCTTGGTGCCGCATCCGCGTGGTCGAAATAAGACGATACGACGACGAAAGGCAAACGTCGCCAGCATCTTTTTTTTGCAACGCAGCACTCACAGGTTAAGTGACCGTCGCGCTAGACCCGCAACCGCAGTCGCCATACACATGCGTCGAGTATAGGAGTTCAGAAAATGCGTCGTCTTTTCATTGGTCTGGCGGTTCTCGCGGCCCCGATCGGAATTCCAGAAGTCGTTTTCGCACAGGCGAGCGATCCTGCCGTGGCAACCGTGAAAGCGTTGGACGACGGCCTGCTCGCGATCATGAAGGCGGGGAAATCGGCGGGATCGAAGGGACGGGCCGCATCGATCGGGCCGGTTATCGACCGAGTCTATGATGTGCCGTTGATGACGCGCCTGTCGATCGGCGCGTCCTGGACGACGATCAAGCCGGCCGATCAGGCCGCGTTGACCGCGGCGTTCCGGCGCATGACGGTCAGCCAGTATGCCTCCAACTTCGACGATTTTTCCGGCGAGACCTTCACGATCGATCCCAAGGTCGATGTTCGCGCCGGCGACCGGCTGGTTCGAACGACGCTGAACGATCCCAAGGGCGAGAAAGTCGCGATCTCGTATCGACTGCGGAACTCCGGCGGCGCCTGGAAGATCATCGACGTGTTCTACCGCAACTCGATCAGCCAGTTGGCGATCCGACGGTCGGATTTCGCGGGCGTGCTGAAGTCGGGCGGTGCAAAGGCGCTGGTCGAGCATCTCAACGCACTCTCGGCGAAGGCGGGCGGTTGACGCCGGGGATTGTCTTGCCGGTGCTGCTGCTGGCGGGGGTGCAGGTCGGGGAGACACCGCCCCCGGTCGCTCCGACGATTGAAGCGGCTGGGCAGCCTGGCCCCGTCGGTCCCGTTCTAACGGCGGCGGCTGACGCCAGCCCGGTCGTTGGCGTGCGCAGGAGCCGCCGCACGGCGGGGGATCCACTCGAAGGCTTCAATCGCGACATGTTCGGCGTGCACCAGCGTTTCGACTCCGCGATCTTCCGACCGGCGGGAATGGGCTATAAGCGCGTCGTGCCGAAGCCGGTACGGAGCGGACTGCGGCACTTCTTCGCCAATCTCAATGAACCGATCGTGTTCCTTAATTACTTGCTTCAGCTCAAACCGGGCAAGGCGATCGAGACGCTGGCGCGCTTCTCGATCAATTCGACGCTCGGTTTTGCCGGCATGCTCGATATCGCCAAACTGCCGGGCATCAGTCTTCCGCATCGGAACAACGGGCTGGGCAACACGCTCGGTTACTACGGCGTAAGACCAGGCCCGTATATCTTCCTGCCGCTCGTCGGGCCGACGACGTTGCGCGATTTTCTCGGCGGACAAAGCGACGGGTTCGTGTTGCCGCTGACGATCGGCAAACCGTTCGACCGGGTGGAATATCAGGTGCCGAAGGCGGTGCTTACCGGACTCGACCTGCGCGTCGAATCCGACGACGAATTGAAGGCGTTGTTCGATGGCGCAGTGGATCCGTATGCGACGCTGCGCTCGGCCTATCTGCAAAGCCGGCAAGGGGAGATCGATGCGCTGCACGGCCGTGCGGGGAAGGGTGCCCCGGCGGAACTCGGCGATGATCTCGTCGATCCGGCAGCGGGGCAGGGCAGTTCACCAGTCGCTCCCGAACTGATCGATCCGTTGCCGGATCCGGCAGCGCCATCCGTGAAAACGCCGGTCAAAGAGGCGGCACCGTCCGAGCTATCCGATCCGCTGGCCGATCCGGGGGCGCCGAACCCCCGCGCACGATAACGGGTGTCGGTCCATCTTTACCGTTCGTGCTGAGCCTGTCGAAGGACGGGAGAGCGGGACAGGGGCTTCGACAGGCTCAGCACGAACGGGTTGGAGTGACGTCATCTTGCTTCAGGTGGCGACCGGATCGTCATGAGGCGGTCGTTGTCGCGGCGGCCCGAGCAATGCCGGCTCGAAAATGAGCGCGCAGACCAACGTCCAGGCCAGCGAGATCATCAGGATCTTGCCCATGCTGGCGGTGCCGGGATGGTGCGACAGCCACAGGCTGCCGAACGCGGTTCCCGTGGCGAGCGCGCTGAACAGCACCGCCCGCGCCAGGCTCGATTGCAGCAGGTCTGTCGCACCGCCGCGCCACGCCATCACGAAATAGATGTGGAACGCCACGCCGACGCCGAACAGCAGCGGCAGCGCGATGATGTTGGCGAAGTTGATCGGCTGACCGATCAATACGCAGGTGCCGAGCGTCAGGAAGATCGAAAGGATCACCGGTGCCAGCGTGAAAGCCACGTCCCGAACGTTGCGCAACACCGCGAAGAGCAGCACGCTGACCAGTACGAAGGCGATCACGCCGGCCTGCACGAAGGCGCTCGCTATGGTAGTCGCCGCCGCCTGGGTCGCGACCGGCAGTCCCGAGATGTTGGGTGTGATCGCGGAGACCGCCAGCCGGAAACGTTTCATCACCGCATTGTCGTTTGCGTCGCCCGAGGGGAAGACTTCGATCCGGTACCGCCCGTCCGGCGTCCGCCAGTCGCGTGCCATGTCGGTCGGGATCGTATCGAGCGTGACGGCTTGGGCCTGCAGCATCGCCCGCACCTGATCGAGCATGACGGTGAGTGGCTGTGCGATCATCGTCTCCGCGGCGATCCGCTGCCGCGGATCGGCACGCGCGAGGCGCATGAAGGCATCCGACAAAGCCCGCGCCTCGTCGGCGCCGGGACCGGGATGCGCTGCAGCGGCCTGGGCGAGACGCCCGGCGGTCGCGGTCAGCGCGGCGATACGGGCCGCCTCGTCGGGTGCGGGCGCGATATCGAACGGGTTGATTGCGACATCCAGCAGCAGGGCCGCGTCGGTGATGATCGCAAGCTTCGGGGCCTGGTCGGCAGGAACGAAGCTGTCCAGCGAGACGGTTTGCTTGACCTCCGGTAGCGCCGCCAGCCGCTTGCCAAGCTGGAGCGCCGCATCATGGTTCGGCGCAAGTACGGCGATGGTGTTCGGCGTGCGGTCCGGATCGCGCGTCAGGTCGGTCAGCGTGCGCATGGCAGGGCTATCCGGATCGCGCAGGTCGAGCGGATTGAAGTCGAACGACACCCAGGGCAGCAACGCGATGCTGACCGCCATCGATCCGGCGAACGCCCACAGCACCGTCCGGCGCCGCCGATCCAGCCAGCGATCGACCGGGGCCATGCCGGAAAAGCCTACCTCGCGCGCGGGGGCGCCGGGGCGGGTGATCATGACCAAGGCGGGGAGCAGCGTGACGCTGAACGCCAGTGCGATGATCATGCCGATCCCGGCGATCACGCCGAGTTCGGCGATACCGACATATGCGGTCGGCAGGAACGCGCCGAAGCCGAGGAAGACGGCGCCCGCCGCGAGCAACAACGGCACGCCGAGCGCGCTGGCCGCACGGTGCAGCGCGTGCGGAATAGTGGCCCCATCTGCTTGCTCGGCATTGAAGCGGACGCAGATCTGCACGCCGAAATCGACCCCCAGACCGACGAACAATGGGATGAAGGCGATCGATATGAGGTTGAGCCGCCCGACCGCGAGCAGGCCGGCGGCCAGCGTGACGATCAACCCGATCACGATCGTCACGAGGATCGCGGCGACCAGCTTCACCGATCGCGTCGCGAGCCAGAGCGTCAGCAGCATCGCGGCCAGCATCACGCAGGCGACCAGCCCGATATTGTCCTGCAGCGTGGCGAATTCCTCGTCGGACAAGGGTACATCGCCGGTCAGCCGGACGGTAACGCCGTGCGCCGCATCCAGTTCGAGAGTCTGCGCGGCGGCGTGAACGGCGGCGCTCGCATTCTCGCCCGGCATCAGCGAGCCGAAATCGAGAACCGGTCGAACGAGGATCAGCCGCCGGGTCGGCGCCGCAAGGTTGGTCCCGCTCGCCGCGAACAGCTGTTGCCAGGAGAAGAAGGTGGGCTTCCCCGCCAGTTTCGAATTGGTCGCTTCGGCGAGCGCGCGCATCGGAGCGCGGAGATCAGCGAGATCGGCCTGTCCGGCATCCACCCCGTCGATCATCGTCGAGACGGCCCCTGCGACACCCCGCAGCGATGGGTCCGCGGCCAGCGGCCCCAGCAACGGTTGCGCCTTGACCAGGGCCGAGACGGTGTCGCGCACTTGCGCTTCGCTCCCGAACAACAGGCCTTCGCGGGCGAGGAAGTCACCGCCATCCGGCCGCCTGACGGCGCGGAAGTGTTTGGAGTCGCCGGCAAAGTTCGCCGCAAGTTTCGCCGCGGCGTCTTCCGCCAGTTCCGGCGTCTTTCCATCCACGACGACGAGCATCGCGTCGCGCAATTGCGGGAAGGCGTCGTCCATCGCGCGCTCGTGCCGGCGCCAGTCCACGTCGGGCGAGATCAGTTCGGCGGTGTCGGTGGTCATAGCGAAATGCGACGCGGTGAAGATCAATGCCGCGACGGCAACCGCCACCGCCACGACCAAAGTGACGACGGGTCGCGCGATGCTGACCGCGACCGCGCGGGGAACGAGCGAACCGAATGCGGGCATTATCGCGCCGCCGGCCCGGACGGCCCGAGGAAATACCGCATGTTCAGCGTGATCGTCCGTGCGCCGCCGTCGAACGTGAACATCGCAGCGGACCATTTCGGCGGGCTTAGCCGGATCGGCGCATCGTTCGAGAAGCCAACGCCCTCTTTGGGGATGCCGAACAGGGCGCGATCGACCTTCTTGTTGTCGTTTTCGTCATGGAATGCCTGCACCGCGTAACGCCCGGCGGGGAGATTGCGCGCGACGACGATCGTCATGCCCTGCCGCGCCGGCGCATCCGCGACATAGGGGCAATCGTCCTTCAGGAAGTACGGCTCCGGGCATATGTCGATATGCATCGTGCCCTTGTCGTTGCGGACGTTGCCGACCTTGATCGTCAGCGTGCCGAGCGGGAGGGGGGCGGCGCCGATGCAGATCGACGCCAGCACACCCGCCAACCCGGCGCGTTTCACGCAGACGCCTCCACCACCCCGGTGGCGTTATGGCGCAGCGCGGTGAGGACGGTATCGACGATGGCGTCGGCGTCGAGGCGGGCGGTGGCGTATTGGCGGTCGGGTTTGTCCTGGTCCTGGAACAGGTCGGGCAGGCGC
>Ga0160428_1002282_pt1 | contig 11991 bp, 13 predicted proteins | sample SolpanmetagenomM_FD_108198 | JGI IMG/M metagenome (GOLD analysis project Ga0160428, IMG submission 108198) | Solar panel surface microbial communities from Lawrence Berkeley National Laboratory, California, USA - M | ecosystem: Engineered > Built environment > Solar panel > Unclassified ... | reverse complement strand
CTCTTTGCCACGCCTGGTGTTTTACGCTTTGACAAGGCTTGAGAGTATTGGCGTGGACGTGAAGAGGTGCCATGCATATTAACACGAGTGCGAGCTCTACGCGCGCGCCTTGAAGACACCGTATCTGTTGTGTTATGCCAGCATGGGTTTTATCTATGCGGATGATGATTCATCTCTGCGTGATCACAACATCCTTGCACCTTCCTAAACGCTAACACATATTGCCAATCAAATGGTGCACATCCGGGTGGTCTTTAACTTTCTCTGCCGAACGGCGAGCGGCAACAACCGTATGCTAATCAAGCTGCAAACAACAAAAGTGTTTCATGTTGAAATCCAAAACCCATGACTTTTCTCCAATAACTATACTTGCCTAGGCACCTCTGAAAGATCGACGCGTATGGTGTGCTGCGGATATGCATGATTGTCGACGCTAGCACGATGTCAATCATAACAAGGTTTTGAAGCACGATAAGCACTTTGCATCTCCCTTAAGTGGACTTACAGAGAGATTGTCATCCCCTGACTCGACAGCTCACCTCTTGCATGGAAATGAAAGACTCGACCTTATGGAGGCAGCGTAGGTCTTGACGGGGATAGGCAGTGGCAATCCAGGTCGACACGACTGTACAAACGATTTCAAAGTACTCTTTCACGCAAACAGCAGCGGCGTGGAGGTCAACTCTTTGTCCTCTCCTGTCCTCGTAAGATCATTATAGCTATTATATTCGCTTGTCGATAAGTCAACTGTATACGTCGATAGGTCCTCAAATCCTTAACCACAACACCACCGTTATACAAGCTTCCTTCCATCAAGAATCAAAACTACAATAAAAAGTGTCATTCACATATTCCCAACAAAAGAGAATTCAAGGAACCCTGCTCACAGCTTAGATGCCGGCTTAGACTGACCAACCGACGTGATCTCATCATAGAGTAACCTATTCGACAAACATTAGCCTTACTTCCTTCCGATATCAAAACAACTGCAAAAAGAAAAGAGCAAAAACTTACGTCGTCAAAAACTCACTGTAGTCCTCTCCCGTTACCTGACTCTTGAAATGCCTCGCCGCATCCTGGAACTTACTGCCCTTACCCGCCTTCTTCTCCAGCTCGTCCGCCTGTTCCTGCAACAGCTTGAGAGCATACGCCTTATCCACCTTCTTCCCCTCCTTAGTCTCAACACCATGCTTGCACCACTGCCACAATTGACTTCGGCTGACTTCCGCCGTCGCCGCATCCTCCATCAGGTAGTTGATGGGCACGCATCCTACTCCTCTCAACCATCCTTCCATATATCCGAGTCCGATGTTGAGATTGTTGCGGATGCCGGCTTCCGTGACTTTGCCTGTGGGGATGTAGGTGTTTAGCATGTCGCGGGCGGTGATGTTGACGTCTTCGCGACGGTTGAACAGCTGGTTGGGAGTGGGCATGTGCTCGTTGAAGACGTCGACGGCCAGCTTGGCGAGAGCAGGGTGAGCTACCCAGGTACCGTCGTGGCCGGCGAGGACTTCGCGGAGTTTGTCTGAGGTGACGGAGGCCATTGCTTTGTCGTTGGCTTCTTTGTTGTCTTTGATGGGAATTTGTGCTGCCATTCCGCCCTGGGAGGATGGGGTGTTAGAGCGAGAAGTGGAGGGAGAGATGGAGTGGAATGATTGCTTACCATTGCGTGTACGCCGCGCTTGTGGCAGGTCTTGATGAGGAGTTTTACATAGGCGTCCATGAAGGGGACGGTCATGGTGACATCGCTGCGGTCGGGGAGGACGAATTGAGGGTGGTTGCGGAAGCGCTTGATGAAGCTGAAGATGTAGTCCCATCGGCCACAGTTGAGACCAGAGCTGTGATCGCGGAGCTCGTAGATGATCTGGAATAAGTCAGCTTTTGTGTGCCTCATCGTCAATGCGTCCGCGTCACATACCTCCTCCATTTCGAACGCAGCCATGATTGTCTCAATCAGAACAGTTCCTCGGATAGTACCTCTTGGCATACCAATATAATCCTGAGCAAGGTTGAAAGCATCATTCCACAATCTCGCCTCAAGATGCGACTCCATCTTCGGCAGGTAAAAGTACGGTCCCGTTCCTCGCTTAACAAGCTCCTTCGCGTTGTTGAAAAAGTACAACCCAAAGTCAAAGAGTGAACCCGACATTGGCTGTCCATCAACCAGAAAGTGCTTCTCCTCCAAGTGCCATCCTCGTGCTCTTGCAATCAAGGTGGGTAGTGTGCGGTCTGTACGAAGCTTGTATTCTTTCTCGCCTTGCTTGAAGTCTACTTGCTTCCTGATGGCGTCGTATAAGTTGACCTGGCCGTTGATCATGTTCTCCCAGGTTGGGGCTGAAGAGTCTTCGAAATCGGCCATGTACGTCCAGACATCGCTGTTAAGGGCATTGACTACCATCTTGCGGTCGGTGGGTCCAGTGATCTCAACACGACGGTCGACGAGACCAGGTGCTGGAGGTGCTCCCTTCCATGCTGCTTCGCTTCGGATGTGTGCGGTTTCGGGGAGGAAGTCTGGAAGTTTGCCGGCGTCGAGTTCCTTTTGTCGTTGTCTAGAATATATTAGTATTAACTTGGGTGAGTAAGGAGCTGAAAGACTTCTTACTGTCTCCGCTCGAGCAGGGCTAATCTGGTCTTGTTGAAGGATCTGTGGAGGAGAGCGAGAAAAGCAATGGCATCCCGGTTAAGGATCTTGCGATGAGCTTCGTCAACCTTGCCGAGTATTTCTACACCTTTGAGGACTGCATCTGGGTTTGGAGTCTGGTTGGCAGCGACATGAGGATAGCTGGTGGCCATGTTGTCGACGTTATACTGGATGATATGATAGTGGCTGGTTGATACAAGTGGAGGTGTGATGAGATGGGCAATGCTAAGCACAGGTTTCAAGATGCAAAGACAATATAAGAAGGATCAAAGGAGGACAAGCAACCAGATGTATGACGGCTAACCTCGACTACTTAAAACACCACCTCGGTATGACGATAGTGGGGGAGATAGCATTGAACTGTGGGGTATCTTCAAGACTTTCCGAACTCGATCCGCCATAGTGAGATTGCCACTACATTCGGATGCCAGCTAGACTAGATGTGCAACATTCTCGGCCTTGCTTTCGACCTTTGCTATCATCTCCGAAGTGTACCGGTGAAGCCTCGTCAGGTGCTCGGTGACAAAGCGTCTGAAGCTTGATTTTCTGCCAAGACCTGGGGTGAGACTCGGAGTGTCTCGCAGCTGTGCAACTGTCGTCCGGCATGCTTCGGTTTCTGCTCGGATTTTGTTCAGCGACCTCTATCGATCTATACAGAGCTGTACGGCTAGATAGTCTTGGTCTTGTCCATTTCTAAGTTCTTGTGGTCTTGAAGACAAGCCATGGGCTCAAATCCGCAGGCCTCTCAATTACGCCTTGCTTGTCCGTGGTGTGAAAGTTGGCTATTCGAGGAGTACATTTGCTGTAGCATTATTATGTTGATCGGGTGCTTTCTCTCGTCTGACACTTGATTGTTGCCGCAAGAGTTTCCGACCACGGTATCTCGATGTTTAGTCCTGCTGTACTAATCTTGGTACCCTCCAGTATATGTATTCATACTCTCACGCGCGGTATCCTGCCCTTCCACGCCAGCGCGCCCCATCCAGCAATCAAGCATAGCCCTCCTAGCGGTGTTACCGGTCCAAGTGCTTTGAATCTCTGCGGGTCTAATACGAGCAAATATATGCTTCCAGAGAACATTGTCATGCCAGCAGTAAACAGTCCCATAGCAAGCGTATTCTGGGGTGCAGCGACAGTTGTGAGGAGGAGTACGCCAGAGTGGATGAGCTAGGAGCAGGTTTGTGTTAGTGGTGCGAACGTGGAGGGGGACCAAGGAGTGAAGGATAAGGAGGAAGTACTTGATATTGCGCTGCTGTGCTGAAGGATGCTAGTTTTGATGGATCTGCTACGCGTGCTTTCAAGCTGTGTGCGCCAAAGGCACCCGCGGCGACGGCACTGGCGCCGTAGAGGGAGCCGATTGTCCAGAAGATTGAGGCCATTATTTGTGCTGATATACTGTTGAGGTTTAATCGCTTCGAAGGCTCACCTCGGGCTCGTCATTGATGCACTTTACGATTGGCTACCCTTCAGATATCCGCATCTTGTTCACTTCGGACTCCCTCGATCTCTCCTCCCCAAAACTCTGTATTCACCTGGTCGCAAGTTACAAATTCTACGCCTGCATGCCTCTTCAGCCACGCAATAAAGCGTTCATGCATTGCCAGGACATGCGGCTTGCCACTGCTCTGCAGGATGTATAGTCAGGGGAAATACGAAAGAGTCCCTTTTCTTTTCCTTCGCATCGTCGTATCTAAGCCAAGGTGCGCAACAGTCAACGTCGACACAATAGATGGCAAGAGCTCGAGGAGTTGACATGGTTCCAGTGTTGTTGGCCGATGTTTATCAAGCGGAAAGTAGGAGGATGCCTGTCAATAGAGCGAGCAGAGTGAGGAAGTCTGCTTAGCTAAGCGCCAATCGTACAGCTTCAGAGTCGCACCACTGCTGTTTGAAAGGGAAGGTACGACATTAAAGATACAACAAAAGAATCTCTCTCAATCTTAGTTAGAACTATATACGAAAGCGTGTTTTGATGGGAGACGGAGGGTCAGAAACAAGTGATGAAGAAATGGGTTTCATGGCGAGCACTAATTACGATGCCTTCGTCGATGATACTTCATTGCGGACACACCACAAACTCATATGCATGCTATGATTGACGTTCATGCTGGCCAGTGCTATTGTTGCTGGGGTCTGCTCAAGATAGGACACTGTATTTGTCGGCAAAAGGCCACTCACCGGGCCAAGTCTTTTCGTGCCTCGGTGCCCCGCAGGGTGTTGTCGTCCCACATCCTACATGTAACAGGGCTTCTGTCAACAAGCTCCTCAGTCAAGCGACCTTGGTCTTGATATCTCGCATCTTCATCTCAAGTCGTTCACGTATCCGCAAACATGAGCACACCAGGAGCCGGCTTTGAGTACCCACCCGTCGAGCTCTCATGGATGAAGAGAGATGCTCTTCTGTTTGCATACAGCATAGGCTGTACAGTTGACGAGCTTCATTTCCTATACGTGAGCTTCACCATAACCATTAGGATAAACCACTCGCTGACTGAGCTCTGCCTTTCACAGGAGCTGCACCCAAACTTCCAAGTCTTCCCTACCTACAGCATCATCCTCCCCTTCAAGCGTACCGACCAAGACGTCATCGACTTCTACGCTCGCTCCGACTCCATTCCCATCCCAGGCGTCCCGAAGTTCGACTCTACCCGTGTAGTTGACGGCCAACGGTCTGTTCAGTTCTTTAAAGCTCTTCCTACCAGCTCTGAAGGCCGAAAGTTTGAGCTGCGGAGTAAGGTGCTCGGTGTCTACGACAAGGGTAAGCCGGGTACGGTCGTCGAGACAGAGCAGACTATTGTGGATGCACAAAATGGCGAGGTATACACGAAAATGGTAGGAAGCGCTTTCTTCACTGGACAAGGAGGATGGGGAGGACCCAAGGGGGACAAGGCGGTCAACTATGACCCGCCAAAGGGAAAGAAGCCCGATGCGACCTTTGAGTTGCCGACCACAAAGGAAACGGCACACTTGTACCGATTGAACGGCGATTACAACCCACTGCATGCGACGCCTGAGCCGGGTGCGAAGATGGGCTTTGGTGGTGCTATCATGCATGGCTTGTTCAGCTGGAACGCAGCTGCCCATGCCGTATTGAAAGAGCTGGGAGGAAGTGACCCAGCGAACCTGAAAGAGTTTCAAGCTCGATTTGCGGCGCCAGTGAAGCCGGGAGATAAGCTCATCTTTGAGATGTGGAGAACTGGGGAGAAGCAGGGAGATGGATTCGAGGAGATACGATTTATTGTCCGAGTTGAGGGAGGAAAGGTTGTGTTGAGTAATGGGAAAGCGTTTGTCAAGGTTCAGCAGAAGGTGCAGAGTAAGTTGTAGTAGATAGGAAGCACTTTGGCAACAGTCTTCTTCTTCTAGAACCTGTTGTTTCATGTCTGATCCAAGCTCATGGAGATGCTCCACCTGATGGCTGATACAGGCACATCTGCTTGGCAACAACTTGCACGACGATCTCTCCACGGGACATTACTTACCTTTGTTATTTATCATTATGCGGTCTGCTACAGCTTATGGTAGTAGCCAGCTGATGATATGAATCCTGTATTGTTCGTCTCATCCAGGTGCGATGCGATCTGGCCACAAGAACGGCCCATGTCGACTCGAGGAAATGATGATGATCCCATCACTTTACAGTTTTCCAGGGTCCAACCCCAGTCCTCGTAATCTAGCGCCCAACTTGCACAGCCGCGACCCGACGACCCGACTAATTCTAACCTCGCTCCTCTTTTTGCTCACCGCACAATCAATCCAATCCTAGAGTTTCTCTCTGTCTTCGACAACACCTTCAACTTCATTGCGACACCTTTAACTTCATTGCTCGCACGAGCAGAATCGCATACCGGCATACAGCAAGAGACCCTTTGCTGTCCACGACGACACCAAAGATAACCCCTTCGTCGTTCGAGGCTGCGCGCATCAGCCTATCAGCTCATCGGTAGTGACTGCTGACTGCCATCGTCACCAGCCCTTCATCTCAGGCATCTTGTCATCTACAGCTCCCTACAGGGTGCTCGCCGCCACCGTGACACTTTCACAGATAGAACGAATACTTTCTCTCATCATGGCGTTGATTCAATAACATTACGCCCCCAATCCTTCCCTTTAGGAAAACACACACCATCAGCAGTGTCACTAGAATACAGAACACAACAACCATAACAACCCATCAACCTAAACCGGTAACACTCGACCTCAACTACTTGCATCATCAAGGTGCGCGTCTGAGCGACTACCACATCAGGCTCCTCCACTTTGTAATCTCATCACACATACAACACCCTCATCCAAATATCACATCTTAACACACCAACAATCATGATTGTCAAAGACGGGGAAAAATTCGCCTGCGAAGCTTGTATTCGAGGTCACCGTGTCAGCAGTTGCACCCACAAAGGTATATCCAGAGCCTCGGTCAGTATCACACGTGCTCGAAACTAACATTCGACAGATCGCAAACTGAGCCATGTAAACAAGAAAGGACGACCAGTCTCACAATGCCAGCATTGTCGTGGACTACGCAAGGTCAGAGCTAGTCACGTCAAGTGCGATTGCGGTGAAAATGGATCCAAGAATGTCACACTTGATAGTGGCGCTGAAGAAGGTGATTTGACGGACCATTACATCGATATTTGGACGTTTACTGACATGTTTTACAGACTCTGAAGACTGCCATTGTCAAACCGGCGTAAGATGCACATGCGCACTCAAGAAAGAACACTCTGACTCGAGCGATACTCTGGCACTACTGAGAAGGTCCTCACACAACATCAAGCCCACACTTCCTCAACATCGCTCCGAAGGCGCTGTTCCACACTTACGTGCTCCTCACCCACCCATTCACAGACTAAATCACGCCGCTCACGAACATGGCCAACCCTACACCGTTCCGAAGTCCAGACCAATGTCTTCAGGACGCTCATCAATTACATCACAAGATCACCACATCGCAGACAGTGCTCTACAAAATCTATACGCAGCCTCCGCTGTATCCCATCAATCTCAATCTGGCAATGTATCTCCACATGCTGGCAAGGTTAATGTTGAAGCGAAGTTTGCCTACGCTTCGGCCTCAAATCAACAAAGAGGATCGATGTTGCAGTTCAATCAAGATCCAAATTCGTCATATCCTAATCTGGATATACCGACTGATCCAGCTCTCGTTACCAATGCCATCTCGCCTGGCAATCCTCACCGATACTCTCTCAATGACTTTTCCATGTTCACGCTCGATGGCATGGGTATGGCGAACCCGGAAGCTCAGATTCCACTACAGGATCCTACCGTGGACAGCAACACTGGCGCAATTCCCTGGCCGAGCTGGAATATCGAAACTGGTGCACTCGATTTCACCGACCTAGGCCTCGCTGATATCCCCATTACTCCCACAGAAAGCGTCGATCGTAATAATGTTCTCGCTCCAGGTCTTACGCGCACAACCTCTGATACCAACTCTGATGTAGAGGATCACATATCTCATCAATCAGACTTTACATTCGATCCCAACACTTTCACAGGCTGGCAGATGCCTACCAATCTGTTGCCCGACTCAACAACCGACGCTTTCGATGCTGACTTCGGCTCGTACGTCAATGTATCTAGTCACGCTGCGACAATGTATCCAAACGATCTCCTCATCCCGCCTTTCGACACCACCGCTATCTCCCAACAACTCACTACGTCGGGTCTGACCGTACAGCAGCAGCAGCAGCAATTTGCAACGGATCAGCAGTATTATCCCGACTCGCAAAGCAGCCTTCTGCCTCCGCAAATATCGTCGAGCTTCAAGGACGAAGAAGTCAGGCAGTGGTTGTCGCAGGATCAGGCTGCTGGGCTTGTGTTTGAGGGGATGGCGCAGCAGCTGGGAGATCTGCAACAGGGACAGCTGAGTGCGGCATCGCAACGAGGATCGGATGATGGATATGGTCTTAGTGAGCCAACGTGGTTCTGAGAGTCTTGGATGGGTTTGGAGTTGGTGTGGTGGCACAATGTTTGGTGTGTCGTCGACGATGTTGGGTAGACGGATTTGCGGAATTGCGAGGGAGGTTTTGGTTTGTTTGTGGTTGGATTAGGGATCGAGGATGGTGATGAGCTATGCGATAGGCGTAGGTGTAGGTCGGCTTATTGCGATTGACTTGTGGTTGCGCCAGGTGAAGGAGGATGAGGATGTGAATGGATTCTGGATTAGAAAGATAGTCGCAAGTGCAAAGTGACGTAGTGGCAATAGAGTACATATCCAAGAGTAAATCAACATTAACTGCACAATGCTGCCAGCAGATGATCAACTTTCAAAGAACTGGAGACGCGTCTGTAAAGATGGCCATTACGTTTGTGTCAAAATGGGAACACTCATGTCATGTACATAGATACTGTGCATCAATTCTTTACCACTAAATCGCTATCTATAATAATCACTAGCATCATCTCCCTCTCCTCCAGCAGCGACTCCAGATGTCGTGGGAGGTGGCGGTGGGTAACTCTCTGCACTATGTGGAGGATAGCCTTGATGACCACCATGATCATAACCTGGCTGCTGCTGCTGCTGTGGTGGCGGATATGAATGAAGTTGTTGTGGTGAGCTTGTCAAGTCAGGAGCGTGCGCGGCTTGTGGTTGTTGTTGTTGGGGTGGATAGTATTGATTTCCTGTATGTTGCGGTTGTTGATAGGCCGGATCAGGATGTTGCGGTGGGGGTTGTGCGTATTGCTGTTTTGGTTGTGGTGGAGGATATGATGGCTGTTGATGTTGGCTTTGTGGAGGTGGATAAGAAGGCTGATGCTGTGTGGGGTCGTAGGAAGTGGTTGGTAGTTCTGTAGCGTTGTACACTGAACGCCTATCAGGTTGTGGTGCACCATATGGTGCTAAAGGCGTTTGGGCGGGTGTGTGAGTGCGGTCTGCAGGTGGATATGGTGGTTGTTGCTGTTGCTGCTGCTGTCCGGGAGGAATCATATAGAATGGTGCAGGTCCATCTCGTGGTGGGAACTGGGGTTCCTGTGCTTGTTGCTGAGGTGGGTAGTATTGCTGTTGCTGTGGTGGTGGAGGATAGCCACCACCACCTCCACCATAACTGTACATTGGTTGAGGAGGACGACCGTACTGAGAAGGAGGTGGCTGTGACATTGATGCTTCCAGTAACGTCTCATAGTCCCTTCTCGCTTTGATGAATTTTTCATTGAGCTGTGTGAAGTCATCTGCTTGAATTAGTCTGAGGTCTAGAGTCCAAGGACATATTATTATACCTTTCTTTTGTGAATACTTCGCAATCAGCTCCACCAGTTTCGGCCTTATGGCAACGACAGACTGATATAATCTCTGTTCGATTGTTAGTATTTGCTTGTTGTCCACCAGGTAAACGTTTCATACCGTGATCTCGTCATTCTCCTGTACATTACTTCCGGTATTTCCAGTGCTCAAAAGTGCTAAAAGTCGTTCCACGTTCTTCATCTCTCCAAAAACATCGGCCTCCATATGTGCCTCTCTTTGCAACTCTTCCTGTGTTGGATCTTGTAGCTTTTCAACATAGTTCAGTGGGAAGATACCAGTATTGCCACGTAACGAGCCCTTCCACCAGTCCTTATACACGGATTCCAGCACCGCTATTACATCTCCTACACGAAACTCGAGCTCACCTGGCTCGGAGGGTTTGAAGTCGTACAGTGCACGTACACGTGAGACTGTGGCTGCTGTAGTGCCAGAAGAGACTGATTGATCGTTCGCGTTCGAGTCGTAGTCCGAGGTGTTGTTTGTGGGTTGTGAAGAAGTATGGTTACTGCCGGAATGTTGCTCTTTAAGTGACAGCGCTAAGGCCATCTGCAGCTCATCATCCTCTTTCCGTCGATCTGTGTCTGTCATTTCTTGCTTGAATGGTTTCGAAGGAGGTTGCAGGTGTGGATCTGACCGCAGTTATTAGTATGGCCACTTAACCACAACCTGCTTCTAGGTGCTCACTCTGTGTCTTCAGCTTCATGTAGGCCTGGTCCATAATGCCCAGGTCAGGATTGCTTCTAAACATCTGGCTCCATTCTCCCATACGCTCGAAGATCTTCGTCTTCACTTGTGGGTGGGTGTTCTACGCATCACTTAGCTTTCCTCTCCTATGGATCTGATAACCTGTTCTAGCGCGTGTGAACCAACCCGATCAGCAGTCAACCGTAGCAGCGCATCTGTAAAGCTCCTTGACGCCAACTCTTTGTGTATCTTAATGCCGCAGTTCTGCGAGAGAGCATTTGCAAGCTGAAAGAACAGTCAGCAAATACCGCAGGACTGCTCAATACTTCCGCCTACCTCGAGTGTATACAGTTGGACGTTGGCATTCCGATGTGCCAATCTCTTGATCATTGCTGCAGTCGCATCTCTTCCACTACGCATGATCAGCATACTTCATCTCTTGATCCTCTATTCGGATGCGCATACCCAGCCTCACTCGAGCCGACCTTGTCGCAGACATCCTGTGGCCAATGGTCAGTTACTGGTGAAGCTGCACTGAGTCCCTGTGACCAACGAGTATGTATTCCCAGTTCTCCGAGGTAAGATTCTCATCTGTAGCTTTGGCGACTGCGGTATCAAAGACATTGCCTGCCGCAGCGCGAAACATTGTGATGGGGGTTGTGAGGCGGGGTTCAAAAGGTTCTCGATGGTTGTCGACAGTTGCAGAGGAGAGGCTGATCTGGCTGAGTGATGAGTAAGCGGAGTGACTTCAGATGAAACAGCAACAGTCAAAAGGGAACAAGAGCGAGGTAGGACTAAGGAAGACGTTGAGGTCTCGATGGTCATGCACAATTGAACTGCGGAGGAAGCTGCGCGTCACATAGTCACATGTCAGCATCATCTGAAACACTTGGCGAAAGAGGCAAATCAAGTACAAGTGGAAATCAAACAAACAGCAGCAGTGAGTCGCAAGTCTGGCAAGTCTGCTTCGTGACTGACTGCCTAGCTAGGGTCGTCCAGAGCAGTCCTCATCCAACGTAAATCCTCAAACCTGAACACCTAAGCAATAGACTTCGTTACCCATGTTCGTACAGTCGTACCGCTTTAGCAGCGGTGCGTACTTATGCCCACGAGACCATCTCGTTGAAACGCCAGTCGTGATGACATCCCTGTATGCTCTATGCTCTATGCTCGTAGCCAAACAATCCGTCCTCATTACAATTCGCCTAAATTCTGCTTCATCATTACCACATTACGACGAGTTAGTCTTTTCGTCTGCCTTCTTCATTCTTTTCTTCTACCGGATTCTCGGTTCCCATTTCGCGCTGTAGTCTCATGTGTGGTGAGTCTTCACCAACGTCTACACCTTTCTCTTCATCCACGACAGCCTTGATCGTCTTATTGCTCGGTCCACTTGGCACGATCT
>Ga0160428_1002281_pt1 | contig 11993 bp, 10 predicted proteins | sample SolpanmetagenomM_FD_108198 | JGI IMG/M metagenome (GOLD analysis project Ga0160428, IMG submission 108198) | Solar panel surface microbial communities from Lawrence Berkeley National Laboratory, California, USA - M | ecosystem: Engineered > Built environment > Solar panel > Unclassified ... | reverse complement strand
GGGCGACGTGGCAGCGGACGCGAGCAGTGCGGCAGCGGAGGAACCGGCGGACGCGGTTCCCGAGGCGCCCCTGCTGAGCGCCCCCGCCGACGGCATCCCCGACGTCGTCACCACCCCCGAGGCGCTCGCCGAGGTCGTCGCCGCCTTCGCGGCCGGCACCGGCCCCGTCGCGGTCGACGCCGAGCGCGCCTCGGGCTACCGCTACGGCCAGCGCGCCTTCCTCGTGCAGCTGCGCCGCCACGGCGCCGGGACGGCGCTGGTGGACCCCGACGCGCTGCCCGACCTGTCGTCGCTGGGCGAGGCCCTCTCCGGCACCGAGTGGGTGCTGCACGCGGCCAACCAGGACCTGCCCTGCCTGGCCGAGGTCGGGATGCGCCCGAGCACCCTCTTCGACACCGAGCTCGGCTCCCGGATCGCGGGCCTGCCCCGGGTGGGCCTCGGCGCCGTGGTCGAGGAGTTCCTCGGCATCCGGCTCGCGAAGGAGCACTCGGCGGTCGACTGGTCGACCCGCCCGCTGCCGGAGCCGTGGCTGAACTACGCGGCCCTGGACGTCGAGGTGCTGCTGGAGCTGCGCGAGGCCCTCGCGGCGCGCCTGGCCGAGCAGGGCAAGCTCGCCTGGGCGCAGGAGGAGTTCGCGGCCGTCGTCGACACGCCCCCGGCGACCCCGCCCGCCGAGCCCTGGCGCCGGGTGTCCGGGCTGCACGCCGTCCGCTCGCGCCGCCAGCTCGCCGTGGTCCGCGAGCTCTGGCTCGCCCGCGACGCCGAGGCCCGCCGCCGGGACACCTCCCCCGGCCGCCTGCTGCCCGACTCCTCGATCGTGGCGGCCGCGCGCGCCGTGCCGGGCACCCCGCAGGCGCTGGCGGGGACCCCCGGCTTCGTGGGGCGCGCGGCCCGCAGCGCCCTAAGCACCTGGTTCGCGGCCGTCGAGCGCGGCCTGGCCGTCCCCGACGGCGACCTGCCCCTGCACGCCGCCCGCGGCGACGGACCGCCCCCGCCGCGGACCTGGGCCGCGAAGCACCCGGCCGCCGCCGCCCGCCTGGCCGCGGGCCGCGCCGTGGTGACGGCGCTGGCGGAGGAGCACGGCCTGCCCGTGGAGAACCTGCTGCAGCCCGACGCCCTGCGCCGCCTCGCGTGGAGCCCCCCGGCGGACGCGGACGCCGAGGCCGTGGCCGCCGCGCTGCGGGCCAGCCGCGCCCGCCGCTGGCAGGTCGAGCTGGTCGCGGCCCCGCTCGCGGAGGCCTTCGCGTCCGCCGGCGACGGCGCGGGCGCTCCCACCGAGCAGACGGAGATCGCCTTCCCGGAGTGAGGTGGTCTGATGTCCGGGACACGGATCGCCTTGCCGCGGACCGCCCGGTGCGCCAAAGTCACCTCTGACGGCGTCGTGCACGCGGCGTCGACGTCAACGCTGACGGGGGTGGATGGTGGAACGCCTCACTCTGACCGAACACCTCTCCGCCGCCCGGATGGCCCGTCACTGGGTGTGCGAGCACTGCCCGGAGGAGCACCTCCCCGAGGCGCGCCGGTGGATCGCCGAGCTCCTGACCCACGAGCTCGTCGCCAACGCCCTGGCGCACGCGCACGGGCCGTTGACGCTGAGCCTCACCCACGACGAGGAGGGCATCCTCGTCGGCATCTCCGACTCCAACGCGGCGATCCCCGCGCTCAAGGCGCAGACGGTGCACGCCACGAGCGGACGCGGCATCGCGATCGTCGACGCCCTGGCCACGGCGTGGGGCTACTACCCGAGCCACAGCCCCCTCCGGCGCGAGCCGGAGACCCCCGACTGGGACGACGCGGGGTGGCCGGTGCCGGACGACGAGCGCCCCGGCGCGGGCTCGGTCCCGCAGGAGCGGATGGAGAGCTTCCCGGAGGCCGCCGACGCCCCCGCGCCGGCGGGCCCTGCCGGCAAGACCGTCTGGTTCCACCTGGCCACCGGGTGAGCCGCGGGCGCAGCGTGCCCGCCTGCGCCGAACGTGGCGACCTCGTCCCCCGTGCGGCCCAACGCCGTTCACGGGGACCGGCGCGCCCGCGACCGCTCGCCTAGGTTGCCTCGCATGGCCTCCCGCTCCTCCACCCCCGCCGCCCGCGCGCTCCTGCGCCGGGGGGTCCTGGCCGCGAGCGTGCTCGACGACGTCGACGTGGACCTGGACGACGACGGGCTGTGGATGCCCGGGTGCGCCCCGCTGAGCTGGGAGGACGTGGCGCTGGCCGCGAGCGGCCCGGCCACCCCCGGGGTCAGCGCGGAGGACGCCGTGCGCTTCCGGGTGCGGGACCTGCTGCTGGCCCACCAGGCGCTGCACCGCGCCAGCGCCCGCCGCGTGGCCCTGGGGCTGCCCGCGACCTCGGTCGGGCACCTGGGTGCCGCCTGGCGCAGCGCCCGGGTGCTCGGCGGCGCCGTCGACCTCGGGCCCGGCGTCGTCGTGCCGTGGGGGACGGGCGAGCGGGTCCTGCCCGTGCCCGCCGTCTCGGCCCTGGCCACGGGCGCCGACCCGCAGCTGACCGCGGCCGACCGCGAGCACCTCGAGGCGATGGGGTCGCTGGTCGTCGAGCGCCTGCTGCGCGACGCCGGCGTGCGCGGTCAGGACCTGCTGCGTCCCGTCGGGGGCTGCGACGTGCCGACGCTGCTGGCGTCGGCCACGCTGCGCGAGCACCTCGTGGCCGGCCCGGAGCGGACGGCGGGTTCGGTGCTGCGGGCCGTCGCGGTGCCCGTGCGCACGCGCGGCTGGTTCGACCTGGCCCGCATCGACCCCGCGTTCGTGGGGGCGGCCTGGGCCGCGACGGACCCGGCGGACCAGGGGTTCCCGCGCGCGCTGCTCGTCACCCGCGACGAGGTCGCGCTCGCACCGCTGAGCCCGCACCTCGGGGAGACCGCGCTGCGCAACTGACCGCGGGGACCTCCCGGACCAGCGCGATCAGCTGCGGCGCAGCGCCTCAGGCGTGCTCGTCGACCCGGGTGGCGTGGGCGACGGCCTCGACGATGCGCAGCGACATCGCCTGCACGGTCAGCCCGGCGGCCTCGAGCACGTCGTCGCGCGAGCCGTGGTCGAGGAACTCCTGCGGCAGGGCGAAGGACAGGACGTCGGTGGTGACGCCCTGCTCGCGCAGCTCCTCGGCGAAGGCCCAGCCGACGCCGCCCACGCGCCCGCCGTCCTCGACGACGGCGACGAAGCGGTGGGTGCGGGCCAGGGCGACGAGGGCCTCGTCGAAGGGGACGACCCAGCGCGGGTCGACGACCGTGACCCCGACGCCGTGGGCGCGCAGGCGCTCGGCGACCTGCAGGCACCGCGGCACCATCGAGCCGACGGCGACCAGCAGGACGTCGTCGCCCGTGGCCCAGGCCGTGCCCTCGAGGACGTCGACCGTGCCGGTGCGGGCGATGGCGGGGATGTCGGCGGGCACCTTGCCGCGGCTGAAGCGCACGACGGTGGGGGCGTCCTCGACGGCCACGGCCTCGTTGAGCTCCTCGCGCAGCGTGGTCGCGTCGCGGGGGGCGGCCAGGCGCAGGCCGGGGACCATGCGGACCATGGCCATGTCCCACATGCCGTGGTGGCTCGCGCCGTCGGGGCCCGTGGCCCCGGCGCGGTCCAGGACGATGGTGACGCCGGCGCGGTGCAGCGCGACGTCCATGAGCAGCTGGTCGAAGGCGCGGTTGAGGAAGGTCGCGTAGACGGCCACGACGGGGTGCAGTCCCCCGAAGGCCATGCCCGCCGCGGAGGTGAGCGCGTGCTGCTCGGCGATGCCGACGTCGAAGACGCGGTCGGGGTGCTGCGCGGCGAAGCGGTCGAGCCCGACGGGGATGAGCATGGCCGCGGTCAGCGCGACGACGTCGGGGCGGGCGTCGCCGATGGTGACCATCTCGTCGGCGAAGACGCTGGTCCACGACGAGCCGGAGGACGCCTGCGCCTCCCCCGTCTCGGGGTCGATGACGCCGACGGCGTGGAAGTGGTCGGCCTCGTGGTCCAGCGCGGGGCGGTAGCCGCGGCCCTTCTGCGTGATCATGTGGACGATCACGGGGCCACCGAAGGAGCGGGCGCGGCGCAGGGCGTGCTCGACGGCCTCGACGTCGTGGCCGTCGACGGGACCGACGTACTTCAGGCCCAGGTCCTCGAAGAGTCCCTGCGGGGCCACGATGTCCTTGATGCCCTTCTTCATGCCGTGCAGCGTGTCGTAGGCCAGCCGGCCGGGGGCTCCGCCGCGGCGCAGCGACTGCTTGCCCCAGTCCAGGAGCTTCTCGTACTCGCGGGTGGTGCGCAGGGTCGCCAGGTGCGAGGCCATGCCGCCGATGGTCGGGGCGTAGGACCGCTCGTTGTCGTTGACCACGATGATGACGGGCCGCTGGGCCGCGGCGATGTTGTTCAGCGCCTCCCAGGCCATGCCGCCGGTCAGGGCGCCGTCGCCGATGACGGCGACCACGCGGCGGTCGGACTCGCCGCGGACCTCGTGGGCGTGGGCGATCCCGTCGGCCCAGGACAGCGACGTGGAGGCGTGGGAGTTCTCCACGACGTCGTGGACGCTCTCCGCGCGCGAGGGGTAGCCCGACAGGCCGTCCTTCTCGCGCAGGCGGGAGAAGTCCTGCCGGCCCGTCAGGAGCTTGTGCACGTAGCTCTGGTGCCCGGTGTCGAAGACCAGGGTGTCGTGCGGGGAGTCGAAGACGCGGTGAAGGCCGATGGTGAGCTCGACGACGCCGAGGTTCGGGCCGAGGTGGCCGCCGGTCTTGCTCACCTCGGCGACGAGGAAGTCACGCACCTCCGCCGCGAGCGCGGGGAGCTGCTCCGGGGCGAGGGCCTTGAGGTCCTCGGGACCCTTGATCGACTCGAGCAGCCCCATGCGGGGTGGCCTCCTGGTGCGGGACGACGGGTGGAGCGGTGGGCCCTCACCGAGGTGGTGGTCCGCCGGACGCGTGCGGTCGAGTGTAAGAGCCGCCCTGGGCCGCGGCGCGGGCAACCGCGCGATGCGGCGCGGTCCGCACCGGATCTGCACGGAGAACGCCCAGCGGAGTGGCCGAGGTCACGCCCCACCGGCCCTCGACCGGCCGAGGCGGGTCCGGTCCGTCACAGGCGTGGCACGAAGTGGCGCCCCCGCACGGCCTGGTCGACGAGGTCCACGGCCCGCTCCAGGCGCCGCAGCCGCAGCTCCTCGAGCTCCAGGACCGAGAAGACCTGGGGCGCGGCCTCGGGCGGCAGCTGGTCGGCGAGGTCCCGGCGCGCCGTGCCGACGGCCCGCCGGACCGCCTCGCGCTGGGCGCGCACGTGGTGGCCGACGAGCCACACCAGCAGCACGGGGTGGCGGCGCACCGGGGGGTAGCCCCGGTACTCCGGGGGCGCCTGGTCGAGCAGCCATGCGACCGCGGCGTCCTGCCAGTCCGCCACCTCGGGCGGCGGGACCTCCGCGGGCCACCCCGGCGGGCCGTGCCGCACCCGCACCCGGACGCCGTCACCGTCGCGCACCGCCACCTCCTGGACGTCGAGTCGAACGCGTGTTCGACCATACCCTCCCGCGGGCCCCGGCGTCAGGACGCGGCTGAGCCGTCCGGGGGTGACCGAGCCGTCAGGGGGTGGCCAAGCCGTCAGGGGGTGGCCAAGCCGTCAGGGGGTGGCCGCGGCCCCGCTGCGGTCGACGGGACGCAGCACGGACGCCGTGGCGAAGGCGACGGCGAGCAGGACCGCGACGAGCCACAGCGCCGTGAGCAGGCTGGTCGACTGGGCGAGGAAGCCCACGGCCGGCGGGCCGGCGAAGTTCGCGAAGTACCCGATCGAGGCCACGACGCTCACGCGCGCCGCCGCGTTCGGGCCGCTCTCCGCGGCCGCGGACATCCCGAGCGGGAACCCCATCGACACCCCGACCGCCCACAGCAGGACGCCGAGCAGGATCAGCCAGGAGCTGTCGGCCAGGACGAACACCGCGACGCCGACCACGCCCAGCGCCGTCGTCCAGCGCACGGTCGCCACCCGGCCGAACCGGTCGACCAGCGGGCCGCCGACCACGCGGGCGAGGGTCTCCCCGATCGCGAAGGCCGTGAAGAACGTCGCCGCCACGGCCGGGGTGCGGCCGTGGCCGTCCTGGGTGGCCAGGGTCAGCCAGTTGTTGGCCGACCCCTCGCCGAGCTCCGCCCCCAGCATCACGACGCCGATGAGCAGCAGCCGCCAGTCCGCCCAGCCGCGGGCCCAGCCGCGCAGCCGCTCCCGCGCAGCGACGCGCTCGGCGGCCGGTGCGTCGGAGGCCCGCCGCCCCGCCGGGACCCGGGGGGCGATGACCAGGGCCAGGGCCGCGACGAGGACCGCCTCGGCGAGGAACTGCCAGGTCACCGAGACGCCGAGGGCCGCGCAGGCCGCCCCGATGCCGGAGCCGGCCGCGGCCCCCGCCGGCCACGCCGCGTGCATCAGGGGCATGAGCGTGCGGCCGGCGACCCGCTCGACCTCGGCGCCCTCGACGTTGATGACGACGTCCAGCGCGCCGATCCCGAAGCCGACGAGGACGAAGCCCACGGCGACGACGGCGGCGGAGTGCAGCAGCCCCGCCCCGGCACCGATGACCGTGACCGCCACGGCGATGAGGAGCACCGTCACGGTCATGGTCCGGCGGGCGCCGAGGCGGGTCAGCAGCGGCGTGGAGGCGAGGAGCCCGGACACCGAGCCGACCGTGACCCCGGCCAGCAGGACGCCGATGCCGCCCGTGCTCAGCCCCAGCTCGGCCCGCAGCGCCGGCAGGCGGGGGCCCCAGGTCGCGAGGGTGAGACCGCCGAGCGCGAAGGCGACGATGACGGCGTTGCGCCAGCGGGCCAGCGCGCGGGCGTCGACGACGGGCGTCTCGCCGGCGGTCGTCGGACGGTCGTCGAGCCGGCGGTCGGCCGGCCCGTCTCCGGACGTCTGATCAGTCACATGACCATTTGATCACACGCGGGGTAGGGTCCGGTCATGAACGCCCAGCGACGCCACCGCGAGATCCTCGAGACCCTGCACCGCTCGGGGCGGGTGGAGGTCCCCGAGCTCGCGAGCCGGCTGGCCATCTCCACCATCACCATCCGGCGCGACCTCGACCACCTCGCCCTCGTCGGGGCGCTGCGCCGCGTGCGCGGCGGTGCGGTGACCACCACCCTGCGCGGCGAGGGCCTGCCCTTCGAGGTCCGCGCGATCGACGACGCCGCCCTCAAGGCGCGGCTGGCCGCGCGCACCGCCACGCTCATCGCCGACGGTGAGGCGGTGGTCGTCGACTCGGGCACCACGGGCGCCGCGGCCGCCGCCGCGCTCGCCGGGCGCCGCATCCGGGCCATGCCCCTGTCGGTGCAGGGCATCGCCGCCCTCGCCGGCAGCCCGAGCGTCGACCTCATGCTCCCCGGCGGGTCGGTCCGCAAGCCCGAGGGGACCCTCGTCGGCCCCCTCGCAGAGCGCTCCATCGCCGGCCTGCGCTTCGACACCGCGGTGCTGACGTGCTGCGCCGCAGCGCCCGACGCGGGCGTCACCGCCTACGACGTGGCCGATGCCGCGGTGAAGCAGGCGATCCGCGCGTCGTCCGCGCGCACCGTCCTCATCGCCGAGGGCGCCAAGTTCACCCGCCACGCGCTCGCCGTGGTCTGCCCGCTCGAGGAGGTCGACGTCCTGGTGACCGACCCGTCGGCCCCCGCCGACGTCCTCGAGCACCTGCGTGCGGCGGGCGTCCGCGTCGAGGTCTGCTGAGGCGTCGAGGTCTGCCGGGGCTCGGGGAGGTGGCGCGTCGTAGGCTCGGCCCGTGGATCGACGATGAGCAAGGTCGACGCCCAGAGGGCGATGCGCGAAGCCAAGTACGCCCGGGACAGCGCGGGCGCGGCCGACCGCCGTGCCGCCGCCGCCGCTGCGGTCGGCGCGACGCCGGCTGCCCCACCCGCCCGGACGCCGAGCGCGAAGCCCGCGCGGGCGGCCACCCCCGCCACCGCTGCCGCACCCGCGGGCGAGCTCTGCGGGCACAAGTCCATGAACGGTCGTGCGTGCACCCGTGCGGCGGGGCACCCGGAGAAGAACCACCGCTACGGCTGAGCGCCACCGGCCGGCCGGGGATCAGCCGGCGAGCAGCTGCCAGGCCAGCCGGACGACGAGGACGGCGACCACGACCAGGAACACGGTGCGCACGAAGCGGCTGCCCGCCGACACCGCGGTCCGCGCCCCGAGGTAGCCGCCGATGAGGTTGGCCGAGCCCATGACCAGGCCCAGCGGCCACAGGACGGACCCGTGGGCGGTGAAGACCACGAGGGCCCCGACGTTGGTCGCCAGGTTCACGATCTTCGCGGTGGCGCTGGCCTGCAGGAAGGCGAGGCCGAGCAGCCCGACGAGCGCGAACACCAGGAAGGCGCCGGTCCCGGGCCCGGCGATCCCGTCGTAGAAGCCGATGACGGCGCCCGTGAGGACGGCGACCAGCGTGTGGCGGGACCCGCTGAACCGCAGCGCGGTCACCCCGCCCAGGTCCGGCTTCAGCAGCGTGTACGCCGCCACGAGGACCAGCGCCACGAGGATCATCGGGGTCAGCAGGCCCGAGGGCACCGACGAAGCGCACAGCGCTCCCCCGGCCGCCCCGACCGCCGCGACGAGGGCCGTGGGAGCCGCCGTGCGCAGGTCGGGGTGCACCCGCCGGTAGTAGGTCAGGGAGCTCGTGCCCGTCCCCATCGCCCCCGCCAGCTTGTTCGTCGCGAGCGCCTGGACGGGGTTCATGCCGGGCACCAGCAGCAGGGCCGGGAGCTGGATGAGACCCCCGCCCCCGACGACGGCGTCCACCCACCCGGCGCCGAACGCGGCGAGCACCAGCAGCACGACGGTGACGAGGTCCAGCGACTCCAGGCTCAGCACCGCGCGGGGGCCCCGGGCGCGGCGCTCACCGCAGCCAGCGGTGCAACCGCTCGGCCTGCACGGCCTTCCAGGCGTCGGCGACGTCCTCCTCGCCGGCCGCCGCCCGCCCCCGCTCCTGCTCGAACAACCGGCCGCAGGCGAAGGCGAGCGCCGGGCTGACGTCGCCCTGCGCCAGCTCCCGCAGCCGTTCCCGCGTCACGACGGAGTCCTGGTGCTCGCCCAGGACCTCCTGCAGCTGCGTGACCGCCCGGGCGAAGCGCTTGGCGTCCTTGCCGAACACCGACGTGACGGCCTCCGCCGCGTACCGGACCCGCTTGGCGGCCTTGCGGGCCTCGTGCAGCAGCAGGTCGCGCTCCTCGCCGCGTCCGGCGTCGGCGGCGCGGTGGACCAGCGCGGCCAGGTCGCGGTGGGTCCGCGCGACGCGGCGCGGCAGGACCTTCCCCGCGCGCCGCCGCGCCCGCTTCGCGAGCCCCGGCGCCTCGAGCAGGCCCTGCAGGTCGTCGAGCAGCCGCTCGTAGCGCTCGGAGGACAGCGCCCGCAGCAGCTCGTCGTGGGCGTCGCGGTAGGCACCGTCCAGCTGCCGGGTCACCTCCTGCGCCACGGGCGAGTCGGCGTCGGCCTGCGGGACTTCGGAGCGAGGGGCGTCGGAGCGAGGGGCGTCGAGCCCGGCGACGGCCCCGGCGAGGCGCTCGCGCAGGACCTCGGCGTCGCGCGCCGCGCCCAGCTCTGCCGCGAGCCACGTCAGCTCCCCGCGCAGCGGGCGCGTGGAGGAGGCGAACAGGGGCGAGAACGTGGTGAGCGCGCTGCGCAGGCGCCGGGTCGCGACCCGCATCCGGTGCACGCTGTCGGGCACGTCGGCGCGCACGTGCGGGTCCTGGTCCAGCACCTGGTCGACCTGCTCGCCCAGGTGCGCGAGCAGCACGTCACCGGCGCTGGAGCGCTCGGACAGCTCCAGCCGACCACCGGCGGCGCTCCAGCGGGGCCGGGCGAGGGCGGCGGGCGGCTCGGCCGCCTCCGGCTCCGTCGGCTCCGGCTGCCCGGGCCCGGTCGGGTCCGCCTCGGCGGGCAGCACCTCCGGCTCCGTCTCCGCCTCCGGCTCCGGCTCCGGCTCCGCGGGGGCGGGCGTGCCGGTCAGGACCCGGGAGACCTTCGAGCTGCTCGCGGACGGGCGCACCCCGGCGGCCCGCAGGCCCGCGTCGACGGCCTCGAGGAGGGCGCGGTCACCCTCGACGACCTCCACCTCCACCTCCCGCCACGACAGCGGGGCGGACGCCTCGCCGGTCGGCGAGGGGAGCAGGCGCAGGCCCTCGACGCGGTCGTCGGCGCGCTCGAGCAGGACGCGGCCGCCGTCGTCGAGCAGGTGCTGCAGCGAGCGGCGGGTGCTCAGGCGGGCCACGGGCACCAGGGCGGCCCCGGCGGTCACCTCCTCGACCAGGCGACGCAGCGCGACGGGCACGGTCCGGACCGCGCGGCCCAGCGGCACGTGGTGCTCGCGGCGGGCGCCGTCGGTGCCGGGCAGCTTCAGGTGCCAGCCCTCGTCCGTCCCGCCGCTGCGCCGGCGCAGCGTCGCCTTCGCGGCGGCCAGCCGCAGGTCGGCGGTGTCGAAGTAGACGGCCTCGAGCTCGTGGTCCCCGCCGTCGCCCTCGCGCAGCCCGTCCGCCTCGTCCACCGTCCCCCCGGCGCGCAGCGCCGAGAGCAGACCGGGCAGCTCCGCGTCCCCGGCGACGTCGTACTTCAGCTCGAGCTCCTCGTGAACGGTGACCACGGCACCGTTCTACAGGGTGCGGCGCGGACCGACCCACCGCCGGGCTCCGCGCGCGGGCGGGCCGTCCTCCGGACGGCTCACCCGCTCCTTGGTCCGCGAGACCCGTTGGTGCACACTCCCCCCATGGTCGCGACGCACGGTGAGTGGTTCATGGACCTGGACGAGCCGATGCGGGCGGAAGCCCGCGACTGCCTCATCGCCGGCACCTACTCGCGCCGCCTGCTCCTCTCGCTGCGCCGCAGCGGCCCGACGCCCGTGCCGGGCGCCGGCCTCGACGACCCGCGCCTGGCCCAGGCGGGTGAACCTCTCGGCGCGCGGCTGCAGACCTTCCTGCGCGAGCAGTTCCTCGCACCCCTGCGCCCCGCCTCCGAGAGCCTGGACCGCTGGGCCCCGCGCTGGGTGGACCCGGCCCCCGCGTCGCCCGTGGCCGCGGTCGCCCGCACGCGCCCGGTCCCCCACCACCGCACCGTCGACCTGCGCCGCGCGACGCGCGAGACCTGTCAGTGATCCGCCGGTGCCGCTGACGCGGCCTCGGAGCGGCGGTCGGTCTCGAGGATCGTCCGCGCGTTGACCACCAGCAGCGGGTCGGGCGTCCCCACGACCGCGAGGTCCTTGCCGTCGTAGTCGTAGCCCGCCAGGACCACGCGCATGGCCTCCAGCCGCGCCCGCTTCTTGTCGTTCGTCCTCACCACCGTCCACGGCGCGAACGCCGTGTCGGTGGCGGCGAACATGTCCTCCTTGGCGGCGGTGTACTCCTCCCACCGGTCCAGGCTCGCGAGGTCCATGGGGCTGAGCTTCCACTGCCGCACGGGGTCGATCTGGCGGATGAGGAACCGCGTGCGCTGCTCGGCCCGGGTCACGGAGAACCAGAACTTCACCAGGCGGATGCCGTCGTCGACGAGCATCTCCTCGAACCGGGGCGCCTGCGCCACGAACCGCTCGTACTGCTCCGGGGTCGCGAACTCCATGACCCGCTCGACCCCGGCCCGGGTGTACCAGGAGCGGTCGAACAGGACGACCTCGCCGGCCGCGGGCAGGTGCGCGACGTAGCGCTGGAAGTACCACTGCGTGGACTCCCGCTCGCTCGGCTTCTCCAGGGCGACCACCCGGGCGCCGCGCGGGTTCAGGTGCTCCATGAAGCGCTTGATGGTGCCGCCCTTGCCGGCGGCGTCGCGGCCCTCGCACAGCACGACCAGCCGGTTGCCCGTCGCCTTCAGCCACTTCTGCAGCTTCAGCAGCTCGATCTGCAGCAGCCGCTTCTCGTGGTCGTAGTCCGCGCGGCTCAGCCGCGCGTCGTAGGGGTAGTCCTCGCGCCAGGTGTCCACGGGCGTCCCGTCGCTCTTCAGCAGCAGGGGTTCGTCCTCGTCGTCCAGCACGTGCATGCCCTGCTCGGGGAGCAGGAGCCCACCGGTCGG
>Ga0160428_1002280_pt1 | contig 11995 bp, 5 predicted proteins | sample SolpanmetagenomM_FD_108198 | JGI IMG/M metagenome (GOLD analysis project Ga0160428, IMG submission 108198) | Solar panel surface microbial communities from Lawrence Berkeley National Laboratory, California, USA - M | ecosystem: Engineered > Built environment > Solar panel > Unclassified ... | reverse complement strand
TTTAAAGTTTGATCTTTACAGAATAAACGGCCGGTCTTATCGGACACTTGGCGTTTTTTGAAAAGTTTTTATAAACTTAATCGAAAAACCAAAATAAACTATGTGCTATCGGACGGGCCCTTAGACATTTGTAACAATCAAATTTTGATTTTTAAAAGCCGTGCGTATCTGGTATTCTCAAATCTTGGATTATGATACACTCCCAAGTCTATTTAAATTCGCAATGGTAATAAACATATAGATCGAAGAGAACAGACCAGAAATGGCTTTGCTAGACTGGGGAACTATCGATATGGCATGGCGAAAGCAGTTTTGCTAGATACTGCAGCCTGGTCAGAGATTGCGTCATTATATTCCCCGACCCTGTTGACCAGGGTCAGACCATGTCGTTGTGCAACAAACAACATCTTGATCGATTGGGTGGGATATTACGGATTATTTTTGCGTTGAACTTTGTCTGATATTTCACGAAAATGAATTATATTGCAATACTACTGTATTTTTAGATCTACTGAAATTCATTATTGGAATGGGCGGAGAGCTGAACGATGATCTATCAACATGTACGAGTCAGTGAAGCGATACAAGTGGGAGTAGTTGCCGGCAAGAATCGAAATCAAAGCGCAATCGCTTGAGCCGTTACAGACTAAATTCCCTTATGTACGACTGTACGAGTTCCGGTCTTACTCCGCTCCGTGCCAAAAGGAAATTGACTTGATGCTATTTTCAGCATACTAACCGCCGGTTGGATTAAGTCGAACACGGGTAAGACACACACCTGGTGACGGATAATTGAAATTTGATTTCAGGAACAGTTTGCTTGCATCATTCATCACGCAATAGCTCACCAGAGGAAATTACTAACATTCTGCTGCATGAAGGTCTCCGTATGGTTCTACGCGTCCAAGAAGTCCTGGATGGCAAGTATGTCATGTTGGTTATTTAATTATAAATTTATTTGGTTGGCTTCCTTAAACACCTAGGAACTCTACAGGTAACAAATGTACGACTTCAGTGGCTCCCTCGCAAAGTCTTTCTCGCACGGCTCGTGGAGCTGCATCTCGGGAAGATCAAGTTCGGTTCCTATATACTTTGTCTGCGGAACCACTCTTGTCCGTCGTTCTGGAAGAAGGTGTTTTCTCACTGTACTTGACCTTGCCTTTATAACAATCATTCGCTGTTTCATCTCAATTTGTTACGCTTTGTTAGGATCAAGACGTTGATACACATGAACTATGCACGTTAAGCTATTAATATTCAAGTCTACTTAGGGATCTTGTGATTGTCGCGTCGCATAATGAGATTTAACAAAGCTCGATCACAAAAAGAAATGCTCGTCATATGAAGTAACATCAACAATACAAGTACAATAATCCAGCCTTAAAATATATAGCTAAACATAATTAACATCTTGAACGCGATAGCTAACCTATTAGTCCACTTTGCACTAACGCTCTTTGTTTTTGATTAAGGATGAGCATTTTTCTACCAAAAGTGCTTGTCGCGTATACGAGCAGCTTATTACCATCTGAGGTGGCGGATGTGTTCATAGTGCCTGCGCATTTCGTCTTTATCGGCACCAGGCTTACCCTCATCCTTGTCTACTTCCTTCTTATTCATGTGTACTTCCATCTCAGTGACGAGTTTCGCAATGGTCCATTTATCGCCATTGGCCAAAGCATTCTTCATTTCAATGAGCATCGGTTCGCCATGTGCGGTAGCCATTCCCAAAAGCGCTGTTCTGTGCTGCTCTGGGTCGTAGTCAACCGCAATGCCGCCACCATCTGATTCTACATTCAATAGCTCGTAGTCGAACGTTGCATCACTGCTAAAGTGTTTACCTCTGGTCAAAAGGGACGCAAGATCCTTTTGATATTGCTGATGCAGTCCACGAGCTCTGTCACGCTCCGGGGTTCCTTCGTCATGTGCATCTACCTGCACCGAGTTTGGCCCGTATATCCTACTGGCTGAACTTCTGAGCCGCTGTGCATACGCTTTATAATTAGAGGCCTCAACATGATGTGCAAGCTCATCGAATTTTTTCAATCTATCAGCTGCGTACTTTTGACTGTAATATACGACTTGGTCTTTATCACGGAGCCGCTGTGGTCTAGATACCTGGCTCCCGATCGGCATTGGTTTGGTGTCGGATAAAGCAGTGAAGAGGCAGTGAAGAGGCAGTGAAGAGAGTGAAGAATCAGTAGGGAAGCAGTCAAGACAGACGCGTAAAGTTGATGCTGCTGTTTTGAGTAAATGATGAATTGAAACATTTCTCATGCGAAGGGGAGGCCAGCTTTATAGACGCCGCCAGCACCCAGCTTCGGGAAACTGGCCGGAAATTAAATCTCAGCCGTCCAATAATTTCATTTCAGCATTAGTGACGCCTTCGCTTTGGGGGCTGCCCATCAGACTGAAATTACTGATGTTGTTTCTGGTTAGACCAACAAATCCAACAGGACAAGCAGGACAGGCGGGGTAATCAACCAAAGTTCGACGCATGAAATCAGGCGTGGACTTCTATTTTGGGAATTCTCACTGGTGTTGCATGTTCCGGACACGACAAAGGGTGTTGGTTTATAATATTGAGGCATTTGTGATGTCACTTCGAACTCCATAGAACGATATGGGTCTTGGCATAAAAGATGAAAAAGACATTTGATGTCAGACCAAACGCAATGTACACATGGCATATCTATGGTAAGACTTGACATCTCATCTATAGTTTCTCCATCGTTTTAGTCAAGTGTGACTCATGGGCTCCAATGACCGATAAGTTCCAGGATTTCAAGGCGTATACTGTTCCAACATTTCACGTAGTGTTACCAACACGGAACCAACTTGAACAAGAAATTTGTTTCATGTCCTTTTAAGGCGCCACATTCGAAATGAACAATAAAAGATTGCAGGTCGTTTTTCTTCGGCTAGGATGACCAATCAGTTGCGAAAGAAGATTTTACCCAAGTTAGACTATTGATGATGTTGTTGTGATTTGGCAGTTATCACGCATTACTTAGCTTACCATTGTTGTAATTACGCGTGTAGAACGCTAATGACGACTTATTATATAAAAATCGAACTTAGTTGAATCGAATCAAGTAAACTTTGCGACAAAAGAAGTTGACTTGCGATAGTGAATAGAGCAATAGCTTTTGACGTGACGCATAAGGAAAATGATAAACGCTTGTGATAAGAGGCTATATACATTATATGCGACATGTGAATACACTTTGAAACGAATCTAAAGCTGCTAGAATGAGAACGGCATAGAATCTTCTGTAAGACATGTCTTATTGAAATATACATTCGTAATCAATTCTCATCTTATATACTGCTGCTACTCGCTATGGAGTTTCTTTTCTACATATCATCAACGAATTATGTGATCAAGTACACTACTCAATGCTATTGTCTGACCCTGTTTCTTCTTGTCAAAGCTGAGCAGCAAACTAACAGGAGATTGCCCTTTATATCCATATGACAATCAGGTCGTCAAAGACATGTTCATGTGTTAGATGCCAGGCCTGCTCAAAATCAATTTTAGCTTCTCTTGAGCAGGGCCAAATTTTCAACTCGTTTATAGCAAGCATGTATAGGATGATCGTGAGACCATTTCCCAGCGCGTTTCTTGTATGTTTGGCATAGGTCATGAGCCAAAAGTATCATCGACTCAGGTTTATCGACTGCCTCCATGTACCTTTTGTGTTCTGGTGTGCCAAGAGCTTCGGCAAGATCACCAATACATGACGGTGTGTTCACAGGAACCCCGCTCCCGTGGTCCGCTTGCTTTTGACGAGACTGTGAGTTCAGCGATTGACAGACTTTTGCATAGTCAGCTGATCTCATGCGTTTGATCAGGTGGCTCTGCACCTCTTCCAGGCTGTGGAGCAGCGTCAGAGCGTTTTTTGCATTTGACTCAATATTATAACGCGATTTCGCTGCCATGATCTTGTTCCTTTTGTCTCCTTCATATTGCGCCAGATAAGACTCGACGAAATCGACGACTTCTTGTGTTGTCGCAGTTTCCTTTCCCATTGCGAATAAATTAGAAAAGGGAATACCGAGAAGCAGTACAAAATATAAGTCTCGAAATTTTGTAATGCTAATTGACACTCAGACCGACAATGACAGAACCAGAAATGGCGTTACGAGACTGCCTACTTATAGTTATTTGGCGTTGTCGGAGGTAGCTTCAAAGACTGCAGCCTTGCCAGAAATCACCGCCATGACACATTCCGAACCAGGATTGGGCAATTTTCGATGTGGAATTACCAACATCTCAATTCAGTGTTGGGACAACGCGGAACTGTTTAGCCTTGAACTTTGTGTGACATTCAGGCAAGTGGCTCATTCTATCACACAGACCATGTCTCATCGCATCCATGTGATCATGTATCTAATTACCAACAACTCTTAGGCGTAGAGAATTAAAATTGACAAGATTATTTATAGATCAACTTGAAAGTCAAACGAAGCTCGGACGGCAGCATGATGTCGTATCTGTTAACATCGAGAATCGTCCCCTCCAGCCGATACGATATGTTGCGATTATTCGTAACTTAGTCGGTCGACAATGAAATGTAGTATCACGACCTTATGCGACTCGATTTACACGAAATGTTTACTTATTTTGACTATTGATAGCGGTAGCTTAAATACAATATATCTTGCCTATATTGCCTCGTCTAATTTTTATATAATACCGTCGTTGTAATCATGTTTTGAATTCGACAAACGAAAACTTCCGAAACAACGAACCCCTCAGACAGCTGTTTCTGCAGGATCAGGTGCGAGAAATTGTGAAAGCTGACTCAAACTATTACCGTTGATCGAGGAATGAGGTTGAGTACACCGACGTACAAATTTGCACAGAAATATTCATTGTGAAGGGAGATTCACTAGCACAATTGAGCCACATATAATGGTACTTTGATAGACAAACATAACGTACTTAAGTATTGAATGTGAATATGCTAATTGACAGTTCTAAGATTACATCTGACCAGAGGTCCTTCGACATAAACAACATTTTACATTACGAACATGAAACATTACTCCATAGGCGCTGACCCGGCAGCGAGAGGATTGTGAATATGACCCGCTTCATGGTATCTTTCTCCGAGGCGACTATGTCGGTGTCCGCCGTTCTGCGTTTCCATGTTCGACTCGCTGAACATGTAAAGTAGGTTGAGTTCTTTTTGGTATTGCTCGGCTGTGATGTGATCAGGGTATTTCATGTTTCCGTGTCCTAGCCTCAAGAGATGAAGATGTGCATGTTCAACGAGATCAAGGACGTATGAAAGCTGCTCTTTGTGTCCGGTCTTAGCAAACTCGAAATTTTCTATCAATGCATCGGCCATAGCCGCTTCACCGTTTGCCCTGATTACTGCATCTACGATCCTGACGGCTAGGTCGATTGACCGATAATTAAGTTCCTGATCTTCTCGAGGAGAAGCCCATGGTTTCTGCGGATAGTAATTCAACTTTTTCCCTATTTTTTCGAATTCACTCTGCAGTTCGGGTGAGCCGTGGTGGGAGACGGAGCAGTGAACTTGGTTTAGTAGTTCCCAACCTTCTTTGTTGTCGATATGGGAGTGAGGAACAGCAACCCCTTCCGATGGCAGGTGGTAATGCGAGTGAGCAACAACGGGTTCTTCCGAGAGCGAGTCGACTGATAGGTTACCACCCGAGCGTGCACGTTGGTAGAGGCCTCTCAAACTGTCAGCATGTTTCGATATGTGGGATGAAACTCTCGACCAATGAAACGGCGAAACTTGATTTGACATGGCTAAAGATGCTTGGACAAATGGTTCGACTGAACGAAGTCGAGGTTTCGTATTTTAGATCAAAGAATATATGTTTGAGGAAAACAAGAAGCGGATTTATAGAGCTTTTTATACATCATAATCGAGGAGACCAGCGATGTTTGACATTCAAATTAGATGACCAGAGTTACGACGTCAAGTGATCTTCTGCGGACCCCTTTTTTGAAATTGGTGTTTCAGGTATTTATATCCGTGTTGGTCTCATAGACACCAACTTTGGCGCCGTGAATTTCTCCGGTCATTGATCGAACTCTCTTGGTCGACCAAGCACGATGTCGGGTAGGGTTGGTTTGATTGTAGTCCCTGACGGAAGTCTAAACCCTCCTTTTGGTGCATAATTACCAAGAATATCTATTATTGGCACGAAGCGGAAATGAGACCCAGCCACCATTTTCATTTTGTTGGAACTACTGTTGGTTTCTTGGCGAATTGTAATTAAAGGCAAATTACGTCTTAGTCAACTGACTTCGGAAGATCCATAAATAGCGCTGTGTTCGAGCTTTGGATTTGGTTCAGGTTCAACGCTAGCGAGTATGAGTTGGTTTAAAATTAAATTGTCAAACCCAAGGAGTGGTCGGTATAAAAAGGGTCTCACAAGTATTGGTTGGCGTTTTACTATTGGTACATGATCTCACTTTTGAATTTAAATGGGTATAATAAAGAACAGCGACTATTTGCGTGAAAACATCAAGAGACGTACGCATGATAGAGTTTTCAGTTGGATAATATTACATTGACCGCCAGATGCAAGGTAAGGTTCACTAGCAATAGCCACCGTGCCATGTCATGCTGTTGTATAATTTGCCAACTTTGCCTTGTTATTGAGACTCGTCATCAGACGCACTGTGGATTGGGCGGTGTTGGTTTGCACTCAAATAACCACTTTCCAGAGCACTGCTCATGCTTCCTGTCATAAATCACGATTTCGACATATCAAAGAAAAACTGGCTTTTTCCTAGCACCTTTGAGGACATGACTGCGCAATTAGCTTTATATCATATGCTTTGAGTGCCAATCAACCCTCACGCCACTAAAAGTACATTCTTACGAAGATATGAACCCAGCAAGTCAAAGTCCGCAGACTGCTAGTTGTAGACCAGTGCGGCAACACAGCCTCGTTTCGCTTGATGCGTCAAAAATTGAGAATGTTATGATTGGCTTTGAGGACTGGTTGGTCCAGGCACCATACACAATCTTGAGCAAGGCAGCCAATGAATGGTGAGATACGCTGTATCGGTCCGAGTAGATGTTTGCTTTTTTCGAACCTTGCCTTTTCTCGCAGCTGCAACATATTCGCGTTGCATACTTGTTGTTATTTTATTTTGCCTACGGTAAGTGGTGTTGTTCAATAACACTTCAACATGCCGTATTTGTAAAGGCTATGCCATCCTAGACTTCAATCTGTGTAGAGCTATTGTGTTGTAGACCTCATTCTTCCGCAGATTGGACCCAACAACACTGTGTTTTGTTGTGCTCTTGTCCCTTCAAGTGTTCTTGCCTAAATCAGTACAGACTTATCAAATTGTGAGATTTTGATGCTGATCTTGATCCGTATCATCAAGCTATTTTCTCTCCCCGTCGGCACCAAAACCCAGTTTATCCAACATCCTCGTCAAATCATTAATCTTCAGTACCTTATCCAACTGCTCCGGCAACAACTTTTGCCCGGCATCTTTCTTGTCTTTCAACTCATTCGCCTGCCTCAACTTTTTCGCCAACTTTTTCGCCTCTTTCGCCTTTTCCGCTTCTGGGTCGATCTCTTCTTCTACTGCTTTCGTGATCGTCTCATTCCTATCTTGTCCATTACTCTTTTCTGTACTTTCCGCTTGTAATTCCGCCGCTTTCTGCCTGGCTTCTTTCCTCTTTGCATTCTTACCCGTCGCTGTCGACGAAGTCGAACCGTCTCCTATAGCGGGAGTGGAAGACGAGATGAATTCCGCGCCTATGACTCCGCCTGTGCCGCGATTCTTCCATCCTTCTGCCGTTTTGTTCTTGTAAACTTCCACGTCTTCGGGAGGTTTATAACCCGCTCGAACACGTATCTCTTTTCGCACTGAGCCGTCTGCTCGGACGGAAGAGGGTATGGAGCCTTCACCATCTTTGATCACGATTCCAGAATTGGATGTCGCTGCCGTGGTATTTGAGCCCATTTGTAATTATTATGTGTGAAAGTAGCTTATTTCTGCTATGCTGAGATTTTGATGAGGTTGACAGTGTGATTAGCACATCGACATTATTCGTTTTTATGACTAGTAGATTGTGTTTCCTGCCTAGGCTAATGTGCTATTGATAGTGCATCGTCTGATCTACAAGTTTTGATTGAATCGAGTAAAGTCTACCATAGCAGCTGAATGCTGTAAAATGTTTGCACATACTATTTTAATCAAATTATACTTTTATCGCGAAACCTCTCAACGCGTCGACCCCATCTATTCCGTACTCTACGCGTCTTTGTAATTCTTACATCCTACTCTCAGACAACGAAACAAATATACACAGCGGTCCCATTGGTCAAAAGTCTCAGTGGTTGAAAAATAGTGTACAAGATGCCTCACTCTGAAGACGAGGTTGCGCCACAACCTGAAATCACTTCCAACGAGGTAGTCGATACAGTAATGACTGACTCTGCTTCGAATATCCCCGAGACAAACCAGAAACCCAACAATGCCACGACTTCCACAGCTCTCACCGATCTTTTCTCCTCGGACGCATCATCCATAGCCTCTGACGATGAATTTCCGTCTTCCGCACCCAACACCAACAAACCTGCTGCAGTCCTAGCACCACTTTCCGCTCCGTCATCTGATCCCTCGGTGTTGATGCAATACTACTCTCACCTCTTTCCCTTTTCTCTCCTCACACAATGGCTCTCCTCCTCATCCGACGTTGATAAACCTTCTACACATTTTACGAACCGCGAGTTTGCCTTTGTCTTGCCCTCTGAGGCATATATTCGTTACCAATCCTTTCCTTCGGCAGCTGCTTTACGAAAACAATGTCTACAAATGACACCTTTGCGCTTCGAAATCGGCCCCGAATATACTTTGAACCCACGAGATCGTAAATCCGTCAAGCGAGAAGGCGTTTTCCGACCCGTTCGTAAAGAATTAGTTTTCGACATTGACATGACAGACTACGACCCGGTTAGGATATGTTGTCAAGGAGCGAGTATTTGTAAGAAATGCTGGAGGTTAGCAGTAATAGCGATAAAAGTCGTAGATAGGGCGTTGAGAGAAGATTTTGGATTCAAACATATCCTGTGGGTTTATTCTGGTCGAAGAGGTGTTCATTGCTGGGTGAGCGATAGACGAGCGAGAGAGTTGGAAGATGGAGGTAGAAAGGCTATAGCGGGATATTTGGAGCTACTTCGGAAGAAAGCAGGAGGGAAGCAGGAGGGAGTAGTGAGGAGAGGAGGGTTGCATCCTCATGTAGAGTATGTATATTCACCTTTTCCTCCCCTATCAACACCACGAGACGCATTAAAAAGTATATCACTAACACTTATCAGACGATCACTTTCAATCATCGACTCACATTTTCCAACCGACACCCTTGAGGTTCAAAACCCATTCATCGACCCCTCTCAAACCACCCATCTCTTATCCCTCATCCCCGACTCTTCCCTCACCACAGCACTTGTTAAGAAATGGGAATCCTCCCCATCTCGCTCCTCCAGTCAGAAATACGCCGACATCGACGCTCTCGCAGCAAGCGGGAATCTGACCATCACTCCCCAACAACTCATCAACGTGAAACAAGACATTCGATTAGAATATACATATCCTCGCCTCGACGCCGCAGTTTCGAAAAAGCTAAACCATTTGTTGAAAAGTCCGTTTGTGATCCATCCCGGTACTGGACGGGTTTGTGTCCCGATCGATGTAAGGAATGTAGACGACTTCGATCCGTTCGCGGTTCCGACTGTTTTGGAACTTTTGGGGGAGATTGATAGGTTGGGAAACGACGGGGGTGAAAAAGTCATGAAGACAAGGATGGGGGGGTATATTACTTTTTTCCAAGAGTTTGTGGACGAGTTGATTAGAGATGGAGAAGGTATGCAAAAGGATGAGAGTGAAAAGGTTCAGAAGAAGAGAGGAGCGGATGGTTTGGATTTTTGAATGGTCATGAGTCTAATCATATGGTGAATGTGATAGAATGATGATATTGAAGTTCATCACCTGGTAGCAGGATGAATAGACATTTCCTCTTGCAGCAATGTCTATTCCCGAAGCATGAACAGACATCTGGACGACGATCATGCCGAAGACGAGGGGCACTGGAAGGAGAACAGCACAGAAAGCTCACTTACAGTATTTGATATAACCATGATGATACTATAACGTATACAAGACAATGAAACTCGACAAAAGCAATGACCAAAGAGACAAGAGTGACAAAATCTAGAACCGGGGTCGGCTACTTTCTTAAGTATTGTAATAGTAGGAAAGAGATGCATATGGCTGAACTTTTGATATAATAAATATAACATAATCTCGTATAACAAGAATAATTAGAATCACAACGTATCCCAACCACCATGATTCATATCTCCATCCAATTTCCTCGCAATCACGCTCGGAATACCATGTGACAACCACAAATCTCTCAACATCTTGTCATATCGTTTCTGATTCAGATACAACATGTTTGATTTCCTCATACACATGTCTGGTTGGCCGTGTTTATCTAAATAAGGAGCCACGCCAAAACTACCTTTATTGTCGTGGAGATATAATATGACGCATTTGGAAATACTCAAGAACAGACCTATCGAGCCTCCACACCTGGATTTAGTTAGTATGTAAAAACATGACATATAGATATGAGAGACGCACATTTTCATATGTTTGTTAGCACCCGCACCACAACAAGATACTTGACAACAAAAGATTTTTCCACAAAACAAACACAACATGGGATCAGAAACGTGTTTTTCGGGGTCGGTAGGACATTTTGCTTTTGCTGCCAATTCGACCAAAACGTCAAAAGTATCTGGTAAACCAACCAGTTCAAAAATAGCTGGATGGGCAATCCTATATTCCGGTTCTTTTATAAAACTATCTCTGTCAGACCAAGTTCGGATCATGTGGCTTTCAGCTGTCAGATCCGAGGTATCAGAGATGAAAGATTGATACATTTTGTCCAAAGAGGGGAGTTTTAAAAGTATACATAACCTATCGACTTCTGGTAAAGACGGATCTAGATTCTCCGACACGGCTGTAAAGTCAATTGAAGATCTAACATGAACAAGAATCATGACTTTACGTAGAAAAATGAGTGCTTGACTGGAAAGAATATGTTGTAGAGATAAAGAGGAATTCTCGTCTGCCTTTAGATCTCCAAGGTCAAGACAACAAAGGGCAGCCTTTCTAAACGACATAACTCTAGGATCTTTCGAAGAGTATTGTCGATAAGTATGCACAGTCTTACACAATTGAGCCAACAAGGTCATACGAATCAATTGAAGACCATTAACCGACCAGTCGATCTTGGCATAGGCCATATCGACCAAAGTGTGGAAACAATCTAGATCAAAAGGAAATTCCTCGAAAAAGTCGACCGAGACAGATTGTAAAGTCAACAATGAAGAAAAGTCACACAATTTAGACGGAGCGATTGTGGCGGAACATATTCGTAATAATGTCATTGCTTGATCTGATATGGTTGATAGTAAGGTGCCTTGAGAATAAACCCCGCGTTGTTGTATTTCCAGAGCAGTTATTGTATCAGCCAACCCACTCAATATATTCTCTCCCAACATGTTTGCTTTTATAGACTCATTCATATATTTATAAGCTCTTTTTAATTCGTCAGACTGCGGGTTTGAAGTTTCTGCATCTTCACTGTAGGAATTTATCGCTGGAATGACCCACGGTTTTAAACTTTGATTTCCAACTTTTGGTGAATTGTCATTGTAAACGGCATTATCATATAGACTACCAACCCAGCTATCCCATTTCTGGGTTGTAGTATCCAACATTCCGGGATATGATTCGACACGTGCATTAAACACGATTGGAAGAAACATGTTTCCTACGGCTTTACATAGGGGACATAGAAACTCCTTTTTTGCAGTATTTTCAGGATGATTTCTCGAGATATAATATCCTTGACGACGAGCTGTTGCTGCTACAAAAGCCTCATAGCAGGTAAGATGCATTAGATGACCACAA
>Ga0160428_1002279_pt1 | contig 11999 bp, 10 predicted proteins | sample SolpanmetagenomM_FD_108198 | JGI IMG/M metagenome (GOLD analysis project Ga0160428, IMG submission 108198) | Solar panel surface microbial communities from Lawrence Berkeley National Laboratory, California, USA - M | ecosystem: Engineered > Built environment > Solar panel > Unclassified ... | reverse complement strand
TGAGCTCGGCCTCGCCGCGGATCGAGATGAGCTTGCCTTCGGGGGTTTCCTCGACGGTGACGTCCGCGCCGAACCCGCGCAGCATCCGCTCGCTGTGGTCGCGCGTCGCGACGGGTTCGATCACCCGCGTGATCCCGGGGGTGTTGAGCCCGGCGAGCAGCACCGCTGACTTCACCTGCGCCGAGGCGACGGGGAGGGTGTAGGTGATCGGGATCGCGGGGCAGATCCCGCGCGACATCAGCGGCAATTGTCCGCCGGGGCTCGCCGTGATGTCCGCGCCCATTTGCGACAGCGGCGTTATGACCCGGCCCATCGGGCGCTTCGACAGCGAGGCGTCGCCGGTGAAGGTGACGGTGATCGGGTGGCTCGCGACGAGGCCCATCAGCAGGCGGGTCGAGGTGCCGCTGTTGCCCATCTCGAGCGCGGTTGCTGGTTGCAGCAGGCCGCCGACGCCAACCCCGTCGATCGTCCAGACGCCATCGTCGCCGCGAACGATCGTCGCGCCCATCGCACGCAACGCGGCGGCGGTGGCGAGCACATCGTCGCCCTCGAGCAGCCCCTCGACCCGGCCGGTGCCGACCGCAAGCGCGGAGAACATCAGCGCGCGGTGGCTGATCGACTTGTCGCCGGGAACGCGGACACGCCCCGAGAGCGGACCGGAAGACGCGATTTCGAGCGGGGTGGGGGCGGGGTGGGGCATCGGCCCTGCGCTTTGACAGTGCGCTTGCGCTATGGCAAGGCGCGCCCCACTTTGCGACGTTCGCGTTGCAAGCTCTCAAATTCAATTTTGAAGAAGGTCAAGCGGCCCATGATACAGCCGGAATGGGGCACGAAGCGTACGTGCCCGAAATGCGCTACCCGTTTCTATGATCTCACGAAGGACGACCCCGTCACGTGCATCAATTGCGGTGCGCATTGGGAGCCCGAGCCGATCCTGAAGTCGAAGCAGCCGCTGCCGTTCGAGCAGGCCAAGCCCGAGCAGGTCAAGAAGGACGATGATCTCGCCGGCGACGACGAGGATATCGACACCGGTGAAGACGAGGAGCCCTCGCCCGACGACGAGGTCGATCTCGGCGGTGACGACGATCTCGGCGTTGAAGCGCCGACCGAAGACGACGAACATTGATCCTTTGCCCCGGCCCGCGGGCGGTTGCGCGCGGGCCGGGGCGCACAATTTGACGAATTTTCGGGCAAGCCGCCGTTCCGCGCTTGCCAACCGCGTCGCGCCTCGGTAGGGGCGACGCCTTCCCGCCGCGGACCCGCCCAGGACCGCGCAGAAACGATGGGGCCGTAGCTCAGCTGGGAGAGCGTTCGCATGGCATGCGAAAGGTCAGGGGTTCGATCCCCCTCGGCTCCACCATTCGTTTCCCGGGATTAGGGACAGCCCGATCCTTCCGTGCGATACCCCGTCCAGACCGCCCGGCAATTCATTGCGAAGCCGGAATCGCTGCTGTAGACGCCGCGGTCATCGGCCGTCCGGTCTATTTTTAATCGAAGTTGGGATACCATGCGCACAGTGGCGATCATCGGGACCGGCTTCGTCGCCGATCTCTACGCGGCTTCGCTGCGCACCTTTCCGGACATCACCGTGGTCGCCTGCTACGACAAGGATGCCGAGCGGCTGCAGCGGTTCTGCGCTTATTGGCATCTGCCTGCGGTCGACAGCCTCGCGGCGCTGCTTGCGAGCGAGGCGACGCTGGTGCTCAACCTGACCAACCCGCATGCGCATTTCGAGATCAGTCGGCGCGCGCTCGAGGCGGGGAAGCACGTCTATTCGGAGAAGCCGCTCAGCACCGCTTTCGCCGACGCGGTCACGCTCCACCAGCTTGCCAAGGACCGTGGTCTGCAGATCGCGTCGGCGCCGTGTAGCCTGCTGAGCGAGGCGGCGCAGACCTTGCGGATGGCGGTCGAGCAGGGGCGGATCGGGGTGCCCAAGCTGATCTATGCCGAGCTCGACGACGATTACATCTCGCAGGCACCGCTGACCAAGTGGAAGAGCGAGTCGGGGACGCCGTGGCCGATCGAGGACGAGCTCGTCGTCGGCTGCACGCTCGAACATGCGGGCTATTATCTCACCTGGCTGATGGCGATGTTCGGGCCGGTGCGGACGACCGTTTCCGCGTCGGCGGGGCTGGCGGACGTCTCGGCGCTGACCAGCGCGGCGACCGCGCCGGATTATTCGTCCGCGACGCTGTTCTTCGAGAGCGGCGTGGTCGCACGGCTGACGTGCAGCATCCTCGCGCCGCATGACCACCACATGCGCGTGATCGGGGATCGCGGGGTCGCAAGCGTCGCCGAGGCGTGGAACAACCGTGCGCCCGTGCGGATCCGGACTCGGCACGTCATCCGGCGGCGGATGATCAACAGCCCGGTCGCGCGCAAGGTAGCGCCCGCGGCGTTCACGCGGCATCCGTCGGTCAAGCGGCGCGGGGCGGCGGCGATGAACTTCATGCTTGGGCCAGCCGAGATGCTCGATGCCATCGCGGCGGGGCGCGAGGCGGTGCAGGCGGGCGACTTTGCGTTGCACCTGACCGAGGTGTCGCTTGCGATCCAGTCGGCGGGGGAGACTACCGGCGCGCAGCAGATGACCACCAGCTTCGTCCAACCACCGCTGACGCGCTGGTCGGGCCAGCGGACCGGGCAGTAAGCGATGACGCAGGATATTCGCGTCGCGGTGATCGGCACCGGCTACATCGCGCATACGATGATCGCGGCGATCGGTCATGTTGCGGGGATGCAGGTCGTCGCAATCTGCTCCCGCACCGCCGAACGCGCGCGGTTGGTGGCGGATTCGCTCGGAGTGGCAACCGCTTACGGCACGATCGACGCGGTCCTGGCCGATCCGGCGGTGGACATGGTCTATATCGGCAACAGTTCCGCCGACCATGCCGATGTCGCGATCCGCGCGCTGGAAGCGGGCAAGGCGGTGCTGGGCGAGAAGCCGTTCGCGGTCGATTCGGCCGAGGCGGAGCGAGTGGTCGCGGCGGCACGACGGACCGGGACGCTGTTCATGGAGGCGGTCGCTACGCCGTTCCTGCCGGCGGTGCGTGCGGCGCTGGATCAGGCAGCGTCGGGCGGGCTGGGAATGGTTCGGCATCTGTCCGCCAGTTTCGGTTATCCTGCCACGCCGACCAGTCACCCGGGCCTTTATGCGGACGTCGGCGGTGGCGTGCTGCTCGATCGCGCGATCTATCTGGTCACGCTCGCGCGGCTGGCGCTTGGCCCGATCGAACATAGCCGGGCATCGGTCACGCGTGATCGCGGCGGGATCGATACCGAGGCGGCGCTGTTGCTGACGCATGCCGGGGGCGCGACGTCACAGCTTACCGCATCCCTGACGACGTTGCTTGGCAACGGCATGACGATCTCCGGGGATCGCGGCGCGGTGACGGTTTCCGCGCCATTACTGGCGACCGAGCAGATCATGACGGAAACTGCCGGACTGCCGGAGCGCCCGGCGACGTCTGCCGGTACGCGCCATGCCCTGAAAGAACGCCCGCTGGTGCGGCGTCTCGCCAGTCTGGCGCGACTGCGGAAGACCCGCTTCGTTCCGTTCGGACGCAGCCCGTATGTCCCCGAGCTCGAGCATTTCCGGGATCTTTACCGCGCCGGTGCACAGGAAAGCCCGGTTCTCCCGCTCCAGCTCTCGCTGGACGTGATGCGGGTGCTGGATTCCGCGCGGGACGATCGTCGATGAAGCTTGCCTATCTGCTCAACTCCTACCCGATGACGAGCACGACCTTCATCCGGGGTGAGATCGAACAGCTCGAAGCGCTCGGACAGCCGGTGAAGCGGTTCGCGGTCCGGCATTGGGAAGGGCAGTTGCTCGATCCGGGCGACATTGCGGAACAACAGCGGACCGAATATCTGCTGACCGGGAACGTCGCACGACTCCTCGGGGCGGCGCTGGTCGAGCCGCTGGTCAATCTTTCGGGGCTCGTGCGAACGCTGCCCGTGTTCCGCCACGTGCTCGGGCAGTCGCATGGCGGGCTGGCGAAGAACGTCAACTATCTGTTGCAGGCGATCTACCTGCGGCGACGCGCGCGCGCGCTGGGCATCGACCATGTCCACACGCATTTCTCAACCAATGCGACGACGGTCGCGCTGCTCGCGCGGCATCTTGGCGGGCCGAGCTACAGCTTTACGGTCCACGGCCCCGACGAACTGGTCGAGCCGAAACAGAACGCGCTGGGGCGCAAGGTTGCCGACTCCGCCTTCACCGTCGCAATCACGCGCTATTGCCGTGGCCGCATTCTGGAAGAAGCATCGGCGGGAGACGCGAACAAGGTCGATATCATTCCGTGCGGGATCGACCTGACCAGATTCACCCCGCTGCGTGAACCCGGCGAGGCCGGGCGTTTCGTGTGCGTCGGGCGGCTCTGCCCGAACAAGGCGCAGACGCTGATCCCCGCTGCGGTGGCGATGGTCCGCGCGGAATTCCCGCACGTCCGCGTCGACCTTATCGGCGATGGCGAGGATCGTCCAAAGATCGAGGCGGAGATCGCGCAGCACGACGTGCAGGACCACGTTCGGATTCTCGGCTGGGCGGATGCGGCGGGGGTGCGCAGCGCGATTGCGCGGTCCTCGGCGCTGTTGCTGCCGAGCTATGCGGAGGGGCTGCCGATCGTGCTGATGGAGTCGCTCGCGCTCGGGCGTCCGGTGCTGACGACGACGATCGCGGGGATCCCCGAGCTGGTCGACAGCGGATGCGGCTGGATCTTCCCGTCGGGGTCGGTCGAGGCGATCGCCGACGCGCTGCGCTCGGCGCTGCGGTCCTCGCCAGACGCGCTGATGGCACTGGGCGCGGAAGGCCGCCGACGGATCGAGGCGCGGCACGATGCGACACAGTCCGCAAAGGCATTGCAGCAGACCTTTCAGGCGGTCTCCCGCCTGCCCGCGTCCGCCGCCATCCCCGACTGAGCCGGATGCCTTAGACCGCGTCTTCCAACGAGAAGCGGTCGTCGTCCTCGTCATAGGCGAACACCTCGGCATAGCGCCCCCAATGCGTCACCGTGCGGAGCGTCTCGTCGGCATAGTCGGGGGACATGTGATCCTCGAGCTCGTCGCGGAAGCGGCGGGCGGGCGCGACATGCCCCGCGCGTTCGTCGAGGATCCGGCGGATGTGCTGCGCGAGCGGGACATGCGCGAGCAATGCGCGCGCGAACATCGCCTTTCGGTCGTCGACGTCCGCCTCGACATAGCGGCGCGCCGCGGGGGTGAGCTGGATGTCGGCACCCTGCAGATCGGCGAAGCGGAGCAACTGGAGCGTTTCCGCCATCGGGAACAGCTCGTCGATCTCGAGCTGGAGCTGGTCGGCGAGGTCGGGGAGCGCCGCGCGGCCATCGAATGGGGCGGCGTCGACTTCCTCCATCAGCCCGGCGAGCGCATTGGTCGACACGCGCGGCAGGACCATCTGGATTCCGCTTCCGGGGAACACGCCGTCATGCGCGGGTTCGGGCGCGGCGCGTGCGGTCATGCGGGCGTAAATGTCGTCGACCAGGGCGCGAAACGCCGGATCGAGCCGGTCGCGCGGCTGCGGCAGGTCGACTGTGATCTCGGCGGCGACGCGGCCGGGGTTGGACGAGAAGACGAGGATACGGTCGCACATCAGCACCGCTTCCTCGATATTGTGCGTGACGATCAGGATCGACTTGATCGGCATCCGCCCCTCCGCCCAAAGGTCGAGCAGATCGGTGCGGAGCGTCTCCGCGGTCAGCACGTCGAGCGCGGAGAAGGGCTCGTCCATCAGCAGCAGCGACGGATTGACGACGATCGCGCGCGCGAGGCCGACGCGCTGTCGCATCCCGCCCGACAATTCCTTGGGATAGGCGTTCTCGAACCCGTCGAGCCCGATCAGATCGATCGCGGCGAGCGCGCGGGTGCGGCGTTCCTCGGCGGGGACGCGCTGCGCCTCGAGCCCGAGTTCGACGTTCTGGAGCACGGTCAGCCAGGGGAACAACGCGAAGGTCTGGAACACCATACTCACGCTGGGGGCTTCGCCCGCTGCGTCGGGGACGAAGGCAATGCTTCCCTCGTCGGGCTGGATCAGCCCTGCGATCGAGCGGAGCAGCGTCGATTTGCCCGAGCCCGAGCGGCCGAGCAGCCCGACGACTTCATTCTCGACCAGCGTCAGCGCGACATCGTCGAGCACGAGCAAGGCGCCGCTCGTCCCGCCCTTGCCGTAGCGGTGCGTCAGATGCGCGATTTCGACGAGCGGGCGGGCGGGGGCAAGCGAGGCGAGGGTGGCCATGGTGATCGACTCCTTGAGGACTCGGGAAACAGGCTCAGGCGAGGCGCAGGCGGCGGTCGGCATAAGCGTAGAGCGGGCGCCATAGCAGCCGGTTGAAGCAGATCACGAAGACCGACATCACCGCGATGCCGAGCGTCACGCGCGGGAAGTCGCCTGCGGTGGTCGCCCTGGCGATATAGCTGCCGAGACCGTGTGCCTCGAGCCGTTCGCTCCCCCACGACACCGCCTCCGCGACGATGCTCGCATTCCACGATCCGCCCGAAGCGGTGAGCGCGCCGGTGACGTAATATGGGAAGATCCCGGGGATGCCGAGCTGCCGCCACCATTGCCAGCGCCGCACGCGGAACATCCCCGCCGCCTCGCGCAGATCGTTGGGGATCGCGCTCGCGCCCGCGATGACGTTGAACAAGATGTACCACTGCGTGCCGAGCACCATCAGCGGCGACAACCAGACGTCGACGTCCAGGTGCCAGTGGACGATCGCGATGACCGCAAAGGGGAACAGCACGTTGGCGGGGAAGGCGGCGAGGAATTGCGCGACTGGCTGGAGCCGCTCGGCCCAGCGCGGGCGCAAGCCGATCCACACGCCGATCGGCACCCACACCAGGCTCGCCAGCGCGATCAGCACGAGCACGCGGAGCATCGTGATCATGCCGAGCCCGAACGCGGTGAACGCATCCTGCCACGCCAGATGCCGCGCGACATAGCCCAGCACGAGCCACGCCGCGGCGGCGAGCGTGACCGTGACGACCGCGATCCACACCGCCTGCCCGACCGGACTGCGCGGAGTGGCGCGACCGCTGCGCCGCGCCCGCGTCGGCACCCGGTCGAGCGCGCTCAGCAGGCGCGCCAGCCCGGTCAGCGGCGCGAACACCACCGGCAGCAGCCGCGCCTTGCGGAACACGTCATACGCCCAGCTGCCCGGCGCATCCTGCGACGCGGTCTGCTCGAAGCGGAAGCGGTCCGCCCACGCCACGACCGGGCGGAAGACGAGCTGGTCGTACAGCAGGATCACCACCGCCATCGCCGCCACCGCCCAGCCGACCGCGCGAAAATCCTGCCGGTCGATCGCGAGCGCGAGCCACGAGCCGATCCCCGGCAGCATGATCCGCGTGTTGCCGACGCTGATCGCCTCCGACGCGACGACGAAGAACCAGCCGCCCGACATCGACATCATCGCGTTCCACACCAGCGACGGCGTCGCGAACGGCAGCTCGAGCCGCAGGAACCGGCGCCACGGCGACAAGGCGAAGCCCTGCGACACCTCCGCCAGATCGCTCGGGACCGAGCGCAGCGACTGGTAGAAGCTGAACGCCATGTTCCACGCCTGGCTGGTGAAGATCGCGAAGATCGCCGCGAGTTCCACGCCCAATTGCTGCCCCGGGAACAGCCCCATGAAGAAGGTGACGGTGAAGGTCAGGAACCCCAGGATCGGCACCGACTGGAGGATGTCGAGCGCGGGGACGATGATCATCTCGGCGCGCTTGCTCTTGGCCGCCAGCGTCGCGACGACGAAGGTGAAGGCGAGCGACGCGCCGAGTGCTGCGAACATCCGCAGGGTGGTGCGCAGCGCATAGCCGGGCAAGTTCCACGGATCGAGCGTGACGGGATCGATGTTGAGCTCGGACAGTGGCTGCGCAACCCCCGCCGCGCCCTTGGCGACGAGCACCGCAAGGGCTGCCAGCAACAGGAACGCAATCGCATCGGCCCAGCTCGGCGTCGTCGCGCGCCAGTAGCGCCGGCCGATCCAGGCGGTGTTGGCCCGGGCAATCTGGGGCATTTCACGCATGGTCTCACCTCGTTCGGACGCCGTCGACGACGCCCGGGGCGAGACTGATCGGATCAGGCTCGGCCGAGCGCCTCCGACGGCGCGTACATTCGACTACTGTCGCTTGGCATTTGCTGTTTCGAGTCCTGATCTTCGGCGATTCGGCCGTGCTGCGCCGATAGGGATGGGGGCGCGGGATTGTCAAATGTTAGAGTGCCGGTGTTTGACGGCTCCCGCTTCCCCCCTTCGCCGGGGAGCGGATTGAGCGCCGGATTAGGGGACGTTGCAACCCCAGCCCAACTCCGCGCTTTATGACGTGCGCCGCTCCCCTATAAGCGGCCCGCCAAGATACCGGAGTATGCCATGAAGACCCGCGCCGCCGTAGCGTTCGAAGCGAAGAAGCCGCTCGAGATCGTCGAACTCGACCTGGAAGGCCCCAAGGCGGGAGAGGTTCTGGTCGAGATCATGGCGACGGGCATCTGCCATACCGACGCCTATACGCTCGACGGGCTCGACAGCGAGGGGCTGTTCCCGAGCGTGCTGGGGCATGAGGGCGCGGGGATCGTCCGCGAAGTCGGGCCGGGCGTCACTTCGGTCAAGCCGGGTGACCATGTCATCCCGCTCTACACCCCCGAATGCCGCCAGTGTAAGTCGTGCCTCAGCGGCAAGACCAACCTGTGCACCGCGATCCGGGCGACGCAGGGAAAGGGGCTGATGCCCGACGGCACGACGCGTTTCAGCTACAAGGGCCAGCCGATCTACCATTATATGGGCTGCTCGACCTTCTCGAACTTCACCGTCCTGCCCGAGATCGCGGTCGCGAAGATCCGTGAGGACGCGCCGTTCAAGACGAGCTGCTACATCGGTTGCGGCGTGACGACCGGCGTCGGTGCGGTCGTCAACACCGCCAAGGTCGAGGTCGGCGATACGGTGATCGTGTTCGGGCTCGGCGGGATCGGGCTCAACGTGCTCCAGGGCGCGCGGCTCGCGGGCGCGGCGAAGATCGTCGGGGTCGATATCAACCCGGACCGCGAGGAATGGGGCCGGCGTTTCGGCATGACCGACTTCGTCAACCCGAAGGACGTCAGCGGCGACTTGGTCGCGCATCTGATCGCGCTGACCGATGGCGGGGCGGACTATACGTTCGATTGCACTGGCAACACGACCGTGATGCGGCAGGCGCTGGAGGCGTGCCATCGCGGCTGGGGCACTTCGATCGTGATCGGCGTGGCGGAAGCGGGCAAGGAGATCAGCACGCGGCCGTTCCAGCTCGTCACCGGGCGCAACTGGCGCGGGACCGCGTTCGGCGGCGCGAAGGGGCGGACCGACGTCCCCAAGATCGTCGACTGGTACATGAACGGGATGATCGAGATCGACCCAATGATCACCCACGTCCTGACGCTCGACGAAATCAACAAGGGCTTTGACCTGATGCATTCGGGCGAGAGCATCCGCAGCGTGGTGCTGTTCTGATGGCGGCGGTGAAGACCGTTTCTGAGGTCAGGGCGCATGGCGGGGTGCAGGGCGTCTACAGCCACGCCTCGACCGCGACGGGGACCGAGATGACCTTCTCGGTGTTCGTCCCCGATCATGCCGAGGGCGAGACGCTGCCGGTGCTGTGGTTCCTGTCGGGGCTGACCTGCACGCAGGCGAACGTGACCGAAAAGGGCGAATTTCGTGCGGCCTGCGCAGAGCATCGCGTGATTTTGGTCGCGCCGGATACCAGTCCGCGCGGGGACGGCGTGGCGGACGATCCGGACGGGGCGTATGACTTCGGGCTGGGCGCGGGGTTTTACGTCGATGCGACCGAGGCACCGTTCGCCGAGCATTACCAGATGTGGCGCTATGTCACCGAGGAACTCCCGTCGCTGATCGGCGAGACGTTCGCGGCGGACATGGGCCGTCAGGGGATCATGGGGCATTCGATGGGCGGCCACGGCGCGCTGACGATCGGGCTGACCTTCCCGGATCGCTTTGCAGGCGTGTCGGCGTTCGCGCCGATCGTCGCGCCGTCGCAGGTGCCGTGGGGGGTGAAGGCACTCGGCGGGTATCTCGGCGAAGACCGTGCGGCGTGGCGGCGGCACGATGCGGTCGCGCTGATCGAGGATGGCGCGCAGGTGCCGGCGCTGCTGGTCGATCAGGGGGAGGCGGATAATTTTCTGACGGAGCAGCTTCGTCCGGAATTGTTGCTGGCCGCGTGCGAGAAGGCGGGGATCGACCTGACGCTGCGGATGCAGCCGGGGTATGACCACAGCTATTATTTCATCTCGACCTTCATGGCGGATCATGTCGCGTGGCACGCGGCGCGGTTGCACTCTGGTTCTCCCGCGTAGCCGGGAGCCCAGAGTTGCCGGGCGTCGCGTTCGTAACGCTGGATCCCCGCCTTCGCGGGGAAACGGCAAGAGGTTCAAGCGGGTAGTTCATGGCCAAGAAACGCACGTACCTCACCGCAACGCTCCCTGACGGCTACGTCAAGACGATCGGGCCGACGACGACTGCGTTTACGCATTACTGGCGGATCGTCGCGACGCTCGAGAACGGCAAGAGCGAGGTGTTCTGGGGGCATACCAAGTCGCTCGCCGAGGCGAAACGCAAGACTGCGGCGGCGGGGGAGGCGTCGAAGATGCGCGGGTGGCGGGGGTTTGCGCTGGATATTGTCGAGGTGGTTGCGGGGGAGGGGTGATGCGCATCTAAAGCCCCTTCCCTGCAGGGGAGGGGTTGGGGTGGGGAAGTCCAGCAGAACCCAACTCTCTGCGAGGCAGCCCCACCCCCAACCCCTCCCCTGAAGGGGAGGGGCTAGAAACGCCCCAACGCCATCTGCAACCCTTTCCCCCTCGGATCATTGGGCGATCAACGGCTTGGGCGCGGTTGGATGCCCGGCCAGGGAGATCGCTGATGGAAATGCGCAAACTCGGATCACAAGGCCTCGAAGTGTCCGCACTCGGGCTAGGCTGCATGGGCATGTCGGATTTTTACGGCACGCAGGACGACGTCGAATCCGCCGCGACGATCAACCGCGCGATCGACCTCGGGGTCGATTTCCTCGACACCGCCGACATGTACGGCGTCGGTCGTAACGAGGAACTGATCGGCCGCGTCGTCCGCGACCGCCGCGAGTGGATCAAGGTCGCGACCAAGTTCGGTAATGTGCGTGGTGCCGACGGCAGCTTCCAGGGGATCAACGGTCGCCCGGACTATGTCCGCCAGGCGTGCGACGCGAGCCTCAAGCGTACCGGGCTCGACCTGTTCGACCTCTATTACCAGCACCGCGTCGACCCCGACGTGCCGATCGAGGAAACCGTCGGCGCGATGGCGGAGCTTGTGAAGGCGGGGAAGGTCAAATATCTCGGCCTGTCCGAGGCCGCGCCCGAGACGATCCGCCGCGCGCATGCGGTCCATCCGATCAGCGCACTCCAGACCGAATATTCGCTGTGGACGCGTGACCCCGAGGACACGCTGCTGCCGACGGTGCGCGAACTCGGAATCGGGTTCGTGCCCTATTCGCCGCTCGGGCGCGGGTTCCTGACCGGGCAGTTCAAGACCCCCGACGATCTCCCCGAGGGCGACACGCGCCGCAATCACCCGCGTTTCCAGGGCGAGGCGTTCGCCAAGAACCTCGCGCTCGCCGACGCGGTTGCCGAAATGGCAAAGGACAAGGGCTGCACCCCGGCGCAACTCGCGCTCGCCTGGGTCCTCGCACAGGGTGAGGACATCGTGCCGATCCCCGGGACCAAGCGGCGGTCGTATCTCGAGCAGAATCTCGATGCGCTCGACGTGGAACTGAGCGCGGACGATCTGGCGCGGATCGACGCGATCCTCCCGCCGGGCGCTGCGACCGGCACGCGCTATGCTGCGCCTCAAATGGCGGCTCTCAACCTGTGAGCGCGCTTTCTGCAGGTAATCTCGCGGTCGTCACCGGTGGCGCGAGCGGGATCGGTCTGGCGGCGGCAAAGGCGTTCGCCAGGCTCGGCCTGCGCGTCG
>Ga0160428_1002278_pt1 | contig 11999 bp, 13 predicted proteins | sample SolpanmetagenomM_FD_108198 | JGI IMG/M metagenome (GOLD analysis project Ga0160428, IMG submission 108198) | Solar panel surface microbial communities from Lawrence Berkeley National Laboratory, California, USA - M | ecosystem: Engineered > Built environment > Solar panel > Unclassified ... | reverse complement strand
TTGGAGAACCAGGTCACGTTCTCCGTCCACATCCGCAGCGCCGTGTCTCGGTCCAGCGTGTTGCGCTCCGGCGTGATCTGCAGCCCGCCCAGCGTCTTGCCAGTGACCATCCAGTAGAGCGATACCCACGGATTGTAGGAGGCAACCCTGGTCGCATCGGTCCCGGCCGAGACCGTGACCCCCATCTCCAGCATCTTGGCGATTGGTGGCGTGGCCTCCGCAGCACGAGCACCGTAACGCTCGACGAAATACTCGCCCTGGTAAGCCATGCGGTGCTGCACGGCCACGCCGCCGCCGAGGTAGGCGATGCGCTCCAAATTGCGTTCAGTCACGGTCTCGGCGTGGTCGAAGAACCAGTTCAGCCCGGCGAGCGGGATCTCGCGATCAACTTTCTCGAACACGTCGAGCGCGCGCCCGATCGTCTCGTCGTACGTGGCGTGCATTCGCCACGGCCAGCGGTTCTGCGCCAGCACGCGAACCACGCCCTCCAACTCCGGCTCCATCTCAGGCGGCATCTCCGGGCGCTCGACCCGGAAGTCCTCGAAGTCAGCGGCGGAAAACACCAGCATCTCGCCGGCACCGTTCAGCCGGAAGTAGTCGTCGCCCTGCTGGTAGGTGTTGTTCGCCGTCCAGTTCAGGAAGTCGTCACGCTCTTGCTTGGGCTTTCGAGTGAATAGGTTGTAAGCGATGCGCACTGTCAGCTGGTCGTCGGCCGCGAGCTTCTGGATGACCTGTTAGTCGTCCGGATAGTTCTGGAATCCGCCGCCGGCATCGATCGCGCCGGTGACGCCGAGGCGGTTGAGGTCGCGCAGGAAATGCCGGGTCGAATTGAGCTGGTAATCCGGCGGCAGCTTCGGCCCTTTGGCCAGCGTGGCGTACAGGATGCCGGCATTGGGCTTGGCCAGTAGCAGCCCAGTGGGCGTGCCGTCAGGCGCGCGCTGGATCTCGCCGCCCGGCGGGTTCGGGGTGTCCTTGCCGTAGCCCACCACGCGCAGGGCGGCGGCGTTCAGCAAGGCGCGGTCGTATAGATGCAGGATGAACACCGGCGTGTCCGGGCTGATCGCGTTGATCTCGTCCAGGGTCGGCAGGCGCTTCTCGGCGAACTGGTGCTCGGTGAAGCCGCCCACGATCCGCACCCATTGCGGCGGTGGGGTGATCGCCACCTGCCGCTTCAGCATGGCCATCGCGTCGGCCAGCGAGCGCACCCCGTCCCAGCGCAGTTCCATGTTGAAATTCAGCCCACCGCGGATGACGTGCAGGTGGTTGTCGATCAGCCCGGGGATCAGCCGCTTGCCGCCGAGATCGATCACCGCCGTGTCGGACCCCTTGCTGGCCATGATCTCCGCCAGGTCGCCCACGGCGGAGAAGCGGCCGCCGGTGATGGCGACGGCCTCGGGCGCCGGGTTGCCGCGGTCCAGCGTGGTGATGTGGCCGCCGTGCAGGATCAGGTCGGGTGCGGTCATTTCCGGTCTTCCTCGGTCGAGTTGTGGCCCGGCAAGCGGCCGAACACGTGGTCGCTGCATTGCCGGAGCGTGGTGGCCGCCGCGGCCGGCGAGGTGCTGAAAGCCTGGCGGAGCAGCGGGATCGCCTGCTCCCCCGCCAGGATGCCTAGCAGGCCGACCAGGGCGATCATCGGCGGCGCCGGCGACCGCACCTGGAGCAGCGAGTAGATGGCGCCGATCAGCAGCCCGGCCGCTAGGGAGATGACATAGGCTTGCATGCCGGGCTCTCGTTTCCGTTCAGCCGTTATGCGTGCCGTACATCGTCTTGGCGTAGGTGATGCCGAGGCCGTAGGCGCCGCCCACCTTCTGCGCGATGCCGGTGGTCATCGCGTAGGTCTCGGTGCGGGCCCAGTCGCGCTGCAATTCCAGCATGTATTGCAGCGACGTCATCGGCCGCGCGCCGGCCTGGATCACCCGTTCCACCGCCCGCTCGTGCGCCTCGGTCGAGACGTCGCCGCAGGCGTCGGCGATGAAATAGACCTCGAAGCCTTGGTCCAGCGCCGACAGCGCCGGGCCGACGATGCAGACCGACGTCCACAGGCCGGACAGCACGATGCGGTCCTTGCCGATGCGATTCACCTCCTCGATAAGCTTGGCGTCTTCCCAGCTGTTCATCGAGCTGCGCTCGAACATCGCCTGTCCCGGGAACGCCTCGGTGATCTCGGTGTACATCGGCCCGGAGAAGGACTTGGTTTCGACCGTGGTCAGGATGGTGGAGACCTTGAAGCCGGCGGCGGCTTGGGCCACCAGGGCCGCGTTGTTGCGCAGCATGATCGCGTCGATCGACTTGGTCGCGAACGTCATCTGCGATTGGAAGTCAATCATCAGCAGGGTGTGATCGCCGGGCGTGAGCAGGCCCTTGCCGGGCGTGGGCGTGGCGGTGATGGCCATGGTGTTGTTCCTTTGGTGGGGATGGGATGGAGCGGCCGGGTTCAGCCGCGGACGAACTCGAGCAGGTCGGTGTTCAGCCGGTCGCGGCAGATGTCCGGCACGGCATGGGGCGCGCCGGGGTAGACTTTCAGGGTGGCGTTGGGCGCCATCTGGGCCGAGCGCTTGCCGGTCGCGGCGAACGGCACGACGTGGTCGGCGTCACCGTGGATGACCAGCACGGGCATGGTGAGCGAGCGCAGCGCGGGCTCGAAGTCGGTTTCCGAAAAGGCCTCGACGCAATCGTGGATCGCGGGAAGGCCGGCCATCATCCCCTGCGCCCAGAAGGTATCCTTCATGCCCTGGCTGACGGCGGCCCCGGGCAGGTCCGCCCCGAAGAAGGTCGGCGCGAAGTCCTGGAATAGCTGCGAACGGTCCTTGAGGATGCTGGCCCGCAGCCCGTCGAGAACGGCGATCGGTACGCCATCCGGGTTGTCCGGCCCTTGCACCATCTTGGGCGCCACGGCGCTGACCAGCACGACGCCGCGCACCCGCGCCGCGCCGAGCCGGGACGCGGCCAGCGCCGCCTCGCCGCCGCCGGTGGAGTGGCCCACCAGCACCGCCTCGTGCAGGTCTAGGTGCTCGATCAGCTGCACCAAGTCGTCGGCGTAGGTGTGCATGTCGTTGCCGCCGAGCGTTTGGGTCGAGCGGCCGTGCCCGCGCCGATCATGGGCGATCGTGCGGAAGCCGTGCAGCGCCAGGTGGCGCATCTGCGACTCCCAGGCATCGGCATTCAGCGGCCAGCCGTGGCTGAACACGACAGGGCGACCGCTGCCCCAATCCTTGTAGAAGATGTCAGTGGCATCCTTGGTGGTGAACATTGTCATGCGTGCGTCCTTCTGGATCAGCCAGGCCAGTCGGCCATTGCATTTTACGCCGGTTAGATGAGCGGAATGCCCGATCAGGTATTGCATGAGTGCAATACTCTGCCGGCCAAACATCTAGGCCCGCGCCGCCGGCCAGGATTGGCTGCAACTGCTCAAACTTGGAGAATCCTGCTGTCTCGACGCCGCTGGCGGGGCATCCATACCAAAGGATAAGTCTGCCTACCTTTGGTCGCACGGCGGCAGCCCATTGCATGATTGAGCCGCTGGTCGCGCCGGAGCCATGCTGCCAGCCGCTCAACCCGGGCAGGAGGCAAGGGCAGGAATGCCGCTGGAAATGCAGGCCGTGGACAGTGAGGCAAGAGAGGCCGTGTCACCGCTACCGAACCATCGCTGGCTGGCCTCCTGGACCACGGCGCCGATGCTGCTGGCCCCGCGCTGCCCGATCGAGACCGGGGTGCTGGCGCGCTGGCAAATGGAAAGGCTGGCCCGGCACGTCGAGGCCAACCTGGAAGCCAAGCTGTCGCAGGCCAGCTTAGCCGCCGAGGTCCGCCTCAGCGTCAGTCACTTCGCCCGCGCCTTCCATCGCAGTTTCGGCCTCACGCCGCACCGCTACATCAGGGCACGGCGCATGGATCGGGCCCGGGCGCTGTTGGTCTCTCCGCGCCGGAAGCTGAGCGAGATCGCCCTGGCGTGCGGCCTGTCGGACCAAGCGCACCTCTCCCGGCTGTTCAAGCAGGATACCGGGTTGACCCCGAGCCAGTGGCGCCGGCAACACGCGGAGTGCGTCTGAGGCGACCCATACCAAAGCATCATTGCTTAATGCGGCCATACAGGCTCCATCTCGGAGTATGGAGGCGGCGATGATCGATCAACCGGGCGACGCTAGGAATTGAAGGCGGCCTATTCAGCGTGGCCGACCAGCCTGCCCAGCGGCAAGTCGGGACCGGTGGACATCCCACAGCCTCATTGGGCGGAAGCCGGAGGACCCGAGCCGACACCGGCGCTGCTGCGGGACGCCGGCAATGCCCTGCTCCTGTCAGCGCCGGCCGGAATCGTCCTGGCCATCACGGCTGCCTTGCCACCGGTGTCGCACTGGATCGCCTGCCTGATCGGTGCCGCCGGGGTGGGGGCCGCGTTCCTGCTGCTGTTCCGGCTTCGCCGCGCGATCCGCCTGGCGAGGCGGCGGTCGAGAGTCAATTTCGAGCGGGCCGGGATCTCCATGTGGCTCGAAGATTGGAGCGCCGTGGCGCAAGCGTTGATGGCGCTCCGCCGGGCGGGAGTAGGCGACGTGCGGGCGCATTATGCCGCACGTCCGGACGAGATCCGCACCCTGCGTCGCGCCGTGCTGATCCGCGACGTCAACACGTTCGCGGTCGAGTTGATGGGCGTGTCCGATAAATCGGCCCTGGTCGGCAGCCTGGACCGCATCCTGCCCGACACGGACGACACCTTTCTGCAATGGTTGGTCGCGTTCGCCAACGGCGACCGCTTCTACCGATCTGAGGCGCACATCACGCGGCCGGACGGCAGCTATGTGGACTGCCTGTTCACGGCCGCACTGCCGACGACCATCGCCGGGTTCGCCGATATCATCGTGACCGCCATCGACGTGTCGGAATACAGGGCGGCGCAGTCCCGCTTCGTGGCGGCGGAGGCCGAGGCGGCGCGGGCTTCGCGTGCCGCAACGCTGGGCGCACTGACGGCATCGATTACGCATGAAATCAACTCGCCCCTTGCCGCGATCGTGTCCAATGCCGAGGCGTCGATCCGTTGGCTGCGGCGACCCGAGCCCGACCTGGATGAAGCGGACAGCGCTATCACGCACGTCGTCGCGGATGCGACCCGGGCGCGCGACGTGGTGGCACGGTTGCGGACGTTCCTGGTCAGCACACCGAAACCGACAACGACCATCGATCTCGCCGACACAGTTCGCACGGCGCTGCAGATCGTGTCCCGCGACATGCGGACGAACGGCGTCTGCGTCCAGTTCGACGCCGACGAAGCCCTGCCGCCCGTGCTGGCCGATTCCGTGCAGGTGCAGCAGATCATGATCAATCTCGTCAACAACGCGGCCGACGCCATGGCGGGTTACCCGGCGCCCAGAGACCTGATGGTGACGCTGGCCAAGGTCGCCGAGGGTGTCGAACTGGAGGTGTCGGACAAGGGCGCAGGCATCGAGAGCGAGGATCTCGTCCGCATCTTCAACCCGTTCTTCTCGACCAAGCCGGACGGGATGGGCATGGGGCTCGCCATCTGCCGCACCTACGCCGAGGCGTTTGGCGGCCGCATCTGGGCCACCAGCTTTGTCGGAGGCGGTACGACCATGCACGTCCTGATCCCGGCCATGGGAGATGGAAGATGAGCGCCACCATCGCCATCGTCGACGACGACGCTGCCATCCGGAACGCGCTCTCCAGTCTGCTGCGCTCCATGGGGTATGCCGCCCGGCTATTCCCGACTGCCGACGCTTTCCTGGCCGATGAAAGCCAGCCGCCCCCCGACTGCGTTCTGACGGACGTGCAGATGCCGGGCATGAACGGGTTGCAGCTCCAGGCGGAAATCCGCCGCCGCAGGCCCGATCTGCCGGTCATCGTGATCACGGCGTTCCCGAGCGAGGCGATGCGGGACCAAGCCCTCGCCGCCGGCGCCCGGCATTTCCTGAACAAGCCGGTGTCGGCTGAAACCGTGGCAAGCTGCATCCAGCAGGCACTGGCCCGGCCCGAAACGCTGCCATGAGCCACACATCGGTTCTGCGCGCGAGCACCCACCGTGGCATCCTGGCCACCGCGACGTCGTGGATGATGCGCACAGGGATGCCGCCGGCCACCCTATTGCTGTTGCTGGTGCTGGCGGTTTGCGCGCCCGCAGACCTGCTGTTGCTGCGCAACGGCGCTGACGAGGCGGCCTGGGCCGTCATGATCGCCGGCGTCGGCTGCGCCCTCGCGCTCGCCTTCAGCATCATCCGAGCGGAGCGGGGCCGCCACGCGAAGGTGCTGGAGGCCGAGCGCCTGCACGCCGACGCTTTCCAATACGCCTGCACCTCCATATGGGTGGAGGACTGGACGGAGGTGGGCCGGGCACTGTCGGCGCTCCGCGGCTCTGGCCTCGACCCGGCCGGCTATTTCGCGGCCAACCCGATCCTGGTGCGGCAGCTGCACGAAAGCGTCCGCATCGTGGACGTCAACGACAGCACGGTCGAGCTGATGGGCGTTGGCGAGCGCGCTGCGCTGATCGGCCGGCTCAAGGACGTGATACCCGCCTCCGTGCACACCTTCGACGCGTGGCTTGGCGCCTTGGCTCGGGGAGACCGGGCCTACCGTGCCGAGAGCCTCGTGCAGCGCCCTGACGGCACCGCGCGTGACTGCCTGGTCATGGCCGCCCTGCCGACGGACGCGGAAAGCTTCTCCCGCCTGCTGGTCAGTGTCTTCGATGTGACTGACTACAAGGCTGACCAAGCCCGCCTGGTCCGGGCGGAGCGGGAGGTGGCGCGGGCGTCCCGCCTGCTCACCGTGGGCGTGCTGACCGGGTCGATCGCACACGAGGTCAACAACCCGCTTGCCGCCGCCATCACTAGCGCCGAAGCGGCGTTGCGCTGGCTCGGGCGCCGCGAGCCCGACCTCGGCGAGGCTGTGGCCGCCATTGAGGGAGGCATTACGGCGGCCAGGCGCGCGCAGGACGTGGTGGACCGGACCCGGCGGCTCGTCACCCGCGAGAGACTGGACACGCAGGCGCTGGACGCGACGGCAACGCTCGGAGCCGCTGTCGCGGTCATGGCCCGCGAGCTGAACGATGGCCGGGTCATCGTCAGCACGACGGTCCGGCCGGGACTGCCGCGGATGCAGGCTGATCCGGTGCAGGTGCAGCAGGTGCTGATCAACCTGCTGCAGAACGCCGTGCGGGCGATGCGGGCAGAGGGCGAACGGCTCGTCACCCTGGAGGCCTCACCCCATGCAGAGGGCGTCTGCGTCCGGGTCGGGGACAATGGGATCGGAATCCCGCCCGACATCCGGGACCACCTGTTCGAGCCGTTCGCGACCACGCGGCCGGACGGCATGGGACTGGGCCTCGCGGTATGCAAAGCCTGCGTGGAAGTCCATGGCGGCCGGCTGTGGGTCGAGGACGTGCCGGGCCAGTCCGGCACCACGTTCTGCTTCACGCTGCCGGCAGCTTACGCGTGAGCGCCGACAGGGCGGTTCACGTGGTCGACGACGACGCATCCATCCGCGCCGCGCTGCTGAGCCTTCTGCGGTCAGTCGACATCGACGCCCACGCCTTTGCCGGGGTGGATGAGTTCCTGGCGGCCTTTCAGGTGGACCGGACCGGTTGCCTGGTGCTGGACGTGCGGTTGCCGGGCATGAGCGGATTGGAATTCCAGGAACAACTGGCCCGCCTTGGCATCGCCATCCCCGTGGTGATGATGACCGGCTATGGTGACATCCCCATGTCGGTTCGCGCCATGAAGGCGGGTGCCGTGGACTTCCTGCCCAAGCCGTTCCGGGATCAGGACATGCTGGACGCGGTGTGCGCGGCCCTTGCCCGCGACGAGGCACGGCGGCACGTCGCACGAGGTCTGGCGGTGCTGCACGCACGATGGAGCGGCCTTTCCCCGCGCGAACGCGAAGTGATGGCGCTCGTCGTGGCCGGCCGGCTCAACAAGCAGGCGGCGGGCGAGTTGGGGCTGAGCGAAGTGACGGTGAAGATCCACCGCGGTTCGGTGATGCGCAAGATGCAGGCTGGTTCGCTGCCGGAGCTGGTGCGCATGGCGGAAAGCTTACGCGCGGCAGGCGAAACCAGGCCATGACGGCAGGCGCCGGGAGGCGAGATAGCCGCCCGGCGCCTGCGCGTATTCCGTCCGCGCTGACCGACCGGAACGTCAGCTGGTGGGCGCACCCGCGCCCGGCACCTGGGCCGTAGGTGCCGCAGCAACGGGCAGCTCCGGCAGCGGAATGAACTCCTTGTCGTCGCCGGGCACCGTGGCGAACCGTCCGGCCTTCCAGTCGGCCTTGGCCTGCTGGATCCGCTCGCGGGAGGAGGAGACGAAGTTCCAGAACAGGTGCCGCGGCCCGTCCATCACCGCGCCGCCGAGCAGCAGCAGGCGCGCGCCCTGCGGCCCCGCGCGCAGCGACACGTGATCCTTGGCGCGGAACAGCAGCATGCGCCCGGCCTCGAACACGGTGCCAGCCACCTCCACGCTGCCCGCAACCAGGTAGGCCGCACGCTCCTCGTGTTCGGCTGGCATTGGAACCACGGCGCCGGGCAGCAACGCGGCGTCGGCATAGAACAACTCCGACGGTGTCCGCACGGGTGCGCGCAGGCCCCAGCCATGGCCCGCGACCAGGCGCAGCCGCAGCCCGGCCTCATCCACGAGAGGTAACTCGGCAGCTGCGTGATGAGCGAAGTCGGGGGCGGTCTCCTCGTGGGATTTCGGCAGCGCCACCCAGGACTGGATGCCGAACAGGCGGTTGCCGTGCGCCCGAGACGCGGTGGCGGTCCGCTCGGAATGTGTGATGCCGCGGCCGGCGGTCATCCAATTCACGTCGCCCGGCGCGATGGAAAGATCGGTGCCCAGGCTGTCGCGGTGCTGGATGGCGCCGTCAAACAGGTAGGTGACGGTGGACAGCCCGATATGCGGGTGCGGCCGGACGTCCAGCCCCCGCCCGGTGAGGAACTCGCCCGGTCCCATCTGGTCGAAGAAGATGAACGGCCCGACCATCTGCCGCTGCGTGGCGGGCAAAGCGCGCCGCACCTCGAAGCCGCCGATGTCGTGGGCGCGGGGCAGGATCACATCCTCCATGCAGGGGGGCATGGTATTGGTCGGGCAGGTTTCGACGCTCATCGCAGGGTCTCCTCGGTCAGCCAAGTGGATGCCTTCGCCACGTCCATGTCCGTCAGCCCGTGGCCGGCCGGCAGTGCCACCGCAGTAACGACCGCGCCGGCATCGGACAATTCCGACACCAGCCGCGCCGCCGTGACAGGTGGAGCGATCGGGTCCGCCAGGCCGGACAGGGCCAGCACGGGCGTTCCGGGTATGCGCAGGCCCGGTGGCTGCCGCAGCGGCGGCATGGCGCGGATCAGCACCGCCGCCCGCAGCACGCCGGGGTGCAGCAGCAGCAGGGCGGCGGCGATGTTCGCGCCATTGGAGAAGCCGACCGCCACCGGCGCCGCCAACCCGTGCAGCGCCCTAGCACCCTCCACGAAGCGCACCAGCTCCGCAGCCCGGCGGCCAAGGTCCTCCTCGTCGAATACCCCCTCCCGCAGCCGGCGGAAGAACCGTGCCGCGCCGTTTTCGTCGACCGCGCCGCGTGGCGAGAGCAGGGCGGCGCCGGGCGAGAGCGCATGGCCGAGCGGCAGCAGGTCGTGCTCGTCGCCACCTGTTCCGTGCAGCATCAGCAAGGGGGTGGCGCCCGTATCGGTGGGCGGGACGAAGCGGTATCGAAGTGGAAGGCCGTTCACGTCGTTCATGGCATGGTCCCCGATACGCCCGGGCCGGCTGGCCCAGGGCATCCGTGGCGGGTTAAGTCAGGCGAGCGTGGGTAATGCCGCCTCAATGGCGGGACGATGCGGCTGGAGGAAGCGCGGTAGCTTCAGCGCGCGCCCCAGCTCCGTCTCCGGCTCGTCGACGGCGAAGCCCGGTGCGTCCGTGGCGATCTCGAAAAGCACGCCGCCGGGACTGCGAAAGTAGACGGAGCGGAAGTAATCGCGGTCCCTCTGCTCGGTCGCATGCAGGCCGTGGTTCCGGGCCAGCCTGACAACCATGGCCATCTGGTCGGCGTCGTCCGCCGCGCGAAAGGCCAGGTGGTGCACGGAGCCCCGTCCTTGCCTCGCTGGCAGGAAGCCGCCAACAGCGTGGATGTCGACCACCCCGCCCAAGGCGACCCCCGGGGCGCGGTAGCGCGTGGTGTTGCCCTCGCTCTCGTCGGCTACGAAGCCGAACACGTCCGTCAGCACCGCGGCGGTGGCACTCGCATCATCCAGCAGCAGGCGCACGCCATGGAGGCCCCGGATGGCGTGGGCGACGGAGATATCGCCGCCAGCCCAGGCGGGATCGCCCTCAATGCCGGGCACCCCGACTAGGGCCAGGCGGAGGCCGTCCGGGTCATGGAAGTTCAGCACGGTGTCGGCGAAGCGCTCGGTCCGCACGACGCCGAACGGCAGCAGGCGGGCGGTCCAGAAGCCGATGGCGGACAACGGCACACGGAAACTGGTCTCGTCCTGCTCGCCTACACCGCTCCGTGCGGCGGGCGCGCCGGACCACGGGAAGAACGTCATGATGGTGCCGGGAGTGCCGGCCGCGTCGCCGAAATACAGGTGGTAGGCGCCGGGGTCGTCGAAGTTCACGGTCTTCTTGACGAGCCGCAGGCCCAGGGTGCGGGTGAAGAAGTCCAGATTGCGCCGGGCCTCGCCGGCGATGGCGGTGACGTGGTGGATGGCGTGGATGCTCATGGGTGCCTCCTGCCGGGGCGGCATGGGTGCCGTTCCGTGTCGCAATACGTAGATGGCCCGAACCGCCATTGCGATTGCAGTGATGCAATGCGAGAGTTGCTTGAACGAAACGGGATACGACCGTGGCACACAGACTAAAAGAGCGCGGGACTGGATCGCGGACACTGCCATGGGGCGACTTGCGCTTGCTGGACGCGGTTGCTCGCGCGCGCAGCTTGCCGGGCGCTGCCGTTCGTCTGGGGATCGACCATTCTACCGTCTTCCGCCGCCTCCGACAGATCGAGGCGGCGTTAGGCGCTCCCATGTTCGAGCGCGGTCCTGCTGGCTACGTGCCGACCCAGGCGGGAGCCGAGATCGTGGCGCTGGCTGCCCGCATCGAGGAGGATCTCTCGGCGGCGCTGCGCCGCGTGTCCGGGCAGGCACCGGTGCCTGCTGGCGAAGTTCGGATTGCCACCAGCGACCTGCTGCTGTTCGAGTTGGTGCTTCCCCTGCTGGAGTCGTTTCGCGCGCAATACCCGTCCATCAAGCTGGACCTCGTCACAGGCAACACCCCACTGAACCTGTCGCGCCGCGACGCGGACGTGGCGATCCGTGCCACGGAGGTGCCGCCGGACACGCTAGTGGGACGCAAGGTGGCGCGCATCGCCTGGGCACCCTACGCTGCCCGCAGCCTGGTAGAGCAGGATGGCGGTGATCGACTGCAAGCCGAGGGACCCTGGGTGGGGTTCGGCGACGCATTGGCTGGGCTTGCGGGAGCAGCCCACCTGCGCGACCTCCCGTCGGAGTGTTTTGCCTGCCGGTTTGACACGGTCGGCGGTATTCTGGCGGGCGTGAGTGCCGGCTTGGGCGCAGGCCTGTTGCCGTGCTTCGCTGGCGAGCGGCAACCCGGCTTGGTCCGCCTCGGGCCACCTATCGTGGCGCTTTCCTCGGATCTGTGGCTGCTAACTCACGAAGATCTTCGAAACGCGCCGCGCATCCGGGTCGTGCTGGACTTCATAGCCGAGCGGCTTACAATCCTTCGAACTCTTATTAACGGTTCCAGTTGTTCGGCATAGTCGCTTGATTGTCAGTCTACTGCTGACTCAACGGAAGTATTTGGGAGCATGATCAGCTGCTGCCCGTTTGCAAGTTGTTTTCAATATTTAACGAAATTAAGCGAGATATTTGATGTTGCTAAACTAGGGCGTGGACTCATTAGAGCCAGTCGGTAATGAGGACGGCAAGACAGATCCCGGCCAGGAAGTTGCGGGCCGTTTTGTCGTAGCGGGTCGCGACGGCGCGCCAATCCTTAAGACGGCAG